>Ga0209598_10000668_pt1 | contig 27922 bp, 29 predicted proteins | sample M_140807_EF_Meta_FD_187317 | JGI IMG/M metagenome (GOLD analysis project Ga0209598, IMG submission 187317) | Freshwater microbial communities from Lake Montjoie, Canada to study carbon cycling - M_140807_EF_MetaG (SPAdes) (version 2) | ecosystem: Environmental > Aquatic > Freshwater > Lake...
GTGACGGCCTCGTCCGGGCGGCCCTGGGCCAGGAGGGCGGCGGCCAGGTCGCGGCCGGCGTCGTCGAGGCGCAGGCGCAGGATGCGGTCAAGCAGGAGGCGGGCCTGCTCGAAGGGCCAGGATCGGGCCTCACGGGCGGGCAGGGCAAGCCGGGACAGGTCAGTGGGAACGGGCATGAAGGGGCGTTAGCCTTCCTTGTCGTCGTCCTCAAGCCCGCAGCGCGCCGGCGGCGCCTTGCGGAGCGCGCCGAAACGGGCATGAAGTCGCCCGACAGCGCGCCCGAGCCTCCGGCGCCGGAGCCCGCCCATGCCCGTCCCCCGCCTTGCCCTTCTTCTCGTCGCTGGTCTCGTCCTGGCCGCCTGCCAGCCCAAGGCGCCCGCCGGACCGCCGCCAGGGACCTTGCGCTTCTCCATCATGTCCACCGAGAACATCCAGGCCGCCCAGGGCGCCTGGACCCCCTTTCTCGCCGACATGGAAAAGGCCACGGGCCTGAAGATCGAGCCCTTCTACGGGACCAACTACACGGCCCTGATCGAGGCCATGCGCTTCAAGCAGACCGATGTGGGCTGGTTCACCAACCAGTCGGGCCTGGAGGCCGTTCGCCGGTCCGGCGGCGAGGTCTTCGCCCGCACCACCAAGCCCGAGGGGCCAGACGGCTACCAGGCCGTGATCGTGGTGAAGAAGGGCTCGGGCCTGACCCTGGACCGCATCCTGGCCTGTGACCGGACCCTTAACTTCGCCATGGGCGACGCCAAGTCGACCTCAGGGACGCTGGCGCCCATGACCTGGCTGTTCGGCCCGCGCAACATCCGCCCGGAGACCTGCTTCAAGACCGTGCGCAGCGCCAACCACGAGGCCAACCTCTTCGCCGTGTCCATGGGCCAGCTGGATGCCGCCACCAACAATTCCCAGTCCATCGCCCGCCTGGCCGACCAGAAGACCGAGGCGGCGCAGAAGGCGGTGGCCAATATCGAGGTGGTCTGGCGCTCACCGACCCTGCCCGAGGACCCGATGATCTGGCGTAAGGACCTGGACCCAGCCCTCAAGGCGAAGATCCGCGACTTCATCTTCTCCTATGGGGTCGGCGACACCGACGAGGCCAGGCGCCAGAGGCAGGTCATGCGGGCCATCCAGACCGGCCCCTTCAAGGCCACTGACGACAACCACCTCCTGCCAGTGCGCGAGATGGAGGCCACTTCCGCCCTCATCGACGCCCGCAACCGAAAGGACCCCGCCGCCGCGGTCCAGGCGAAGGCCCTCCTCGAACAGGTCCAGGCCGAGCAGAAGGCCCTGGCGGCGAAGGCGGGATGAGGCGGGCGAGGCCCGCCCAGGGTCAGGGCGCCGCGAGAATGGGTCCGGGATAGGTCAGGATCGTCCGGTCCGCTGTCAGGAGGGTCAGGCTCTCCACCATGGCCTGGGCGACGAGGATCCGGTCAAACGGGTCCCGATGCAGGGCCGGAAGCCCCTGAAGGGCGGCGGCGTGCGCGCCCGTGACCGGTAGCTCTTCGTATCCGGCCTCCAGGAGACCCCGTCGGAAGACGCCAGGCGGCACATCGAAGTCCGGCCTTCCGAGGCCTGACTTGATCGCGATCTCCCAGATGCTCGCCGCACTGAAGACCAACCGGTTTGCTTGATCCTCGAGAAGTTTACGCAGCCCGGCGCTCAAATCGTCGCCCCTCGCCGCCCTCAGGAGGACATGGGTGTCGAGGAGGAGGTTCAAAGGTCACCTTCGAAGAGGCCGGTGATCTCGTCGTGGCCAAGGTCGTCGAAGTCTTCCGGAAAGCGCAGGCCGGGAAGGAAGCCGATCCGCGATGCCGGGCCGGGGGGCGCGTCGACCGCAGTCACCTTAACAAGAGGCTTTCCCGCCCGGGCGATGACGAAGCCCTCGCCCTGGACCGCTTCCTCGACCAGGCGGGAGAGGTGGGTCTTGGCCTCGTGCATGTTGACCGTCTTCACGTCGACGCCTCCAAACTTAGTCCACTGGACTTAGTCCGGTCTAGGTCGACCCGCAACCTCGGCCTAGTCCTCCGCCAGCATGAAGTGGCCGCGGAGGGCGGCGATGGGCTGGCTGCGGGCTTCCTGCCAGGCCTCCACGTGGACGTTGGCGATCCGGCGGCCCACCTTGCGCAGGTCGGCCCGGGCATAGGTGGTCAGGGCCCGGCCTGGGCGCAGGTACTCGATGGTCACGTCGATGGTCTTGTGCACCCGGGGGGTGGACTGGGTCACCGCAAGTTGGGCCAGGGCCGTCATCTCCAGGAAGCCGCCAATCACCCCGCCGTGCAGGGCCGGCAGGAGGGTGTTGCCGATCAGGTGGGGCAAGAAGGGCAGGATCCCGGTCAGCTCGTCGCCGGCCAGCTCGGCGGTCATGCCCAGGAAGCGGATGTAGGGCGCCCGCGCCAGGAAGGCCTTCAGGTGGTCCTCGGGGGTCACGCCGCGCCTCCCGTCCCGGGGCCAACGGGGCCAGCCAGCATGAAGGCGGCCTGGGCTGTGGCGATGGGATCGGCTGGGTCGGCGTCCCAGGCATGGGCGCGCACGAAGGCGATGGACCGGGTCATGTGATAGCAGTGCGCCTCCACCGTGACGCCCGCCCGGGAGGCGGCAGGGCGCATGTAGTCGATGCGAAGGTCGAGGGTGGCGGTGGGCCGCCGCTCGCCCGTGGCGGCGGTGATGGCCATGCCGCAGCAGTGGTCGAGCAGGGAGGTCACCACCCCGGAGGCGATGACGGCGGTCTCGGGGTCGCCCACCAGGTCCTCGCGCCAGGGCACGTGCATGACCCCGCGGGCATCGCCAGCTGAGACCATCTGGAAACCCAGGGCGGCGGCCTGGGGCACCTCGGTCGCCATGGCGGCGGCGGCGTCCAAGTTGGGATTGGGATCGCTCATACCTCCCGTTTGCAGCGACGGAGGGAACGGGTCAATGCGCCGTCAGTCCCCGGCGACCTCGGCGGCGAGGAAGGCGGACAGGTCGCCGCCGGGAAAGAGGAGGCTGCGCACCCCCGCCCGCTGGCCAGCCTCAAGATCGATGGGCTTGTCCCCCACCATGACCGAGCGCGCGGCGTCCACTGGCCAGTCGGCCATGGCCCTCAGGAGCATGCCGGGATTGGGCTTGCGGTCCGGGGGGTCAGGGTGGCGATAGCGGTCCTCCAGGGCCTCGGGATGGAAGGGGCAGTAGTAGAAGGCGTCGATCCGCGCCCCCGCCGCCGCCAAATCCGCCTCCATCCGGGCATGCACGGCCAGGACGTCCGCCTCGGAATAATAGCCCCGCCCGACCCCGGACTGGTTGGTGACCACGAAGACCCACCAGTCGCGGGCGTTGAAGGCCGCCACCGCCTCCCGGGCACCCGGAATCCAGCAGAAGTCCTCCCAGCGGTGGACATATCCGCGGTCCTCGTTGAGGACGCCGTCGCGGTCGAGGAACAAGGCGGGCCGGAGCAGTCTGGACACAGCCCTAAGTCTAACGTCATTCCGGGCTGCTGGCGATTTCCCTTCCGCGCTCTCATCCCTATGTCCCCGCCAAGCCGACCGGAGCCCAGAGTGAGCCAAGCCCCCCTCCCGCCTGTCCTGACCATCGAGGACCTGCACATCGACTTCCAGACCCGGGACGGGTCGGTGCCGGCGGTCCGGGGCGTCTCGCTGGAGGTCCTGCCCGGCGAGACCCTGGGGGTGGTGGGCGAGAGTGGCTCTGGCAAGAGCCAGACCTTCATGGCGGTCATGGGCCTGCTGGCCCCCAACGGCCGGGCGACCGGGTCGGTCCGCTTCGAGGGCCAGGAGATCCTCGGGGCACCCGGCCGGCGGCTCAACGGCATCCGGGGTGCCGGCATGGGAATGATCTTCCAGGACCCCCTGACCGCCCTGACCCCGCACCTGCGGATCGGCGACCAGCTGGGCGAGCCCCTCCGTCGCGGGCGGGGCCTGTCGGCAAGGCAGGCCCGGGCTGAGGCCCTGCGCTGGCTGGACCGGGTCCGTATCCCGGATGCAGCCCGTCGGCTGGACCAATATCCCCATGAGCTGTCCGGCGGCATGCGCCAGAGGGTGATGATCGCCGGCGCCATGGCCTGCTCACCCCGCCTGCTGATCGCCGACGAACCCACCACAGCCCTCGATGTGACGGTCCAGGCCGAGATCCTCGACCTCATGGAGGAGCTGACCCGGGAGAGCGGCGCTGGCCTCGTCCTGATCACCCACGACATGGGGGTGGTGGCACGCCTGGCCGACCGGGTCTGCGTGATGAAGGACGGCACCTATGTGGAGGCCGGTCCCGCTGCAGAGGTCTTCGCCCGCCCGCGGACCGACTATGCCCGGAACCTGCTGGCAGCCGCGCCCCGTCTCGACCGGCCGGACCGCGGGGGCCGTCCCGCCCCGGTGCCCGTCGTTGCGGACGCCCCCATCGCCGTCGAGGCGAAGGACGTGAAGGTCTGGTTCCCCGTCCGCCAGGGCCTGTTTGGCCGGAAGGCCGAACTCCGGGCCGTGGACGGCGTCAGTCTGGAGATCCGGCAGGGCGAGACCCTGGGCGTGGTGGGCGAGAGCGGCTGCGGCAAGTCGACCCTGTCCCGGGCGGTCCTGCGCCTGATCCCCCGCACCGCCGGCGCCATCACCCTGCTGGGCCGGGACATTCCCGAGGCGGACCGGGAGGCCCTGCGCGCCGCCCGCCGCGACCTGCAGATCGTCTTCCAGGACCCGCTCGCCAGCCTCGACCCCCGCATGCCCGTGGGCGATTCCATCGCCGAGCCCCTGGGCGTCTTCCGGCCGGACCTCGACCGGGGGGGCCGGGAGGTCGCGGTCCGCGCCATGATGGAGCGGGTCGGCCTGTCCGCGGACCTGATCAACCGCTATCCGCATGAACTGTCCGGGGGTCAGAATCAGCGGGTGGGCATCGCCCGGGCAATGATACTCAAACCCCGGGTGGTGGTCTGCGACGAGGCAGTCTCGGCCCTCGATGTCTCGATCCGCGCCCAGATCATCGACCTGCTGATCGACCTCCAGGGGGAGTTCGGCATGGCCATGATGTTCATCAGCCATGACCTGGCCGTGGTGCGGGAGATCAGCCACCGGGTCATGGTGCTCTACCTGGGGCGGGTGGTAGAACAGGCACCGGCCGACCGCATATTCGAGGACGCCCGTCACCCCTATACCCGCGCCCTGCTGTCCGCCGCCCTGATCCCCGATCCCGCCGTCGAGCGGCGGCGTCCCCGGGTGCGCCTGACCGGGGAGCTTCCGAGCCCGTTAGACCCCGAGGGCGCTCTTCGCTTCCTGCCTTCACGCCGGGGCCAGACCCCGGTCTACGCCCCCCGGCTGGAGGCCGTCGCCCCTGGCCACTGGGTCAGTGAGTTCGATCCGCCCGCCTGACCGGGAAGGCGGCGGTGCTTTCCCTTTTCAGGCGGAGCGACTAGGGAAGACCCCCTGAAACCCGCAGGTCTGCCATGAGCCTCTCCCTCGCTGATGTCCGCGCCGCCGCCGAGCGTATCGTCGGCCGTGTCGAGCGCACGCCCATGCGCCGGTCGCAGACCCTCTCCGAGATCACCGGGGCCGAGGTCTGGGTGAAGTTCGAGAACCTGCAGTTCACCGCTGCCTACAAGGAGCGCGGGGCCCTCAACACCCTGCTGCAGCTGTCGGCCAATGAGTCCCAGCGGGGCGTCATCGCCGCCTCGGCCGGCAACCACAGCCAGGGTCTTGCCTACCACGCCGCGCGCCTGGGCGTGCCGGTGACCATCGTCATGCCCCGCAGCACTCCCTTCGTGAAGGTCCAGCAGACCCGCGCCTTCGGGGCCGAGGTGGTGCAGGAGGGCGATACCTATGACGAGTCCGCCGCCATCGCGCGGAAGCTCTGTGACGAACGCGAGCTGACCTTTGTCCACCCCTTCGATGACCTGAAGGTCATGGCCGGCCAGGGCACGGTGGCCCTGGAAATGTTCGAGGAACAGCCCGACATCGAGGTCCTGCCCGTGCCCATCGGCGGCGGCGGCCTGATCGCCGGCTGCGCCACCGTGGCCAAGTCCATGAACCCGAATTGCCGCGTGATCGGCGTCGAGCCGGCCATGTATCCGTCCTTCACGGCGCGCATGCAGGGCGTCGAGGCCATCACCGGCGGGGCGACCATCGCCGAGGGCATAGCTGTCAAGCGGGTCGGCGACCTGACCTACCGGATCGCCCGCCCTCTGATCGACGAGGTCCTGCTGCTCGAGGAGCCCTTTCTCGAGCAAGCCGTGGCCCTGTTCTGCAACGTGGAGAAGACGGTCGCCGAGGGCGCCGGCGCGGCGGCCCTCGCCGCCCTCCTGGCCTATCCGGACCGGTTCCAGGGCAAGAAGGTCGGGGTGATCCTCTGCGGCGGCAACATCGACACCCGCCTTCTCGCCTCGGTCCTCACCCGCCAGCTGGTCCGGGACCAGCGCCTCGTTTCCCTTCGGATCATCGGCGACGACCGCCCGGGGCTCCTGGCCAATGTCTCGGCCCTGATCGGCCAGATGGGTGCCAATATCGTCGAGGTGGCCCACAACCGCCTCGCCCTCGACGTTCCGGCCAAGGGCGCGGAGTTCGACATCATGATCGAGACCCGCGATGCCCGGCATACGGAGGAAATCATTGAGGCCCTCAGGGCTCGGGGCTATCCCCCCCGCACGGTCTGAAGGAGATGCCCATGCGCCTGTCCGCCCTTGTCCTCATCGCCAGCCTTGCCCTCTTGGGCGCCTGCCAGCGCGGGCCCGACCCCCAGGTCCTGGCCGCCAACGCCGAGGCCGGCAAGGCCTTCCTGGCCAAGAACGCCGCAGCGCCCGGCGTGAAGACCCTGCCCTCTGGCCTGCAGTACACGGTGGTCCGCTCCGGTCCGGCCGACGGCGTGCGGCCCCTGCCCGGCGACCAGGTCAAGGTCCACTATGAGGGCAAGCTCCTCTCCGGTGAGGTGTTCGACAGCTCCTACGATCGCGGCGTCCCCGCCGTCATGCCCCTGGACGGCCTGATCCCTGGCTGGGTCGAGGCCCTGCAGCTGATGCGGCCCGGCGACGAGTGGCGGATCTTCGTCCCGGCCGCCCTCGGCTATGGCGAGGAGGGCGGTGGCCCCATCCCGCCCGGCGCGACCCTGATCTTCCGGATCGAGCTGATCGATTCGCTTCCCGGCCCCCGGCGCGCCTCAGGGGGCTGAGTCGCCGCTTCGCCGCGCACGGCGGATCACCACCCGCCGGCCGAGGAGGTCGAGGGGATTCCAGGTCATGGCCCGGGCGATGTCCCAGGAGGAGGCCCTGCGCATCGCCTGAGTGCGTCGGCGGGCGGCGAAGGCCGCAGGCAGGTCGGCGAGGGCCGCCCGGGCGCCCCTCAGGTTGGGTCCCAGCCGCCCCTGTCCCGCCAGCCTTAGGAACAGGATGGCGGTGGCCAGGGCGTGCAGGGGCAGGGTCAATCCGAACAGCAGGGGCGGGGTGTCCTTGATGAAGACCCGGATGCGGTTGCGCGCGCCATGGAAGCTGGCGAAGTCGGACCCCGCCCCACCGGTGGACGCCGAGCCGACATGGTCGACCACGGCGTCGGGGATGACCCTGCAAGCGCCCCCCGCCAGCCGGATGCGGTAGCCCAGGTCGACGTCCTCGCAGTACATGAACAGGTCCTCGTCGAACCCGCCCATGGCCTCGAACAGGGACCGCCGGATGAGCATGGCGCCCCCGCAGGCCGAGAAGCATTCGCCCTCTTCCACTGGACCGGGATCGACCAGTCCATAGCCGCCACGATAGGGGATACCGGGCAGGCTCATTACGTCGCCGATGCCGTCAAGCCGGCCCTTCGCCCCCGCCAGGGTCTGGCGGCAGCCGAAGCATTCGACCCCGGGATTGCGCGCGGCACCCGCGATCAGGCGCTCCAGCCAGTCGGGGGCAGCGAAGGCGTCGGGATTGACCAGGGCCAGCCAGTCACCCCTGGCCTGCAGGGCGCCGAAATTGACCCCGGCGGCGAAGCCCAGATTGGCGCCCGCCTCGATGAGCCGCACCTGCGGCAGGGCCTTCGCCGCCGCCTGGGGCGCGCCGTCCGTGGAGGCGTTGTCGACCAGCAGGATCTCCTGAGGCGGGTGGGTCTGCCCGGTCAGGGCCAAGAGGCACCGGGCAAGGTCGTCCCCGGACTGCCAGGCCACGACGATGACGCTGACAGAGGCCTCGGAAGGCCTGTCAGACTTGTCTTTCGCCGCGTCCCGCGCCATGCGTCGCACCCTTCGCGGCCTCGCCGCCCGTTTCCGGGAATTCCATGACGATCCTGACGCCCCTGGCCCTTCCCGAGGTCCTGCTTATCACGCCTCGCCGCCATGGCGATGCACGCGGATGGTTCTCCGAGACCTGGAGTCGCCGGTCCTTGGCCGCAGCCGGCCTCGACATCGAGTTCGTCCAGGACAACCAGGCTTTCAGCGCCCGCAGCGGGACCGTCCGGGGCCTTCACTTCCAGACGGCGCCCCACCCCCAGGCCAAGCTTGTGCGGGTCCTGGCCGGCGCCATCCTCGATGTCGCCGTCGACCTGCGTCCGGGCTCGCCCACCCGGGGACACTGGGTCTCGGCCCGGCTGACCTCCGAGGGCGGTGAGCAGCTCTTCGTGCCCCGGGGCTTTGCCCACGGCTACTGCACCCTCTGCGACGACGTCATGCTGGCCTACAAGGTCGACGGCGACTATGCGCCGCAGACCGAGGGCGGCGTGATCTGGAACGATCCCGACCTCGCCATCGACTGGCCGGTCTCGCCGGACCAAGCCGTCCTTTCGGCCAAGGACCTTGTCCTGCCCCGCCTCGCTGATCTTCCGCCCCTGTCCTTCTGAGTCCCCCACATCCAGGCGCTGCATGTCCGAAGACAACGAAATCCTGACACTCCTCGACCTGGAGACCCTGGACACGGACCTCTTCCGGGGTTTCAACCCGCCCTTCGAGACCCGCCGGATCTATGGCGGTCAGGTGGTGGCCCAGGCCCTGGCCGCCGCCTACCGGACAATCGAGGACCGGGTCTGCCACTCCCTGCACAGCTATTTCATCCGCCCCGGGAACCCGAAGCTGCCGATCCTGTTCCAGGTCGACAGGGCCCGGGACGGCGGGTCGTTCAGCGTGCGCCGGGTGGTGGCCATCCAGAACGGCAAGCAGATCTTCAACCTGGCGGCCTCCTTCCAGGTTCCCGAGACCGGCTTCGAGCACCAGCTGCCCATGCCCGAGGTCCCGCCCCCGGAAGCCCTGAAGACTGAGGAAGAGCTGCGCGCCGAGGCCGGCCTCGACCCGACGACCCGACGGATCTGGCCTGTGGAGCTCAAGCCCTGCGATCCCGTCCCCCACGGCGTCGTCGGCGTCCGCGAGCCGGTGGACATGTGCTGGTTCCGCACCCGCCTGCCCCTGGGCACCGACGTCGCCGTCAACCAGTGCGCCCTGGCCTATGGCTCGGACATGACCCTGATGGACCCCTCCCTGCGTCCGCACGCCGTGGACTGGGACAGCGGCCGGCTGCAGGCGGCCAGCCTGGACCACGCCATGTGGTTCCACCAGCCGACCGACTTCCACGACTGGCACCTCTTCGTCCAGGACAGCCCCTCGGCCTCGGGCGGGCGGGGCTTCAACCGGGGCCAGATCTATGCCCGCGACGGAAGGTTGGTGGCCGAGGCCGCCCAGGAGGCCCTGATCCGCTGGCGCTGACGCTGCGTCATGGTGGCCCGCCGGCGAAAACCGTGACAGCGTGCCAGACGGTTTCGGCGGGGGAAGCTCATGGACCCTATCCTTCATCACTACGACGCCTCGCCCTTCTCGGAGAAGGTGCGGATCGTCTTCGGCATGACCGGCCAGGCCTGGTCCTCGGTGATCACGCCCAACATCATGCCCAAGCCGGACCTGACGCCGCTCACGGGCGGCTACCGGCGCGCGCCGGTCCTGCAGATCGGCGCCGACGTCTACTGCGACTCCCAGGCCATCCTCGATGAGCTGCAGAGGCGCTCGCCCCTGCCCGGTGACCGGGGTCTGGCGGGCCTGAGGGGCATCAACCTCTGGGCCGACAGGCTGTTCTTCCAGGCCACGGTTCCGGTGATCTTCGGGGAACTGGGTCATCTCACGCCCAAGGCCTTTATCGCGGACCGCGAGAAGCTGTCGGGGCGGCCCTTCGACGTGGGGGCCATGGCCCAGGCGGCGGGGCCCATGCGGGTCCAGTGGCGGGGTCATGCCGCCTGGATTGACGATGCCCTGGGCGAGGCACCCTTCCTGGCGGGCGAGCGCCCCGGCCTGGCGGACGCTGCCGCCTGGATGAACATCTGGTGGCTGAAGGGCGCCCTGCCCGACACCTACGCCCGCCTGACCGCCGGCCTTGACCAGCTTGAGGCTTGGCGCAGCCGCATGGAGGCGATCGGCCATGGCGTGCGCAAGGACTTGACCGGGGCGGAGGCCCTGAGCGTCGCCCGCAGCGTCCGGCCCGCAGACCCGCCGCCCCATGACCGCGACGACGCCCTTGGCCTGTCCCCCGGCGATCCGGTGGTGGTCATGGCCGACGACTATGGCCGGGATCCCATTTCGGGAACCCTGGTGGCGGCTCGCCAGAACCGGCTGATTCTGGCGCAGGAGACCCCTGACCTCGGCCGCCTGCACCTGCATTTCCCCCGGGTCGGCTACATCGCCATGCCCGGCAAGACCTGAAGGAGACTTCCATGGACGACCGCATCCAGGTGACCCTCGACAACGGCGTCGCTGACGTCCGTCTGGTCCGCACCGACAAGATGAACGCCCTCGACGACCGCATGTTCCAGGCCCTCATCGACACGGGCGAGCGCCTCAAGACCGAGAAGGGCGTGCGGGCCATCGTGCTCTCGGGCGATGGCCGGGCTTTCTGCGCGGGCCTCGACATGGGCAACTTTGCCAAGATGGCCTCCGGCGAGCGCCGTGGCGGGGCGGGCCTCGTTACCCCCAAGCGCACCGAAGGCGGGTCCAACCACGCCCAGCACGCTGTCATGGTCTGGCGCGAGCAGACCGTCCCGGTGATCGCCGCCATCCATGGCGTGGCCTTCGGCGGCGGATTCCAGCTGGCCCTGGGGGCTGACATCCGCTTCGTCACCCCGGACGTCCGCCTGGCAGTGCTCGAGATCAAGTGGGGCCTGGTGCCCGACATGGCGGGCCTGGTGCTGATGAAGCGGCTGGTGCGTGACGACGTTGCCCGGGAGCTCACCTATACGGGCCGGGTCTTCAATGGTGAGGAGGCCCAGCGCCTGGGTCTTGCCACCCGCGTCTGCGCCGATCCCCGCGCCGAGGCCCTGGCCCTGGCGGCCGACATCGCCTCGAAGAACCCCGAGGCTATCCGGGCCGGCAAGCGCCTCCTGGACTTCGCGCCGGACGCCGACCAACACGCCATCCTCCTCGCCGAGAGCCAGGAGCAGGGCGCCCTGATCGGCTCGCCTAACCAGGTCGAGGCGGTGAAGGCGGCCATGGAAAACCGGGTGGGCGTCTACGCCGACTGAAGCGCCGCCCACTCTGCGCGGACATCCGGGTCGGTCTCGGCGTCCGCATAGCCGCGGGCAAGGTCGAGGACCTCCGGGCGCGGCAGAAGTCGCCCCAGCGCCCAGACCGCGGCGCCCCGCACCAGGGGCGAGGCGTCCTCCAGCCGCGCCCTTGCGGCCGGGACCAGGGCCAGATCGCCGGAATTGCCGATGGCGTAGAGGACATTGCGAAGGAACCGGTCCCGGCCTGTGCGCTTGACCGGCGAACGGGCGAACCGGGTCCGGAATGCGGCATCGTCCAGGCCCGCCAGCTCGGCCAGGGCAGGGGCCGCCAGGTCGTCCCGGGCCGCCAGCCTCTGCTCGCGTCCGGCCTGGGCGAACTTGTTCCAGGGGCAGACCGCCAGGCAGTCGTCGCAGCCATAGATCCGGTTGCCCAGGCCCGGCCGAAGATCCGGATCCACCGACCCCCTGTGCTCTATGGTCAGGTAGGAGACGCAGCGCCGGGCATCGAGCTGGTAGGGCGCAGGGAAGGCCGCCGTCGGACAGGCATCGAGGCAGGCCCGGCACTGGCCGCAATGGTCGGTTTCGGGCGCATCGGGCGTCAGTAGGGCCTCGGTGAGGATCACGCCGAGGAAGAGCCAGGAGCCGAAGTCGCGGCTGACCAGGTTGGTGTGCTTGCCCTGCCAGCCCAGGCCCGCCTGCTGGGCCAGGGGCTTCTCCATCAGGGGTGCGGTGTCGACGAAGACCTTCAGTCCGGCGCCGGTCCGCGAGGCCATCCAGCCCCCCAGCTGCTTGAGCCGGCCCTTGATGACGTCGTGATAGTCTTCCCCCTGGGCGTAGACCGAGATGAGGCCGCGGTCGCGCAGGGCCAGGCCCTCCAGGGGATCGGCTTCGGGACCGTAGTTCAGGCCCAGGACGACCGCGCTGCGGGCGTCCGGCCAGAGGGAGCGGGGGTGGGCGCGCCGGTCCGCCGTGGCCGCCATCCAGTCCATGTCGCCCTGGCGTCCCGCCTCCAGGAAGGCCTGCAGCCGGGCGGTGGCTGGCCAGGGCGCATCGAGCCCGGTGAACCGGCAGACCTCAAAGCCCAGCCCGGCCGCCCGGCGGCGGATCTCGTCCCGGGGGTCAGAAGTCGAGGTCGTCATAGTGCGCCGCTGGGGCCAGTCCGGGCCAGCGGTCGGCAAGGATGGGACGAAAGGCCGGGCGGGACTTGAGCTTCATGTACCAGGTCTTGACCGCTGGATATCCGTCCCAGGGGACATCCCCCAGGTAGTCGATCACCGACAGGTAGGCGGCACCGGCGAAGTCGGCCAGGGACAGGCGCCGGCCCGCCAGCCAGTCCCGGGCCGACAGCAGGGCCTCCAGATAGGCCATGTGGTGGCGAAGGGCCTCCCGACCCTGGCGGAGAGCCGCCAGGTCCGGCGCCCCCAGGCCCAGAAGCCGCTTTTCCATCTTCTCGTGAAGCAGGTAGCCCGCCACCTCCAGGTCGAACTTGCGGTCGAACCAGAGCACCAGGCGCCGGGCCTCGGCGCGCTCCTCTGGCGCCCGTCCCAGGAGGGGGGGCTCGGGGCAGGTTTCCTCCAGGTGGTCGAGGATGGTCCGGGACTCGCAGAGCACCAGCCCGTCCTCCACCATGACCGGCGTTACCCCCGAGGGGTTGAGGTCCAGGAAGGCATCGGGCTGCTCCCAGTAACGGACCGTCTGCTCGGTGAAGGCGAGGCGCTTCTCGCCCAGGACGAGGCGCACCTGGCGGGAGGCGGGGTCCAGCGGGAAGTGATGCAGTATGCGTTCGGTCATGCCTGGCCCGCGGGGCGTCGTGAGTCTGCGAACATCAAGCGGATCAGACCTTAAGGGGCCGTTTACTCTGCAGCTGTGACTTCCGCGAAAGCCCCGCCATGGGGTTCGGCTATGCCCCTCGGATCCGGATGGATCAGGATGTCAGCCATGGGGAAGGCCGCCAGGAGTCGCCGCTCGGCCTCGACGATGACCTGGTGGGCGTCCGCCAGGGTCAGCAGGGGCTCCAGGTCTACGTGCATCTGCATGTGCACATAGGGCCCAGAGGCTCGGGTGCGCAGCTGGTGGACGTCGCTCAGGCGGGGGTCCTGGGTGACCAGCTCGACAATCCGGGCGCGTTCCGTCGCCGGTAGCTCCTGGTCCATCAACTGCACTGCGGCCTCGCGGAAGACGCTGATGGCACCCCACAACAGCAGGCCGGCAATCAGCAGGGCGGCCGCGCCGTCCAGGCCCTGGATTCCGAGCCAGGCCGAAGCCGCGATCCCGGCCAGGGCCGCAAGGTTCGAGGCCAGATCCGAGGCGTAATGCGCCCTGTCGCCGCTGACCGCCACCGAACGCGTCCGCTTCAGGACCCAGGTCTGGGCGGTGATCAGGCCAAAGGTCATGACGATCGAGAAGACCATTACCGCCAGGGCCCAGCCCTCCGCCGCAATGGGCTCGGGGTTCAGCAGGCTGTGGATGGCCTCCTGCCCGATCAGGGCCGCCGAGGCGAAGACCAGGCCGGCCTGCAGGAGGCTGGCGAAGGCCTCGGCCTTGCCATGGCCGAAGCGGTGGTCATCGTCCGGCGGCACCGCCGCATAGCGGACGGCGAAGAAGGTGATGGTCGAGGCGACGAGGTCGAGGGTCGAGTCCGCCAGGGAGGCGAGCAGGGCGACCGACCCTGACGCCATCCAGGCAATGGCCTTGACCGTGACCAGCAGGGCGGCGACGCCCACCGACAACAGGGTGATGCCCCGGGTCAGGCTGGCGGGTGGCGGGTCAAAAGATCTCAGTTCGGACGACATGACGCCCCTTCTACCCTTCGGGCCGCCTTCAGCCAATCCACCCCGCAGATCAGGCCACCCCGCGGCTCAGGCGGACGGCCTCATCCGGAGCCCGACACCGCGTAGGCCCTCAGGACGTCCAGGGGGACGACGGCGAGGGTCTCCTCGTGGGTGGCTTCCAGGACTACGCCCGGGGCCGCCCCGGCGTCGAGGGCCTCCTTCCAGCGGGGCGCGCACAGGCACCAGCGGTCGCCGGGCTTCAGGCCCGCGAAGCGGTAGGCGGGGACCGGCGTCGTCAGGTCGTTGCCCATGGCGTTCGAGAAGGCGAGGAAGTCGGCGGTCACGACGGCACAGACCGTGTGCAGGCCGACGTCTTCCGCGCCGGTCTCGCAGCAGCCGTTGCGGTAGAAGCCGGTCACCGGGTCCAGGCCGCAGGGGTCGAGGGGTCCGCCCAGTACATTAAGGGCGTCGGGGTCGTAGCGGGTGATCATGGGCTCATCATAGTCTAGAACGGCCCGGTCCGGCGACCCTTCTCGCTGCGCCACGGAGACCCGAGATGAGCCCCGCCCGCCCCCGCCGCAGCGCCCTCTACATGCCGGCCGGAAATCCCCGCGCCATCGAGAAGGCGCGGAGCCTGGCCTGCGACGTAGTCATCCTCGACCTGGAGGACTCGGTGGCCCCTGAGGCCAAGCCGGCGGCCCGTGACCTTGCCGTCGCCGCCATAGCCCAGGGCGGCTTCGGCCGCCGCGAGCTGGTGGTCCGGGTGAACGGCCTCGACACCCCCTGGGGTGAGGCCGACCTTGCTGTCGTCTCCGCTGGCGCGGTGCAGCCCCATGCGGTCCTTGCGCCCAAGGTCTCGACGCCGGCGGACGTCGTCGCCTATGCCGCCCGCCTGCCGCAGGGCGTCGACCTGTGGATCATGGTCGAGACCTGCGCCAGCCTCTTCGCCCTTGACCGCCTGGCCGCCTCGGGCGGACCCTTGTCGGCCCTCGTCGTCGGGTCAAACGACTTGGTGAAGGAGATGCGCTGCCAGGTGGACGCCGAACGTCGCCCCCTGCAGGCGGCCCTGTCCCTGACGGTCGCCGCCGGCCGCGCCTTTGGGCTGACAGTCCTCGACGGGGTCTGGAACGAGATCGCGGACCTCGGCGGCCTTGAGGTCCAGTGCCGGCAGGGCGTCGAGTTTGGCTTCGACGGCAAGACCCTGATCCATCCCGACCAGATTGCCGCCGCCAACCAGGCCTTCTCTCCGGATCCGGAGGAGGTGGCCTGGGCGCAGATCGTGGTGGCCGCCTTCAAAACGGCGGAAAGTGCCGGCAAGGGGGTCCTGCGGGTCGAGGGCCGGATGGTCGAGCGCCTGCACCTGGAGCAGGCCCTTCGCCTGCTGGAGATCGCCGGAGCCCTTGAAGAGGCATGACCCCGCCCCGCGTCCGCGCCGCCCTCCTGGCGTTCGTCCTGATATTCGCACCGGCCCTCGCCAGTGCCCAGCCGGTTGATCCCATCGGCGACCTCCTGAAGTCTGCGCCGCCGGCGCCTTCCCAGCCTTCTGACGAGGATGAAGAGGCCGGGGGCGTTGACCTGGACCTGCCGGACGCCGCCCCGAACACGCCGTCCCGTCCCGGCCCGGTCTCCGTTCCCGGGCAGCGCGTCCTGGTCGACGACCACAATCGCACGCCCGAGCCGCCGCTGACCTCCGCCGAGCGCGGCTATGAGTCGAGGATCCGAGCGGGCTTCAGCGCTGCGGAGAACCGACAGGGCGCGCTTGAGGGTCGCTGGCTGGTGCGCAGCCAGGCCGGCACCCTCTACGCCTTCCAGTTGATCGATTCCGGATCGGGAACCCTGGACGGGGCCTGGAGCGACCCGCGCCGCCCGGGCGCCTTGACCGGGTCCGGCTACATCCGGTCCGCCAGCCGCAGCCCCGACCGTCTGACCCTCAGCTTCGAGGCCCCACCCCACCGGGGTGCGGTGCAGCTTCAGCTGCGTGCAGAACCCGCCGGCCAATGGTCGGGCGTCCTGTCCGAGGATGGGGTCGAGGTGTCCGTGCGCATGCAGCGCGACTGAACCGGGCTCAACGCGGACCGCGCCCGGGGAAGGGCGGGTAGGGCTGGGCGCCAGGCGCCAGGGCGGGGCGGGCAGCGGCCATGGCCTTCGCCAGGGTTTCGGCCTCCATGCGCTCCGCCTCGCCAAACCCCCAGACCGGACCGGGCCAGGCCGGGTCGTCCTGTCGTCGGCCCACCACATGCACATGCAGCTGGGGCGTGACATTGCCCAGGGCGCCGACGTTCAGCTTGTCCACCTTCAGGGCGAGGGCGACGCCCAGGGCCCGGACGGCGTGTCCCGCAGCCACGATTTCCTCGACCAGCAGGCGCCGTTCCGCGGCGGACAGGTCCTCGATCTCCCAGGCGCCGGGGACCTGCGGGATCAGGATCAGCCAGGGCCAGCGGGCATCGTCCTGCAGCCGGACGTGGCAGAGGGGCAGCTCGTCCAGGGCATGGGAGCCAGCGAGGAAGGCGGGATCGATCTCAGGCATAAGGTCAGATTGGCCGGGCGGGCGGGTCTTCACAAGCGCCTGCGGCGTTGCAGGCCCCGGCGCTTCCAGCTAGGGACCGCTGCGACGCGGGCCAACCGCGAGGCGCACATCCAGGAGAAGAGCCATGGCTTCCAGGACACCCATCCGCGTTGCGGTCACCGGCGCGGCCGGCAACATCGGTTACGCCCTCCTGTTCCGCATCGCCTCCGGTGCCATGTTCGGCCCTGACCAGCCGGTCATCCTCCAGCTGCTGGAAGTTCCGGTGGAGGGGCCCCAGAAGGCCCTCAAGGGCGTGGCCATGGAACTCGAGGACTGTGCCTTCCCCCTGCTGGCCGGCCTGGTCCTGACCGGCGAGGCCGACATCGCCTTCAAGGACGCCAACTGGTGCCTGCTGGTGGGCTCCAAGCCCCGGGGTCCCGGCATGGAGCGCGCCGACCTCCTGAAGGACAATGGCAAGATCTTCATCGCCCAGGGCAAGGCCATTGATGCCGTAGCCGCCGACGATGCTCGGGTGGCGGTGGTGGGCAACCCCTGCAACACCAACGTCATGATCGCCGCTGCCCAGGCCCGCCGCCTCACGGCCGACCGCTTCACCGCCATGGTGCGCCTGGATGAGAACCGCGCCCGGGCCCAGCTGGCCCAGAAGGCCGGCGTCGCCATCGACGCGGTCACCGACCTCTATATCTATGGCAACCACTCGCCGACCATGTTCGCCGACTTCACCCACGCCAAGATCGGCGGCGCAGATGCGGCCGGGGTGATCGGCGACGAGGCCTGGCTGAAGACCGACTTCCTGCCCGCCGTCGGCAAGCGCGGCGCGGCCATCATCGAGGCCCGGGGCCTGTCCTCCGCCGCCTCGGCTGCCAACGCCCTGGTCGACCACGTCCGCGACCTGGTCACCCCCGGCAAGGTCCACTCCGTGGCGGTCAGCAGCGAGGGCCGCTATGGCTTCGCCCCCGGAATCTGGGCCGGCATGCCGGTGCGCACCACGGCGACCGGTTACGAGGTCATTGACACCTTCGCTATGGACGACTTCGCGAAGTCGAAGATCGCCCTGACCAACGATGAGCTGGTCGGTGAGCGCGAGACCATCAAGGACCTCCTGGCCTGATCCTCAGATCCACCCGCGCCGCCGCAGTTCGGCGGCGTAGGTGCGGCTGACCGGCGCCTCGGCGCCGTCCTTCAGGGTCAGGGTGGCGCGCCCGTCGCCCCGGCGGGCGTCGACGATGGCCGCCCGGGCGACCCACCAGGACCGGTGTACCTGCATGCCTTCCTGGCCCTCCAGTTCGGCGATGGCGTCGGCCATGCGCAGCAGGATCAGGTCCTGTCCCGCGCTGGTGTGCACGCGCAGGTAATGGTCCTCGGCCTCCACGGCCCAGATCTCGGCACTGCGCATCCGCACGGGTAGCCGCTCCAGGAAGCGGGCAGGGCCGGCGTCCGGGTCGGGCAGGGTCCTGTCCTGGCGGGCCAGGTTCACCGTGACCGAGAGCAGCGACATGGCCACGGACACCACCAGGGACGTACCGATGAAGGCGGGCAGGGCCGAGGGGCCGATGTGCGCACCCGGGATCAGGCTCGCGGTGAGCCAGACGATCACGCCGATCGGAGCAAAGATCAGGAGGCCGCCAAGGACAGCGCGTAGCCAGGGATTCAACCGGGGCGCAAGCCGGCCGGCCAGAAGGTATCCTCCCAGGCCGATCATGCCGGTCAGGATCGACACCGGGACCATGTAGGCGATCCGCAGGACCAGGGGATAGGCCGTCAGGCCGAAGGCGCCCACGAAGGCGAGGAAGGCGCCGACGGCGGCGGCGACGCCAGCCGTCACGATGACCGTCCGCCGCAGGTCCGCCGCCATCCACGCTTCGCGAACGGCGTCGGGCAGCCATCTGCGAACCGGCGACGTCATCTGGCGTATCCCCGATTGCCGACAGGTCCGCCGCTCCCGAAGACCCGGATCGAAGACAGGGCGCCGACCTGGGCCGCCCGGTTTCCGCCTGATGGAGATTCCCACATGACCTTCTTTTCGCAGCTTCCCCGCCCGTCCCGCAAGCGGGTGCTCGGCCTGGCCATCCTTGCTGGCCCCCTGGTCCTGGCCGGCGCCCTTCTGCCCGCCTACCTCGCCGATCCGGAAGGCGTCCGGGCCCTGTTCGCCGTCCGCCTGCACGGCCCCGACCTTGAGCTCCTGGGCCGGACCTCCCCGGTCATCCTTGTCCATCTCGCCTTCGGCGTGCTGGCCCTGGCGGTCGGCGCCATTCTGCTGGCGGGCCGCAAGGGGGCCCGGATGCACCGGGTCCTGGGCTGGGCCTGGGTCCTGGCGGTGGGGACTGTCGCCCTCACCTCCCTGTTCATCAAGACGGCGAACCCGGGACACTTCTCGATGATCCACCTCCTCAGCGGCTACGTGATCATCGCCCTTCCCCTCGCCGTCGCCGCGGCCCGCCGCCATGATGTCCAGCGGCACCGCATGTACATGACCGGCATGTATCTGGGCGGCTTCGCCGTGAACCTCTTTTTCGTACTGCTGCCGGGGCGTCTGGTTTGGAACCTGTTCCTCGGCTGATCCCCGCACCGCACCGGAACTGACTCTGCAGCAGGCCCCTTCGGCGGTTGCCTGATCTCCGGGGGGTGCCTATAAACCGGCCACTCGCCAATTGGGCGAGCCCGCAGAACAGCGTCTCTGGGCCCCATGAACATCCACGAACATCAAGCCAAGACCGTCCTGTCCGAGTTCGGCGTGGCGGTCCCGCGCGGGTTTCCCGCCTTTTCCGTCGAAGAGGCCGTAAAGGCCGCCGAACAGCTGGGCGGTCCGGTCTTTGTGGTGAAGTCCCAGATCCACGCTGGCGGGCGCGGCAAGGGCCGCTTCGAGGGCCTTGGGGCCGACGCCAAGGGCGGCGTCCGGGTGGTCAAGAGCGTTGACGAGGTGCGGACCAACGCCCAGGAAATGCTCGGCCGGGTCCTGGTGACGCACCAGACCGGGCCCAAGGGCAAGCAGGTCAACCGTCTCTACATCGAAGAAGGCGCGGCCATCGCCAAGGAATTCTACGTCTCCCTCCTGGTCGACCGCGAAACCAGCTGGGTCTCGGTGGTCGCCTCGACGGAGGGCGGCATGGACATTGAAACTGTCGCCCACGACACACCGGAAAAGATCATAACCTTCGGGATCGACCCGGCGACCGGCGTCTGGCCGTTCCACGGGCGCACCCTGTCCAAGGCCCTGGGCCTCAGCGGCGACCTCGCCAAGCAGGCGACCAAGCTTCTGGGTCAGCTCTACACGGCCTTCGTCGCCAAAGACATGGCGATGCTCGAGATCAACCCGCTGATCGTGACCGCCGATGACCAGTTGCGGGTCCTGGACGCCAAGGTGTCCTTCGACTCCAACGCCCTCTACCGGCATCCGGAAGTGGTGGTTCTGCGCGACGAGAGCGAAGAAGACCCCAAGGAAATCGAAGCTTCCAAGTTTGACCTCTCCTACATCGCCCTCGAGGGTGAAATCGGCTGCATGGTCAACGGTGCCGGCCTGGCCATGGCGACCATGGACATCATCAAGCTCTACGGTGCCGAGCCCGCCAATTTCCTGGACGTCGGCGGCGGCGCGGACGAAGCCAAGGTGACGGCCGCCTTCAAGATCATCATGGCGGATCCCAATGTGAAGGGCATTTTGGTCAACATCTTCGGCGGGATCGCCCGGTGCGATATCCTGGCCAACGGCGTGGTCAACGCCGTCAAGCAGGTTGGACTGACTGTGCCCCTGGTGGTCCGCCTGGAAGGCACCAACGCCGAGCTGGGCAAGAAGATCATCAATGAGAGCGGCCTTAACGTCATTGCGGCCAACGACCTCAGCGATGGCGCCGAGAAGATTGTGAAAGCCGTGCGGGGGCTCGCCTAATGTCCATTCTGATCGGCAAGGAAACCCGGGTCATCTGCCAGGGCATTACAGGCGCCCAGGGCACCTTCCACTCCGAACAGGCCATAGCCTACGGGACCAAAATGGTCGGCGGCGTGACCCCCGGAAAGGGCGGGACCACCCATGTGGGTCTGCCCGTGTTCAATACGGTGGATGAAGCCGTGCGGCAGACGGGCGCAGACGCCAGCGTGATCTATGTGCCGCCGCCCTTCGCCGCGGATTCGATCCTCGAAGCGATCGACGCCGGAATTCCGCTGATCATCTGCATCACTGAAGGCATTCCTGTCGCCGACATGATCAAGGTCAAGCGCGCCCTGTCGGGCTCGAAGTCCCGGCTGATCGGCCCCAACTGCCCGGGCGTCCTGACGCCGGAAGCCTGCAAGATCGGGATCATGCCCGGAAATATCTTCAGAAAAGGCTCGGTCGGGGTGGTTTCGCGCTCGGGTACCCTTACCTATGAGGCGGTCTTCCAGACCACCCAGGTGGGCCTGGGACAGACCACAGCTGTGGGTATTGGCGGCGACCCCGTGAAGGGCACGGAGTTCATCGACATGCTCGACTTGTTCCTGAAGGACCCCGAGACCGAGTCGATCATCATGATCGGCGAAATCGGCGGTTCGGCCGAAGAAGATGCTGCGGAATTCATAAAGAATTCAGCGATTCGGAAGCCTATGGTCGGGTTCATTGCGGGCCGCACGGCCCCGCCCGGACGAAGGATGGGCCATGCTGGTGCCATCATCTCGGGCGGCAAGGGCGGCGCGGAGGACAAGATTTCGGCGATGGAGTCGGCGGGCATCCGCGTGGCACCGTCTCCGGCGAAGCTGGGAGAAACCCTGCTCGAGGTGCTGAAGGGTACCTGAGGGAGCCACAATTCAACCTTGAGCGGTCCAGCTCGTCTCTCCTCCAGAAGGCGTCGCGGGCCGCCGGCGACAGGCGGGCGACATGGCGGATGACGCTGGACGGATTAACGAGCTCCTCGCGGAGACTTCCTTCCTCTATGGCGGCAACGCCGCCTTCATTGAGGACCTCTACGCGCGTTGGCTGAAGGTGCCCGACTCGGTCGAGGCATCCTGGCGCAGCTTCTTCGCCTCGGTTCATGACCGTGCCGGAGCGGGTCAACCCCTTTCCCCCCCGGCCTGGACTGCCCGCACGGCGCCGGCCGCCCGTCCGGACTGGCTTTCCGCCATCGACGGACTCTGGCCTGCCGTCGAAGCCAAGCTGACCTCGACGATCTCCGAGCGGACCCCCGCCGTGGCGTCGCAGGACGTCCGTGCGGCCACGCTCGATTCCCTGCGCGCCATCATGATGATCCGGGCCTACCGGGTGCGGGGGCATCTGCGGGCCAACCTGGACCCTCTTGGCATCGCCGTTCCCGAGGGCGACGCCACCGAGCTCGATCCCGCCTCCTACGGCTTCTCCGAGGCGGACTACGACCGTCCCATCTTCCTGGACTACGTCCTGGGCCTGGAGACCGGTACGCTCCGCGAGATCCTCGCCATCCTCAAGCGCACCTACTGCGCCGACATCGGCGTGCAGTACATGCACATCTCCGACCCGACGCAGAAGGCCTGGCTCCAGGAGCGGATCGAGGGGCGGGACAAGGAGATCGTCTTCACCCGCGAGGGCAAGATCGCCATCCTCAAGAAGCTGATCGAGGCCGAAGGCTTCGAGCGTTTCCTGCACAAGCGCTTCCCCGGCACCAAGCGCTTCGGCCTGGACGGCGGCGAGGCCATGGTCCCGGCCCTCGAGCAGATCATCAAGCGCGGCGGCGCCCTGGGCGTCCGCGACATCGTCATCGGCATGCCCCACCGGGGCCGGCTGAATGTCCTGGCCGCCGTGATGGGCAAGCCCTACCGGGTCATCTTCCACGAGTTCCAGGGCGGCTCGACCCTGCCTTCGGACGTGCAGGGGTCCGGAGACGTGAAGTACCACATGGGTGCTTCCTCCGACCGCGCCTTCGACGGTAACAACGTCCACCTGTCCCTGACGGCCAACCCGTCGCACCTGGAGATCGTGAATCCCGTCGTCCTCGGGAAGGCCCGCGCCAAGCAGGCCTATGTGCTGCGCGAGACCTCCGACGCCGGCCGCGGCCACGTCCTGCCCCTTCTGATGCACGGCGACGCCGCCTTCGCGGGACAGGGCGTGGTGGCCGAGTGCTTCGCCATCTCCGGCACCCGGGGTTACAGGACCGGCGGCTGCATCCACTTCATCGTCAATAACCAGATCGGCTTCACCACGGCACCCAAGTACAGCCGGTCCTCGCCCTATCCCTCGGATGTGGCGCTGATGGTCGAGGCGCCGATCTTCCACGTCAACGGCGACGATCCCGAGGCGACGGTCTATGCCGTCAAGGTGGCCACGGAGTTCCGCCAGAAGTTCGGCCGGGATGTTGTCATCGACATGTTCTGCTACCGGCGGTTCGGTCACAACGAGGGCGATGACCCGACCATGACCTCGCCGCTGATGTACGCCCGGATCAAGGATCACCCGAGCACGCGGGAGATCTACGCCCGCCAGCTGATCGGTGAGGGCGTGGTCACCGGGGATGATGTCACCCAGTGGGTGACGGAGTTCGAGGCCCTGCTCGACGTGGAGTTGGATGCGGCCAAGACCTACGAGGCCGACAAGGCGGACTGGCTGGACGGCAAGTGGGCGGGGCTGGCCCTGCCCGAAGGTGAGGATCGCCGGGGCGACACCTCCGTGCCTCTCGCCCGGCTGCGGGGGCTCGGTGACCTTATCACCGCCCTCCCGGAGGACATCGACGTCCACAAGAACGTCCGACGGGTGATCGAGGGCCGAAGGTCGGCCATCGAGTCCGGCGACGGCATAGACTGGGCCACCGCCGAGCATCTCGCCTTCGGCAGCCTTCTGCAGGATGGGTTCCCCGTCCGACTGGCGGGCCAGGACAGCGTGAGGGGCACCTTCACCCAGCGGCACTGCGACATCGTCGACCAGACCACCGAGGCGCATTACATCCCCCTCAATAACCTCGGCCCTGGCCAGGCGCATTTCGAGGTCATCGACTCCCCCCTGTCGGAAGAGGCGGTCCTCGGCTTTGAGTACGGATTCTCCCTCGCCGACCCCAAGACCCTGGTACTCTGGGAAGGCCAGTTCGGCGACTTCGCCAACGGTGCCCAGGTGGTGATCGACCAGTTCATCTCCTCCGGCGAGCGCAAGTGGCTTCGGATGAGCGGCCTCGTCCTCCTCCTGCCCCATGGCTACGAAGGCCAGGGCCCCGAGCACTCCTCCGCCCGGCTCGAGCGCTTTCTCCAGCTCTGCGCCGAGGACAACCTCCAGGTCGTCAACTGCTCGACCCCGGCCAACTACTTCCATGCCCTGCGGCGGCAGATGAAGCGCGAGTTCCGCAAGCCGCTGGTGGTCATGACCCCCAAGTCGCTCCTGCGGCACAAGAAGGCGGTGTCCCTGCTGCCGGAAATGGGCGAGGGCTCGTCCTTCCACAGGGTGCTGCACGATGACGCCGAGCGTGGACGTCACACGGCCCTCACCCTCGACCCGCCGGAGAAGATCCGCCGGGTCGTCCTCTGCTCGGGCAAGGTCTATTACGACCTTCTGGAGGCCCGGGAGGCGCGCGGCCTGACTGACATCTACCTGATGCGGCTCGAACAGTTCTATCCCTGGCCCATGAAGTCCCTGTCCACCGAGCTGTCCCGGTTCCCCAACGCCGAGCTCGTCTGGTGCCAGGAAGAGCCCAAGAACATGGGCGGCTGGACCTTCGTCGATCCCTGGCTGGAGCTGACGCTCGAACGCCTCAAGGTAAAGGCCAGGCGCGCCCGCTATGTGGGCCGCCCAGCGACCGCCTCCACCGCCGCCGGCCAGATGAGCCGGCACAACCGCGAACTCCAGGCCTTCCTGGCCGAAGCCCTCGCCTGAACCAGAGGACACGACCATGGCTGACATCATGACCCCCGCCCTTGGAGAGTCCGTCTCCGAGGCCACTGTGGCGCGCTGGGCCAAGAAGCCCGGGGAGGCGGTCCGCAAGGACGAGATCCTCGTCGAGCTTGAGACCGACAAGGTCAGCCTAGAGGTGGCCGCGCCTGCCGATGGCGTCCTGGAGTCCATCTCCGCCGAGGAAGGCGCCACGGTCGAGCCGGGCGCGGTCCTTGGACACCTGAAGGTGGGGGCGTCTGCCGCCGCCGCCGCGCCCGCCGCTGCGCCCGCTCCGGCTGTCGCGCCCGCAGCCCCCAAGGCGGCCCAGCCGGCGCCCGCCGCCCCGGTCCTGGCTCCTTCGGCACAGCGCATCGCTACGGAGGGCGGGCTTGATCCCGCCGCCATCCCCGGCACGGGCAAGGACGGCCGCGTGACCAAGGCCGACGCCCTGGCCGCCCTCGAAGCCCGGGCTGCCGCCCCGCCGCCGGCACCCGTCCCCGCCGCCCCGCGCGAAGCCCATGCCCGTGAGGAGCGCGTGCGCATGACCCGGCTGCGGCAGACCATCGCCCGTCGCCTCAAGGAGGCCCAGCAGACGGCCGCCATGCTCACGACCTTCAACGAGGTCGACATGAGCGCCATCATGGCCCTGCGCAACACCTACAAGGACGCCTTCGAGAAGACCCACGGCGTCAAGATGGGCTTTATGGGCTTCTTCGTCCGGGCCTGTATCCACGCCCTCAAGGCCGTGCCCGAGGTCAATGCCGAGATCGACGGCCAGGACCTGATCTACAAGAACCACTACGACATCGGCGTGGCGGTCGGCACCGACCGTGGCCTGGTGGTGCCCGTGGTCCGGGACGCCGACGTCCTGTCCCTGGCGGGGGTCGAGAAGGCCATTGGTGCCCTTGGCAAGAAGGCCCGGGACGGCGCCCTGGCCCTGGATGACCTGCAGGGCGGCACCTTCACCATCTCGAACGGCGGGGTCTATGGCTCGCTCATGTCGACGCCGATCCTGAATGCGCCCCAGTCGGGCATTCTGGGCATGCACAAGATCCAGGAGCGCCCAGTGGCCGTGAACGGCCAGGTGGTCATCCGGCCGATGATGTACCTGGCCCTGTCCTATGATCACCGGGTCGTCGATGGCCAGGGCGCCGTGACCTTCCTGGTCCGCGTCAAGGAAGCCATCGAGGATCCGCAGCGGCTGCTGCTCGACATCTAATCCGGTTCAGGCCCCAGGCGGGCGAGGAAATCCCATGTCCCAGTACGACGTCGTCATCATCGGGGGTGGCCCCGGGGGCTACAACGCCGCCATCCGCGCCGGCCAGCTTGGCCTGAAGGCCGCCATCGTCGAGATGCGCGATACCCTTGGTGGCACCTGCCTCAACGTTGGCTGCATGCCCTCCAAGGCCCTCCTGCACGCCTCCGAACTCTATGAGGCCGCCAACCGGGAGTTCGAGCACCTGGGGATCGAGGTCACTCCCCGCCTGAACCTGTCGAAGATGATGGCCCAGAAGGACGAGTCGGTGACCGCCCTCACCAAGGGCGTCGACTTCCTCATGAAGAAGAACAAGGTCGAGCGCCTGCTCGGCAAGGGACGGATCGCTGGCCCCGGCCGGGTCGATGTGGACGGGGCGGATGGCAAGACCCTCACCCTCGAGGCCAAGAACATCGTCATCGCCACCGGTTCCGAGCCTTCGGGCCTTCCGGGCCTCAAGGTCGACGGAGACCGCATCGTCGACTCCACAGGCGCCCTGGCCCTTTCGGAGGTTCCCAAGACCCTGGTGGTCATCGGTGCGGGCATCATCGGCCTCGAGCTGGGCTCGGTCTGGCGCCGGCTGGGCGCCGAGGTGACGGTGGTCGAGTACCTCGATCGCATCTGCCCGGGCATGGACGCCGAGGTCGCCAAGGCCTTCCAGAGGATCCTGGCCAAGCAGGGCGTCAACTTCCGTCTCGGCTCCAAGGTGACCGGCGCCAAGGCCGCCAAGTCCCGGGTGGGCCTCACGGTCGAGCCCGCCGCGGGCGGCACCGCCGAGACCCTGACCGCTGACCGGGTCCTCCTGGCCGTCGGCCGACGTCCCTATACGTCAGGCCTTGGCCTGGAGACTGTGGGCGTGGTCCCCGACGCCCGGGGCTTCCTGGAGACCGACCACTTCCGCACGGCGGCGGCGGGCGTCTGGGCCATCGGCGACGTGATCCACGGCCCCATGCTGGCCCACAAGGCCGAGGAGGACGCTGTCGCCTGCATCGAGCTGATCGCCGGCAAGGCCGGTCACGTGGACTACAACCTGGTGCCCAGCGTGGTCTACACCACCCCCGAAGTCGCCTGGGTCGGCCGCAGCGAAGAGCAGCTCAAGGCCGAGGGCCGCGCCTACAAGGCCGGTAAGTTCCCCTTCGCCGCCAACAGCCGGGCCAAGATCAACCACGAGACCGACGGCCTCGTGAAGGTCCTGGCCGACGCCGTCACGGACGAGGTCCTGGGCGTGCACATCCTGGGGCCCCAGGCGGGCGAGATGATCGGCGAGTACTGCGTGGCCATGGCCTTCCGGGCCGCCAGCGAGGACATCGCCCGCATCTGCCATCCGCACCCGACGCGCTCCGAGGCCGGCCGGCAGGCCGCCATGGGCGTCGAGGGCTGGACCATGCAGGCCTAGAAGCCGAGCACCTTGTAGCCAACCTCCAGGCCCCAATCCCCGGGCCGGCCGTCGCCGGCAAAAACCTGGGGCTTGATCGTCACGATGCCCGTGCCGCCAAAGGCGGGACCGACCACCCGGCCGTAGGTCACCGCCAGGCCCAGGAAGGTCCTGTCGTTCTCCCAGTCCTGGTTGATCGAGGGGTCTACCGTGATGAGGTTCCGCGAATCCTTCAGCTTGGGCACGTAGTAGAAGTCCATGGTGGTGGTCCGGACATCCCGCCTGCGGTCGTCGCCCCAGAGCGACTCCGAATGGACAAGGGCCGGGGCGAAGATCGCGCCGTCCTTGAGGAACCAGGCCTTGATGAGCGTCCCCTTGAGGACGTTCTTGCCCGTACCGAGCTCGTCCCGGGAGGCGGTGTCGAAGATCATTTCCCCCTGGGCGACCCAGCCGCCCTGGCGGCTCAGGCCAAAGACATGGGTCACCCGCACGGAGGCGTCGCCCAGGCCGTAGCTGTCGTCCCCGAGGACGTCGACGGAGGCAATGGGGACGCGGTAGCGGACGCTCCAGTCCCGCTTTTCCCCCAGCGGAACCGTGTAGTTCAGCTTCAGGGTATCGCTCCGGAAGCCGCCTGTCAGGTCCAGGCGCTCCCAGTACACCTCTGCCACGGTGGTGAGCTTGGTCGGGTCCGTGCCGTTGTTGGCGGCCTCCTCCCCATGGGCACCTGAAGCGGCGGCGAGGAGGAAGGCCGAGGCGGTGGCCAGGATCACGGTTTTCATCTTCAGTTTCCC
>Ga0209598_10000670_pt1 | contig 27880 bp, 25 predicted proteins | sample M_140807_EF_Meta_FD_187317 | JGI IMG/M metagenome (GOLD analysis project Ga0209598, IMG submission 187317) | Freshwater microbial communities from Lake Montjoie, Canada to study carbon cycling - M_140807_EF_MetaG (SPAdes) (version 2) | ecosystem: Environmental > Aquatic > Freshwater > Lake...
AGTCGCTCGAGGGCTTCGCCCATGCGGGCGGAGCGAAGTGCGCCATAGCTGCGCCAGCGGCTGAACACCTTGGCCAGCCGCGAGGCGGTGATCGGATTGCGGCTGTCGAGATCAAGGATGCGGTCGGCCAGGAAGCGGTAGCCACTGCCGTCGCTGGCGTGGAACACCGGCGGGTTGCCGGCCAGTCCGCCGAGCACGGCCCGCACCGAATTGGGGGCCATCGGATCGAAGCGGGGATGGGCCAGCAGGCGCTCCACCCGCTCCAGCCCATCGGCGAAGGGGGCGGAGGCCTCTAAGGCGAACCAGGCATCGAGGATCACCGGGCGCTCCAGCCAGCGGTCGTGGAACGCCGCCATCGCAGCCTCCCGCTCCGGCAGGGCATGGCACTGCAGGGCCCGCAGGCCCGCCCGCGCCAGGGTCATGGAGCTGCCGTCCACGGCGGCCCGGGCGGCGGCGATCGCCCCGGCATCGCCGGCGGCCACCCGCCAGCGCCAGATCAGGCCCGTGAGGGTGCGGTCGCCGGCGCCCTCGGGCCAGGCCAGGGGCCACTGGGGGGTGATCCGCTCCAGCGCCTGATGCAGGGGTTCGGCCAGGGCTTCGCCGAAGCGCCGCTGCAGGCCCAGCTGGGCGGCGAACAGCGCTGGGGGATCGGGCTCGGCCATTGCCTCCTCCAGTTCCGCCAGCCCGGGAAGGGTGAGCAGGGCGGCCCGGCTCGCCTCGGAAAGGGAGGGGTCGGCCAGGATGCGGCGGAAGGCATCGATCAGCTCCTCCTCGAGGCCGTGGTCACTCTGGCCTCCCGCACGGGCCAGGAGAGCTTCGCGGAGCAACTGCTGGCCGGCGTCCCAGCGGGCGAAGGCGTCGCTGTCGGTGGCAAAGAGATGCACCAGCTCGCCGATCGGACGGCCGATCTCCAGGCGCACCGGCGCCGAGAAATGGCGCAGCAGCGAGAGGGCCGGCGGATGGGCCCGGAGCGGCAGGCCCTCGAACACCACCCGCTGCTGGGCCTCCTCCAGCACCAGCAGCCGGGTGCCCCGGCCCCAGCGGTTGCTCTCCAGCGTGGCGGCGGCTGCCGCGGCTGGATCCTCCCCCTCCAGGAGGAGCGGAAGCGGTTCACCGGCGCGGTCCAGCAGACCGAGGGCCAGGGGGATCACCACGGGCTCCTTGTAGGACTGACCCGGCGTGGCTGGGGTGTCCTGGTGGAAGGTCAGCTCCAGCCGGCCGTTCTCCCCATCCCAGTGCCGCTGGATCCGCACCATCGGCGTGCCGGCCTGGTGGTACCAGCGGCGAAACCGTTCAAAGCGGAAGGGCAGCCGCCGCGAATCCTCGGCCCCGACGGCCGCGGCATCCTCCATGGCGCGCACGAAGTCTTCGCAGGTGGCGGCACTGCCGTCATGGCGGGCCACATAAAGGGCCATGCCGCGCTGATAGGTTTCCTCCCCCAGCAGGGTGTGGAGCATCCGGATCAGTTCGGAGCCCTTTTCATAGATGGTGGTGGTGTAGAAATTATCGATGGCTTCATAGCGATCCGGCTGAACCGGATGGGCGGTGGGGCCGGCATCTTCGCGGAACTGGGTGTTGCGCAGCAGCGCCACGTTCTCAATCCGGTTCAGAGCTTCGCCATGCTGATCGGCAGTGAAACACTGGTCGCGGAAGACGGTGAGCCCCTCCTTGAGCGAAAGTTGGAACCAGTCGCGGCAGGTGATGCGATTGCCGGTCCAGTTATGGAAATACTCGTGGGCGATCACACTTTCCACCCGCTCCAGCTCCGCATCTGTGGCCGTTTCGCCGTCGGCGAGCACGAGCTTGGAGTTGAAGATATTCAGGCTCTTGTTCTCCATGGCGCCCATGTTGAAGTGGCGCACGGCAACAATGTTGTATTCATCAAGGTCGTATTCCAGTCCATACACCTGTTCATCCCAGGCCATGCTGCGCTGCAACGAGGCCAACGCATGGGCGGTGTAAGGAGCGTCGCCCGGCTCCACGTGCAACCGCAGCGCCACCGGCCTGCCGCTGGCGGTGATGAAGGAGCCGCGCACCTCCTCGAGGTCTCCGGCCACCAGGGCAAAGAGATAGGAGGGCTTGGGGAAGGGGTCGTCCCACACCGCGTAATGGCGGCCGTCCGGTAGGGGGCCGGCTTCGATGCCATTGCCATTGGAGAGCAGCACCGGGCAGGAGCTGCGGTCGGCCTCGATCCGCACCCGGAAGCGGCTGAGCAGATCCGGCCGATCCGGGTGGAAGGTGATGCGCCGAAATCCCTCCGCCTCACACTGGGTCGTGAACAGGCCTCCGCTCACGTAAAGCCCTTCAAGGGTGGTGTTCGTGTGGGGGGTGATTAGCACCCGGCTCTCCAGCACAAAGGGGCGCTGGGGCGGGGTGAGGAGAACGAGCCGATCGCTGTGGCGCTCAAACGCCTCGGCCGCCAGGGGGGCACCATCGAGCCGGAGATCCTCCAGCTCCAGGTCCACCCCCATCAGCTCGAGAACCTGCCCCTCCCCGGCCGGGACCAGGGGATTGGGCAGGAAGGCCAGCCGCGCCTCCACCAGGGTGTGGCTGGCCTGCAGCCGCACCGTCAGGTCCGTGCGCTCCAGCAGAAAAGGGGCCGGCCGGTAATCGCTGAGATGAACGGCGGCCATCGCGGCTGGCGTTACTTGGAGGGGGCTGGGGCTTTGGCGCCGGCCTGCTTGAGGGCGGCCTCCACCTTCTTCATCACCTCAGGCGGCACCGACTTCGGACAGATCTCAGCGGCACCGAGCACGGCCGAGTTCACCGAGCCCTTGCGCAGCTCCTCAATCGTGAGGGTCTTGCCCGGCACCTGCTGGATCTGGCCCTGGTGCTGGCCCTGGATCAGCTGGGCGATGGTTTCGCCGGCGATGGCCACACTCTTGTCGAAATCCACCCCGGCGGAGCGGGAAATGCACACGTTCACCGCCGCGATGCGGGTGTAGAGGCTCATTTCCGCCTGGGTGGCCGGGGCGGCCTGGGCGGCGCCACCGCCGAGGAGCAAGGGAAAGGCCACAAGGGGTGCCACCAGAAGGCGCCGGGCACCGCGAACGGGAAAGGACAAGGGAGGCTTGGTCGGACCTCTCCATGCTGCTGCATCGGCGGGGTCCTGCCGAGGGGGTCGGTTGCGATTCAGGCCACCCCCTCGCCCTCCCCTTGAATCGGGGCGCCAGGCCCCTCCAGCCGGATCTCGTGGTGGATTTCGGAGAGTTCCAGGGCCCCATCCCGCCAGGAATAGATCGAGCGGGCGCGGTAGCGGTCCTGATCCACGAGGCGGATGTGCTCCAGGATGTCCCACTCCTGGTAATGGGATTCAAACACCAGCTCGTGTTCATCCACCTGGCGGATCTGGCTCTTGCTCGGGGTGCCGCACAGGTAGCTGCTGCTGCGGCGCAGCTGGTGCCCGCACAGATAGGCCTCCATCGATCCTTCACGGGAGTAGCGGGGCTGGCGATCGAAGAAGTCGTATTCCTGTTCCGGCCACCAGGTGAAGCGGTAGGCCGCGTCCCCTTCAACGGGCTGGCTGAAGCTCTCCACCCGCAGCAGCATGTCCACCCGCACCACCTCGTCATCCGGGAAGAAGTAGGTGCGGCGTGAGCGCCACAACCCGAGATTGCGGGAAAACCAGCGGCGCAGACTGGAATCGAGCTGGATGCGGCTGGGCAGGGGTGCTGCGGGGCGCGCAGAGCGCATCAGGGAAACAGGGGCGCTGCCCAGGGTCGGCTCATGGGGGAGGGACATCGAACGGGGAGCCTTCTTGGGGGCCGGAAGGCCATGGGCCAGTGATGCCGTCATAGCCAGAACCGGGCAGATTGCCCAAGGGGCCCATAAGGTGGCTCACAGCTGCCTGTCGCCGGTGCCCGCCGCAGGGCCGAACCAGGATGCCGATCGCACCCGCCAAGAAGCGGTGGCCGCGGCTCGCCCTCCCCTCAAACTGCTTCTGGTGGCGGCGAACTACCACCTGGCCTCTCCGGATCTGCGCCAGCTGGTGGCCTTCCTCAACAGCGAGGACTGCCCCTTCTCCGTCTCCCTGGAGATTGCCGACCCGGCCCGCCATCCCGAACTGCTCGAACTGCATCGGCTGGTGGCCACGCCGGCCCTGGTGAAGCTCGCCCCGGAACCCCGGCAGGTTTTCGCCGGCACCACCCTCGCCATGCAGGTGCGCAGCTGGCTGCCCCGCTGGCGTCAGATGGAGGTGGTGAGCAGCCTCGGTCTCACCCTCAGGCCCGCGGAGATCGATGGCAGCCGCACCCAGAAGGAGGTGCAGCTCGAAGACCAACTGCTGGTGCTGCGCCAGGAGAACGAAACCCTGATCGAGCGGCTTGGGGTGCAGGAAAGGCTGCTGCGCATGGTGGCCCATGAGCTACGCACACCGCTCACCGCCGCCAAGCTCGCCCTGCAGAGCCATGGCCTCGGCCAGATCGATGAGAGCCGCTTCCGCGATGTGCTCAACCGCCGCCTCGATGACATCGAAGCGCTCTCCCTGGATTTGCTGGAGGTGGGCACCACCCGCTGGGAGGCCCTGTTCAACCCCCAGCGCCTCGCCCTGGGACGGGTGGCCGCCGAGGCGATCCTCGAGCTCGAGAAGCTCTGGGTGGGCCGCGACCTGGATCTGATCACCGACATCCCGGCGGACCTGCCGGATGTCTATGCCGATCAGCGGCGCATGCGTCAGGTCCTGCTGAACCTGCTGGAGAACGCCCTCAAGTTCACGCCGGCCGGTGGCCGGGTGACCCTTACCCTCCTGCACCGCACCAGCCAGTGGGTGCAGGCGAGTGTGTGTGACAGCGGCCCGGGCATCCCGCGGAGCGAGCAGCAGCGCATCTTTCAAGATCGCGTGCGTCTGCCCCAGACCTCCGGCAACACCTCCGGCTTCGGGGTGGGCCTTTCGGTGTGCCGGCGGATCACCGAAGTGCATGGGGGAAGAATCTGGGTGGTCTCCGAACCGGGGGAGGGCGCCTGTTTCCACTTCACCGTGCCGGTGTGGTTCGGGCAGACCTCCCCCGATGTCACCCAGCGGCTAACGGGCGGCAAGCGCCTTGACGAAGGGTCCCCCTGACCCGTAGTTTCCGTTAGCCGGAGCTGAAGGCCCGGCGGCCTCGCCCCCATCGTCTAGAGGCCTAGGACACCTCCCTTTCACGGAGGCGACAGGGGTTCGAATCCCCTTGGGGGTATAGCAAATGGTGGATCATCCACCAGATATTTAGCGGCTGAACCTTGGCGCACCCCAAGGTTGTTGCCACCACTGCGCCCATCACACTGTTGGGTTTGACCGTTGGTTGGATCGTCCCTCACCTTGGGAAGGTCGCTCGAATGCAGCGGGGTGCTGATCCCAAAGCGGCCCACCCGGCAAGCCTCAGGCGGCGCCAGCCCTGCGCATTGCCTCCTTCTGCACGCCCCGCAGGTTGCTGGCCAGATCCTGCTGGAGCCGCTGCTCGATCAGGCCGATCGGCATGCCCGGCTTGCCCTGCACGGTGAGTTCGTAGAGGAGCCAGCTGCTGCTGGCGTCGCTACCCATGCACCAGATCCCCTCGAAGCAGCGGAAATCTCCTTCCAGCATCCGGAAGCTGAGCCGTCCCTCCTCCTTGGTTTCGGTGAGTTCAAGCTGCACCCGGGCCGAAAAGCGCAGACCGCAGAACTGCTGAGAGCCCACCTGCTCAAGGCCGACCCGATTGCCCTGGCGCCAGAGGAGTCGGGAACTGGCGAGGTTGGGGATGAAGCGCGAGAGGTTCTCATAATCGGTGAGAACGTCCCACAGGATCAGGGGATTGAGATTCAGGCGCAGTTGAACCGCCAGCCTCCGGATGCCCTGGGGCAGTCGCTCCATGTCCTGCTGGATGGTGTCCAGCCCACAGACCAGCGGCGTTGAGCGGTTCTCAAGCAAGCGGCCCAGGGGGGAAGGGGGAAAGGTTGCCGGGAGCTGCGCCAATGGAAACGTAGCGGGAGCGAATCTTGACCGCAGGCCAACCTAGCGGCAGTTTCCGGTTGGGCGTGTTCGAGTTGGGCTGTCTATGATCGGGCCGTTTTGGGGGCTTCCTACCGCATGCGCGTTTCCACAGACAAGGCCAGCGGATCCGACGGACGTCTCTTCACGGTGGTGGTCGAAGGTTATGGCGTCGGCAAGCAACGGCGTGCCGAGCGGACCTTCACCGTGTCCTACGACCGGCTTCAGTCCCTGATGCAATCGATCGCGCGCAACGGCGGTCGCATTCGCCTGGTGAGCGCCGATTCGGTGGCCCCCTCCGCCGAGGCCACCACACCCGCGGAGGTCGCCGTTCCCCATCAGGCCGCCTCCGATCACGGAGCCGAGGTCTCTGAAGTCCAACCCACGCCAACCCCCGCCAAGCCCCCTGCTGCCGCTGCCGTGAGCCACGCCGCCGTTCCCGTCAATCTCTACAAACCCAAGGAACCCTTCCTTGGCACCGTGCTCGACAACTACAGCCTGCTCGCCGAAGGGGCGATCGGCCGGGTGAACCACATCACCTTCGATCTGGCCGGTGGCGACCCCCAGCTCCACTACGTGGAGGGTCAAAGCATCGGCATCATTCCCGATGGCACCGATGCCGCCGGCAAACCCCACAAGCTGCGCCTCTACTCGATCGCCAGCACGCGCCATGGCGACGACCTGGCCGACCACACCGTTTCCCTCTGCGTGCGCCAGCTGGAATACGAGAAGGATGGCGAAACCATCCACGGCGTGTGCTCCACCTTCCTCTGCGACATCCAGCCCGGCGCCAAGGTGAAGATCACCGGCCCGGTTGGTAAGGAGATGCTCCTCCCCGACGACGAAGAGGCCAACGTGATCATGCTGGCCACCGGCACCGGCATCGCCCCGATGCGCACCTACCTCCGCCGCATGTTCGAGCCCGCCGAGCGGGAGAAGAACGGCTGGCATTTCCGCGGCAAGGCCTGGCTGTTCATGGGCGTTCCCAAGACCGCCAACCTCCTCTACGACGAGGACTTCCACCGCTACGAGGCCGAGTATCCCGACAACTTCCGCTACACCAAGGCGATCAGCCGCGAAGAGCAGAACAGCAAGGGCGGTCGCATGTACATCCAGGATCGGGTTCTGGAACACGCCGATGAGATCTTCGCGATGATCGAGAACCCCAAGACTCACGTGTACATGTGTGGTCTGCGGGGGATGGAGCCCGGCATCGACGAAGCGATGACCGCCGCAGCCGCCGCCAAGGGTCTCGACTGGAGCCAGCTGCGTCCCCAACTCAAGAAGGAAGAACGCTGGCACGTGGAAACCTACTGAGCATCGCCTCGGTTGTTCCCAGCGATCCCGGCCCGCCTTTGGCGGGCTTTTTGATGCGCCGGAATCGTCCCCCATGAAGGATGGAAAGGCATGGCTTGTGATCCGCGAACGCTCACACACGCCCGGCGCGCAGCCTGGGAGGCAGCCAAGGTCGGTCGCCGCCGTTAAACAAGGACCAACCGGCAGGCTCAAGAGCATGACCACTCTCCTCACCAATCCCCTGCGGGTGGGGCTGCGGCAGGAGCGGGTGATCTCGCCGCAGTGCATTGTGATCTTCGGCGCCAGCGGCGACCTCACCCACCGCAAGCTCGTGCCCGCCCTGTTCGAGCTCTTCCGCCAGCGGCGCCTGCCCAGCGAATTCGCTGTTCTGGGCTGCGCACGCCGCCCTTGGAGCGACGAGGAGTTCCGCTCCAAGATGGCGGAGGCCATGGCGGACACGATCGCCGAGCACCCCAGTGCCTGGGAGCAGTTCGCCCAGGGCCTCTTCTACGAGCCGGTGGATCTTCAGCAGAGCGAGCATCTTGTTCGGCTCGGCACCCGGCTGGAAACGATCGACCGGCTGCGCGCGACCCGCGGCAACCGCACCTTCTACCTTTCGGTGTCGCCGGAGTTCTATGGCAGCGGCTGCCGGGCCCTGGCCTCAGCCGGGCTGCTCGCCGATGCCGAGCGCAGCCGGGTGGTGATCGAAAAGCCCTTCGGGCGGGATTACGGCAGCGCCCAGGCCCTCAACAAGGTGGTGCAGGCCTGCGCTAAGGAAAGCCAGATCTTCCGGATTGACCACTACCTCGGCAAGGAGACGGTTCAAAACATTCTGGTGCTGCGCTTCGCTAACACCATCTTTGAGCCAATCTGGAATCGCAACTATATCTCCAGCGTGCAGATCACCGCAGCTGAAACGGTGGGTGTGGAGGAAAGGGCCGGCTATTACGAGAGCTCCGGCGCCCTGCGGGACATGGTGCAGAACCATCTCACCCAGATCCTGGCCCTCACCGCCATGGAACCGCCAGGCCGCTTCGATGCCGAGGCGATTCGCAACGAGAAAGCGAAGGTGCTCCAGGCCGCCCATCTGGCCAACGAGGAAGATCCCTGGGAGTGCTGCGTCCGGGGTCAATATGCGGCCGGCGGCACCGCCGCCCGCCCCCTGAGCGGCTACCGGGAGGAGCCCGGCGTGAATCCCAACAGCACCACCGAAACCTATGTGGCGATGAAGCTGTTCATCGACAACTGGCGCTGGCAGGGGGTTCCCTTCTATCTGCGCACCGGCAAGCGTCTGCCCAAACGGCTCTCGGAGGTGGTGCTCACCTTCCGCGAAGCGCCGGTCCATCTCTTCGACGCCGCCGGTGGCGCACCGACCCCCAACCAGTTGATTCTGCGGATCCAGCCCGATGAGGGCGCCGAGTTCAAGTTTGAAGTGAAGGCTCCCGGCTCCGGCATGCGCAGCCGCCCGGTGGACATGGGCTTCTCCTACGACGACTCCTTCGGTGAACCCTCCGATGAGGGCTATGTGCGCCTGCTTGCCGATGCCATGCTCGGGGATCCCACCCTCTACACCCGCAGCGATGAGGTGGAGGCCGCCTGGCGCCTCTACACCCCGTTGCTGGAACTGATCGAGGAGGCCCCCTGGCAGTTGCCTGTGCATCCCTACGAAGCCCGCACCTGGGGCCCCGCCGCGGCCGACAACCTCCTGGCCGAAGACGGCCTGATCTGGCGCAGGCCCTGAACCACGCGCGCCCATCCTCTCCTTTCATCCCGCCCCTCCATCCCCCCGAGCCATGTCCGCGCAGCTCACCCTTCAGGCCCCTCTGGATGTTCCCCCGGCGGAGGTCACGCCCTACCTCGATCGCCTCTGGAAGGGAATGCTGGAAGGATCCAGCGGCGCCGCCACGTTCACACTCCTGGTGTGGGAGCCCTCCTGGCTGGAGCAGCAATTGGTGCGGGTCGGGCTGCTGGATGGCCCGATCCGGGGCTTCGACCGCACGGATCTGATGCGGGCCGCCCGCCAGGCCGTGAGCGATTGCGGTCTTCCCCTGAGCACCGCCCCGATGGATCCCCGGTTGGCCTGGGCCCTGGGTCAGCGCCCCGGTCACCAAACGAGCGCCGACCTGCGGGGCCAGGTGGTGGAAAGCGCGATCAGCGCCCACATGCCCCGCCGCCTGATCACCCTGGCCCCCACCCTGGATGGCGGGCGGCCCCTGGAAACGATGGTGGCCGCCTACTGCCCGTTACCGGAGGAGGGCGGCACCGGTGCCGCCTGTGGCGACGCGGTGGTCCTGCGGGGCGGCATGGGGGCCATCCAGCAGAACCTGCATCTGATTCAGCCCCTGGTAGGCGAAGACCTGCCCTGCTGGGTGTGGTGGAACAGCAGCCTCGACGAACCGCTCGACATGCTGGAGGCCCTGGCCCCGCTGCCACGGCGGCTGGTGATCGACACCTCCCTCGGCAGCCCGCGCCGTTGCCTGGATGTGCTGGTGGCCCGCATTGAAGCGGGCCAGGCCGTCAACGACCTCAACTGGCTTCGGCTGCGGAGCTGGCGCGAGTCGCTGGCCATGGTGTTCGATCCCCCGTCCAGGCGGGATGCCCTGGCGCATGTGATTCAGCTCGATATCGATGTGGAAGGCGACAATCCGGTCAAGGGGGTGCTGTTGGCGGCCTGGATCGCCGATCGGCTCGGCTGGCATCTGATCGAAAGCCGCCCGATCCCCGCCGATGGAGGTTCCGCCTCCGAAACCGGAGGCATTGAGGCCGAATTCGAGCGGACCGACGGGGTGGGTGTGCGGTTCCGCCTGATGCCCGTGCCGATGGGCATGCCCAAGGCCCACCCCGGCGCGATCGTGGGCCTGCGCCTGATCTGTGAGCCCGCGGGTCGGCCGCAGCTCTGTGTGATCCTGTGCTCCGAATCGGGGGGCTGCATGCGGCTCGAATCCGGCGGCATGGCGGCCCTGGAGCTGGCCGAGGAGGTGGTGCCGCTTCCGGAGGAAAACGAAGAAATGGAGATGGCCCGCCTGCTTTCGGGCGGCCACGACTCCACCAATCCCCTGCTCGCCGCCGCCGCCCCCCTGGCGGCCAGGCTGCTGCCCGATTGATGCCCCCGCGGGGCAGCGCTGGCGAGCCGGTGATCCAAGGGCGCCACCGGCTGGCAAGCTGCCTGAGGGTTCCTACCGGCGGCGTTTGCCCATGGCCTGCCTGATCGCGGCGCCCTGCAGCGGCAGCGGCAAAACGCTGCTCAGCCTCAGCCTGGCGGCAGTGGCACGCCAGCGGGGGGAGAGCCTTCAACCCTTCAAGGTGGGGCCCGATTACCTCGATCCCCAGTTGCTCTCCGCCGTGGCCGGCAGGGAGTGCCGCAATCTCGATCCGATCCTCTGCGGTTCGCCATGGCTGCAGAGCACCTTCCGCTGGCATGGCAGCCGTGCCGAGCACGTTCTGGTGGAAGGGGTGATGGGGCTGTTCGACGGGCGGGGGCCCAGCAGCGAAGGCAGTTCAGCAGCAGTGGCGGCCCTGCTCGATCTGCCGGTGGTGCTGGTGGTGGAAGCCTCCCGGCAGGCAGGCTCCCTCGCTGCCCTGGTGCGCGGTTTCCGGGACCACGGGCCACCTCGGGTGCGCCTGGCCGGGGTGGTGCTCAACCGGGTGGGCAGCGAACGGCACCGGAGCCTGCTGCAGGAAGCTCTGGCCAGCATCGAGGTGCCCCTGCTTGGGGTGTTGCCCAGCCACCCCTCCCTGGAACTGCCCTCCCGCCACCTGGGACTCTTGCCACCCCGGGAGCTGGAAGACCTCGAAGAGCGGCAGGCGGTTTGGGTGGAACTGGCCAGGCGGCACCTGGATCTTGAAGGTCTTTGGCCGCTGTTGGAGCCGGTTCCTCCGGACCCGGGGCTTACCGATCCGATCGGTGCCCTGCTGGGGCCGCCTCCCTCCGGGCCGTCCCTGCCAGTGGCGATCGCCGCTGATGCGGCATTCCACTTCCGCTACCCGGAAACCACCGAACTGCTCGAGGCGGCCGGGCTGGAACCGGTGAGCTGGAGTCCCCTGGCCGATGAGCCCCTGCCAGCCGAGGCCCGGGCGATCCTGCTTCCCGGTGGATACCCGGAACTCCATGCCGAACACCTGGGGAGCAGTCAACGAAGCCTGGGGGATCTGGCGGTGGCGGCGGCACAAAATGTGCCGATCGTGGCGGAATGCGGTGGGCTGCTGCTGCTTGGTTCCAGCCTTGAGGATGGCGCGGGCAGGGCCCACGCCATGGCCGGCGTGCTGCCATTCCAGGCCCGCCGCGGTGCGCTCAGCCTGGGCTACCGGGAAGCGACCGCTGAAGCGGATGGTCTACTGGTGCGCCGGGGAGAGCGCTACCAGGGTCACGAATTCCACCGATGGCAGATCCGCATCCTGGGAGAGGACACCCCGGAGATGCTGGTGGATGGCCACCTGTGGAACCTGGAGGGATGGGGAGCGCCCACGCGTCTGGAGGGTTGGACAGGCCCAGCCATGCACGCCAGCTGGCTGCATCTTCACTGGGCGGGATCGCCCAGGCTGGTGAAACGACTCGCGGCCCGTCTACGGGCGACAGACGCTCAGGCTTCAGGCTCCGGAGGCTTATCAGACGGCTGAGGCTGGCTGCTCGGAGTATCCGCTCGGGATTCGCCGGAGGAACGGGTGCCTGCCACGGGGGCATTGGAGGAGCGAGACCGACGCGCACCGAACTCCGCCTGCAGCACCCGATCGAGGTAGGGCTTGTCGTGAATCACATGACGCCGCTTCCTGATCGGGCGGAACAGCCCCCAAAAATCCTCGAAGCTGGTGCGGCACCAGTCGCGGAACTGCGAATCCGGCCGCAGCGCCAGCAGCAGCAGCACCAGCAAGGGGATCAGGGCCAGGGCCACGGGGGCGGGAGGCAGGGCCCGGGGGTCGGCCTCCAGATGGAACGGCAGAGCAGGGGAAGCAGCTCCGTGGCTGGTCTTCGCTGGGGCGCCCTCGGGCGAGGACGCCGCACCGCCAGAGGGAAATCCCTGCCCGAGGAGGGCCTGAGCACGCCATGGACCTGTGGGATGGCCACTGAAAGGGCCACCGCCATGGGAGTCGTGCGGGTCACCTGTCTTGACCACAGCTCACTTCGAGTTGGCTGACCCTAAAGCAGAAGCTGCAACTCGCCATAGCGCCGCTGCGGATCTTGGCCATGTTGTGTGATTGGCATCATGGCCCATCAGCACAGACAGCCACCCCTGTGACGGCAACTGAATGGCGGTTATTACCAATTCCTGCTAGTTCTTCTTCCACCAACAGGCCAGCAACGGGTTCGGCAGGTCCTCCCCATGGCCAGACGGCTTGGTCCGTGCCAGCGTGCAGAGGAGCGCCTACAGCGCGCCCACGCCTCTCCACAGCTCCCCTGCGCCATGGACAGCCGCGAACGCTCTAGACGCCTGGCCGACCCTGGGTTCGGTTGGATGGCCGGCGATTCCCTGGCCCCTGCGAGGCGGCTGAGGGCGCGGCGAGCAGCCGCCGGAGAGCGGCGTTTTCTCCAGCCCGGCGAACCACGCAGCGGCCCTCCATCCGAACGCTGGCGCCTCATGGTTCGGGGCCGTGTTCAGGGGGTCGGATACCGGGCCGGCTGCCATCGCCGCGCCAACGAACTGGGGCTGAGCGGCTGGGTGCGCAACCTCCCGGATGGGTCGGTGGAGGTGGAGGCGGAGGGCGCCCCCCAGCATCTCGCTGAACTGGTGCTCTGGTGCGAAAAGGGACCGCTACGGGCCCAGGTGAACGGCGTTGGCTCCACAAGGGTGGCGGTCACCGGCGACGACTGGTTCGAGATCCGCGGGTGAAGGACCGGGTGAAGGCCACAAAGGCCCATCCCTGATCGGCTGTCGTGGAGCCCCGGAGCGATCCGATCCCCTCAGCACCATCGCTTGGGACGTTGGGATCCATCACAATGGTGGGCCGACGCTCTTCGGTTCTGAACCTCATCCCTCTGGCCGGGGAGCTCGCCGGCTTCGGCCTGGCCATCGGCTTCAGTCCGCTCCACATCGCCCTGCTGTTTCTGGTGCTGCTCGGGCCCAGCCCGCTGCGGCGGGGCAGCTGGTTCGTGGCTGCCTGGGTGCTCACCTCCGTGCTGGAACTGGTGCTGATGCTCAGCCTCGGCCACGGTCTGGTGCTGCCGATGGAGAAAGGCAGCCATCACCGCACGGGCCTGGATCTCCTGGCGGCCGGGGCCCTGCTGGCGGTGGGACTGCGGGAACTCCTGAGCGCCGGGGAGGAAGGGGAGTCACCGGGCTGGAGCCGACGGCTTGATCGCTTGGGGGCCCTGCCCCTTGTGCCCCTGCTCGGCCTGAGCTCCCTGGTGCAGGTGGTGAGCCCGGATGATCTCTTCCTCTACGCCAAGGCCAGCGGCAACCTGCTGGCAGCGGGACTCGACCGGAGCCGGGAATGGCTGCTGGGTGGCCTGTTCACCCTCAGCTCCTCCCTGCTGCTGCTGGTTCCCCTCCTGGCCCTCGCGCTGCTGGGCCAGGAACGGGTGGTTCCGGGCCTGAATGCCGGGAAATCCTGGCTGCTGCGCAACGCTGACCCCCTGGTCGGGATGGTGAGTCTGGCGCTGGCGGTCTACCTGGGCTGGCAGGGCATCGAGGGCCTGCGGCTGGGCTAGGCCCCGTCCGCCAGCCCTTCCCCATCCTGAAGCCAGCGCCGCCACCCCGCCGAATCGCCTCCTGGGCGGGCCACAAGGTTGACCGCCCGGCTGGCCCGGCTCACCGCCACGTACACCAGCTGACGCCGCAGCACCGGATCCTTCGGCCAGAACACATCCCCATCGACGAACACCTCCGCAAAGGTGCTGCCCTGGCTGCGATGAACCGTGAGCACAGCTGCGGGCCCCAGCCAGGCGAAGGAATCCCGCAGCAGGAAATAGCGGCGCCAGAGGCCCCTGCCATCCTGCTTGCCGGCTGCGCGGGCCTCCTGGCGCAGCCGCTCCAGCACCCCATCGAGCAACTGGCGAGCCGACGAGCCCAACGGGGGCAGGAGCCGCAGGGCCAGCTGGCTTTCTCCGGCCTCCACCGTGGCGGTGAGGGTTTCGATCGGCGGAGCCTCCAGACCGGGGAGCAGGTCCCTGGCGATGCCGAAGTCGGCCAGATCGCAGCGCTCCGGCGCCACATCCCGCACCACCAACTCCCGGTTGGAACCCAGCACCATGTCGGGCTCCTCGGCGCCCTCCTCCCCCGAACGGCAGGCCGGTGCCATCACGGCGGTGCGGGTGATCAGCACCTCGCCCGGCAGAACGGGCAACTGATCGGCCATGGACCCATGCAGGGCACGGCGAGCGATCGGCACCAGCTGCTCCAGGGAACGGTTCGTGTAGCAGAGGATGCGGGCCAGATCGGGATCGTCGGCTTCGGCACTGCGGCGCAGCGCCTCCTGGGCCGCCGCCAGCCAGCTGGCGCGATCGAGGGCGCACACCATGCCCTGATCGCTGCGAACAGGCGCAAGGGGGGGCGGTGGGCTGCAGGGAAGCCTTCCCTCCCGCAGGCCGGAGGCCAGCCTCAGCACCGGACCCTGGTGGCGCACCACCTGCAGCAGGCTGGCGCAGCGGGCCCGGCCCAGGGCAAATACTGGGCTCGAAGCCTCACCGACGGGCGGAAGCTGGGCCGGGTCGCCCACGAACACGATCCGGGTTCCGAAGGGATGGGCACAGCGCAGGGTGATCTCGAGCAGGCCGCTGTCGACCATCGACGCCTCATCGACCAGCACCAGACCCAGGTGTTCCAGAGCCAGGGCGGTCTGCTCGGTTTCCTCGCACCGCTCCAGATCCCGCTCCCGCTTAAGCCGCAACCGCAACAGCCGGTGAATGGTGGAGGGGTACCAGGTGGGGCGCAGCCCGGCCAGCTCCAGCTGCCGCCGCACCACTCCGACTGCCTTGTGGGTGGGCGCGACCACGGTCCAGCAGAGTCCGGCTCTCTCCACAAGGGCGAGCAGCCTGATGGAGAGGAAGGTCTTGCCGCTGCCGGCGTAGCCGCTGAGCACAAACGGGCTGCCGTCGGCCGGGCAGGCCAGCCAGGTGGCGAAGGCTGCCGCCACATCCCGCTGCTCGGCAGTGAGGGCTGGCTCCCCGAGCCCGCCACCGGGGAGAGCGCTCACCCAGCCGGGCTCGGCAGGCGGGAGAGCAGCCCAGCGAGATGGAGGGGTGAGCCCACCAGGGCCAGGCCAGGCAGGGCCACCAGGGGGCCAATCAGACTGCCCACCAGCACCTCAAGCCTGGTGTGGCCGATGTTCTCCTTGAGCGGATGCTCCCAGATGGCGCCGCCGACATCGCCGCTGTGATCACGGCCCTGAACCAAGGCGTTGAGCCGCGCGGCGGTTTCGCCGGCGGCCCGGCGCACGCCGCTGGCGTCGTAGAGCACCACAAAGGCCACGGCCGCCGCCAGGGCAAAGAGCGGATCCTGGTAGCCCTGATACCAGCCCACACCCGCGGCGGTGCCGGTCATCAGGGCGGAATGGCTCGAGGGCATGCCACCGGTTTCCAGGAGCACCTCAGGGCGCCAGCGGCCATGGGCCACGAACTCCACCGCGAGCTTGGAGAGCTGGGCCACGCCGCAGGCGGCCAGGCCCCACCAGAGCACGGCGTTGTCAAGGAGATCGCGCACCATCAGCAACAGATGGCCGGAATCACTGGAAATGGCTGGAGTCATCGGTCGCGGCTGGTGATGTAGTCGGCAAGGGCCAGAAGGGGGGCCGCTCGCTCCCGCCAGGGTTCGAGCGCCGCCTTGGCCTCGGCCACCAGACCATCGGCCCGGCGCCTCGACTCCTCCAGCCCCAGCAGCTTGGGGTAGGTGGTCTTGTCGGCCGTGAGATCCTTGCCGGCGGTCTTGCCGAGCACAGCGCTGCTGGCGGTCACATCCAGGATGTCATCGATGATCTGGAATGCCAAACCGATGCCCCGGGCATAGGTGTGCAGGGCGGCCTGAAGGGTGGCATCGGCACCGGCGACCAGGGCGCCACTGATCACGCAGGCGCGCAGCAGCGCACCGGTCTTGTGGAGGTGGATGTATTCCAGGGTCTCAAGATCCACCGCTTTGCCCTCGCTCTCCAGGTCCACCACCTGGCCACCCACCAGTCCCGGCGCACCCGACGCCAACGACAGCTCCCCCACCACCTGCAGCAGCCGCTCGGCGGGCACCCCGGGACTGCGCAGGGCCACCATCTCGAAGGCCCTGGTGAGAAGCGCATCACCCGCCAGGATGGCCTTGGCCTCGCCGAACACCTTGTGGTTGGTGGGCCGGCCCCGGCGGAGGTCGTCGTTGTCCATGGCGGGAAGGTCGTCATGGATCAGCGACATGGTGTGGATCATCTCCAGGGCCACCGCGGTGGGCAGAGCCAGCTCAGGATCACCGCCGGCGAGCTCGCAGGCCGCCAGACAGAGGATCGGGCGCAAGCGCTTGCCCCCGGCCAGCAGGGAGTAACGCATGGCTTCCCGCAGCGACTCGGGCCGCTCCTGAGGAAGCGAACCATCCAGGGCGGCCTCGACCCTGAGACGGGCCGCCTGAAGGTAGGCCGCGAAATCGAACAGCTCGGGAACCACTCCAGAGGGCGCCTGCTCGGCAGAGGGGGACAGCTCGGCAGTGTCCTGGGACGTGCTCACCGCCGCGGCCATGGCTTCGTGGGTTCTGGGCGCCATTGTTTCAGGCCACAGCCCCCCACCGGGGCCCTGGCGAACCCACAGTCATGGAGCGAAGCAACGGCCGCCCCTTCCAGGCAGCCGCTCAGGGTCCCGCGGAACCTTCCCGCGCTGGGTTCAGGGGTGGGGGATGAGGTAATCCCTGGCGATGGCGAAAAGCATGGCGTCGTCAAGCTGGTCGGTCTCCAGGGAGAGCACCCCAACCAGCCGTTGGCGGAGATCGGGGCGCTCCTCCTCCAGCAGTTGGGTGAGGCGCCGCAGACCCTCCTCGCTATCCAGCTCGGCTCCGCCTCCAGGCTCCTCGGCAGCGACCTGGGGATCGGAAACCGCGGCACCCCGGGAGCGCTGGCCGACCAGCAGAGCCCGCTCGATCCGCTCCAGCATCGCCACGATCCGACGCACGTAGGGCACCGTGCGCTGGGCCCGATGCAGGGTGATCTCGCCATGGAGCCAGTGGCCCAGCGACAGGGATGAGGCATCGCCAAGCCCCTCCGCATTGATCCAGTAGACGCGGGTGGTTTCCTTTCCCACCCAGAGAATCGCCGCCGCCATTGGCGTCGCCTGGCTGGTGCCCCCTCCCCCTTCCCGCAGCAGGCCGGTCTGACGCAACACCAGCTGAAGGCGGGAGAGGGCGGCCGGATCAAGACCCGTTGTGGTGTTGATCGGCGCTTCGCCCAGCATCCAGATGCCGGTGCGATCGCCCCGGGAGATCTGCCAGTGGTGGTTGTCCACACTGCGGATCAGGGCGCCATGGGCCCGCAGCATGGCCTCCACATCGGCGAGCCGAAGGCTGCCCCGGAGCGCTCCTGGCGGGATCGTTCCCCCCAGCGGACCTTCCTCCATGATCTTTCCCCTGCATGCCTGTGGTTCCAGGCTCTTGGCGGCCCTGCCCGGCAGGGGCCAGCTGCGGCGAATCAGGGCGCGAAGGGCTGCAGGGGGAGCCGCACTCCCCTCCGATCAGATCAGCAGGTCGGCCAATGGGGTGGCATCCAGGCCGTGGCGGCGGCACCAGGCCACCACCGTGTTGACCAGCAGCATGGTGACCGTCATCGGGCCCACGCCCCCCGGGACGGGAGAGATGGCGGCAACCAGGGGCTCCACCTCCTCAAAACGCACATCTCCACAGAGCCGGCTGCGGGCCTCCGGGCCTTCGGTGGGGTCGGGATCCAGGCGGTGAATGCCCACATCCACCACCACAGCGCCAGGCTTCACATGATCGGCTCCGATCATGCGCGGCCGGCCGGCGGCCACCACCAGCACATCGGCGCTGCGGGTGAGAGCAGCCAGGTCCGTTGTGCGGGAATGGGCCACGCTCACCGTGGCGTTTGCGGCCTGGAGCATCAGGGCCATCGGCTGACCCACCAGGATGCTGCGGCCCACCACCACCGCCCGGCGACCGGCCAGCTCCACCCCGGCATCGGTCAGCAGGGCCATCACGCCTGCGGGAGTGCAGCTGCGGGGTCCGCTCTCCCCCTTGAGCAGGCGTCCAAGGTTGAGGGTATGGAGACCATCGGCATCCTTGTCGGGATCGATGGCCGCCAGCAGGGGCCCCTCCGCCAACCCGGCCGGCAGCGGCAACTGCAGCAGGATCCCATCGACGGACGGGTCGGCGTTGAGCCGCTCGATGGTGGCCTGCACCTCCGCCGCCGGCGTGGCGGCGGCCAGGTGGGCTCCGAGGTTGCGGATGCCAACCCGGCCGCAGGCCTTCTCCTTGTTGGCCACATAGACCCCGCTGGCCGGGTCGTCGCCGACCCGGAGCACCGCCAGACCCGGAGGCCGGCCCGCAGTCTCCAGTCCGGCGGCCACCACCGTCTGGAGGCGCTGCTCAATCCTGGCGGCCAGCTGACGTCCGTCGAGGAGGGTGGCCATCGCACCGTTGCACGTGGTGCCAGCATGGCCAGGCCTGGGATTTCCGCCCATCCGCCCCGGCTTCATCCCGGCCGCCCGTGGTTAGCCTGACCCCATGGCACAAGGGCTGAAGCGGCTGTGGCGGCACCTGCTGCGGCTTGAGCGGCCGCGCCAGGCCCTGGTCCCTTGGCGCACCGGTGGTCTGGCGGCCGTGCTGTTCATGGGCCTGGTGGTGGCTGTGGTGTCGAGCTGGCCGTGGCTCGTGGAACCCAGCCTGCGGCCCGGTGTTGCCGCGCCCTTCACCGTGCAGGCGCCGCGGGACAGCCGCGTGATCGACAGTGCCGCCCTGGAGCGGCGGCGCAGCCAGATGGTGCCCCGCACCCAGATGCAGGTGGTGGATCCCCAGGCCAACCGGATCCTCCAGGAGGATCTGGAGCGGCGATTGAGCCAGGTGCGCCTGCAGAGCGGCGCCGACCAGCACCCGATCGACGCCCTCAATCTCACCGTGGAGGAGCGGCGTTGGCTCGACAGCCAGACCCCGGCCCAGCTGATCGCCTGGGAGACGGCGGTGCGGCAGGCCCAGCTCCGCATGCTGGCCCAGGGCGTGGTGGCGAGCCTGGCCGATGAACCCCTGCGTAACGCGGCCACCCTGCACCTCGATGGGCTAGCTCCCCCTGCCCGGAGCCTGGGCAGCCGTCTTGTGGCGGAGGCGCTCCAGGGCCGCTCCAACCTGCGCACCGATGCCCTGCTCACCCAGCGCCGCATCGAGCAGATCGTGACCCAGCAGGGGCTGCCCATTCTGGTGGTCAAACGGGGCGACCTGATCACCCGTCAGGGCGAGCCGATCACCCCCCAGGCCTTTGATGTGCTCGACCACTTCAACCTGATCAACCGGCGGCCCCTGCTGCTGCCGTGGCTGCTGCACCTCATCGAAGCTCTGGCGGCCGCCGCCGTGATGGTGCTCGTGATGCGGCGCTGGCGGGCCAGCCTGGAACCCCGTCAGGCCCTGCTGGCCCTGGGGATGCTGCTGCTGGTGCAGGGCTGCAAACTCTGGCTGGGCGATCAGGTGAGCCCCCTCGCGCTGCTGGTGCCCCCCACGCTGCTGCTGGCCCAGGGTCTGGGCACGCCCGCAGGGCTGGCCTGGCTGGCGGTGGCCAGCCTCCTGTGGCCGTATCCATTGGGCACCAACCTCGAACCGCGGCTGGTGATCGCCTCCCTGGTGGCGGCGGTGGCGGCGGTGCTGGCCGGGCGCCAGCGGAACCGGGCCCAGCTCCTCCAGCTGGCGGTGCTCCTTCCCCTGGGCGCCCTGCTGCTGCAGATTCCGCTGCTGCAGCGGCACCCGGCGGGTCCTGGTGGCGGTGCCGTGGCCACCGACGCCGATCTCCTCGGTGAAGCGCTGCTCGTGGGTGGACTGCTGATGGCCGGCCTCCTGCTGGCCCCCCTCGTGGAGAGCTTCTTCGGCCTGCTCACCCGGGCCAGGCTCATGGAGCTGGCCGATCTGGAGAGGCCGCTGCTGCGCCGGCTTTCCACGGAGGCCCCCGGCACCTTTGAGCACACGTTGATGATCTGTGGTCTGGCCGAGGAGGGAGCGCGGGCGATCCAGGCCGATGTGGACCTGATCCGCACCGGGGCCCTATACCACGATGTGGGCAAGCTCCATGGACCCAACTGGTTCATTGAGAACCAGGAGGAAGGACGCAATCCCCATGAGGACCTCAATGACCCTCTGGCCAGTGCGGCGATCCTCCAAGCCCATGTGGATGAGGGCCTCAAGCTGGCCCGACGCCATCACCTGCCACGGCCGCTGGCTGATTTCATCCCGGAGCACCAGGGCACCCTCAAGATGGGCTACTTCCTGCATCAGGCGCGGGAACGGGATCCGGCCGTGGCCGAGGCCCGCTTCCGCTACCACGGTCCGATTCCACGCAGCCGCGAAACAGCCATCTTGATGCTGGCCGACGGTTGCGAGGCCGCCCTCCGCTCCCTTCCCCCGGACACCAGCGAAACCGAGGCCCGGGCCATGGTGCGCCGCATCGTGGAGGCCCGTCAACGGGATGGCCAACTGGCGGCCAGCGGCATCAGCCGCGCAGAACTGGAACTGGTGATCCGCGCTTTTGTGAGGGTGTGGAAGCGCATGCGCCACCGGCGCATCCCCTACCCGATCCCCTCCCGAAAAGGCTTCAGCGCCTGAGCGGCAGCCGGCACTGGCTGCGCGCCAGCCTGCCGCCCAGGCCCCGACCCAGCAGAACCGCCAGGAGGCCGGCCGCCAGTTCCAGCAGCAGGAGAGTGATCTGAAGGGCATCCCCCCGGGCCACAGCCCCCTGCAGCGCCAGGATCCAGCCGCTGAAGGTGGTGAGCGAGCCACAGAAGCCGATCCCCACCAGCAGCGTGATGCGGGGCCGGGATTGAGCGGTGCCGGCCACGAGCCCGATGACCAGGCAACCCAGCAGGTTCGCCAGAGGATCGGCCTGAAGCAGCCAGCGCAGCAGGGCGCCCGGAACGGCACCGAGGGCCACCAGAAGCAGTTCCATCGGGCGGGGCTGCGACCTCACGGCCCCCAATTCCCCAATCCGCGGCCGGCCAGCAGCGCCATCAGGCCCCCGAGGAGCGAACCAAGGGCAAGCCCCAGGGCCTGACGGCGTTGCCCCTGCCGGAGACAATGCTCCAGCTCGGCGGCAAGGGTGGAGAAGGTGCTCAGACTCCCCAGAAATCCTGTGCCCACCAAGAGGCTCAGGGCGGAGGCAGAGTCCCCCCGCTGGTGGTGACCGGCGGCGATCAGCAGGCCCAGTCCGAAGCAGGCCACCAGGTTGACGGCGAAGGTGCCCCAGTGGCGCCTGGGCAGGCGTGGCTCCAGCTGATTCACCAACCAGAACCGGAGCCAGGCCCCCGGCACGGCACCGATCGCCACGAGCAGGCCCGCTCCAGGGGGCGGAAGGGGAGGAGAGAGCATCGGGAGGGGGCGTTAGCCGCGCCGGCGTTCGATCTCCGCCTGCAGGCGCCGCTGCAGCACCAAACCGGCCGGGAAGAGGGTGATCAGGTTGGAGGCAATCAGGGGCCCATCGCCCAGCAACAGGCCATAGATGGCCCAGGCGGCGATGCCAACCGTGAGCAGCCCGTAGGTCCGTAGGGAAAGACCGCTCACATCTGCTCCCCGCAGGGTTTTGAGGGCCTGGGGGAAGAAACTCAGCGTGGTGAGTGTGGCGGCTGCGTAACCCAGAAGGGTCACGGCGAAACCGGCCTGGGCAGCCATGAAGGTGGAGGAGGGGGGAGAAGCACCAGCATGGTCGAGATCCGGGCGCCGCGCCCCGATGGACCAGGGGTTGGCATGCACGGCAAGATCAGAGCAGGATCCACGCCTGGCCCCATGTCCCAGCAACCGGAATCCCCGGCTCCGCCGCCCTGGGTGGGCTGGATCCAGATGGGGCTGAGCACGATGCTGGCCGTGCTGTTTCTGGTGGTGCTCACCCGCAGCCTGGAACAGGGCCGGGCCCTGCGGCAACTGCAGATGCGGCTCGAGACCCTGGAGAGCAGCCGCAACCTCGAGAAGGCAGCCGATCAGAACAGTCAGCTCAGGGTTCTCACGCAGCGGCTTCAGGCTCTCGAGACCCAGGTGGGGGAGCGAATCGAGCGATCCGAATCGGAGCGGCTGCGGCTCCAGCAACTGCTCAGCGACCTGCGCAGCCGGATGACTCCAGCCCGAGCGCTGAGTGAGGAGGACGCGGATTCATCACCAGCGCCACGCCCGAGGCCAGTGGCGGGATCCATTGCGCCGATGCCGCAACCTTCACCAACGGCCGCGTCATCGCTAGGACCATAGCGGTAGATTCGGCGGGAGCGTTGTTACTCCCATGCAAGGGCAACATTATTTCGATTCCCTGCCCCTAGCCGAACGCCTCAGCCGGCAATCACCGGAGATTGCCGAGCGCGTTTACTCCGAAGCGGTGCATCGATATTTACGTGACGGCGTTGTTATTTTTCCAGGCGCAATACCTTTGGATGCCATTGACGCGATGGATCGCGACCTGGAACGGCTGACCGATCTTTCGAAGGCTCCAGAAATCTATGGAAGCATCGGCATCGACGGACCGCGCAAGTACTACGAAGCTCGCTACCTCAGGAGTTTATCCATCAACGATTTCAGGAATGAGCCGCCCGGCCTCAAGCTCCTCGACCTTCAGTGCTATTTCGAATCCGCTAAAAGACTTGCATTTGCACCGGTAATCACCGCCTTCCTTGATGAGCTCTTCGGCTCGCCGGCCGCCCTCATCCAAAGCCTGACTTTCTGGAAAAGCAGCGAGCAATCGATTCATCAGGATTTCTCCTACGTGCATCACCATCGCAAACTTGGCGAGCTGGCCGCCGCCTGGATCCCCCTGGAGGACATCCAAGCCGATGCCGGCCCACTGGTTTATTACAAAGGATCCCACCGACCCGATCACCTCGGCTTCTACGACTGGGGAGATGGCTCCATTCTTGCCAGTCGCGATGCTTCATCAAGCCAGTTCAGTGGCTACACCGAACATCTTGAAAAAGTGGTGCGTGAGCATCAGCTGCAGCCCACCATATTCCTGCCCAAGCGCGGCGATCTCTTGATCTGGCATGGTGCTTTGATCCATGGAGGGACGCCGATGCGCAATCCACAACTAACGCGTCGATCCTTTATTTGCCATTACACCAGCATGGCATCCCATAAAAAAGCACAGCAATTTCGCATTGGCGATGGCTACAGCTTTGACGAAGCACCCACCCTTCCCTACAAGCCATCCTGGCCTCGACGGGTGATGCAACGAATCAAGCGCGTAGCCCCTTCAGCATGACAGGGTGTTGACCAATAGTTTTGCTCAACTCTGAGCCGTCCGGCTTGGCAAGTCCATGCGCTTCATCCCTTCACCGCATCACCACGGGCACTGGGAAGGATGTAACGCTGCAGAGCCAGGAAGAGCACAAGTACCGGCAGGATTGACACGACCGAACCGGCAGCCACCAGCCGCCAGTCGAGCGAGAAACTGCTGGCCAGCTGCTGAAGACCTAGTGGCAAGGTATACAGGCCGGGATCATCGAGAATGATCAGGGGCCAGAGAAAGTCACTCCAGCTGCCGATGAACACGAACATCGCCAGCGTGATGAGATCCGAGCGGGCCGCGGGAATCATCACATTCCACCAGGCGCCCAGGGGGGTGCAGCCATCAATCCGGGCCGCCTCCTCCAGCTCCACCGGAACCCCCAGGAAACTCTGGCGCAGCAGAAAGATGCCAAAGGCGGTGGCAGCCTGGGGAAGAATCAGGGCCCAGAGTGTGTTGCGAAGCCCCAGCTGCACCATCAGCAGATAGAGGGGGATCATCACCACCTGAAAGGGAATCAGGATGGTGGCCACCACCAATGCCAGCACCAGGCCCCGGCCGCGGAAACGGAGGCGAGCGAGGGGGTAGGCCGCCAGGGAGCAAAAGAGAAGGTTGGCCAGCACCGCCAAGGCACTCACCACCGCGCTGTTGCGCAGGTAGGTGAGCATCGGATTGGCCGCAAACAGCTGGCCGTAGGCGGCCAGGCTGGGCTGAGCGGGAAGCAGGGCCGGTGGACTGGTGAAGATGTCCTCGTTCGGGCCCTTCAGGGAGGTGCTCACCAGCCACATCAAGGGCAACAGCACCAACAGAGCCAGCAGCAGCAGAATCCCCAGCTGCAGGGCCACGGCTCGGCCGGAGGCCTGGGGGCCTGATGAAGCGGAACGCATGGAAGCCAGGCCGGGGCTGGGAGCGACGTTAGCCGCTGGAAGCGGCCCGATCCTGGAGCGGGCGCTCTGGAGCAGGTGCCAGAGAAAGGCTGGCCGCGGTGGAGGAAGGGCCGAACTCCTGCGCCGGCGCGCAGGCCACGGTATTGCGACCCAGTTCCCCCTTGCAGCGGTAGAGGGCCTGGTCGGCAGCCTGGAGAAGCCAGCTGCCCGTGAGGCTTTCGCTGGGCCGGCCACAGCTCACCCCCACGCTCACGCTCACCCGTCCGATCGGGGGGTTGGCGCGGTGCTCCAAGTTCAGGGCCGCCGTGGTCTTCACGATCCGTAAAGCCAGCTCTTCTGCCTCATGAATCGCGGTGCGGGGAAGGACCACGGCAAACTCTTCGCCTCCGATCCGGCAGATGCAATCACCGGAACGACGGAAGAGATGCTTGAGAACATCCGCAACCGCAATCAGGCACTGATCGCCGGCCGGGTGACCATAACAATCGTTGTAGGGCTTAAAACGGTCCAGGTCAAGCATGAGCAGCGCCATGGAGGCCCCCTCACGGCGATGACGGGCAACCTCGGCATGAAGCATCCGATCAAAACAGCGGCGATTACCCACCTGGGTGAGCGGATCGGTGAGTGAGAGTTGTTCCAGCTGGGCATGCACGTCCCCCAGCCTTTGAATCAGGCGATTGAAGTTGTCGTTCAGGGAGCGAATTTCCGCAGGAACATTCTTCTGCTCCAGGGGCTGAAGGTCAAGCTTGCCGCTGGAGCGAAGTTCAGCGATGCGCCGGTTCAGGCGATCGATCGGACGGAGAATCAGGCCACTGGTTCGCCAGGCGAGCAGCAGGCCGAGACCGGCGGCCATCAGGCTGGAGAGGATCGGAATCAGCAGTTCCAGTGCTTCGGATCGCTCCTCCGCTTCTTGAGCGCTCTCCAGCTCGCCGCTGAGGCGGCTACGCAACTGTTCCAGTTGATTGATGGCATTCTGCAGCCTGGTGATGGCGTTGGCTTGGATCAGATCGTTGATGATCTGGCGTTGCGCATCGGGATCCTTGCTGGAAGCGAGCAGCCGGGCCTTGCTTTCATCAAGACCCTGGATCAACGCCTGGCTGTTCTGGATCAGAACGGCGAGCACATGCTTCAGTTCAGGAGCCAATGCCGCCTTGCCCTCAAGCGCCTGGATGCCCTCCAAATGGATGATGAATTGCTTCATCACCTGACGATCCATCTCCAGCTCCTGGATGAGGCTGATTTTTGTGCTGGCCTGATAGTGATTACGGGCAGGCAAAGCCTGAAGAATCCGAATATTGAGATCGTCGATCACCTGAAGTTCTCGCTCGATCACCTGCACCCGGACATGGGAGTTGCGCCAGAGCTGATTGCCTGCCCAGAGTCCCAACAACGTGCCGGTGGTGGCAATCGCGAGGGTTGCCAGATGATTAACAAAAATGCGGCGACGCAGCCCCATCGGTGCCGTTGCTGGCCTGTGGATTCACACTACAGGTTCCCGACAGATTGTCAGAGCCGCGGTAGCTCAGCCACCGGCAGCGGTGCCTTCTGGGGATGGAGGGGGGCACTCCGACCACCGGTCACCAGGCGATTGAGGGCATTCACGAAGGCCTGGGCCGCCGCCGCCACGATGTCGGTGTCGGCGGCATGACCGGAGTACAGAACGCCATCGGCCCGCAACCGAATCGTGACCTCGCCCATGGCATCGATCCCTTCGGTGACCGACTTGACGCTGAACTCCACCAGCTCGTTGGGCACGGCGGCAATCTGGTTAAGGGCCTGGCAGACGGCATCCACCGGACCGGTGCCGATGCAGGCGGCACTGCGCTCCTCACCGTCGGCGGTTTCCAAGGTGACCGTGGCGGTGGGAAGCAGCCCGGTGCCACAGCTCACCTGGACCCGCCGCAGCAGGAAGCGAACCTCGCCCTGCTGCTGCACCTGCTCGCTCACGATGGCCTCGAGATCGCGATCGGAGATCTCGCGTTTGCGATCGGCGAGTTCCTTGAAGCGCAGGAAGGCGTCGTTGAGATCTTCGCCCTCAAGGCTGTAGCCAAGCTCCTCAAGCCGGGCGCGGAAGGCGCTGCGGCCGGAAAGCTTGCCCAAGGAGATGCGGTTATCGGCCAGGCCAACGGTCCGGGCGTCGATAATCTCGTAGGTCAGGCGGTTCTTGAGCACGCCGTCCTGGTGGATGCCGGACTCATGGGCGAAGGCGTTGGCCCCCACGATCGCCTTGTTGGGCTGCACCGCCATGCCGGTGAGATTGCTCACAAGACGAGAGGTCTTGGTGATTTCCTCGGTGCGCACGCCGGTGAGCGGCTCGCTGCTCTCGGCCGGCCGCCCGAGGAAGGGGTTGAAGTAGCTGCGGCGCACATGCAGGGCCATCACCAGCTCCTCAAGGGAGGCGTTGCCGGCCCGCTCACCGATGCCATTGATCGTGCACTCGAGCTGACGGGCACCGTTTTTGACGGCCTCCAGGAAATTGGCCACGGCCAGGCCGAGGTCGTTGTGGCCATGAACGGACAACACCGCGTTCCCGATGTTGGGAACCGCCCCATTGATGCCGGCGATCAGGGCGCCGAATTCCGCCGGCGTGGCGTAGCCCACGGTGTCGGGGATGTTGATCGTGTTGGCGCCGGCGTCGATGGCGGCCTCAATCACCTGGTGCATGAACTCCGGATCGCTGCGCCCGGCGTCCTCGCAGGAAAACTCGACATCGTCCACGAACGAACGCGCGTAAGCCACCATGTCGCGGGTGATCTCGATCACCTCGGCGCGGCTCTTACGCAGCTTGTGCTCAAGGTGGATGTCGCTGGTGGCGATGAAGGTGTGAATGCGACGGCGCGCCGCCGGCGCCACGGCTTCAGCGCAGGCCTTGATGTCGCCGGCAGCGGCCCGGGCCAGTCCGCAGACCACCGGGCCATCGGCCGTGCCGACCAGGGCGGCGATCCGCTGCACGGCGTTGAAATCACCGCTGCTGGCGAAGGGGAAGCCGGCCTCGATGATGTCCACACCGAGGCGGGAGAGCTGCTGGGCGATGGCGAGCTTCTCCTCCAGATTCAGGCTGGCGCCAGGCGACTGCTCGCCATCGCGAAGGGTGGTATCGAAGATCAGGACCCGACCGGGATCGCGCGCCATGGCAACAGGGGAGAGGGGAGTTAAGCGGAATGACTACGAGTTAGATCCCATTCTAGGGGTTGGGTAGCGCTCTGGCCCACCGCAGGCCCGGACCATGGCGCGGGGACGGGCGTGCCGGTAGTGGCACGCCACGTGGGGCGTGACCGAGCAGGCGATGGGGATGGCGCCAAATGGGGGTCAGGCCCGACTGAACACCGGTTGTTGCTGGGCATCCGCCTTCTCCAGCTTCGGCCTCAGGCTGGCCAGATCCACGAACTGATCGGCGGCA
>Ga0209598_10000672_pt1 | contig 27857 bp, 23 predicted proteins | sample M_140807_EF_Meta_FD_187317 | JGI IMG/M metagenome (GOLD analysis project Ga0209598, IMG submission 187317) | Freshwater microbial communities from Lake Montjoie, Canada to study carbon cycling - M_140807_EF_MetaG (SPAdes) (version 2) | ecosystem: Environmental > Aquatic > Freshwater > Lake...
GCTCGATGAGCGGCAGCGTTCCGCGGCCGATGGAGCCGAAGCCGATCATCACGATGGGGCCGTCGATCCGGCCATGCACGGGCCACTGGGACATGCGTTTCTCCTGGTGAGTCGTCGCCGGCTGCCGATCCTGTCAGCCGCGGCGGGACGAAGAATAGCACAGATTCGGAACGCCGCTGCAGTGCCGAATCAGGGAACTGCCGGCGCGGGTATCCGGTCGGGGTTGCCCACGCCCCGCGAGCCGGACGTTCGCTGCGGCCATCCTGGCAATCCTGTTCGGCACGGCACGTGCCGCCCGATGTGGGACAGGCTGCTTCACGGAAAATCTCGGCATCGTGCCGTTTTTTTCTTGGCCGGCTCCGCCTGCTGGTGCTGACCCGGCCTTCTAGGCCTAGCCCTGCCCGAAGTGGGACAGGCTTCAGCCTGTCATGGCTTGAAGTATCGGCGTCTTGCGTGGGTCGGGGTTGCCCGTATCCTCTCGCCGGACGTTCACGTCGGCCTTCCGGGCCTCCGTTCACTGCATGTCCGCTGCGCTTCGCCATCCTGGCTGCGCTTGCTCCCATAGCCCGCTCGAGGACACGGGCAACCCCTCGCGAATGTCCGCTTCGCACAGGAGCGAACCCCAGGGATAAGCGGGTCACGCCGAGCCGTTTGCGCACCTTGTCGAGTGCACTCACCTCGCTGGAGATCACGGAGACTCTGGATCGCCGGACTGAACAGTGACATCAAGATCGGCGCGCACGTCCCCCTGTCTTCTCAATCAGTGTCAATCCGGATGCGCACATTTTGTGCCGAACAGGATTGCCGTCCTAGCTGCGCATGCTGCCTACGCCGGCTCTCGGGGTGTGGGCAACCCCTCCTGAATGCCTTGGTGATGAAGCGGGGGGGAGGCGATGCAGGAAATGCACGTTCAGTGTGATCGCAGCCACGGCAGTCTCGCCAGATGACGTTCCCTGCTTTGCTGAGTGTGTATTCAGGAGGGGTTGCCCGTGTCCTCGAGCGGGCTATGGGAGCAAGCGAAGCCAGGATGGCGAAGCGCGGCGGACATGCAGTGAACGGAGGCCTGGAGGGCCGACGTGAAAGTCCGGCGAGAGGATACGGGTAACCCCGCCCCACGCAAGACGTAGAAACTTCAGGCCAAGACAGGCTGAAGCCTGTCCCACATCGGGCAGGGCATGACAGGCTGAAGCCTGTCCCACATCGGGCAGGGCACTTGCCGCGGTGCTCCCGCTCGCTGTTCTTCGCGGTGGCGGCTATCCTTTCCAACTGGAATCCAATCCGTTCATTCATCCTGCTCCGCGGCTTCGGGGGTGTTCGATGCCAGAGTTTCAGATCGACGGCGATGCGGGCCTCTTCGAGGACGCGGAGGACATCGACGTCGACGGCGAAATCGCCCGCTATTCGTTCGTCACCGCCGAGAAGGCGGCCGGCAACGACACCACTGTGATGATCAGGGCGGTGGAGCCGAAGGATCTGGCCGGGTTCGACGGCCTCCTCTTTCAGGTCGACATCGACGAGGAGCAGGATGTCGTCATCCTCACGCAGGTGCAGATGTTTTTCTGGCCCTGGGAGGACGATGAGGAGTTCGAGGAGGTCGATTCGCCGGACGAAGAGACCGACATCGCCTGACGGCTGGATCGCCAGGACCCCGCAGAGAGCGAGAGGCGGTCATGCCCCGGAGCGTCATCCTCGCCGGCGCCGCCCGCTGCCCACGCTGCAGCCAGCCGCCGCGGTGGTGCATCTGCGACACCGTCCCAAAGGTTTCGAGCGGGCTGCTTGTGCACGTGCTCATCCACCACAATGAGCGGCACAAGCCCTCGAGCACGGGCTCGCTCATCGGCCGGGTCGTCGACAATGCCATGAGTCACGTCTACCGGCGGCAGAGCCGGATTCACGATCAGGGAGGTGTCGCTTCCGATGCCCTGGCGGCCGGCCGGGAGATCTGGGTGCTCCATCCGCGGGGCGAGCCGATTCCGGCAGCCGCCGTTGCCGCAGCTGGAGATCCGCTTCCGCAGGTCGTTCTGCTCGACGGCACCTGGCGGCAGGCGGGCGAGATGCTGCGGACCGTCTCGGGACTGGGAAGACTGGTGCGGCTCCCGGAGCAGGAGCCGAGCCGCTACTGGCTGCGGGATCAGCGCGAGCCGAGTCAGGTCTCCACGGCGGAGGCCTTGCTGGCGGTGTTTCGGGCCCTGGGCGAAGCCGCGGCCGAACGCTGTCTGCGACTGCACTTCGAACTCCATGTCTATGCCACCCTGAGATCCCGCGGCCATCGCCAGATGGCCGAACGCTATCTGGGCGAGTCGCCCCTGCTGGACGCGATTCCCGAATTCCTCGACCGACTCAATGCCCGGCACGGCCCCGAGCGACTCGCAGCCGATGGCCTGGACTGAAGCGGTTTCACTGACGGGCCCGCCCCCGGCTCGCTCAGGCCGTCGCCTGCATGGCATCGAGCAGTTCGGCGAGGGGCACGGTGGCGAAACTGGTTGCGTAGTCGCTCATCGAATACGGGATCACGAGGGTTCCCTCGTGGAGGATTGACCCGCAGGAGTAGACCACGTTCGGCACGTAGCCGGCACGCTCATTCTCGTTGGGTGAGAGCATGGGAACGGGTAGCCGGCCGATCAGCTTCGAGGGATCGTCGAGATCGAGAAGCACACCGCCGATCGAGTATTTCCGCATCGGGCCGACGCCGTGGGTCAGCACCAGCCAGCCGCGTGGAGTTTCGATCGGCGAGCCGCAGTTGCCGATCTGCACGAACTCCCAGGGGTGCGTCGGCCGCAGGACGAGCGTCTTCGAGTGCCAGAAGTGGAGCATGTCCGACTCCATCAGATAGATGTTCTCGCCATCCTGTCGCGAGAGCATCGCATAGGAGCCATTGATCCTCCGCGGGAACAGGGCCATGCCCTTGTTGGCGATCTCCGGGCCGTTGAGCGTGCTCAGCCGAAAACGGACGAAGTCTTCCGTCTCCACGATCTGGGGCAGGATGACGTTGCCGTCGAAGGCCGTGTAGGTGGCAAAGTAGCGGACGGAGCCGTCGTCCTCGACGAAGCGGACGAACCGGGCATCCTCGATACCGTTGGTCTCGGCCGGCGAGTAGGGAAAGATCACCCGCTCGGAGATGTCGGATGAGGGGTCGCAGTCAATTTCGTAGTTGGCCCGGGCCAGGGCGAGGATGGCGGCCGCGAAGGGCTCCCATTCCTTGCGCCTCGATCGCTGCTGGCGGGAGATCCGGGCCAGCGTCTGCTCCAGCTGGGCGAGCGAGAACCGGTCCTCGAGCAGGTCGAAGACCAGGTCGAGGAATCCATCGGTGATTCCCAGTTCTGCCAGCTTCCGAAGGAAGAGGGATTTGTCGTAGGCGCTGTTGGCGACCACGTACGGCGCGGTGACGAACCCCGTCGGTGGGGCGACGACGATCTTTCCCGTCGGGCCGACCGTGCCGGATCGGAAGCCGACGCTCGAGATATGCCCCTCGCCGACCGCCCGCAGGCTGAGGATGAAGCGGCGGGTGCCTGGGGGCAGGCCGTCCTGGCAGGGATGCCAGACGATCGACGGATTGAAGAGCGCCGCGCTCTCGAGGGCGTATTCCTGTGTGAAAAAGGAGCCGATGACGAGCCGCTGGGATTCCGTCAGCGGCCGATCGGTGAGCAGATGGTGCTTCACGGCCTCGAAGCGGGCCTCAAAAAAGTTCAGCAGCCGTTGGTGCCTGCCGTGAAACTCCGCCAGCACGGCCTGCAGGATGGCCGCGACGACGTCGTCGGTTAATTCCATGATCCGTCCGATGATCTTCATCGCCCGCTGCGGCGTCGGCGGCTCGAAGGGGCGATAGAGCACCCGGGTGTTGTTGGGCCGAATCTGGATGTCGGTACGGGTGACCTGCAGCGGAATCTTGAGAGCGGGTTGCGACATCGCTCAGCGGCCCAGGGCCATGACCGGGGCGTGGGGCGGGGCCAAGGCGACCGCGGCGGATCGCCGTGAGGCCGCATCTGGCCTTGCGGTGCGAAGGTGCAGCTCGAGGGCATGCATCTCGGCCAACGCGGTCAGGTAGGCGAGCGTCGATTCCGCCCCCTGATTCTCGTTCGTGCGATCCTCAAGCAGGCCGTCGCGGCAGCCGCCGGTCCGCGGGTCGCAGATCGCCAGTCCGAGGACGTTGTGACCGCGAAACCATTCGAAGCCGTTCCATGCCCGCTCCAGCCAGACCGGATCGCCCACCGCGTGAAACGCCTCGATGCAGGCGGAGATCGTGGCCTGGGCCTCGAGCGGCTGCTGGTCGAACGTCGCGGCCGAGCCCCCGCGCGACATGAAGCCCTTGCAGCCGACTGGCGAAAAGCGGCCGCCCGCGGAGGTCTGGATGCCGGACAGCCAGTCGAGCATTGAGAGGCCGGCCTTGAGCGCGGCCTCGTCTCCCGCCCAGCGGCCGCTGAGGACGAGCGCCTGGCAGATGCGGGCGTTGTCGTAGGCGAGGCGATCCTCGAGCCAGGGCCACTCGGGAGTGGCGGTGGCGGCATGCAGGTCGAGCAGCCGCGAGGTCAACTGTCGCCTGATCGCGGCCGTCCGCCGATCCCCGTCGAGCCGCCGGAGATACTCGTGGATCCCGAGGATGCCGAGCGCCCAGGCCCGCGGGCTCGTGGTGTTGCAGAGCGCCTCGAGCGCCGGTCCGAACAGGCCCATCGCCCAACGCTGCAGGTGCGGCTGCCGGGACCTTCCGATGCAGATGCCGAGGGCCAGCAGCGAGCGTCCGAGGCAGTCGTCGGTGCCGGATGCGTCGAGCCAGCGGCGGTCGAATCCGAGGAAGTTTCTGAAGCGGCCCGACTGCCGAACGGCCGCGTGGTCGAGAAAGGTCGCCAAGACCGAGGTGGCCTGACGGGTCTGCGGCGTTGCCAGCCCGAGTCCCTCGAGCAGCACCATCAGCACGAGCGCCCGGGCATTGTCGTCGGTGCAATAGCCCTCGGCGGCGTTCGGGATCGTGTAGGTCGCATGCTGGTAAAGTCCGGTCGAATCCATCAGGGTCCAGAGATGATTGAGGGCCATGGCGGGCAGCCTGGTCCGGGGGAGCCGAGCGGGACTGCGGTGGGTATCGGCAAGCGTCTTCGTCGCCGCGGGCTGACGGGCACGACGCAGGGCCTCCAGATACCGTCCCGCGACACGGTCCCAGACCATCTCGCGGCCGAGCAGATAGGCCCGCTTTCGCATGGCGTGGCGACGGGAGTGGTCGCCAAGCAGTGAGATCATCTCCCGGGCCAGCAGCTCCGGCTGACGGAACGGCACGATCACCCCGCGCCCATCGGCCAGCAGTTCACGGGCGTGCCAGTAGGGCGTCGAGACCACCGCCTTGCCGCAGCCGAAGGCATAGGCCAGCGTGCCCGAGGTGATCTGATCCTCGTTGTGGTACGGCGTGACATACACGTCCGCGGCCCCGATGAAGGCGAGCAGTTCCGGGGTGTCGACATAGCGGTCGTGAAACACGACCCGATCCACGACGTCGAGTTCGGTCGCCAGCTTGACGAGGCTCTCGCGGTAGCGGTCGCCCTCGCTGCGGAGCAGCTGCGGATGGGTGGCGCCCAGGACAACGTAGATCACCTGCGGATGCTCCGAGAGGATCCGCGGCAGGGCGGCGATGACGGTTTCGATTCCCTTGTTTGGCGAGAGCAGGCCGAACGTCAGGAGCACGTCCTTGCCGGCAAGGCCGAAGCGGTCCTTGTGGAAGTGGGGATCGATGAACTCCATCTCGGGGATGCCGTGCGGGATCACGTCGATCCTGTCGGCCGCCACCCCATAGACCTCCTCGAGGAGCGTCCGGCCGCGGTCGGTCATCACCGCGAGTCGGGCCGAAAGGCGGATGACCTCGTCCATGACCCGCTTCTGGGATTCGGTCGGCCGGGCGAGCACGGTGTGCAGCGTCGTGTGGACGGGGGCACGCAGGTCGTGCAGCAGGGTGAGGACATGCGAGCCGGCCTCGCCACCGAAAATGCCATATTCGTGCTGGAGCGACACCACGTCGGCGTTCAGCAGGTTGAGAAAGTCGGCCGCCCTTCGATAGGCCTGCGGGTCATGGTCGGGGCACTCGAACCGCACCTCCTCCGGGTAGGCGTGGGCGGCACCGCTTTCGTTCATCGCCACGACGAGGCAGTCGCTCTGGGCCGCGTGACCGGCCACCGCGCAGCGGAGATCGCGGGTGTAGGTTGCGATGCCGCAGCGTCGGGGCGCGTAGTTGCCGATGAAGGCGATGCGGTTGAGTTCTGGGGTGTGCATGGGAGCTCGTGGCATGGCCTGAGGCATGCATGCCAGGAACCCGTCGACGGGGCGGGGCTCGTTGAGACACCGGCCGGCAACGTCGTGCCAGACGCACGGCTGCCTTTGATCCCGTGGTCCAGGCAGCCGAAACGAACGTCTCCGTGCACGTCGGAATACTACCCCGGCTGGGATCGCGAGTCGAATCGGGGTCGGAAACAGATGCCCGTCAGGCGGGCAAGAGCACACTCGTGCAGGAACAGGTCGCGGTGCGAATGGTAGCATGCCCTCTCCATGCCACTGATCACGCTCCAGGATGTTCATCTGCGGTTTCGCGGGCCGCCGCTGCTCGACGGAGTGACCTGCCACATCGAGGCGGGGCAGCGGATCGGGCTCCTGGGCCGCAACGGCGCGGGGAAGTCGTCGCTGATGCGGCTGATCAGCGGGGCGATCCGGCCAGACGGTGGTGCCGTCGTCGCGGCCCCCGGGGCGACGGTGGCGATCCTGCAGCAGGACGTGCCGCAGGATCTGCGGGGGAGCGTTCGTGAAATCGTCGCCACTGGTCTGGCGTCGGCCGTGGCGACCGACGGCGACGATGCCCACGACGCCGCCTGGCAGCGGGAGCATGCGGTCGAACAGATTCTCTCGCGGATGCAACTCGACGGTGAGACTGCCTTCGAGACGCTCTCTTCGGGGCTCAAGCGACGGGTGCTGCTGGCCCGGGCGCTCGTTGCGGCCCCCGACCTGCTCCTGCTCGACGAGCCCACCAATCACCTCGACATCGACGCGGTCGAGTGGCTGGAGACATTTCTCGAACGCTGGCCCGGCACGCTGATGTTCGTGACCCACGACCGGGCGTTTCTCCGCCGGATGGCCGACCGGATCCTGGAGATCGACCGGGGACGGATCTTCGACTGGTCGTGCGACTACGACACGTTTCTCGTCCGCAAGGAGGCCGCCCTCGCCGCCGAGGAGAAGCAGAACGCCCTCTTCGACAAGCGGCTGGCCCAGGAGGAGGTCTGGATCCGGACCGGCATCAAGGCCCGCCGGACGCGGAACGAGGGACGGGTGCGGGCGCTCGAGCAGATGCGGCGGGAGCGGGGCGAGCGGCGGACCGCCGTCGGCAGGGCAAGCCTCCAGATCCAGGAGGCGCAGCGCAGCGGCGCGCTCGTCGCCAGCCTCGAGGGGGTCTCGTTCCTGCGGGAATCGCGGCCGATTCTCAGCGACCTGACGACGACCGTGATGCGGGGCGACCGAATCGGGATCATCGGCCCCAACGGCGCAGGCAAGACCACGCTCCTGCGGGTGCTGCTCGGCCAGCTTGCCCCCACGGCCGGAGGCGTGCGGCTGGGAACGAACCTCCAGGTCGCCTACTTCGACCAGCTACGCGACCAGCTCGACGACGAGAAGACCGTGGCCGACAACGTCAGCGACGGCTACCAGACGGTGAGCATCGGCGGACGGCCGCGGCACATCATCGGCTACCTGCAGGATTTTCTGTTCGAGCCCGAGCGGGCCCGGACACTGGTGCGGTTTCTCTCCGGAGGGGAGCGGAATCGGGTGCTCCTCGCCCGGCTGTTCGCCAAGCCGGCCAACGTGATCGTGCTCGACGAGCCGACCAACGATCTCGACGCCGAAACCCTCGAACTGCTCGAGGAGCGATTGATGGAGTTTTCCGGAACGGTGCTCGTGGTGAGCCACGACCGGGCCTTTCTCGACAACGTGGTCACGAGCCTGCTCGTCTTCGAGCCGCAGGCCGCAGGCCGGTTTGCGATCCGTGAAATGGTGGGCGGCTACGGCGACTGGCTGCGGCAGCGGTCTGAGCCTGCGGGCGAGCCGCGACAGGCGAAGACCCCTGTCCGGGAGCCCCGGCCGGCGGACGGGCCGCGGCCCGACGCTGGTCAGATGGGACCCGAGGCCGCCGCGCCGCCGAGAAAGAAAAAACTCTCCTTCAAGGAGCAGCAGGAACTGGCCGCCCTGCCGGGGCTCATCGACGGCCTCGAACGGGAGATCGCCCGACTGCACGCGGCCATGGCGGCAGCGGAGTTTTACCGGCAGCCGGGCGACGTGCTGGCCCGCGAAACCGCCCGCCTGCAGGAAGAGGAGCGGCGTCTCGCCGAGGCCTTCGCCCGCTGGGAGTCGCTGGAGGCCGGTTCTGCGACGGGCTGATCGGCGAGCCCTTCCGGCCCCGAGGTATCAGAGCGTCTTGGAATCGATCACGAACCGATACTTCACGTCGCCCCGGATCGTGCGCTCGTAGGCCTCGTTGATCCGGCTCGCCGGAATCAGTTCGATGTCGCAGAAGACCTTCTTCTTCAGGCAGTAGTCGAGCATCTCCTGGGTCTCGCGGATGCCGCCGATGAGCGAGCCGGCGAGCCGCTTGCGGCCCATGATCAGGGAGAAGGCGAGGATCTCGCTGGGCTCCGCGGCCGCCCCGACGAGCACCATCGTGCAGTCGTTGCGGAGAGCGTTGAGGTAGGGGGTGAAGTCGTGCTTCGCGGAGACCGTGTCGATGATCAGATCGAACGTGCCGGCGACCGCCTCGAGGGCGGCGGGCTTCGTACTGACGACGAAGTGTTTGGCCCCGAGCTTCTTCGCGTCCCGCTGCTTGCCGGGCGACGTGCTGAAGACGGTGACCTCGGCCCCCATCGAGGCCGCGAGTTTGACGGCCATGTGGCCGAGCCCGCCGAGCCCCACCACGCCCACCTTCGAGCCCTTGCCGACGTTGTAGCGCCTGAGCGGCGAATAGGTCGTGATGCCGGCGCAGAGCAGGGGGGCGACCCGCTCCAGGGGCGCGCCCTTCTTGATCTTGAGGGCGTAGTCTTCCTTGACGACGATGTGCGAGGCGTAGCCTCCCTGGGTGGGCGTCTTGCCGTCCAGCTCGGTGCTGTTGTAGGTGAAGGAGATGTGCTTCTCGCAGAACTGCTCCTCGTCGGACTTGCAGGAGCGGCACTTGCCGCAGGAGTCGACCAGGCAGCCGACGCCGGCCAGATCGCCCACCTTGAAGCGTTCGACCTTGCGGCCGACGGCCACGACGGTGCCCACGATCTCGTGCCCCGGCACGCAGGGATAGGTGGTCGGACCCCAGTCACCGCGGGCGGTGTGGATGTCGGAGTGGCAGATGCCGCAGTAGGCGATTTCGATCAGGATGTCGTTCGGCCGCGGATCGCGGCGACGGATCGTGTGCGGCTTGAGCGGCTTGTCGGCGGCGAAGGCGGCGTAGGCTTTCGAGTCGATCATGGCGAGGCGTTCCCGGTGGCGAAAGAAGGTGATCGGCGACCCGGGGATCATACCGCAGATGACCCGAGAGGGTCGGCGGTCTCTGGGGGAGCCATGGGGGCCATGGTAATCTGGTTTCGATGGCGACCTGCATTCTGCTCATGGGAGTGACCGGCAGCGGCAAGACGGAGATCGGTCGGCTTCTGGCCGACCGGCTCGGCTCCGAGTTTCTTGACGCCGATGCCTTTCATCCACCGGCCAACGTCGAGCGGATGCGGCAGGGAATTCCCCTCGTCGACGCCGACCGCTGGCCGTGGCTCGAGCGGCTGGCCGCGGAGATCGGCGACCGGCTGGCCGAGGGCCGCGGCCTCGTGCTCGCCTGTTCGGCGCTCGCCCGGCGGTATCGCGACCGGCTGGGAATCGTGCGGCCGGGGGTCCGGCTCGTCCATCTCGATGGCGACCGCGACCTGATCGCCGCTCGGCTCGCCGGCAGACGCGGACACTTCATGAACCCCGCCCTCCTCGAAAGCCAGTTCGCCCTCCTGGAACGGCCATCGGAAGAGGAGCGGCCGATCACGATCGATGTCGCGGCCCCGCCGTCTGAGATCGTGAATCGAATCATCGCCACCCTCGCTCCGGCCTGACTCCGGCCGATGGCGGCCCCAGATGGTCGGCGGTATCTTGTTGGCGGTTCTGGTCTGCCCCCTCCCGTTCCCTCGCGATCGGGCCTCGTCTGTCAGCGGCTGGAAAAGATCATGGCCACCAGCCTGCTGCTCCTGCTCGACGACATCGCCAGCGTCCTCGACGACGTCTCGGTGATGACCAAGGTGGCGATGAATAAGACGGCCGCCGTCGTGGGGGACGATCTCGCCCTGAATGCCAAGCAGGTGACCGGCGTCTCGCCGGTCCGGGAGCTGCCCGTGGTCTTCGCCGTGGCCCGCGGGTCGGCCCTCAACAAGGCGATCCTCGTGCCTCTGGCCCTGCTGCTGAGCTGGCTGGCCCCATGGGCCGTGATTCCGGTGCTGATGCTGGGCGGGGCGTATCTCTGCTACGAGGGGGTCGAGAAGCTGCTGCACGGGCTGCGGCATCGAACCGCCGCCCGCCCGCGGACTCCCCTCGTGGAGCCGGCCGACCTGCGGGCCTATGAGCAAAGAAAGATCGCCGGCGCGATCTGCACCGACTTCATCCTCTCCGCGGAGATCATCGTGATCACGCTCGGACTCGTGGCGGCGAGGCCGTTGCTGACCCAGTTTGGCGTGCTCGTCGCGATCTCGGTGGCGATGACCATCGGGGTCTACGGCCTCGTGGCCGCGATCGTGAAGCTCGACGATCTGGGGGCGATGCTGGCCCTGCGGCCCGACGCGGGATCGCGTCTTCTCGGACGGGCGATCCTTGCCGCCGCCCCATGGCTGATGCGGGTCCTGGCAGTCGCCGGCACGCTGGCGATGTTTCTGGTCGGCGGCGGGATCGTGACCCACAATCTGCCGGCGGTTCACCATGCGGTCAACGACTGGATCGCTTCGCTCGTCGACAGGGCAGGACTGCCCGAGGTCGCCGCCACGGTCGGTGGAAAAATCTTCGATCTTCTGGCCGGCGTCCTTGTCGGCCTGGCGGGCGTGGCCCTGATGGCATCCCTGAACGCCATCCGCCGCGAGTTGATCCGGCCGGCGTCGGTTCCCGGGCAGGAGCAGCCATGATCTTGATTCCGCTGCTGCTCATCTCGCTGCTGCTCCTGGATGGGGTCGAGACGACATCGTCGCTCCCGCGGCAGCCGGGCTGGACCACCTCCTCGCTGCTCGCCTCGCCCCATGCGGTGCAGGCGGCCGCAGCCGACGCGGCCAACGTCTACGCCATCTCCAGCACGACCGTGGCCCGCTACGACCGCCGCAGCGGCAGGCTGCTCGCCGCCGCGACCGCGCCGGGAACCCAGCACCTCAACAGCGGCTTTCTCGATCAGGGCCGGCTCTACTGTGCCCACTCCAACTATCCCGCCACGCCGCACGAATCGGAGATCCGCGTCTTCGATCCGGCGACCGGACGTCTCGACCTGTTTCACAGGTTCAGCGATCCTCCGGGGAGCCTCGTCTGGTGCGTCCGCAGGGAGGGGAGATGGTGGTGCTGCTTCGCCCACTATGGCGCCGAGAATGGCAGCACGCTGCTCGTCGAATATGCCGACGGCGGCCTCGACCGGGAACTCCGCCGGTTCAGGTTTCCGGCCCGGGTGGTCGCCGATTGGGACGGCATGAGCGGCTCGGGCGGCATCTGGGAGGGCGACACGCTGCTCGTCTCGCACCACCACTCCCGGGTGCTCTACAGGCTGGCCTTGCCGGCGTCGGGCGCCGAACTGCGATTCGTCGAGGCGCTCTTCTGCCCCTTTCCGGGGCAGGGGTTCGCGGCCGATCCGCTGACCGGAGGCCTCGTGGGCATCGATCGCAAACAGCAGCGGGTCGTCTTCGCGACACGTGTCGGAAACTCGACCGCTACTTCGCCGCGGCCTCGAGAGCCTGCTTCACGTGGCCCTGGGCGGTGAAGGACGAGTTGTAGACGAGCCGCACGATCCCCTGCCGGTCGATCACGTAGGTGACGCGTCCGGGGAGCAGCCCGAGCAGGCTCGGCACGCCGTAGAGCTTTCTGAGCAGGCCCTGCTCGTCGCTGATGATCGGAAACGGCAGCCTGTGCTTGGCGGCGAAGGCCCTGTGGCTGGCCTGGGAATCCCCGCTCACTCCCACGACCTCGACCCCCGCCTTGACGAACTCCTCGTAGGCGTCGCGGAAGCCGCAGGCTTCCTGGGTGCAGAGCGGCGTGTCGTCCTTGGGATAGAAGAAGAGCACGATCGCCTTCTTGCCGAACGCCTCGGCGAGGTCGAAGCTGCCGCCGTCGGCGAGCGTCGCCCTGAACAGTGGGGCCTTGTCTCCGACCGCAACCTTCGCCATGGCCTGGGTCTCCGCGGGGATGATGATCGGTGCTTCGGGCTGCATGTCGCTCAGCGCCATTCGTCGATCAGATTGGCGACGAGGGCCGTCCAGCCCGTCTGGTGGCTGGCCCCGACGCCCGCCCCATTGTCGCCGTGGAAGTATTCATAGAACAGCGGATGATCCCGCCAATGGGGATCCTCGTTGAATTTCGCCGCCCCACCCCAGACGGGCCGCCGCCCCTTGTCGTCGAGGAGGAAGATTCCGACCAGCCGGCGGGCGACGTCGCGGGCCATGGCACTGAGCGGGATCGGCTCCGCATGGGATCCGCTGGTCGCCACGGTGAAGTCGTCGCCGAAGGCGGTGCCCAGCTTCCGCAGCGACTCGATCAGCAGGAACGAGGTCGGAAACCAGATCGGGCCACGCCAGTTGGAATTTCCCCCCTTGAGCTTGCTGGCCGATTCGGCCGGTTCGTAGCCGACCGTGCGGCCGTCGAACTCGAACGGATTCGCCTCGTGAAACTTCGACAGCGAGCGGATGCCGAACCGGGAGAGAAACTCGTTGCGGTCGTGCAGTCGCTCGAGCATCCGCCGCAACTGGTCGAGGTCGACGATCGTGAGCATGTGGGTCTGCTTGCCGTTTTCGTTTTCGATCGTGTGGATCACGTCGTCCACGAGTTCGCGGCGGTTGGTGAGAAACCAGTCGAGGTTCGCCTTGAACTCCCGGAAGGGCTCGATCCAGTCGACCTCCAGCCGCTCGCAGGCGAACAGCGGGATCAGGCCGACGAGGGAGCGGACCCGAAACTTGCTGTGGCTGCCGTCGGGGCGGGTGAGCACGTCGTAGAAGAAGCCGTCGTCGGGGTCGAAGAGCGAGAAGCCGCGGCGGCCCATGTTCTTCATCGAATAGGCGACGTAGGTGTAGTGCTGGAGAAACTTCGAGGCGAGCCCCTCGTAGACGGGATTCTCCTTGGCCAGTTCGAGCGCGATCCGCATCAGGTTGAGGCAGAACATCCCCATCCAGCCGGTGGCGTCGGACTGCTCCAGCACCGAGCCGTCGTGAAACTTCTCGCTGCGGTCGATGACGGTGATGTTGTCGAGCCCGAGGAAGCCCCCCTCGAAGACGTTGTTGCCCTCGCGGTCGACCCGGTTGACCCAGCTGGTGAAGTTGATCAGCAGCTTGTGGAAGCAGCGCTCGAGCCACTGCCTGTCGCCGCGGGCGCCGCCGTAGTGGCGGAAGCGGTCCATGTTGTAGACCCGCCAGACGGCCCAGGCATGGACCGGCGGATTGAGATCGCTGAACTCCCATTCGTAGGCCGGGAGCTGGCCGCTGGGGTGCTGGAACTGCTCGAAGAGCAGGAACCAGAGCTGGTCCTTGGCGAACTGGGCGTCGACGAGGGCGAAGGGAACGCACTGGAAGGCGAGATCCCAGGCCGCGAACCAGGGATACTCCCACTTGTCCGGCATCGAGAGGACCCGCATCGAGTTGAGGTGCCGCCAGTGGCGGTTGCGGATCGTCTGCCGGTTCGGGGGCGGCGGGTTGCCGGGGTCGTCGCCGTCGAGCCACTTGGCCACGTCGAAGATGTAGCTCTGCTTCGACCAGAGCAGACCGGCCAGGGCACGCCGCTGCACGAGCATCTCGTCGACCGATGCGGTCGGCGGGGCGATCGATGCGTAAAACGCGTCGGCCTCCGCCCTGCGGGTGGCGAGCAGCGGGTCGATCTCGTCGAGCGGCCGATCGAGCGGCCCATCGAGCGATCTGGGGGAGAGTCGCAATCGGAGCGTGGCCGTGCCGCCCGGGGGAATCTCGAAGCGATAGTGGATCGCCGCCTTTGTGCCGCGCTGCGCGGGGTTCAAGGCCCCGGTCTCGCCCTGACAGACGGCCCGGTGAAACCCATCCTTGGCATGGCCGCTGCCGGTGCCGCGGGTCTCGTTGTCGGTGAACAGCGGGATCGCGGGACAATCGACCGAGGAGGCGGGGCCGTAGAGCCAGCGGCCGCCGAGCCGGTAGTGGTTTCGAATCGCGGGGTCGGGGGTCAGGGCTGAGTCGTCGGCGGCGAGGCCCAACGCACCTGACAGGCCCGCCTCGGCTGGCCGGATCACCGGCTCCGGCAGCCGGGTCGGGCCCCAGGCCCAGGTGTTGCGAAACCAGAGCGTCGGCAGGATGTGGAGCGGGGCCGGGTCGGGGCCGCGGTTGATGGCGGTGATCCGGATGGCGATGTCCTGCTCGTCGAACTTGGCATACTCGACACTGATGTCGAAGAACCGGTCGTCGTCGAAGATCCCGGTGTCGAGCAGTTCGTATTCGGGGCCCTGGCCGGCCCGCCGCTGGTTTTCGGTGATCAGGTCGGCATAGGGAAAGGCCCGCTGCGGATACTTGTAGAGCAGGCTCATGAAGGAGTGGGTCGGCGTGTTGTCGACGTGGAAGTAGTAGTCCTTCACGTCCTCGCCGTGGTTCCCCTCGAGCGGGTTGACGCCGAAGAACCGCTCCTTGAGGTGGTCGTCGGCCCCGTTCCAGAAGGCTGGGGCGAAGCAGAGCGTCTGGTAGCGGTCGCAGATCCCGGCGATGCCGTCCTCGCCCCAGCGGTAGGCCCGGCCGCGGGCCATCTCATAGGTCAGATGGGTCCAGGCGTTGCCGTCGGCCGAGTAGTCCTCGCGGACCGTGCCCCAGGCCCGATCGGACAGATACGGTCCCCAGCTCCGCCAGCCACCGATGTCGTCGGTGATCGTCGCGATCCGTTGCCGCTCGGCATCGGGCACGGGGGCATGGGCCGACGACTTCGGGGAGGGCTGGGAGGTGGTTTGGGGAATGGGCTCGGACGCGGCCATGCGACGTTAGCCAACCTCGCTGATCGAGGGGATCGGGAAGGCGGTCGAGTGGCGATCGGAGAGCAGGGCGTTGGCCGCGTCGGCATGGTCGCCGGTGTGGCGTTCGGTCTTTGGGTCGAACGTCAGCGTCGGGCCGAGGCGATACCTCGCCTTGCTCGCCGCGCCCTCCTCGATGCCGACGCCATCCCGCATGATGGCGTGCAGCTTGGCAAAGTGTGCGGCGACGTCCGCACGTCCGCCAAAATCGGTCGCCTCCGCGCTGAAGGGCACCTGGGATCCGAGCCGGTAGGAGTTGTTCATCAGGTGGCCGAGAACGCAGCTCTCGTGGGCGACCTGCACGTTGCCATTGGCCAGGCTTGGGGCACCGGCCCGAACGGCCGTGATGAAGCTCTGCCAGTTGCCGCCCGGCGTCACCTTGCCCGGCTCGAGCGTGAGCGGCTCCGGCTTCACCTCGCCGGGGCGGCGGATCATGTAGCTGCCCTCTCCGCTGATCACGCTGCCATCCTCGAGGTAATACTCGTTGTAGACCTGCTTGTCGTAGCCCTCGTAATTGACGTTCCGGACGTTGAAGAGCACGGTCTGGCCGTTTGGATATTCGGCCATCGAGAACATCGTGTTGGGCGTCTCGCCCTGGTCGTTCCATTCGAAGCGGCCGCCGATCGCCATCGTCCGCACCGGGTGGGTCTGGTCGTCGTCGATCGCCCAGCGGGCCACATCGAGCTGGTGGGTGCCCTGGTTGTTGAGATCCCCGTTGCCGGTCGGCCAGAACCAGTGCCAGTTGTAGGGCACGTAGTTGTCGCAGTAGTGCTCGAGGATCGCCGGCCCCTTCCAGAGATCCCAGTCGAGATCGGCAGGGGGCGGGGAGAACGGCTTCCGGCCGATGCCGCTGCGGGGCTTGCAGCAATAGCCGTAGGCGATCTTGAGCCGCGGGAGCCTGCCCGACTTGAGGGCCTCGTGGAGTCCGGCGATGCCGGGATCGCTGCGCCGCTGCGTGCCGTGCTGCACCACGACGCCATGCTTCTTTTGGGCCTCGACGGCGATCCGCCCCTCGGCCACGTCGTGGCTCAGCGGCTTCTCGACATAGACGTGCTTGCCGGCCTGGGCCGCCATGATCGTCATCAGCGCGTGCCAATGGTTCGGCGTCGCGATCGTGACGGCATCGATGGCGGGGTTGTCGAGCACCTCGCGGAAGTCGGCCACGCCCTGCGTCTTGAAGGTCTCGCCCGGCCTCTTGGCCGCCAACTTCTTTTCGAGTCCAGCCATCGATCTGGCCAGCACCCCGGCGTGCGGGTCGACGAGATAGGCGATCTCGACATTGTCGCAGCCGAGAAAGCCGTCGATGTGGGCCTGGCCGCGGCCGTTGACGCCGATGACGGCGATCCTGACGCGGTCGTTCGCCCCCTTCGCGCCGGCAGTCGCCCGGGTGCCGAGGCAGAGGAGCGAGCCCGCGGCCGCGGAGCGACCGAGGAAGGAGCGACGTGAGATCGAGATACGGGGTCGGCGAGTTGAGGTCATCAGGTATTCCTCGGGAACGGGACCGGCAGCCGGGGGTGGATTGAGGCGGATTCAGGGTGCATCAAAAATCGACGGCAGTGCTACGCTCTCCCAGAGTTTACTGCCGACCGCTCAGCGGTGTGATACGGCAGAACAACGTTTTTGGTTTTTGGAGGCCAGTCTGCGATGCTCGAGCGACCCCCTCAAATCGGTCTCGGACTCTGGAAAATCGACCCTGCCGCGACGGCTTCGGTCGTCGCGGAGGCGATCCGGATCGGCTACCGCCAAATCGACGCGGCCTCTGACTACGGCAACGAGGCGGAGGCCGGCCTGGGGATCGAGGCAGCCCTCGCCGCCGGATCCTGTCGCCGGGAAGACCTCTGGGTGACCTCGAAACTCTGGAACACCTACCACCACCCCGATCATGTTCGTGCCGCCTGCGAGCGGTCGCTGCGGGACCTGCGTCTCGACATGCTCGACCTCTATCTCGTGCACTTTCCGATCGCGCTTGAATACGTTCCCTTCGAGGTCCGCTATCCGCCCGGATGGCTGCACGATCCGGCCGCGGCGGTTCCACGGATGAAGCCGGCGGCCGTGCCGCTGGCCGACACCTGGGCGGCGATGGAACGGCTCGTCGAGCAGGGGCTCGTGCGTCGGATCGGCCTTTGCAACTGCACGGTGGTGCTGCTGCGGGAGCTGCTGATGCAGGTCTCACTCCGGCCGGCCATGCTGCAGGTCGAGATGCACCCCTTCCTCACCCAGGAGCATCTGCTCCGCTTCTGCCGCGAGGAGGGCATCGGAATGACGGCCTATTCGCCGCTCGGCGCGGCCTCCTACGTGCCGCTTGGCATGGCCGAGGCATCCGACTCGGTGCTCGGGCATCCGGTCGTGCTGGAGATCGCCGAGGCGGTCGGCCGGACGCCCGCACAGGTGGTGCTCCGCTGGGGCATCCAGCGGGGCACGTCGGTGATCCCCAAGACCTCGCGGCCCGAACGGCTGCGGGAAAACCTCGCCGCCGCAGATTGTTCGCTCGGGCCTGAGCAGATGCGGGCGATCTCGGGGCTCGATCAGCGACGCCGGTTCAACGACCCCGGCGTGTTCTGCGAGCGGGCATTTGGAACCTTCTTCCCGATCTACGACTGACCCGATCGGCCTGCCGCCCTGTCGATCCGGTCGAGGAACGCCGCGATGATCTCCCGGTCGCTCGCGGGCCGCCTCGGGCTCTGGGGATGTGGTTCGTCACTGGCGACCAAGCCGCGGAGATGGAGGGCCTGGGCCATCGAGTGCTTGTAGGCGGGAACCGGCCGACGGAAGGCGAAGTCGCCCAGGGCCTGCAGGGCGTCGTCGAGTTCGTCGAACCGGCTGTCGCCTTCCGCCCACCAGCGGTCCCGCTGGGCGAAGGCCTCCGGGTCTGCGGTCGAGAGCCCGAGCAGCCAGTCGCTGCCGTATCGAACCATGTCGATCGCCAGATCGTTGCCGGTAAAGACCCGGAAGTCGGGGCGGGTGGCGTTGCGGAGGGCGAGCCGCTCCCATTCGAGCCGCCGCGAGAGCGATGAATGCTTGGCACCGATGCAGTTTGGAATCCGCATCATCGCCGCATAGCCGTCGATGCCGAGCACCCTGCCACTGGGGAGAAACTCCGTCGAGAGTTCGAACCCGATGAAGCGGTCGACCCGTCGGGCCAGAGCCTCGTAGCGGGCGATCATCTCGGCGTCGCCTCCGGCGGTCAGACCGAACGACGGAAAGATCACCGGGGTCGCCCCGACGGCGGCGAGCATCTCGAACTGCCTGGCATAGGCTGACTCGTCGAACGGGCTGCCCGGTCCGTCGGCGACGTGGGCGCCGGCCACGAGGTCGCCATTCCCGAGCATGGCCCGGCCGCGACGGAGCGCCTCGCTGCGGGTCGCATCGTCGAGCAGGTTGACGTAGCCGGTGTCCATGTTGACTGCCGGCGTGATGCCCGCCGCAGCGGTCCGGGCGACATGGGACTCGAACCCGGCCCAGTCGATCGCGCCGCTGCCGGTGAAGGGGAGGAGGATCGCCGAGATGCCGCTGATCCTTCGGCGCGGGCTGACGAGCCTGGCGGGGTCGATGGCGGAGGGGGAGAGGTGTACCATGCCCCAAGTATCCATTCCGCCCATCGATTGGAAATATCCCCGATGCAGTTTCCCCGGGTTGCACGGTTTCGGACGGTCGCCGATCTGAGGAGCCACTGCGAGTCGATCGGGGCGAAGATTCCGCTCGACGATGCCCTGGAGACCGCCGCCGAGGGATCGCCGCTGGCATCCGCGATCGAGATCGGCGGCCGGCGGGTGGGCAACCGCTGGTGCATCCATCCGATGGAGGGCTGGGATGCGACCGCCGACGGCCGTCCCAGCGAAACCGTGCTCCGCCGCTGGCGGCACTTCGGCACGAGCGGCGCGAAGCTCATCTGGGGTGGCGAGGCTCTGGCCGTGGTGCCGGAGGGCCGGGCCAACCCACACCAGCTCTGCGCCCCTGCGTGCGGCAGCGAGGGGCTTGCGACGCTCGTCGCGGCGACCCGCGATGCCCATCGCCAGCGGCACGGGGACGACGGCGATCTGGTCGTCGCCATCCAGCTCACGCATTCCGGGCGGTTCTCCAGGCCGAGCGGTGCCGGTTTCCAGCCGCGGATCGCCTACCATCATCCGCTCCTCGACGCCCGCCACCGGATCGATCCGGAGAGCGACGAGTGCCTGCTTTCCGATGACGACGTGGAGCGGTTGATCGATGCCTATCTCGCCGCCGCCCGCGACGCCGAGGCGGCCGGCTTCGACATGGTCGACCTCAAGGCCTGCCACGGCTATCTGATCCATGAGTTTCTCTCGGCCCGGCGCCGGCCCGGCAGGTTTGGCGGCGACTTTGAGGGCCGGACCAGACTGCTGCGAACGCTCGTCGCCCGGGTGCGGCAGGCCTGCCCCGGACTCGTCATCGGCGTGCGGCTCTCGCTCTTCGACATCGTGCCCTGGCACAAGGTGGACGGGCACGGCGAGCCCTGGCCGCACAGCGATGCGATTCCTTACGACTGCGGCTTCGGCGTCGACACGGCCGACCCGACCCGGATCGATCTCGCCGAGCCGATCCGGCTGCTCGGGATCCTGCGGGACGAGGGGGTCGCCTCCGTCAACCTCACGGCCGGCTCGCCCTACACGGTGCCGCACGTGAGCCGTCCGGCGGCGTTTCCGCCATCTGACGGCTATCCGCCGCCCGAGGATCCGCTGCTCGGCGTCTGGCGACAGATCGAGGCCGCGGCCGTGGCCAAGGCCGCCGTGCCCGGACTCGTGCTGGTCGGCACGGGATACACCTATCTTCAGGACTATGTCGTGCACGCGGCCCAGGCGGCGGTGCGCCGCGGAATGATCGACGTCGTCGGCCTCGGCCGGATGGTGCTCTCCTATCCCGAACTGCCCGCCGACTCGCTGGCCGGCCGGTCACTTGCCCGGCCGCTCGTCTGCCGCACCTTCAGCGACTGCACGACAGCGCCGAGAAACGGCCTCCGCAGCGGCTGCTATCCGCTCGACGAGTATTACAAGCGGCTCGAGCCTGAGGCATCGACGCTGAAGGCGATCAAGGCGAAGGGCTGACGCCGGCAGTGGGCTCACGACAGGCTGAAGCCTGTTCCACACTTCATTACGGGAGATGGCAGGATAGACTCTCCGGCATGCGTTACGCGATCTGCAACGAGACCTATGGAGACTGGCCGCTCGCCAGGGCCTGCGATCATGCGGCGGCATGCGGCTACGAGGGGCTCGAGGTCGCCCCGTTCACGCTCGCCGCCGGCCCCGAGCAACTCTCCGCAGGGCGGCGGGAAGAGATTCGACGCACGATCGAGGCCGCCGGCCTGACCTGCATCGGCCTGCACTGGCTGCTGGCGAAGACGACCGGGTTTCAGGTCACCTCAGAAGATGCCGCTGTCCGGCGCCGGACGGCCGGCCGACTGGCCGATCTGGCCAGGCTCTGCGCCGAACTCGGCGGACGGGTGCTCGTGTTCGGCTCGCCCCAGCAGCGGAGCCTGCAGCCGGGTGTGTCGCCGGAGCAGGGGACAGAAAACCTCGTCGATGTGTTTTCCGAAATCCTGCCCGTGCTCGAGGCGACGGGCACGGTCGTGGCCCTCGAGCCGCTCTCGCCCGTGGAGACGAACGTCCTCACGACCGCCGCCGAAACCTGCCGGCTGATCGAGCGGATCGGCTCGCCGCAGATCCGGCTGCATCTCGACGTCAAGGCGATGGCGAGCGAGCCCACGCCTATCCCAGAGATCATCCGGGCGTCGGCCCGCCATCTGGAGCATTTCCATGCCAACGACGTCAACCTCCAGGGGCCCGGATTCGGGGAGGTCGATTTCGTGCCGATCTTCGCCGCCCTGCGGGATGCGGGCTACGGGGGCTGGGTGAGCGTGGAGGTGTTCGACTATGCTCCCGGCGTCGAGCGGCTGGCGGGCGAGAGCATCGCCACGATGCGTGCCGCCGCCCAGGGAGCCATTCGTTCATGAGCAGTTCATCGTCGGCACAGGCCCGGTTCGAGTCGCTGGGGCTCGTGCTTCCTCCCGCCCCGAAGCCGATCGGGGCCTACACGCCCTTTCTCCGGGTCGGCGGCCATGCCTACGTCTCGGGGCACCTCCCGACGCTGCCCGATGGCACGCTCATCAAGGGCCGGGTGGGCGGCGATCTCGATCCCGACGCCGGCAAGGCGGCCGCCCGCCAGGTTGGGCTCACGATCCTCGCCACGCTGCTTGCAAACCTGGGATCGCTCGACCGGGTCGGCCGCGTGGTCAAGGTGCTCGGGATGGTGAGCTGCCCGGCCGACTTCGAGAAGCATCCGCACGTGATCAACGGCTGCAGCGAACTGTTCGCCGAGATCTGGGGGGGCGACAGAGGCGTGGGGGTGCGGAGCGCCTTTGGCGTGGCCTCGCTGCCGAACGGCGTGCCGGTCGAGATCGAGGCGATCTTCGAACTGGTCTGACGGGGCTGTTCTCAGGACTGGAGCATGACGAAAGGGGTGCCGTGATGAACGAGTCGATTCGAAATTTCGGCGGGTGTGCGGCGTTGGCAGCCGTGCTCTGTCTTGTCGCCGCCGCGGGCTGTGCGCCCACGAAGAAGGTCGAGCAGCCCAAGGTCGAAAAAAAGCCGATCGAGACCCGCAAGACGATCGGCAAGACGACGCAGAACGTGCTCGAACTCTCCGAGGCCCTGAAGCAGGGGGGCGTGCCGGCGGAAATGTCGATCACCGGCGAGGGGATCGACGCCTATGCCGACGCCTACCGCACGACGGTCGGCAAGGGTGGCAGCATGGCGGTCGATCAGCGGATGGCGCTCTATCAGGCGGAGCATGGTGAACTCCCCAAGACCCATGCGGAGTTCATGGACCTGATCATCGGCAAGGGCAAACCTGACGGCCTCAGCCTGCCGATGCTGCCCTATTATCAGGAGTGGGCCTACGACACCGGGGCGAAGAAGCTGGTCGTCGTCGAGTTTCCCGCCAAGAAGGAACAGCGGAAGCAGGAGACGACCGGCGCCTCCGGACTCTGACACCCCGGACATGTTGCCGTGCACGAGCCCCAGGTCGTAAGAAACCGGCTCTCGATCCTGGGCCTGGTGCAGGGGGTTGGGTTCCGGCCGTTCGTCTGGCGGCGGGCCAAGCGGTTTGGCCTCGTGGGCTGGGTGGAAAACTTCAGGGGCGGCCTGATCGCCGAGGTGCAGGGACCGGCCCGATCTGTCGCCGGGTTTCTCCAGGATTTGGGTGCCGCGGCGCCTCCGCTCGCCGTGATCGAGCGGATCGAGGTGGAGGAGGTCGCGGCAGAGCAGGCGGCGACCGGGTTTACGATCCTCGAGAGCGAGTCGCCAGACCGCGGCCCGGTGGCCGGCCCGGCGACGGTGGTTCCGCCCGACATCGCCACCTGCGCCGCCTGTCTCGCGGAGCTGTTCGATCCCTCCGATCGCCGCCATCGCCATCCATTCACCAACTGCACCGACTGCGGTCCGCGGTTCACGATCATCAGGGAACTACCCTATGACCGGCCGCTGACGACGATGCGGGGCTTCAGTCTCTGCGACGACTGCGCGAGAGAGTATGCCGACCCCGCCGATCGCCGGTTTCATGCCCAGCCCATTGCCTGCCTCGCCTGCGGGCCGACGATCCGGATTTTCTTTCCGGACGAAGCGACGGCGGCCGGCGGGCGATCCCCGGAAAAGATCGGCGGCGATGCGGCCCTGCGGGCGGCCCAGCACATGCTCCGGGCCGGCCAGATTCTCGCCGTCAAGGGAGTCGGCGGTTTTCACCTCGTCTGCGATGCGACGAACGATGCGGCGGTGGGCCGGCTGCGAGACCGCAAGGGCCGGGTTGGCAAGCCGCTGGCGGTGATGGTCGGCGAGATTGCCGCCGCCCGGGCGATCGCCCGGATCGACGAGCAGGAGCGACGGCTGCTCGAGTCTCGCGAGCGGCCGATCGTGCTGCTGCGGAAGAAGCGTGGGACCTCCGAGCCAGTGTCTGCCGACGTCTCCCCCGGCAACGCCTTTCTGGGGGTCATGCTCGCCTCTAGCCCGCTGCATCATCTGCTCTGCGCCGCCATGCCGCCGCTGGTGGTGACGAGCGGCAATCTGGCGGAGGAGCCGATCGTCCACGACAACGAGATTGCGGTCGAGCGGCTGGCCCCGCTCGCCGATGCCTTTCTGCTTCACGACCGGCCGATCGAGGTCGCCTGCGACGATTCGGTCGTCCGCTGCGCGGCCGGGATCGCGATGCCGATCCGCAGGTCCCGCGGCTATGCCCCGCTGCCGATCCGGCTGGCGTCATCGGGGCCGGCCGTCCTCGCCGTGGGGGGCGAACTCAAGGCCGCCCTCTGCCTCGCCGACGGCGATCGGGCGATCATGAGCCAGCACATCGGCGACATGGGCAACCTCGAAACGCTGGCCGCGCTCGGCTCGACCGCCGAGCATTTGATGCGGCTGTTTCAGATCGCTCCGGCCGTCATCGCCGCCGACATGCACCCCGGTTCTCTGTCGACCGGCTGGGCCCGGAGATATGCGGCGGAGCGGGGGCTTCCGCTCGTCCTCGTGCAGCACCACGAGGCGCATCTGGCCTCGCTGCTCGCCGAGCATGGCCGGCAGATCGACGGCCTGATCGGCGTCTGCTTCGATGGCACAGGCTACGGCCACGACGGCACGATCTGGGGAGGCGAATTTTTTCTGGCCGCCGACGGCGGACTGCGGCGGGCGGCCCATCTCGAGCCGTTTCCCCTTCCGGGCGGCGACGCGAGCATCCGCCATCCCTGGCGGACGGCCCTCGCCACGCTGCATGCCGCCGGCGCGGCCTGGGATGAAACACTCGCCCCGGTCCGGCAGGCGGGAGCGGACCGGCGCCTGCTCGCCCGCCAGCTCGAGAGGAATCTCAACTGCGTGGCGACGAGCAGCATGGGACGGCTGTTCGACGCGGTCGCGGCGCTCGTCGGAGTCAGGCAGTCGATCAGCTACGAGGCCGAGGCGGCGATGAACCTCGAGGCCGTCGCGGCCGGGGCCGGCGACTCGGCAGGCGCCTATCGATTTTCGATCGGGACAGGATTGGTCGATTCAGGAGGGCCGATCGGGTCTGACGGGCCGATCAGGATCGATTGGCGTCCGGTCCTGCGCGAGATCCTGGCTGACCTGCGCGGCGGAGAGTCTACCGCCCGGATCGCGGCCCGGTTTCACCGCGGTGTCGCCCGGATGATCGCCGATGTCTGCGGCGGCCTGCTGGGTCGGGGAGCAGCCGACACGGTGGGGCTCAGCGGGGGCGTGTTTCAAAACGCACTGCTGCTCGAACTGACGACCGATGCCCTGCACGACGCGGGCTTCGAGGTGCTCGTCCACCAGCGGGTGCCCGCCAACGACGGCGGCCTCGCCCTCGGCCAGGCGATGCTGGCCCGGGCGGAACGGGCGATGGGCTAGCGACCGCAACCGCCGTCAGAGCCCGCCCTGCTTCGCCAGTTCGTGGAAGTAGTGGCCCACCTTCTTCTGGTTCTTGAGGAGCCAGTCGATCGAGGGCTCGTTGTGCATCGCCTTGCGGATGGCGTTGAAGGTGGCCTCGCGGTGCGTTCGGAAGAGCACGTCGTGGTCGATCTTCGTCTTGGCGTCTCCGGCCGACGGGTCGAGCCAGACGGCCACGATGATCCCGATGTCGTTGACCTTGCCCTTGGGGATGTGCCCCTCGCGGACCGAATCGAGGACGGCGTTGGCGATCGCCGCCTGGACGGTGCCCATGAGGATGTTCGTGTAGCGGGCGTTGGGCGCCGTGTACTTGCTTACCATGAGCGTGGCGGGCCGCACCTGCACATCGCTGTTGAGGATCGCCCAGACCCGGGTGTGCCCCTTCACCTGGTCGCCGATCAGGTTTGCGATGGCGTAGCCGACGGGGCCGTCGAGTTCGCCGATCACCACCTCGGGCTCCGCCGCGCTCCAGGCCTCGTCGGCCTCCACCAGCGCCTCGCCCGTCCGCATCACGATCTTTTTGCCTGCCATGAATCGTCTCCTCGGGTGAGTCAGGATCGTACCCGCTCCGGCGGCAGCATGCGCACGACGAGCGATTCGTAGCCGAGAGGACGGTCGTAGGCGGCCGTATGCTCGATGCGGTCAACCTTCGAGACCAGTTCGATCCGGCCGACCCGCCTGCAGATCAGGCCGAGGAGCGCCCGCATCAGCGTGCGGGCATGGGCGGCCCCGAGGCAGAGGTGGTCGCCAAATCCGAACGACACATGCGGGTTCGGCCGGCGGTCGAGGCGGATCGCATCGGCCTCGGGGAAGACCGTTTCGTCCAGATTCGCCGACGCCCAGCAGAGCGAGGCCCGATCCCCCGGCGTGACGGGGATGCCATGGACGTCGGTATCGACGGGACAGACCCGGCCGATCTGCGTGAGCGGCATGAAGACCCGGAAAAACTCCTCGCTGGCGAGCACGATCCGACTGGGATCGGCCCGGAGTTCAGCGAGCGCCTCGGGGTGCTCCGCGAGGTAGCCGATCGCGCAGGCCAGGCTGTGAATGACGGTGTCGCGGCCGCCGGCGAACATCAGGTTGGCAAAGCCGAGCATCTCGGGGCGGGTCAGCGGTCGGCCCCGGAACCTGGCCCTCGTGAGCAGACCGTAGAAATCGTCGCCGGGATCGATCGCCGCCCTGTCGAACTGCTCCTCGAGATAGCGTTCGAGGTCGGCGGCCTGGCTGGCACCGTGCTCGCCGTGAAACACGTGCACGCCCCAGCGAATGAACCGCTCGGCCTCCTCGACGGGCACACCGAGGAGCACGGTCAGCCCGCGGGACTGGAGCGGCAGGGCCAGTTCTGCCACCACCTCGATCCTGTCGCGGCCCAGCGCCTCCGTGAGGAGCCGGTCGACGATCGGCTCGATGCGGGCGATGAATTCAGGCTGCCTCGCCCGCAGGAAAAACGGTTCCACGAGGTCGCGATACTCGGAGTGCTCAGGCGGATCGGTCTCGATCGGCAGCTGCCGGACCGACCGCAGGTGCTCCTCCGAGGGGATCGGCACCCGGTACGGTGCGTCGGAACTGAACGTCTTCCAGTCCTTGGCCGCCCTGCGGACCTCCTCGTGCCGGAGGATCATCGGGATCAGCTCGCGGTCGGTCGGAAGCCCGAGCACGCCGCTCTGCCGGCGCGGCTCACGGAACGGATCGGGAATCTCGCTCATGGCAGATGCCGGCCGCGGTGGGGCACGGAGTGGAGGGGCAGTGATCAGGGGTTGAGCATAGCCCGCCTGGTGGCGAGGTAGGCAAGCCACTTCTCGATGCCGGCGCCGGTTTTGACCGACGTTTCGAGGACCTGCATGCCAGGCCGGACGGCGTCAATATAGGCCCGGGCCGTTTCGCGGTCGAATTCGCAGGCCTCGGCGAGGTCGATCTTCGTGATCGCGGCGATGTCGGCCGTGTTGAAGAGGCCCGGGTACTTGAGCGGCTTGTCCTCCCCCTCGGTGACCGAAAGCAGGGCGAGCCGGACCGATTCGCCGAGATCCCAGCTGGTCGGACAGACGAGGTTGCCGACGTTTTCGATGAACAGGTAATGGAAGTCGGCCAGATTCCAGTCGGCCAGATGGGCCCGCACCATCTCGGCCTCCAGATGGCAGAGGCCGTGGGTCATGATCTGGCGGACGGGGGCGCCGCTGGCGGCGAGCCGACGGGCGTCGTTGTCGGTCTCGAGATCACCGACGACGGCGGCCGCGGGGATGCCGCAGGCCAGAAGTCGGGAGAGCGTCTCCTTGAGAAACGCGGTCTTGCCCGTGCCAGGGCTCGAGACGATGTTCACCACGAGCAGACCGAGCGATTCGAATTCGCGGCGCATCTCGCGGGCCAGTTCGTCGTTCTTCTTGAGGATCCGGGTGCGGACCTCGAGGATCCGGGGCTGCGTCATGGGGTCGTCTCCGGGGCCAGTTCGATCGATTCGAGGTCGAGTTCCCGGCCGGCCCGGATCTCGCCGCTCAAGTGTCCGCACTCCGGGCAGGCAAGCCGCTGGATCCCGGGAAGTTCCCGCTCCGCTTCGCACGTAGGGCACCAGATCCGGATCGGAACCTCGATGATCCTGAGCCTGGCACCGGCCAGCGGCGTGCCTTCCGTGACCAGTTCGAAACTGTACCGCAGCGAGTCTTCGTGGACGCAGGAGAGTCGGCCGATCCGTAGCGTCACCGCCGAAATGCGACCGTCGCCATGCAGCCGGGAATGCCCCCGGGCCAGTTCGACGACGTTCATCGCGATCGAGAGTTCGTGCATGGCGAATTCCCCATATATAGTTTCCATACACGTGGTGCGTTGTGGGAGATCGATCCAGCATGGCTGTTTTGCCGGTCGTTCGGGGTCAGGGGAGATTGTCGCCTGTCTGGAAAGGCATCGCGATCCTCGCGTGCGGCCTGCTCGTCGGATTCGGGCTTTGATCTCGGCACAGACTGGCGGGGTTCCGAATTGCGGAAATGGGGTCGGATGTGGAAGTTCTGGTGATCGGCTGTGGCAATCTCCTGCGTGGCGATGATGCGGCCGGGCCGGTACTCGTGAGCCGGATGGTCGATCGCGGCCTGCCGGAGGGGGTTCGCTGCGTCGACTGCGGCACGGGCGGGATCGACGCGGCGCTCGCGATGCGGGGCGTGCAGGAGGTGGTCCTGGTCGATGCCTGCGCTTCGGGCAGCGAGCCGGGAACGCTG
>Ga0209598_10000674_pt1 | contig 27824 bp, 13 predicted proteins | sample M_140807_EF_Meta_FD_187317 | JGI IMG/M metagenome (GOLD analysis project Ga0209598, IMG submission 187317) | Freshwater microbial communities from Lake Montjoie, Canada to study carbon cycling - M_140807_EF_MetaG (SPAdes) (version 2) | ecosystem: Environmental > Aquatic > Freshwater > Lake...
GAGCCGCAAGACGCCTTCTCTGGTCGTGGATGGATGGACGAGACCCCGGATCGGGTGCAACATCTGGGTTGCCTGGGGCCAGTCCGGCTAGTGGAGGACGCTTGAATTTCCGATGCTCCGTCCATGACCCAGCGCGATGCGAGAGGAGACCTGTTGACGACTTCCGCTTTCAAGTTCGTTCGCCGTGGGTGCGGCGACGTAGACGTGTTCGTCGCCTCGCTTGAAGCGAGCGACGAAGCGCTCGCTCTCGCGATGCGAACCTTAGCTCCGGACGAAGTTTCACGTGCGCGCCGCTTCCTCATGCCGAACGTCGCGCGCCGCTTCGTCGTCGCACGCGCGGGCCTTCGCGCACTGCTTGGCGAGCGTTTGGGCGTCGCGGCGCCGCAAGTTGCGTTCGACTACGGGGCACACGGAAAACCGTCGCTCCGCGGCGACGCGCTTTCGTTCAACCTTTCGCACTCGGGCGAATTGGCAGCGGTCGCGATTTCGCCGCGCGGCCTCGTCGGAATCGACGTCGAGCGCGAGGACGACGAGACAGACATCGTCGGCGTCGCCGCGAACTCATTTTCGCAGCGTGAGCGATTCGCCCTTGAGAGCCTCGACGCGTCGAAGCAACGCGCCGCGTTCTTCGCGACGTGGACCCGCAAGGAGGCCTATTTGAAGGCGATTGGCAGCGGCTTTTCGGTCCCATCGAGCTCGTTCGAGGTGAGCGTTTCGCCCGACCAGCCCGCCGCGATACTTTCGTGCGCCATCGAGAACGATGACAGCGCGCACTGGTGGCTAGATACCTTTGACCTGTCGTCGAGAACGGTTGCATCGGTCGCCCGCCGCCTCTCTCATTAGAGCCCTTTTTATGCATGCCTTCCTCGATCCCGCGCGCGCGAGTGCAGCCCCTAACAGTGCAGCCCCTAACGATTCGTCCGTGCTCTTCTCGAGCGCATCCATTGCGCGTGCGGCCGAGCGCATTCGTGAGCCACTGTCCATCGTCTACGACGGGGAGCAGCGTCGCGTTGGCATTGCGTTCGACAACGCCGACACTGGTGAGCGCGCGAAGTATTCGACGCTAGCGTCGCTCCCGGCGATCTACCCGGAGTGGCTCGGCGACCGAGGCTTTTGCGAGACGCATTCGCTCCGTTTTCCATACGTTGCCGGCGAGATGGCGAACGGGATCGCGACCACGTCGCTCGTCGTCGCAATGGCCAACGCGAACATGCTTGGTTTCTTCGGCGCCGCGGGGCTTTCGCGCGAGCGAGTTGAAGCCGCCGTCGATGAGCTCTCGCGGACGCTCGGACGCGACCGCTCGTGGGGGGTGAATCTCATCCACTCGCCCAACGAAGCGGACCTCGAGAATCATGTCGCCGCGATGCTTGTCTCGCGCGGCGTCGGCCACGTGTGCGCTTCGGCGTTCATGGCGCTCACACCCGCCGTCGTTCACTGTGCCGTCGCTGGCTTGTCGCAGCTCCCCGACGGGCGCATCGTTCGCAAGAATCACGTGTTCGCGAAGATCTCGCGCTCCGAAGTTGCCCGTCAATTCATGAGCCCCGCGCCGTCGGAGATGCTCGGAGCGCTTTTACAAAAGGGCGCAATCACGCCGGACGAAGCGCGACTCGCCGCGTATGTTCCCGTTGCCGAAGACATCACGGCGGAGGCGGACAGTGGCGGCCACACAGATAACCGCCCGCTTGGCGTGCTCCTCCCGACCATCTTGCAGCTTCGCGACGAGATCACTCAGCAGCAAGGCTATTCGCGGCAGATCCGCGTTGGCGCGGCGGGTGGTCTCGGCACGCCAGCGTCGATCGCTTCTGCGTTCGCGCTCGGCGCCGCGTACGTCGTCACGGGCACTGTCAACCAGGGCGCGATCGAAGCTGGCCTTTCCGAAGCGGGTAAGCGAATGCTCGCGCTCGCCGATGTGGCCGACGTAATGATGGCGCCGGCAGCCGACATGTTCGAGCTCGGTGTGAACGTTCAAGTGCTAAAGCGCGGCACGATGTTCGGCGTGAGAGCCGCGAAGCTCTACGACATCTATACGCGCTGCGCGTCTATCGAGGCGATCCCGGAAGCCGACCGCACACGCCTCGAGCGCGACGTGTTCCGAATGAGCCTCACCGATGTGTGGGTCGAGACGGAGCGTTTCTGGGACCGCCGGGACGTGGGTGAAGCGGACCGCGCACGCCGCGACCCAAGGCACCGCATGGCGCTCTGTTTCCGTTGGTATCTTGGCAAGGCTAGCCGGTGGGCCATCGACGGTGACCCGACGCGTCAGACCGACTACCAAATCTGGTGTGGTCCCGCGATGGGAGCGTTCAACGCGTGGGTCAAGGGCAGCTTCCTCGAAGACCCGGCCGAACGAGGCGCCGAACAAATCGCGCGCAACTTGCTCGAGGGCGCGGCCGTCGTGACGCGTGCCCAACAACTTCGCACTTACGGCGTCGCCGTTCCCGCCAGCGCGTTTCAGTTTCGTCCACGCCGCTTGCAGTGAGAGCCATGAAGAAATCGTCAGACAAAACACGAGTCATTAACTCGCAGGTTCCGATCGCTGTCGTCGGCGTCAGCGCCTTGTTTCCAGGCTCTTCCGACGCGCAAGGTTTTTGGCGTGACATCCTCGCGGGCCGCGACCTCATCACGGATGTCCCCGCGTCGCACTGGCTCGTCGAGGACTACTACGACGCGGACCCGGCCGCCCCTGACAAGACATACTGCCGCCGCGGTTCGTTCCTCAGCCCACAGGACTTCGATGCGATGGAGTTCGGCGTGCCGCCGAGCATTCTTCCCGCCACCGACACGGCGCAGATCCTCTCGCTCATAGTCGCGCAAAAAGTCCTTGAAGATGCGAGCCAAGGTCAGTTCGCGAATATGGACCGAGAACGTATGAGCGTGATCCTCGGCGTCACCTCGACGCAGGAGCTCGTGAGCTCGCTCGCGAGCCGCTTACAGCGCCCCGTTTGGATCAAGGCGCTTCGTGAGAGCGGCATTGAAGAAAAAGAGGCGCAGGCGATTTGCGACCGTATCGGTAGCAATTACGTGCCTTGGCAGGAAGCGTCATTCCCCGGGCTTCTCGGAAACGTTGTAGCCGGGCGCATCGCGAATCGTTTTGATTTGCGCGGCACGAACTGCATCACGGACGCGGCGTGCGCGAGCTCGCTCGCGGCGCTCTCGCTCGCCGTCAACGAGCTAGCGCTCGGCCAGTCGGACGTGGTGATCACGGGCGGTGTCGACGCGCTTAACGACATCTTCATGTACGTGTGTTTTAGCAAGACGCCCGCGCTTTCGCCGACGGGCGATTGCCGTCCGTTCTCGGATGCCGCGGACGGAACGATCCTCGGCGAAGGACTTGGCATGGTCGCGCTCAAGCGTCTTGAGGATGCGGAGCGAGACGGGGACCGCGTGTATGCGGTGCTTCGCGGCATCGGGACATCTTCCGACGGACGAAGCAAGAGCGTCTACGCGCCCGTGCCCGAGGGCCAAGCAAGGGCGCTTCGCCGCACTTACGAGCGCGCCGGTTACAGTTTTGACACCGTTGAACTTGTTGAGGCTCACGGCACAGGCACGAAGGCAGGAGACGCGGCGGAGTTCGAAGGCCTGCGTCAAATGGCGGCGGAGCTTGGGCCGATTGAGAAGCCTTGGTGCGCGCTCGGGTCCGTGAAGTCGCAGATCGGTCACACGAAGTCGGCCGCGGGAGCCGCAGGCCTCTTCAAGATTCTGATGGCCCTTCATCATAAGGTGCTGCCGCCAACGATCAAGATCGAGCGCCCGAACCCCAACCTGGGCATCGAAGGCAGCGCGTTTTACTTGAATACGAAGACGCGCCCGTGGATTCGCGACGCTTCGCATCCGCGCCGCGCTGCCGTCTCGAGCTTCGGCTTCGGCGGCTCGAACTTTCACTTGACGGCCGAGGAGTACATCCCGTCGGGTGGCGGGAAGGCCGCATACCGAATGCAAACGCGCGCAGCCGAGCTCGTGCTGGTGTCGGCCGCAAGCGCGAATACGCTTGTGGCGCGGGTTCAGGAGATGGTTGCGACGCAGTGGACGCTTGTGGACATCGCGCGCGACGCTGCAAGCGCCTTTAGCGCATCAGACGCAGTACGTCTCGCCGTCGTTGCGAGTTCCGTCGACGACTTGCGCTCGAAGTTTGCGGCAGCGATCACCCAGATCGAAAAGGCGCCTGCGGACACGTTTTCGACACCGAGCGGCACCCATTTTTCTGCCTCACCCGCGACGGGCGACCTCGCGTTCATGTTCCCCGGCCAAGGCAGCCAATACGTCGGCATGGGCGCGGACTTCTCGATGGAGTTTGACACTGCACGAAGCGTGTGGGACGCCGCAGCGTCCCAGCAGTTCGAGGACGAGAGGACGAAGTCGGCGATTCACGAGGTCGTATTCCCGCGCCCTGTTTTCTCTGCCGCGGACGAGGCCGCGCAGGCGGAGAAGCTCACACGTACTGAGTGGGCGCAGCCCGCCATTGGCCTCATGAGCGCGTCGATGCTCGCAGTGCTTTCCGAACTCGGAATAGCGGCCAAGTGCGTCGGCGGACACAGCTACGGCGAGCTGACTGCGCTCTTTGCCGCAGGCGTCCTTTCGCTCGAAGATTTCGTCGCGATTTCGCGCAAGCGCGGCGAACTGATGGCGAGCGCGTCGTCTGAGGCGGGCGCGATGTCGGCCGTTGTCGCCTCTATCGAAGAGGTCACGACCGTCCTCGCGATGGCGAATACGGGTGCAGTTGTGGCCAATCACAACGGTCCGATGCAAGTCGTGATTTCCGGGAGTGTCGCCGCGATTGAAAAGGCTGAGGCTGCGTTCAAGACGAAGGGCGTCACCGTCAAGCGTCTGAGCGTTTCGACGGCGTTTCACAGCCCTCTCGTCGCGGGCGCGCAGGTTCCGTTCGAAAAATTTCTCGCTGACTGCGCTTTCAAAAAGCCTTTATTCGACGTCTATTCAAACGTCGACGCGGCGCCGCACACGGCCAACCCCAAGTACATTCGCAAGCAACTCGCCGTGCAGATCGCGTCGCCCGTTCGCTTCGTCGATGAAGTCGAGGCGATGTACGCGCGAGGCGTTCGCGTGTTCGTCGAAGTGGGTCCGACGTCCGTGCTCAGCGACATGGTCGCGCGCATCCTCGGCGACCACCGGCCGCACGTCGCCGTCGCACTCGATCGCAAAGGTAAGAACGGCATTGCGTCGTTCTTCGACGGACTGGCCCGCCTCGCGGTGAGCGGCGTGTCGATGTCGCTCGCGCCGCTATTCGCGCACTACGCGCCGCGTAGTACGACGCCTAAGAAGAAGCCCGCGATGGCGATCCCGATCACGGGCACGAACTACGGCAAGCCGTATCCGCCGGCGGGCGGCGCAGCGGCCCTTCCGAAGCCAAACGCGCTGGCGAAGGCTCCTGCCTCCGCGGCGCTCCCGTCGCTCGCCGCGTCCGCTCAGTCCGCTTCACTTGCACCGGCGACGGCGCCCGCCGCGGCGCCACGCGTCCCGACAATTTCTGCACCTGTTGCTCCGAATCGCAAACCACTTACGAATACCCTCATGAAACCAATCTCTCCCGATATTCACGTTTCTTGGGTCCACGCGTTTCAGGACGCGCAACGACACACGGCTGAAGTTCACCTCGCGTACCAACGCGCGATGACCGAAAGCCATGCCGCATTCCTTCAGACCTCGCAGACAGCGCTCTCGGGGCTGACGCAGATGTTGACGGGCCAGGCGATGCCGATGCTCGCGCACGCGCCCGCAATGCCTGCGCTCAGTGCGTCTGTCGCGTTGTCGGCTCCGACTTACGTCGCCGCTGCTCCCGCGCCGGTTTACGCGCAGCCCGCTCCGGCGCCGCAGCCCGTCGCGTACGCGCCGCCACCGCCGCCCGCTCCTATCGCTGCTGCTCCCGCCCCTGCGGCCGTCGCTGCTCCGGCCCCTGCGACCGTCGCTGCCGCTGCACCGGATCTCGTAGCCGCTCCCCCCGCGGCTTCTCCGTCGAACGGCGCCGCGTTGAATGGCGCTGTCGACTTGAACGACTTGATGCTCAAAATCGTCGCGGAGAAGACGGGTTATCCCCTTGAAATGCTCGGCCTCCAAATGGAGCTTGAGGCCGACCTCGGTATCGATTCCATCAAGCGAGTCGAGATCCTTTCGACGATGCGTACCCGCGTTCCGAACCTCCCGGAAGTCAAAGCCTCCGAGCTTGGCGCCCTTCGAACGCTGAGCGAAATCGTCGACTACATGGAAGCGGCCAAGGGCGGTGCCTCAAAAAAATCTTAGGCGCATCCGCAAAGAGCATCGGTCCGAACGGGACTGAGGCCGCGGGTGCGCCAGTCGGAAAGCTTCTTCGTCTTGCGGTGAATGAAGTACCGCTCTCGAAGAGCGGCTTCGCGTGGTCGGGCCTCCGCGTGCCCGGCCGCGTGGTTGTGACCGACGACCGCACCGGTGTAGCCGCTGCGGTCGTGACACGGCTCTCGGCGCGCGGGATCAAGTCGGAGGTCGTGAATGAAGTCCCGGCCGACGCCCGCGTCGTCATCCTTCTCCATGGGCTTCGCGATGTGAAGTCGGTGGCTGACGCGATTGAGTTGCAGCGCGACGCATTCTTGGCCCTGAAGGCAGTGGCAGGCGCGTTCGAAAAGGAAATTGGCGCTGTCGTGAGCGTGCAGGATTCCGGCGGCGATTTTGGTCTTCGCGGGGCGGACCCAGCACGCGCATGGACGGCTGGGCTTGCAGCCCTTGTGCGCACGTTCGCGCTCGAGTGTCCTCGGGCGGTGGTGCGGAGCATTGACTGCGAGCGCGGGTCGCAGTCGACAGACGTGCTCGCCGACAAGATTGTTTCGGAGCTGTTTGAGGGCGGTTCGGTGCAGGAGGTCGGCCTCCGCGCGGACGGCGTGCGAAACGCGCTCGTCGCGACCGAATCACAAACCCACGAAGGAAAGATTTCGCTCAGTTCGGACAGCGTGATCGTCGTGTCGGGCGGCGCTCGCGGGGTCACCGCCGCCTGTACCATCGAACTCGCGAAGCAGTGCAAGCCAAAGTTCATTTTGCTCGGGCGCACCGCGCTCGAGTCAGAGCCTGCGTGCACGGTCGCGGCGGTCGACGAAGGCGCGATCAAGCGAGCGCTCATCGAGAACGCGAAGGTCACGGGTGAGAAGCTCGTGCCCGCGGCTATTGGCAAGCGCGCGCAGGAGATTCTCGCCGCGCGCGAAGTAATGGCGACACTCTCTGCGCTTGAAAAGTGGGGTTCGAAGGCCGCTTACCGCGCCGTGGACGTACGCGACTCGTCGCAGATTCGCGCTGCACTCGACGAGCTTCGTCCGCAATTTGGCGCCGTCACTGGGCTGCTCCATGCGGCTGGCGTGCTCGCCGACAAGATGCTTAAAGAGAAGACGGTCGAGCAGTTCGATCGCGTCTTCGACACGAAGGTGCGCGGCCTCTCGGCGCTCCTCGACGCCGTCTCGCAAGAGCCGCTGACGATGATCTGCATGTTCTCGTCTATCGCGGCGCGCACTGGCAACGCAGGTCAAAGCGACTACGCCATGGCGAACGAAGTGCTCAATGCTGTCGCTTGCGCGGAGCGCGCGAAACGCGGCGCGTCCTGCGTCGTACGGTCCATCGGTTGGGGGCCTTGGGAAGGCGGCATGGTGACGCCCACACTGCGAGACCACTTCACCGAGCGTGGCGTGCCGCTGATTTCACTCGCCGGCGGCGCGTGTCACTTTGTCGACGAACTGCGTTCGCAAGGCACGGACACCATCTCGGTCGTCGCACGAAGCGTCGGAGCCGGCGCACTCGGCGTCGTCGCGCCGAAGACGGTCGTGTCGTCGATCGAGCTCACGGACACCTCTCACCTCTATCTGAATGATCACAAGGTAGCCGGTGCTGCCGTCGTCCCTGTTGCCATCGTCGTCGAGTGGTGTCTGCGTTTCGGCAGGGATTTGTGCCCGGAATTTTCGAATCTCGCTGTCGAGAACATTCGCGTCATGAAGAGCATCCGCCTGACGAAGGGCGCCGCGACCGTCATCGAAATGCGAGGTGCCGTCGAACACACAGCGCACGGCGCGACGGTCGCCGTCGAGCTGCGCGACGCGAAGAATGTTCTGCTCTACACGGCGCGCATCGTCATGGGAGCGCAGGTCAATCCGCAGATGAAGGCGCAGGCGCAGGCGCCGGCGTCGCTCGAGCGCTACGCGGAGCCGACCATCTACGACGGCTACCTCCTTTTTCACGGCCCGCTCTTTCAGACGCTCGCAGAAATTGAGGGGATCTCAAGCGCTGGCGCTGTGGGTCACCTCAAGGGTATGGCGGAGCTCGGGTGGTCGACCGAGGGGTGGCAGAGCGACCCGGCGACGAACGACGGCGCGCTCCAGCTTGCCGTGCTGTGGGCGCGCAAAGCGATCGCAGGTCCAACGTTGCCGATGTCTGTCGGCGCAGTTCGAATCCATGACGCATCTCGCACGGCTACGCGTGGAGTGGTTCGCGCGCGCGAAGCCGGCAGCGATCGCACGCTGTGTGATGTGTTCCTCGTGGCGGACGATTCGACGATCCTGACCGAGTTCAACGGTATCGAAACCATTCGTCGCCCGGACACGCCAAGCGCCTAGAGTACGAGAGAACTAGATGCGTTTCGCCCCCATCGCCATCGTCGCGCGCGCTTGCGTTCTTCCCGACGCACCCGATCCCGATACGCTCTTTCGCAATGTCCTTGAGCGGCGTAGCAGCGTTTCGCGTGCGGACAACTCGCGATGGGGCGTGAGGCGGGCTGAGGTCGTCGGCATCGGCGAAAAACGTACCGACCATACGTTCTGCGAAGCGGGTGGCTACGTCGAAGGTTTCGGTCAACTGTTCGACCCGAGTGGTTTCGCGGCCGATGCTTCGCTCGTCGGATCGCTCGACCCGCTCTTTCAGTGGGTCCTTCATTGCGGGCGTGAGTGCATCTCTCAAGTTCCAGCGTCGTCCAGCAAAGACCTTGCTTTACGCACGGGCCTCGTGCTCGGGAACTTGGGTTTCCCGTCGGAGTCGATGGCGCGGTTCGCTGAAGATTTCTATTGGCAGCGGGCGAGCGCGGTGCATCCGTATCACCGTTTCGGCTCCGGTATGCCCGCACTGTTCGCAGCGCAAGCGCTCGGCCTCGGACGTGGAGCCTTCAGCCTCGACGCCGCGTGCGCATCGTCGCTCTATGCGATCAAACTCGCGTGTGATCGCCTCCACAATCGGTCAGCCGACTTCATGCTCGCTGGCGCCGTTAATCGCGCGGACGATTTGTTCCTTCACGTCGGCTTTACTGCGCTCGATGCGCTGAGTCGTACGGGACAATCGCGACCGTTCCACCGTGACGCCGACGGCCTCCTGCCTGCCGAGGGCGCAGCGCTCGTCATGCTCGAGCGGCTCGAAGACGCCGTGGCCGCGGGCCACAGGGTGTTCGGCGTGATTCGTGGCGTCGGCCTTTCCAACGACGGTCGCGGGCGAGGCCTTCTTGTGCCGTCGGAAGACGGTCAGGAGCGGGCGATTCGTGCGGCCTACGAAATGGCGGCTATCGACCCGCGCGACGTCGGCCTCCTCGAGTGTCACGCGACCGGCACACCGATCGGAGACGCGACCGAAGTGCGAAGCACCGCGCGCGTTTTCGCCGGTGCGTCTGACGTGCCGATGGGCTCGCTCAAGAGCAATCTCGGGCACCTCATAACGGCCGCGGGCGCCGCGGGTCTCATCAAAGTACTCGGCGCTTTCGAGGCGCGAGTGCGACCGCCTCAACTGCACGTTGAGGACCCGTCCACGCATATTGACGCGTTCGCGAAAAGTCCGTTCCGACTGCTCACAGCGGCCGAAGAGTGGGTGGGCCCGCGTCGAGCCGGGATTAGCGCATTCGGCTTTGGCGGAAACAACGCGCACCTCGTCGTCGAGGCCTTAGAAGAAAAGCGCCCCGCGTTTTCGGCGCTGACTCCGGCCTCACGACCTCGCGTCGCCGTCGTTGCGCTCGGTGCGCGGACGGGCAACGGTGAGAGCGCGGAGGATTTCGCTTGCACGCTGTTCTCGGCAGAGAGAGGCGACGCGCGTCGCGAGTACGTGCGGGTGAATCTCGAGGGGCTTAAGTTCCCGCCGAACGACCTTGCCGATACGCTGCCGCAACAGTTGCTCGTGCTCGAAGCCGCGCGCGAGGCCGCAGCGAAAGTGGAGTTGCCGCAGGACCGCACCATCACGGTGATCGGTATGGGCTGCGACGCTGAGGTCACGCGGTATGGATCGCGTTGGCGTGCACACGCTTCGCTTGCACAGGCCCTGGACGATCGGCTCATCGATACCGTGAAAGACGCCTTCGCGCCGCCTCTCACTGCTGCGGCGGTTCTGGGCACGATGCCCAACATGCCCGCCAATCGGGTGAGTAGTCAGCTCGACCTTCGCGGCGCGAGCTTCTCTGTGTCGGCCGAAGAATCGTCCGGTCTCGTCGCGCTGCAAATCGCTGCCAACGCGCTTGCCTTCAATGACGCGGATGCCGCCGTTGTCGGTGCGGTTGACCTTTCTCACGAGAGCGTGCATCAGTTCGCACTCGCGTCACTCGACAGAACCGCGATACCAGCGGACGCGGCGATCGTGATGGTGCTTGAGCGCCTCGATGACGCGCGTCGCCTCGGGCACACGGTGCTCGCTCTGCTCGACGATGACGTCGCTCCCAATTCGAAATCCGATGTCTTCGGCAACGCGGATTTTGCAACTTCGCTAACCGAGCGGCTCGGCTCTGCGCACGCTGCTGCCGGGATGGTCGACGCGGCCGCGGCGGTTCTCTCGCTACACCACCAAGCGCAGCCGTCAGCGCATGAGGCTGCCGACCCGCGCCTGGGGCGCTCCCGCGTTGGCGTCGTTTCTACCCCGCTTTTAGGGGCAAAAACGTCCGTCACATTTGCTGCAGCGGACCACTCGCCGTTTGTCTGTGGAGACCTCCCTCGTATTCACGTGATCCGCGGAGCGAGTCGGGGCGCCGTCGTCGATAAGCTTACGTGCGGGGATTTTCGCTCTAGCGTCGGCTCGGCGACGCTCGCCATCGTTGCCGCGTCGGACGAGGAACTTGCGGCGAAGGCGAAGCAAGCGTGCGCGTGGTTGACTCTCGGTGGCCCGTCGCCCGAAGGCGTCGCGTTTCGCGAGAAGCGAATCGATGGCGAGATGGCGTTCGTTTTTGCCGGCGCGGGCGCGTCATATTCAGGGATGGGCCGCGATTTGTTTCTCGCGGCGCCTGACTTGTTTGCCGCGACCGCCGCACGTATGGGCGACGTTCCCCACACTTGGCTTACATGGCCGAATGGCATTCCTGAGCATCCGCTCGATCAGCTCTGGGGCGCGTCCCTGATCACACAGACGCACGCAGCCCTCACACTTGGCACGCTCGGCCTCAAGCCGACCGCAGCCATCGGATATTCGTCCGGCGAGTCGAACGCGCTCTTCGCGTTTCGCGCCTGGAACGACATTGATCAGATGATCTGCGATGGCGCGGAGGGGCTACTTTTTCAGTCGGATCTGTGCGCGCCGTGGTCTGCCGCCCAACGTTACGCGAAGCGAGTTGGTGCCCCATTCTCGAAGTGGGTGTCGTTTAGCGTCGCAGCCTCTGCGGGCGAGGTTCGCGCGGCGCTAGAAGGCGAACCACTCGCTTTTCTTTCAATCATCAATGCGCCAGGGGACTGCGTCATCGCCGGCGACGAGCAAGCGTGCGCGCGCGTTGTCGCGAAGCTAGGCGACCACCGCGCGATCTCACTCCGCTACGACATGATCGCGCATTGTCCGGTCGTCGGTGTCGAGCGCGAAGCGTGGTGGAAGCTGCACCGTCGCAACGTGAAACCTGTCGATGGCGTACGGTTTTACTCGAATGGTTTCAAGCAGGCTTTCGTACCGACGAGTGACAAGGCCGCCGAGGCCATCACGAACCAGGCGCTGAGCACACTCGATTTTCCGAGCACCATCGAACAGGCGTACGCCGACGGTGTTCGCGTTTTTGTCGAGCACGGCCCGCGCGGGCGAGCGACCTCCTGGGTGCGAAGCATTCTCGGAGAACGCGAGCACCTCGCGGTGAGTCTCGATGCGATGGGACGCTCGTCTTTGCGTACCGTCGCCAATGCGGTCGCCGCTCTCGTCGCCGCCGGCATCGACGTTGATCTCGAGAAATTCTTTGGACCCCTTCGCGCCGAGCAGGTTCAGCGTCCGGCGCCATCGATTTACCGTGATTTCGCTGCGCATCCCGCGCCCGTTTCCCTACCGAGCCTCATGTCCCACACAACGCAGCAGGTTCCCGCCCCACCGCTCGCATCGGTGTTCGATTTGCCTGACCCCGAATTTTCGTCGACCGTTGTCGACGTATCCGAGTTCTCCATGGCGGTGCGCGACGCGACGCTATTCGACGCGCCGGTTCTGCTGCTTCAGGACGTCGCGACGGTGCATAAGCAAATGCTCCACTACCAAGCCGAGATGCACTCGAGGTTCATGGAGATGCAGGCCATTGCGACGCAACAACTCATCGTTGCCTACGCAACGCTCACGAGTGATCCGTCCGGCGATACAGCTCCAGAACGTTTGAGCGAGGCTCTGGTCGTTGCGACGGCCCCCTCCGCCCCCGCGCCGTTTGTGGTTGCCGAGCCTGTCGCCGAGATCGCCGCGACGGCGCGCACGTATCCTGGGCCGTCGTATGACCGTAAAGACCTCGAGCACCTCTCACGCGGCAAAATTTCGACGCTTTTCGGCCCTCAATTCGAGCTTCAAGATGGCTTCTCGCGGCAGGTGCGCATGCCCGAGCCGCCGCTGCTCCTCGCCGACCGTGTGCTCGGTATCGACGCCAAACCTGGCGTCATGGGAAAAGGCACGATCTGGACGGAGACGGATGTTCGCGCCGACAGTTGGTACCTCACGCCCGAGGGCCGCATGCCGTGCGGTATCACCATCGAGTCCGGTCAAGCGGACCTCTTGCTCATCAGCTGGATGGGCGCCGATTGGCTCAATCGCGGCGAGCGAGTGTATCGCCTGCTGGGTTGTGAGCTCACGTACCACGGCTCGCTCCCGAAAGTTGGCGAGACGCTTCACTACGCGATTCACGTCGACAGCCATGCGAACCAAGGAGAGGTTCGTCTCTTTTTCTTCCACTACGACTGCTTCGTCGATGGCAAGTTGCGGTTGTCGGTGCGCGGTGGGCAAGCGGGCTTCTTCACGGACGAGGAACTCGCAAACTCCGCGGGCATTCTTTGGGACCCGATGGCGGACGTTCCGCCAGCGTCGGCTCCACTCGCCGCGCCGCACGTGCTCACGTCGAAACGCTCACTCTCTCGCGAAGACCTCGAAGCGTTCGCGCGTGGAGACGTCGCGGACACGTTCGGCGAAGGGTTCGAGGCGGCCAGTGCGCACGTCCGCACGCCGCGCATCGCGGGCGGCGACATGCTCTTCCTTCAGCGCGTCGTGACGATTGATCCCGAAGGTGGCCCGTGGAAGCGCGGGTATCTGAAGGGCGAGGCCGATATCTCGCCGAACGACTGGTACTTCGACGGCCACTTCAAGAACGACCCGTGCATGCCGGGCACGCTGATGTTTGAGGGCTGCGCGCAGGCGCTCTCCGTCTACCTCACGGCGATGGGCTTCACGCTCGGCCGCGACGGCTACCGCTTCGAGCCCGCGACAGAAGAAAAGTTCGTGATGCGTTGCCGCGGACAAGTGAAGCCGACGAGCAAGAAGCTCACGTACGAAGTGTTCGTCGCGGAAGTTCAAGACGGCGACACGCCGACGATCACGGCAGACTTGCTCTGCACCGTCGATGGACGCAAAGCGTTCCATGCGCGGCGCGTTTCGTTGCGTCTCGTACCGGATTGGCCACTCTCGCGCTGGCAAGACGGCGGCGCTTCGGCCCAGTACCAGGCGGGCGAAGATCTCAGCGGGGCTGCGCTTCCGCGCCTCGGCGGTCTCGTCGGCTACACAGACAGCGGGCCCGTCGCGTCCGTCGACGGCTTCGCGTTCGACTATCGCTCGCTGCTCGCTTGCGCGTGGGGCAAGCCGTCGGAGGCGTTCGGACCGTTCTACGAAGTCTTCGACAGTCCGCGTCGCGTTGCCCGTTTGCCCGGGCCCCCTTACCACTTCATGTCGCGCATCTCGAAGGTCGAAGGCGGCGTGGGTGCGCTAGAGCAAGGGAGTTCCGTCGAGGTCGTCTACGACGTGCCCGAGCAAGTTTGGTATTTCGACGAGAACGGCCATCCGACGATGCCGTTTTGCGTGCTCATGGAGGCGGCGCTTCAGCCTTGCGGTTGGCTCGCCTCTTATGTCGGCTGTGCACGCGCCTCGGATATTGACCTGCTGTTTCGCAACCTCGACGGCGTAGGCACGCTCACGCATGAGATCCTTCCTTCGACCGGGCCGCTCGTGACGCGCGCGAAGCTCACGCGCCTTTCGCAGTCCTCGGGTATGACGATTGTCTCGTTCGACGTTGAGAGCTTTGTCGGCGATGTGTCGGTCTACAAGATGGACACGGTCTTCGGATTCTTCCCGATGGAAGCGTTCAAAGATCAGGCGGGGCTCCCCGTTTCCGCCGAGCACCGCTCGCGCGTCGTGCAGCCTTCGAACGTCCTCGTCGAGCTTGCGGAGCGTCGTCGCGCTCACACACCGGGACCGAGGCTCGCCGAGGAGATGCTCTGCATGGTTGACCGCATCACCGGGCTTTGGCCAGAAGGCGGGTCGAAGAATCTCGGCTATTTGCGCGGCGAAAAAGACGTCAAACCGGACGAGTGGTTCTTCAAAGCGCACTTCTTCCAGGACCCCGTGCAGCCCGGCTCCCTCGGCGTCGAAGCGCTCTGCCAGTTGCTCCAGTTCTTCATGCTCGAGACCGGTATGACGGCCTGTATCACCGACGCGCACTTTGAGCCTGTGATGCTTGGCTGCGCGACGAAGTGGAAGTACCGGGGGCAAGTCACGCCCACTAATCGCCTGATCACGAGCGAGGCGGAGATTCTCCAAGTCGGTACGGACGATCACGGTCCTTTCGTGATCGCCAACGCGTGGCTTTGGGTGGACGGCAAACGCATCTATCAAGTCGAGAATCTCGGCATGCGCGTGCGCGCAGGCTCGGTTCCGCGACGCGCAGTTCAGACGAATCGTCATGAGCTGCTCGACCCCGCCAAGGATCACTGGCTCGCCGACCACTGTCCGACCTACGTCGTTCCCGCGCTTCCCATGATGTCGATGGTCGACCGAATCGCGGCAGCCGCGCATGCAAGGACGGGCCGTAAGGTCGCCTCGCTCGACGATGTGAAGGTACTCCGCTGGTTGGCGATCACCAAACCCACCGAGCTGCTAACCACGGTCGAGGCGCATGGCGCAGACTCTGTATTCGTCACGCTCCTCGCATTCCGCGACGCGAAAACGGCCGAGCTTTCGCGCTTCGAACCTGTCGCAACCGGTCTCGTTTCGTTTGTGCCTAACGGTGAGGCGCCAAAGCCTTTTGCCGCCGTCACCAAACCGAAGGTCGTTCGCGGCTTTTACGACGACGGGTCTTTGTTTCATGGCCCCGCGTTTCATTACGTGACTGAGCTGTCCGTCGGGACGAATGGCTCGTCGGCTGTGATCGACGTGACGAAGGGGAGCGTTCCGCACGGCGCGCTGCACCAAGGCGTCCTCGACGCGATGACGCACGCCATTCCGCATACGGCGTTTTCGCAGTGGTCGAAGGAGGTTGGAAACGACGTCGTCGCCTACCCGCATCGCATCGATGGGATGAAGCTCTACGAGCCTCTGCCCAGGATGGGCACCGTACGCATCGAAGCGCATTTCGTTGGGCTCGACGACACGCGCCGTTTCCCGACAACGCACGTTCAGGCGATCGTCGACGGGCGCGTTGCGATCGAGTTCTTGCTCACCGAGGTGCTCGTTCCGAAGGGGCCAATCGGGCGCGCCCCGTCGGCAAGCCGTCGCGCATTTCTCGGCGGCAGCCGCGCGGAGGGTGTTTCGCTCGCCACCTTCGCGAAGGGCGTCACACGCGTGTCTCGGGGTGATGTCGCCGCGAGCGACTGGTTTCCTGGAACGCTTGCGAGTGCCTACGCCCTGTCGGTAGGCGAGGAGTCTCGTAAGGCCGAGGCGATCGCCGTGCGAGAGCACGTCGCAGCTCAAGCGCATGTGCACCCGTCTCGTGTTTGGATCAGTGACGATTTGTCGAGCGCGTTCGATCAACTTTGTCCGCTTCGGGTTTACGACGTCGATGTGAAGTCGACTGCAAAGGACGTAGTCGTCAAGAGTGTCGGCGCCCCGCATATGGCGCTCGAGCGCGTCCGTGAAACCTGGGCTCGGCTGACCGGCGTCTCCGGCTGGCCGATGGAAGACTTGTACGCAGCGCTCATTCAGACGTTCGTTGCCAACGTCGTTTTGGAGACTGCGCAAACGGCGCGTGCGCTTGCTGCAACGCCGTGTTTGTTCGTCGCAAACCACCAAGTCGGCGTCGAGTCCGTGCTCGCGTCGGTGCTCCTGAGTACGTTGACGGGCAAGCCCACGACAGTGCTCGCCAAAGGCGACCACCGCGACTCGTGGATTGGAAAGTTCATCGCGCTCAATGCACGTTACCCCGGCGTACGCGACCCTGAGCTGACACTCTTTGTCGACCGCGACGACCCAAATGCGATGGTGAAGCAGTTCGAATCCATCGCCGATGGGCTACGACGCGGCGAGCGAAGCGCGATGGTCCACATCGAAGGAACGCGCGCGCTCTCTTGTCGGACTCCCACGACGAAGCTCAGCAGCGCGCTACTCGACGTCGCGTTCTCAGCGGGAGTGCCCGTTGTTCCACTTCGCTTCGTTGGCGGGCTGCCCATTGACCCGCTTGAGACGCGGCTCGAATTTCCTGTCGGTTTTGGAGCGCAAACATTCTTTGTTGGCGATCCGATTCCGCCAGACGCTCTTTCTCGAATGCAGCTTCGTGAACGAAAGGACGCTGTGCTCGGGGCGCTCAACGCGCTCGGAGGTTCTCCGGACGACGAAGTGCCAAGCCCGCCGAACGCGGCGCTCGAGCGCGAGGTTGCGCAGTGGCAAAAGAAAAGCGGCGCCTCGCTCACGAACGCCGTTGCGCTCATCGCATTGTCGAAGCTTGCCGACCCGAGTGAACCCACGGCTCGATTGCTCGCGGCGCGAGCGACAGGGAAGCTATCCGTCGGCAAGTCGCCGCAAGACCAGTGGCTCGAGGCGTTTGCGAGCAGTTTGCTCGGTAACAGCGCTCAGTAACAGCGCTCAGTAACAACGCCAAGTAGCACCGCTATTTGGCCCAGCGCATTGACAACCCGTTCGAGGAGGAGTCGGGGGATCGATATAGGGATTGCCATCAAACTGTGCACCAACTTACAGACCGGCCGTATTCGCAGCAGTAGATTCGGTCCTTGCCGCAAATCCTGCAGACATCCGATCGTGCAGGGCACCCCGCAATCGGGGCGCGGCATCAACTCAACCGAAGGAAAATCCCATGAATACCCTTATCGATGTTGCTGTTGCCGACGGTCATTTCAAGACGCTGGCCGCAGCCCTCACCGCGGCAGGCCTAATTGACACCCTCAAAGGTGCCGGTCCGTTCACCGTTTTTGCCCCCACTGACGATGCGTTCGCCAAGCTGCCTCCCGGTACTGTCGACGGTCTGCTCAAGGACATCCCGAAACTGACCGCGATCCTCAAGTATCACGTGGTCGCCGGCAAGGTCGCGGCGGCTGACGTGATGAAGCTGGACGGCAAGACCGCAACGACGCTCAATGGTGGCAACCTCAAGGTCAGTACGCAGGGTGGCGTCAAGCTCAACGGTAACGTCCACGTCACCAAGACCGACGTTGCGGCTTCCAACGGGTTGATTCACGTGATTGACGCAGTGCTGATGCCGCCGGCTTGATGTGCTCAAACCCAGCAATCCAACCCCTTGAAAGAAAGTCAGAATCAACGATGAAAGTAAAGACACTACTAATCGCGGCCGCCCTCGCCAGCGCGGCTGTTGCCGCACAGGCCAAGGACATCGTGGACACCGCCGTGGCCGCCGGCAATTTCAAGACGCTGGTCGTGGCGCTTAAGGCAGCTGATCTGGTGCCCACGCTCAAGGGCAAGGGGCCCTTCACGGTCTTTGCGCCGACCGATGAGGCCTTCGCAAAGATTCCAAAAGCCGACCTTGACGCCTTGCTGAAGGACAAGGCCAAGTTGAAGTCTGTGCTGACCTACCACGTGGTTTCCGGCAAGGTCATGTCCACAAACCTGAAGGCTGGCAACGTGAAGACCGTGCAAGGTGGCGATGTGATGGTGAACACCATGGGCGGTGCGACGGTGAACGATGCCAAAGTGGTATCCGCCGATGTGGCTGCCGACAACGGGGTGATCCATGCGATTGACACAGTACTGATGCCCAAGTAACCGCCGGCCGGTGGGCAGTTTGCAACGCGCTGCCCACCGCGCCTTCACAAATACGCGGCAAAGAGGCTCACCCATGAACCCGATGCTGCCAGGGTTCATCCCGCATGGGGCAGAATACAGGGATGTATCCAGCAGCAAGATGTTAGTAGCGTTCGGGATGATCTTCTCCGTCATCGCGTTCAGGCCCGTGGCCCTGGGCAAGCATGAATCCTCCGCTGCCTTTTCGGCCTCCACACGGGCCGCAGCACCATTGCCGGCATGATGAAAAGACAGCTCGCTGCCTACGCTGGCACCATGATCGTGATGGTTGGGCTGGACATGCTGTGGCTTGCCGTCATCGCTAAGCCGATCTACCAGAACGGTATCGGTCACCTGATGGCCGACAAACCCAATGTGCCGGCGGCCGTGCTTTTTTACGCGCTGTACGGGCTCGCGCTGGTGGTGTTTGCGGTGCTGCCCCCCGGGGGACCTGCGCCAGGCTGGGGAAAGACCGTAGGCATGGCGGCGCTATTTGGCTTCTTTGCTTACGCCACCTATGACCTCACGAACCTGGCCACGCTCAAGCAGTGGCCGATTGGCTTGTCGGTGATGGACATGGCGTGGGGAACCTGCATCAGTGCGGCTGCAGCCGCCGGCGGCAAGGCGCTAATGGATTGGACCGCCGCTTCTTAGACCGCTACGGCTCCGGTGGCACTGCGGGGCCTTGCACTTAAGTCTCTCGGCCAAGCGTGCCCTCGACGCACATTACTAACCCCTTCCAATTATATTAACCACGCTGCAGGGGGGGGTGGGCTTGCTGAGTTACCTTGAAAAGAGATAGAAAGAAGCGTGGGAGAGAAAAATGACAAAATTAATGAATAAAACGCGCCGTCGTCAACTTCACGCAGGCGCGAGCCTGTTGTCTCGCCCAATCAGCCATTGACCCTTGATGCAATTCCCACGCGCCAGCGGTGTATTGCTGCACCCCACCTCGTTGCCAGGCCCGCACGGCAGCGGCGACCTCGGGCCATCGGCCTATCATTTTGTCGACTGGCTGGTGGCGGGCGGCCAGAGCCTATGGCAAATGCTGCCACTCGGTGGCGTTGGCCTGGGCAACTCGCCTTACATGAGCAGTTCGGCCTTTGCTGGTAACCCGCTTCTAATCGACCTGGCCGACCTGCACCGGCAGGGCTGGCTGGACGCCGACGCGCTTGCGCCAGTCCCCGGCCTGAGCGACCAGGCGGTGAATTTCGAGCCCATGATCGCCTTTCGCATGCGCGTTCTGGCCTCGGCTGCAGCAGGGTTTGAAGCCCGTGCCAGTGCGGCGGATCGCCAGGATTTTGCAGTGTTTTGCCGGCAGCACGCTGTCTGGTTGGACGACTATGCTCTGTTCATGGCTCTGCAGGCGGAGCACCCGGATCAGGCCTGGAACCACTGGGCTCAGCCCTTGGCTCGGCGCGAGCCGGCAGCCCTTGCCCGAGCACGCCTGGCCCAGGCTGGGGCCTGCCGGTACTGGCAGTTTTGCCAATGGGTGTTTTTTCGTCAATGGCGCGGGTTCAAGGACTATGCCAACGCGCGTGGCGTGCGGATCGTGGGTGACATCCCGATTTTCATCGCCCACCAAAGTGCGGAGGTCTGGGCCCGCCCAGAATTGTTTGAGCTCGATGAGGCAGGCTGCCCCACCGTGGTCGCCGGCGTGCCGCCCGATGGCTTCAGCGCCACCGGCCAGCGCTGGGGCAACCCCCTGTACCGCTGGCCTGCCCACGAGTCCGAGCACTACCGCTGGTGGATCGCACGCATTCAAAGCACCTGCGCTCTGGTCGATCTGGTGCGGCTGGATCACTTTCGCGGTTTTGAAAGTTGTTGGGAGATTCCGGCCAGCGAGCCCACTGCAATGAATGGGCGTTGGGCGGCCGCCCCCGGGGATGAGCTGTTGCATGCGGCAGCCCGTGCCCTCGGCGCCTTGCCGATCATTGCCGAGGATCTGGGGGTGATCACCCCCGCTGTTGACGGGCTGCGCCAGCGCCATGGCCTGCCCGGCATGCGGGTGCTGCAGTTCGCTTTCAGCCCTGAGCAGGACGCTGGCTCGCGCTACCTGCCGCACCAGTACACCGCTGACAGCGTGGTCTACACCGGCACCCATGACAATGACACCAGCTTGGGCTGGTGGCAGACCCTGCCTGAGGCGACCCGCCAGCATGTGCGGGACTACCTGGCCTGCGATGGCCACGACATTGCCTGGTCCCTGATCCATGCCGCCTGCGCCAGCGTGGCCGGCATGGCGATCTACCCGATGCAGGACGTGCTCGGTCTGCCGGGCCAACACCGTATGAACCGGCCAGGGGTGGGGGAGGGCAACTGGACCTGGCGTTTTCAGTGGGACCAGGTCGGTCCGGAGCCGGCACAGCGCCTGCGCCAACTCACGCAACGCTACGGCCGCCTGGGCCGACTGGGCCTGCCAACCGAGTCCGCGAATGCTGCACGCTGAGGATATCGCCGCGCTGATGGGCGCCCGACACCCTGATCCCTTCGCCGTGCTGGGCATGCAAGAGCGCGATGGGCAGCTCTGGGTACATGCCCTCTTGCCCGGCGCTCTCGGCGTTGATCTGCTCGACCGCAGCACGGGCCGCCGTGTGGTGGGCCTGCAGCGGTTGGCTGGCAGCGAGGTCTTTGGTGGCCGGCTGGCCAGGCGGCGGCATCGCTTCGACTACCTCTTGCGCGTTCAATGGCCAGGCCCCCCTGGTCAGCCCCATCCCGCGCCCGTGCTCCTGGAGGACCCCTACCTGTTCGGCGTCGTGCTGGGCGAGCTCGATCTCTGGCTGCTGGCTGAGGGCACCCACCGTCGCCCGCACCAGTGCCTCGGCGCCCATCCGCGCGACCTGCATTCGGTGGCCGGGGTTAGCTTTGCCGTCTGGGCCCCGAATGCCCAGCGCGTGTCGGTGGTGGGGCCCTTCAACGCCTGGGACGGCCGCCGCCACCCCATGCGCTTAAGGCACGAGAGCGGCATCTGGGAGCTGTTTGTACCTGGCCTCGGCGTGGGCGAACTCTACAAATTTGAAATCCGGACACAAACGGGTGAGCTGCTTCTCAAGGCCGATCCCTTTGCCTTTCGCTCGGAGCTGCGGCCCGGCACCGCAAGCATCGTGCAGGGCCTGCCGCCGGTTAGTCCCATGCGGCCGGAGCGGGCAAAGGCAAACGACTTCGATCAGCCGATCAGCATCTATGAGGTGCATCTGGGGTCCTGGCGTAAGGCCGATGGCTGGCGTTGGCTGAGCTACCGCGAACTGGCTGCCACCCTGGTGCCCTACGCCCGGGATATGGGCTTCACGCATCTGGAGTTGATGCCGGTCAGCGAGCACCCCTTTGACGGCTCTTGGGGCTACCAGCCGGTGGGCCTGTATGCCCCGACAGCGCGCTTTGGCACGCCAGAGGACTTCCAGCACTTTGTCGATGCTGCTCACGCGGCCGGGCTGGGCGTCATTCTGGACTGGGTGCCGGCGCACTTTCCCTCGGATGCACATGGACTGGCTCGCTTTGACGGCACGGCACTTTACGAGTACGCCGATCCGCGCGAAGGTTTTCACCAGGACTGGAACACGCTGATCTACAACTTCGGCCGCACCGAAGTGCGCAATTTTTTGGTGGGCAACGCGCTTTACTGGCTGGAGCATTTCGGCATCGACGGCCTGCGCGTGGACGCCGTGGCCTCGATGCTGTACCGCGACTACAGCCGGGGCGAGGGCCAATGGTTGCCCAATCGGCATGGTGGCCGGGAAAACCTGGAGGCGATCGCCTTCTTGCGGCTGATGAACCATACCGTAGGCGTGGAGCGGCCCGGCGCCATCACCCTGGCCGAAGAATCCACCGCCTTCCCCGGCGTGAGCCGCCCGCCCAGCGCCGACCTGCAGGGCGGCGGACTTGGCTTCCATTACAAATGGAACATGGGCTGGATGCACGACACCCTGGCCTACATGGCGCTAGACCCGGTCCACCGCCAACACCACCAAGGCGACATCACCTTCAGCCTGATCTACGCGTTTGACGAAAATTTCGTGTTGCCGCTTTCGCACGATGAAGTCGTGCATGGCAAGGGTGCCATGTTGAGCAAGATGCCCGGCGACCGCTGGCAACAGTTGGCCAATCTGCGCGCCTGCTATGGGCTCATGTTCACCCACCCCGGCAAAAAGCTGCTGTTCATGGGCTGCGAGTTCGCCCAATCCAGCGAGTGGCACCATGACCGCGCGCTGGACTGGGGCCTGTTGGACCAACCTGGCCATCTGGGCACTCAGCGCCTGGTGCGCGACCTGAACCTGGTCTACCGGGGGCATGCCGAGCTGCACCAGCTTGACACCGAGGGCGCCGGTTTTGCCTGGCTCAGCCATGAGGATGCGGCGCAGTCGGTGCTGGCCTTCGAGCGGCGCGCCCGCGACGGGAGCGCGCTGGTGGTCGTGTGTAACCTCACGCCAGTGCCTCGGCTGCGTTATCGCCTCGGTCTGCCGCACCCCGGACCCTGGCGCGAATTGCTCAACACCGATCAGGCCGTTTATGGCGGCAGCGGTGTGTTCAGCTTTCCCGGCGTTACCGAGCCTTTGCCGTGGCAGCAGCGGCCGCAGTCTCTTTGCCTGGACTTGCCACCGCTGGCATGCATCGTGATGCAGCCGGGGGCATGACCACCGGCGCTACCCCGTCTGGTGCACCGGCCCTGGGGCCGGGCGACGGCACGCTGCTCGGTGCGCACCTTGGCAGTGACGCCATCCAGTTCGCATTGGCCGCGCCCCATGCCACGGCGGTAGACCTGTGCCTGTTTGACGCCGCCGGTCAGCGAGAGACCGTGCGCTTGCGCATGCCTGAACCGCACAACGGCGTCTGGAGCGGTGCCCTGCCGCTTGGGCCAGGCATTGGGGCTGGTCTGGTGTACGGCTGGCGCGTGCATGGCCCATGGGCCCCGCACGAGGGGCACCGGTTCAACCCCGCCAAACTGCTGCTCGACCCTGCCGCTCGTGCGGTGCTGGGCCACTACACCGGCGATGATCTACATTTGGGGCACGACCCCCGCAGCCCCGCCGGCGATCTGCCCGACCTGCGCGACAACGCCGGCACTGCCCTCAAGGCGCGGGTTGTGGCAGATTTGCCCCAGCCCAGTACCCCCCGGCCGCGGCCTGACCCGGCTCGGCGCGTCATCTACGAGTTGCACATCAAGGGCTTCACAGCGCTGCACCCGGAGGTACCAGCCAGCCAGCGCGGCCGCTATGCTGGCCTGGCACATCCGGCGGTGCTGGCCCATCTGCAGTCCTTGGGCGTGACCACGGTGTGCCTGATGCCGGTGGCGCACCGTGCCGACGAGGCGCGGCTGCAGGCGCTTGGCATGAGTAACTACTGGGGTTACAGCCCGGTGGCCTGGAGTGCGCCCGAGACGCGCTACGCCAGCGAAGGTCCCGACAGCGATGCCCGCAGCGAGTTCCGCGCCATGGTCGAAGCCCTGCACGGTGGCGGGCTTGAGGTGGTGCTCGACGTGGTCTACAACCATACGGCCGAGCTTGACGAGTGGGGCCCGACGCTGTCGCTTCGGGGCATCGACAACGCACTGTATTACCACCTGCTGCCGCACAAGCGCAGCAGTTACACCAACTGGACTGGCTGCGGCAACTGCATCAACTTCGACCAGCCGCTCGTGCGGCGCACTGTGTTGGAGAGCCTGCGTCGCTGGGTCGTCGAATTTGGCGTGGATGGGTTCCGCTTTGACCTGGCCCCGGTTCTGGCGCGCGGTGGTGACGATGTTCAGGGCCGCTTCCAGCCCAATGCGCCTCTGCTGCAAGCCATCGCCAGCGACCCGGTGCTGGGCCAGCGCCTGATGATTGCCGAGCCCTGGGACATCGGCGCTGGTGGTTATCAGCTTGGTGCCTTTCCGCCGGGCTGGCTGGAGTGGAATGATCGCTACCGTGATACCCAGCGCCGCTTCTGGCTGCACCGCCACAGCCGCCGCGGTGCCTTTGCAAATCGGCTGGCGGGCTCCAGCGATGTGTTTTGTCACGCTGGGCGCGGCCCTCACAGCAGCGTCAACTTCATCACCGCCCATGACGGCTTTACGCTGCGCGATCTGGTGAGCTACGCGCAGCGACACAACCAGGCCAATGGCGAGGACAACCGGGACGGACACGCCGATAACCTCAGCACCAACAACGGCGTCGAGGGTGAGACCGATGCGCCGGCGGTGCTCGACCAGCGTGCGCGCCAGCAGCGTGTGCTGCTGGCAACGCTGGTGCTGTCGCTGGGCACGCCGATGCTGCTGGCCGGTGACGAATTCGGGCACAGCCAGGGGGGCAACAACAACGCCTACTGCCAGGACAACCCAACCACCTGGCTCAACTGGGCTCGGGCCGACCGCGGCCTGTGTACTTTTGTGCAAGCGGCCCTGGCCCTGCGCCAGGGACTGGCTGTGCTGCAGGCCAGCCATTGGTGGCAGACTGGGGCTTCTGGCCAGGGTCCAGAGGCAGTCTGGTGGACGGCCGGTGGCCAGCCCATGAGCGCCTCTGCCTGGGATGAACCCCACAGTCAGGCGTTGAGCTTGCGCCTGCTGGGTGCTGGGCAGGGCGCAGGGCAGAGCGTGCTGTTGCTGTTCAACCCAGAGCCCAACCCCGTCCGCTTTACCCTGCCGCCGGGTGCCTGGCGCTTGCGGCTCGACACCGCTGTCGCTGACCCCAGCGCCACCGCAGCAGGTCTCTGGCTCAGGCCCACCGAAGACGTCGCACCCGGCGCCTTGTGGGTGGCTGTGGCAGAGTCGAGCACGGCCTGATCCCCTGACAAAACAACAATAGCCTATTGACCCGCCAGCGAGGAGACAAACATGCAACACAACCCCAGAGCCCCCGCCACCATTGACCGGCATTTGCAACCGCACATGTTGGTGCGACGCACGATCGCGCTGGTGCTCGCTGGCGGGCGTGGCTCGCGCCTGAAGCAGCTGACCGACGGGCGTGCCAAGCCGGCGGTCTACTTTGGCGGCAAATTCCGCATCATTGATTTTTCGCTCTCCAACTGCGTCAACTCCGGTATTCGCCGCATCGGCGTCATCACCCAGTACAAGTCGCACTCTCTGCTGCGCCACATGCAGCGTGGCTGGAGCTTTCTGCGCGCCGAACTCAATGAAATGGTGGACGTGCTGCCGGCCCAGCAACGCCTGGATGACGAGCATTGGTACCGCGGCACGGCAGATGCCATCTACCAGAACCTCGACATCATCCAGTCCAGTAACCCCGAGTACGTCGTGGTGCTCGCCGGCGACCATGTCTACAAAATGGACTACTCGCTGATGTTGCAAGACCACGTCCGGAGCGGTGCGGAATGCACCGTGGGCTGCATCGAGGTGCCGCGGGCCGAGGCCTCCGCATTTGGCGTGATGGCCATCGACGACCAACGCAAGATCATTGACTTTGTCGAAAAGCCGGCTCATCCGCAGGGCATGCAGGGCGTGCAGGGCATGCCGGGCAACGACGCCATGTCGCTGGTCAGCATGGGTATCTACATCTTCAACGCGGCTTACCTGTACCGCCTATTGAACGAGGACCTGGCCAATCCCACATCCAGCCATGACTTTGGCAAGGACGTGATTCCGGTGGCGGTGCGCGAGGGTCAGGCCCAGGCGCATCCATTCTCGATGTCCTGCGTATCTACCTCGGCCCAAGCCAAGCCCTATTGGCGCGATGTCGGCACCCTTGACGCGTTCTGGGAGGCCAACCTCGACCTGGCATCGGTCACGCCCGAACTCGACATCTACGACAACGACTGGCCGATCTGGACCAATCAGCGTCAACTCCCGCCGGCTAAGTTTGTACAGGATGCCCAGGGCAAGCATGGCCTGGCGATCAACACCATGGTGTCGGGAGGCTGCATCGTGTCGGGCTCCAATGTCAGCAACTCGGTGCTGTTTTCCAGCGTGCGGGTGCACTCCTACTGCCATATTGACCAGGCGGTGCTGCTGCCTGACACCACCGTCGGTCGCGGCTGCCGCATCAGTAAGGTCGTGGTCGACCGTGGTTGCACCCTGCCCGAGGGGCTGGTGATCGGGGACGACCCCGAACTCGACGCCCGCCGGTTCGAGCGCACCAGCAATGGCGTGGTGCTCGTCACGCGCAACATGCTCAGCCGGCTGGCCGGCGTAACGGCCTGAAGCGGAGCTTCCTCGAATGCGTGTTCTGCAGGTCAGTGCCGAAATTTTTCCGCTGCTCAAGACCGGCGGTTTGGCCGACATTGCCGGCGCCTTGCCGCAGGCCCTGGCCGCGTTGGGTTGCCATGTGCGCGCCTTGTTGCCGGGTTTTCCGGCCATCGGGCAGGCGCTCCAGGCCTCGCGCGTGGTGGGCGAATTTCAAGCGCCCTGGGGCGAAGCGGTTACCGTGCGCCTGGGCCAGCTCGATGGCGTGCCGGGAGGCGCCGGGCCGCTGAGTGCCTACGTGTTGGACGCGCCAACCCTTTTTGATCGGCCCGGTAACCCCTACGAAGACGCCGGACGCCGTCCATATGCCGACAACCACCGCCGCTTTGCCGCACTCGGCTGGGCGGCGGCCCACCTGGCCTACGGACTCGATGGAGACTGGGCCCCGCAACTGGTGCATTGCCACGATTGGCATGCGGCTCTGGCGCCCGCTTGCCTCAAGCTTTGGCCGGGCCCGAAAGCGGCCACCGTACCCAGCCTGTACACCGTTCACAACCTGGCCTACCAGGGTGTTTTCGATGCCTCGGTGTTTGGCGAACTCGGCTTGCCGGCCGCCGCCTTTGCTGTCGACGGCCTTGAATTCCACGGCCAGGTGTCGTTCATGAAAGCCGGCCTGTACTACGCCGACCATCTGAGCACGGTTAGCCCGACGTACGCCCGTGAAATCCAGACCCCGGAGCAGGGCTTCGGCCTGGACGGCCTGCTGCGTACCCGGCGTGACCACCTAACTGGCATTCTCAATGCGGTGGATGAGGCGGTGTGGGACCCCGCCACAGACGCCCTCATCAGCCACCGCTACCGCCCTGAACGTCTGGCCGGCAAGGCCCTGTGCAAGGCCGCGCTACAAGGTCACAGCGGGCTTGCCCAGCAGGCCGATGCGCCGCTGTTTGCGATGGTCAGCCGCATCACCGGGCAGAAGGGCCTGCCCCTGGTGCTTGCCGGGGTGGACGAGATCGTGGCGCGCGGTGGGCAATTGCTGGTGCTCGGCAGCGGCGATATCGACCTGGAGCAGGCCCTGCAGCAACAGTGCCAGCGTCACCCGGGCCGCGTCGCGGTGCACCTGGGCTATGACGAGGCCCTGGCCCATCGCATTTTTGCCGGCAGCGATGTCACGCTGGTGCCTTCGCTGTTCGAGCCCTGTGGCCTGACCCAGATGTACGGGCTGAAGTACGGCAGCCTGCCGCTGGTGCGCGGGGTGGGCGGCCTGGCCGACACCGTGACCGATGCTGATCTGGCTACGCTGGAGGATCAGACCGCCACCGGTTTCGTGTTTGGACCCTTCACC
>Ga0209598_10000675_pt1 | contig 27788 bp, 29 predicted proteins | sample M_140807_EF_Meta_FD_187317 | JGI IMG/M metagenome (GOLD analysis project Ga0209598, IMG submission 187317) | Freshwater microbial communities from Lake Montjoie, Canada to study carbon cycling - M_140807_EF_MetaG (SPAdes) (version 2) | ecosystem: Environmental > Aquatic > Freshwater > Lake...
CCCCCCCACCCGATGCAGCCCCAACGGAATTCCTTCCATTCATCGAAGTTGGTGGCGGAATTCCCATCGATTCGTCTCCGGATGTGGCCGAACTTCGTCGACAATCAAAAAAAGCTTCCCCACTCGATAAACCTCCATTACAACCAATCAAAACAAAACCATCTTGGAATTGGCCCAGTGAATTGGATGATTCTCCTGAAGCAACCGTTGTACCCGCTGTTCTTGAAATGGTTTCCCGCCGATTACATGGTTCTGCGTGTGTGGTAATTTTGGCCACCAACACTGTTCAGGACTCTGTACTAGCTCGACTGCTGCTGCATACTGCAAGAAGTTCCAGCAAAGAAGGGTGTGGCACCCTGATAATCCCAGGCGCTCTGCCGATGCCTGCAGGTTTGCCAATCGGACCTGGAGTAACAGACTACCTAGCCGGTCATGCAGAATTGCCTGATATCGTTCATGAAGGTGGTAGCAAATACGTAAACATGCTCCCACGTGGTCATGCTGCAAGCACCCAGACCATGTCACTTCAGGCGCGAACTTATCTTGGCTTACTTCGTAGGGTTCGCCGTGATCACGAATTGATTCTTGCCGGCGCCCGACAAAATGGTCCGTCGACAGAAGTTGCAACATTGCTAGGATTCGCTGACGGGGTCTTCATTGCCGCTACTGAAGGAGAAGACGCACAGGTAGAACGGTGGCAGCACGCTTTGGCACAGCAGGGCGCTACTTATCTAGGCTGGATCCAAGTGCGAGAACCCATTAACGCTCCCGCCGCAGACGGTTCATGGCGATCCCCAAACGTTCAGCGACAGGCTGGATAGCTTCAATATACCTAATCGCGTCACCTGGATAGCCTGCCGTAGGTTGCAAGCCGGGCACTAATGCTGCCCAAAAAGAATGAAATACTTCCATAGTCGTGTCTCGCATATGCTTCGCAACCATAGATGCCAAGGCAACATTTGGACAAGATGCCTCTGCCCGTGGCGTTACCTTCAAACGCAAATCGTAAGGAAGACCAGTACAGCGATAAATACTTTCGGAAGCACCTTCACGCTCTGGAATAACCCAACCTGCCCCCGATGTGGCCTCCATCAGCATGGATCCATATCGATCTCGCCCCCCCTGTTTATCAGCAAGCACTTCTACAACATCGCCATCGGCCACCGTGCTCAAAAAACGAGATAACAAAGAAATCCACCCCATTCCTGTCACAGCTCCTTTTGAACCTGATTGCCGGCAGATCGCATTAAAATGCTCCACTGCAACAACAAGGATTATGGCTCGAAAGACTGGTTTCATTTGCGAATTATTGTCTAGCTGGCTAGCCCCACAATTGGCAACCAAGACAACAGGATGGCCACAGCGCCACCACGGTTCAGCAAGCAGTTCATCGCGCCCTAAGCAATCCACCTTTGAAATAAAGTCATCTGCTGACAATTCAGCAGGCAGTTCTGTATGAAACAGCGTTCGCCATGGTGCTCCCAATCGTTGATGACCACCGCTTAAAACTTTGATTTTTTTCGAGTCTCCAACAACTAGGCGTGAATCCTTGGTTCGGGAACGTCTGACCGCTACGGGTTGAATGATCTGGGAAAGGCTGGACCAGCCATCTTCCAACAAATCAGGCCCATCTGGCCAGCCAGTAGCAGTCAGCGCCATGACCAGTGGACCCAATGTAGGGCCATACCCCGCTTCGTCGATTCCTACCCGCCAACGCATATTTGCTCCAATTCGGTGACTCCACCCACGCTGCCTGATAAGAAGAAGTTATCCTTTGGAGTGGTACTATGCTTGCTGACAACGTGTTTCTGAAAATTCTCGATGGCACGATACCTGCCCGCATTGCTTTCCAAGACGATATGTGTCTTGCTTTCCACGATATTCACCCTCAAGCGCCTGTCCATATTTTGATCATCCCCCGCAAGGTAATCCGAACCCACGCAGAACTGCGTCAGGAAGATACCAGCCTGATCGGCCACATGAACCTTGTCGCAGGCCAATTGGCCCGAGATCTGGGTTTAGACCAAGGCTACCGAATTGTCATTAATTGCGAAACCGATGGGGGACAAACGGTTCCGCACCTGCACATGCATCTGCTTGGTGGCCGCGCACTAGGCTGGCCTCCCGGCTGAATTTCACGAATGGCTTGACTGATTCTTTTCAAGCTTGAGCAACAGTTCAGCCACCTCATCCTCCCGTTGTGATGCTAGGTCTAAAACTTCCCACGGGTCATCTGGAAGGCTATAAAGCGAAGTTTTACCACTATCCGCCACCATTAAGCTCCATTCCGAGGTACGAATGGCACGAAATCCTTCGCCTCCAATAGAAACGATCGCTCGGTTGATATTTCCTGATGCGTCTTCTAACGATAGGTCGGTCAAGTCCATCGCAAAGTCAAAATTAGGAAGCTCCACCAAACACCTTTTGGCGAGTGTGACTGCCACGTCATGGTGTGAGGAAGGGGTCAATACACGACGCGGAACACCATCGCCAGCCGGATTATACCAAATACAAGGGACGTTTACTCTAGAAATCCAAGGATGCGGATTAAAATCGCCCGTGGTGCCATGGTCTCCAAGTTCAAGACCGCGGTCACCAACAACCATGACACCAACGTTCGCTGAAATTTGTTCAAAAATGGCGCCTGCTACGGCATCGACATGGCCTATCGCAGCAGCCTGGGTTTCGACAAGTCGAAGGTGGGTTAGATCATCTTCAGACCCAACAGATTCTGGAATTTCTGCTTCCCAAGGTAGGGCATCGACAAAGTCGTCCGTTGAACCCGAAAAAGTACCCTCATCCACCTTTTCCAATGGTTCTTCGAATTCATCCCATCCTTCAGACTTAGGCTCACTGGCAGTGGGTTCAGGCGTTGCGGCTGGAAAATAAAGATCCTTTTCCCTAACTCTCAACGTCCATGGCGGTTCGGCAAATGGCAAGTCCACCACAATAAGGGCATTTTTCCCGCGCGACCTTAACTGCACTTCAGCAAATGCCTGCGACCACACCTTTTCATCCACTGAATCCATCGAAATTTTTTGGAATAGTTCCGGAACTATTTGCTTGTGGCTAGCGATCCAAAAAAGAGAGTGGCCACGGTCATGTAAAGATTGAATTAGGCTGGTGGGCAACAGCATCGACACAGCGGAATCTTTGTCAATTACGGGCGAATAATGACGGTCCAAAACAGTCGCCTGGGCTGCAAATCGGTCAAGCGATGGCGCAACCACCCACGGACTACCGTGCCAAGAAAGCCGGGCCGCGTTTACACCCCTTAAAATCATCAACACGGTAACGTCTGCCATGCCGATAAGTCACTCCGTGCGCCAGTATCTGTGGAATCGTCAGACCGAAACAACCTAATGGTTGATAGTGTCGTGACTATTTCGATCCATGGGTTACAATAACAGGAGTTCCCATGGACCGTACGCCCCTCCTGCTCTAGATGGATTGTCACTAGCTATGGGATCCAAATCCAACTCAGCGTCGAAGATTCAGGTTGACCACGCTCGAATCGAAGCGGCAGTGCGTGAAATCCTTTGTGCTGTCGGTGAAAATCCAGACCGTGAAGGCCTCCTCGAAACGCCATCGCGCGTGGCGCGAATGTATGAGGAGATCTTTGCTGGATTGAGAGAAGACCCACGCAAGCATATGCAAAAAACATTTGCAGAGAAATATGATGAAATGGTATTGGTTCGAGATATAACTTTCGCTAGCTGCTGCGAGCACCACCTCCTCCCATTCACAGGGAAAGCCCACGTAGGTTATCTCCCAAATGGTAGAATCGTTGGACTGAGCAAAATCGCTCGTGCAGTTGATTGTATTGCCAGACGGCCCCAAGTTCAGGAACGGATGACAGAAGAGCTAGCCGACCTTATCATGTCCGAACTAGACGCCCGTGGCGCCGGTGTTGTGATTGAAGCAACGCACTCATGCATGACTATTCGAGGAATCCGTAAGCAGGGGAGCCTTTGCACCACCAGTGCCATGCGCGGAACATACCGCGAAAACAGCGCTTCACGTCAGGAATTACTATCCCTCATCTATGGTTCAAGGACGCTTTGAACCAATACCAACTGGCGGCAATCGATTGGTCCAGCCTATCAAGGACATTGCCGAAGAACTGACTGGGGATACCAGAATCCCCTGTTTTTCAGATATTCATGACCTTGTTCTTATGGAACGAGACGGGTCATGCATGACGCAACGCCCTTCAGCTATAGCATGCCCGGGTAGCGAAGGCGAACTAGCCATGGTTATGGCTTGGTGCTCAACCAGGGGGATTGCGCTGGCGGTTCGTGGAGGAGGCACGGGGCAGTCAGGAGCAGCACTGACAAAAGGACTGCTTGTCAATCTAGAACGGCACTTCCGATACACTCACTTAGCAGAAGACGCCTCAACAATTCGCGTTGGGGCAGCGACAACAATCTCTCAAATAGAAAACGAACTCAATCCCCGCGGACGCACACTGGGGCTGGATCTGCACGTTCAAAACCGTTCCGCAGGTGGTCTATTCAATTCACAACCAGCGGTTGAACCAAGTAGTGGAACTAATTTTATCGACCTGATTTCTTCAATGACATGGATACTGCCTTCTGGCCAAGTGGTAAAACTTGCCCCTGCAACAAATGACAATCAGAATCCATGGCCTGATACTCTGCTAAACACCATTGAACCTATTTTTTCACCAATTCGATTTAATAATTCCAAAATGCCTGGCCCATCGCCCTCGGTATTTCCAATAAACGGAAGACCCTGGTCATGGTTGGCTGGAACTCTTGGAAAATGTGGGGCTTGCAGCGAATTCATAGTTCGAACGCGTCCGCGACATGAACATATACGAACCCTGCTCCTATCGAGCACATCACTTGCGGATTTAGAAGAACAGGCTGAAAGGCTGAATGGCCTCAAACCAACACATTCTATCTTGCTCGATAGACGCACAATCCGCTTGGCGCGTGCCCATAGTAATAAACCTTGGTTAACATGGTGCGACCATCAAGGGCAATGGTCCCTCCTTGTATTTTTTGAATGCTCAGATCCAGTGCATGCAGACTGGATCACCAATCAAGCCTCCAATTCATCGATGACACGACAAATTATATTTGCTCCAGATTCGATCATGTTGCCATCACCAAATGCAGCTATCACCGATATCCGTAAAGGAATCATGGGATCTGGATCAGCCTTAACATGGCGTGCCGGGTGGACAGATTTCTTAATTCCGTATGGCCTAACGTCAAAAACTATCGAAGCGATTGGCGAACTTCTCAAAAAAAGAGAAATAACCGCAGGTTGGGAAGTCCACCTGAACAGGGGAAGATTACGCCTTTGGCCACTATCATTAGGCGATGACAGTGATGAATCAATATCCGTACTTACAGAAACCGGTCGTGAAATCGCCGGCATATGTCTAGGAATGGGAGGTGGCTTCGGGCTCGATCATGGACTTGGACCAGCTCGGGAATCATGGAAGTCTCTACTCCCACCACAACTGCAACAATTCCACAATGAACTCCCTATCTTGCTGAATCAAAACGTAGCATCACTCAATGCTCCCGAAGAGCCGGAATATTCACCACCAATCAAGCAATCCATAACCAACATTCATGAACTTTCTGGAGCATCTAAATGTACTGGATGTGGTGATTGTAGATCCGTTACTGGAACACGTCGTTTTTGCCCCATGAACAGGGTAATGGGCACCGAAGAATCAACGCCACGCGCTAAAGCAGCGCTGGCTCATTGGCTTGCAACAGATCCAAAAGCAGATCCTGGTTCAGACCAAAGTTTGAAAATAAGCGAACTATGCATTCAATGCCGCATGTGCGAATCTGAATGTCCTGCTTCACTCGATGTACCTAGTTGGATGCTTGCCATTCGTAAGGAGCATGTGCGCCGCCATGGATTGGATAGGTCCACCTGGCTCATTGGACAAATTGAACATCTATCGGCACTGGCCAATCGATTTGCCCCACTGATCAATCCATTGATGCGCAGCAAACCGTTCCGGTGGATTCTGGAAAAAACATTTGGGCTTTCCCGGAAACGCAAACCACCACGATTTGCAGGGATCACCTTTCTGGCAATTGCGAACCGGAATGGATGGACGCGACCTATCAAATCTGCAAAACAAAAAGTTGCATACTTTGTTGATGTTTTTGCCAACCTACACGACCCAAGCATTGGCGAGGCTTTCGTTCGTCTACTCCAACATTTGGGTATTGACGTCCACGTCCCACCCGAACAGGTAGGAAGTGGCATGCATGCGTTGGTGCAGGGCGATTTCGAAGGAGCCACTGAAGCATGTAAACGCCACGTGCATGTGTTTTCCGAATTGGCACGGGAAGGGTATCCCATCGTTTGTACCGAACCAACAGCAGCACTATTTCTTCAAAAAGAATTACCAAAACTTATGCCAGGCGAAGATTCAAGGATCATTGCATCTCAAACCATTGAAGCCACTCATTATCTTTCAGAATTAGGAATGATTGGCAACTGGAGCACACAATCACCTGATAATCCGATATCAGTATCCCACCATGTCCCCTGCCACATCAAGGCCTTGGGGAAATCACCGGCAGGGCCGGAACTTCTGGTGAAAGGTGGCGGATTTAACGTTGAAACACTTGACGTATCATGTTCAGGCATGGCTGGCCCATGGGGCATGCTTGCAACGAATTACGAGTCATCTTTGGCTGCTGGGGAGCCAATGCTATCACTCTGGAAAAATAGTTCCTCAACACACGGAAGTACGGAATGTAGTTCGTGCCGATTGCAAATGGAACACGTTACCTCCAGACCAGTGCGCCACCCAGTACAACTTCTTGCGTGGAGTCTGGGCCTTGTGTCCTTGAATGGCATGCCTAAAATCAGGAAACAACACAAATGACACTTGTTGTTTTACTATTTGCAGAACTACGTAAAAAAGCCGGTTCGGACCGTCTAATCCTGACCCTTTCACAACCGGTGACTGCTGCAGAATTGGTTCAAGTGGTTATCCAATTGCGACCAGAATTAAATGGATTGGCACAACGATGCTCAGTGTCACGGAATGGTGAAATCATCGATTCAGAAGATAAAATCAACGTCTCAGATGAAATCGCGTTACTCCCACCCGTCAGTGGCGGATAAATAAATCATGGACGCCAATCCAAGAATAATGATTGAGCTAACTCACTGCCCAATTGAAATCGGAGCGCTGATTGAACACGCAAAACGATTGGATTGCGGCGCATTGGTGACCTTTACAGGAACAGTAAGGGAAATCACAGGAACGCACCGCACAATCGCTCTTACCTACGAAGCGTATGAACCAATGGCAAAAGCAAAAATGGAATTCATTTCTAATGATGCCATCAATCGATGGTCATTAGGATCAGTGAGCATCGTGCACCGATTAGGAAAATGCCTCCCAGGTGATATTGCCGTAGCTGTGATTACGGCAGCACAACATCGTTCGGAAGCATTTGCAGCATGTGCCTGGCTGATGGATGAAATCAAGCGAATAGTGCCCATCTGGAAAGAGAATACAGACAGTGATGGCATTGCCAATTGGGTACACCCTAAAACAAATGAATTGGGGACCAATCGATGATTCCGCTACCTTCACTTGCTAGCCTACACACTGCGCCAATGGGTACCGATCTGATCGATAGCTACGGTCGAATTCATACCAGTTGCAGAATAAGCTTGACGGACAAATGTAACCTGCGGTGCCAATACTGCATGGATGAAAATGCGACTTTTGTTAATCAATCACAAATATTGACATCAGAAGAACTTGGAGTCCTTGCTAGAATTCTTGTCGAATCAGGAATAACTAAAATACGCTTAACGGGTGGGGAACCGCTTCTTCGAAAAGATATAGTTGAAGTGACCCGTGATCTATCCAGCCTAAAAGGATTAACCGATTTGGCGTTAACAACCAACGGTTTACTGCTATCCGATCTTGCGAGCGACCTGCGAGCAGCGGGGCTAGACCGCCTCAATATTAGTCTGGACACACTAGACCCCACGCAGTTCAAAACCCTATCGCGTCGTAATGGATTACAATACGTCTTGGCTGGCATAGATTCAGCCATCAATTCAAAATTCAGTTCAATCAAACTGAACGCGGTAATTCTAAAGGATATTAATGACGACCAAGTAGTCCCGCTTGCAACTTATGCAATCGAACGCGGTCTGGAAATGCGCTATATCGAATCAATGCCTATTGGAGCACAAGATTGGGATAAATCCGCCATGGTAAGTGCCGACCAGATCCATTCCATCCTAGAAGCAAAATTAGGACCTTTAGAACCAGAACCTCGCACAGACGAGGCTTCGCCTGCTGAAACCTGGAAGGTGAAAAATGGTGGCCGGATTGGAATAATTGCCTCCGTGACAAAACCCTTCTGCAGCCAATGTAATCGCCTTCGCCTGACAGCAGACGGGTATCTGCGAGCATGCTTGTTTTCCACTGACGAAACAGATTTAAAAGGATTTTTACGCCCAAAATTAGACCAAACAAGTCTTGTTCAGGCAATTCGTCAAACTGTTTGGAACAAGGGCCCAGGCCATGGGATCACATCAAATTCTTTTGTAAAACCGACTCGAACCATGCATTCAATTGGTGGATAAAAATCAAATTCCAGCACTGCTGAAAAGATCGGGACCAATATTTGGGTTTTCCGTAACTGGAGGAATACGCCCGATATGCGACCAGGCTTTTGAAGTTGCCATACGCCCACGAGCCGTTCGCAGAACAAACTGCTCACGCAACAAATATGGTTCAACCTCATCAGAAAGCGTATCGGAAGGCAAATTCATGGTTGCAGCAATAGCTTCAACGCCCGCAGGCCCACCCTGAAAAACACCTGTCAAAGTCTCTAAATAACGACGATCCTGCTTATCCAAACCAGCATGGTCAACCTCCGCGAGATGCAAAGCTTCACGAGCAACGGCAAGAGTAATTGTGCCATCGCGTTCACTAGCTGAAAATTGCCTTGCCCAAAATAGGCGAGAAATTGCGATGCGCGGGGTACCCCGACTTCTTCTTGCCAGTTCAAGTGCAGCGGAATCTTCCAATGGCGTTTTCAATTTAATTGCATTGGCACGCAAGATTGTTGCCAAGTCATTCTCATCGTAGTAATCCAAATGCTCATGCATTTTGAATCGGTCACGCATGGGACTGCTTAGCATTCCACTTCGGGTAGTTGCGCCAATCAACGTGAATCGTTTCAATCGCATCGAAACAGTTCGGGCACCAAGGCCCTCGCCCAAAACGATATCTACCCTGAAATCTTCCATGGCGGGATACAGGAATTCTTCAACGATCCTAGGAAGTCTGTGGATCTCATCAATAAACAGAAAACCACCTTCTTCAGCATTCGTCAGAAAAGGTAATAAATCGGCAGGACGAGTCAACGCAGGGCCTGAAGTGATTTGCAGGGCACCGCCCATTTCGCCTGGAAGGACATTGGCAAACGTTGTCTTCCCTAATCCGGGTGGTCCATCAAACAGAATATGAGGCATCGATTCACCTAGTTTGCGGCACGCGTTCACCGCAATCGTCAATCGTTGAATGACATGTTTTTGGCCGATTACATCCGAAAATCGACGCGGGCGAAGAGCCGCATCGTGGCGAAGTTCATTCTCAATTTCTCCTCCACCAACCACAGCTTCCCGTGCCATTTAAATCTCCCAAACGATCAATTACGCTGAAAAGCAGCCTGAATGAGGGACGCCACATCGGAAAACTGGGTTCCTTGCGCAGTGACAGCATCGAGTCGCGCTCTTGCCTCGATTCCAGACAGTCCCAAAGCAATCATACCGAGGTAGGCTTCTTCAAATAGAGCCCCAGAAACGGAAGCGCCAGAACCTGCTCCAGATTGCAGATTTCCAACCACAGAAAATCGGGCCACTTTTCGGTGCAGTTGGGCGATTATGGTATCAGCGCCGGCCTTTCCAACTCCATTGAGCGTTGTCAACCAGGCGGCATCACGCGAACCAATAGCCCTAGCAATATCCCGAACGGGACAAGCCATTGCTTTAAGGGCTTTTTTGGGACCGATCTTGTCAACAGTACAAAATAGCTCAAAAAATTCGAGATCGTCTTCCGTTAGAAAACCAATACGTCTGGGAACCATCCTGCTGCCTGATTGGTTCCCCTCCAAATATTCCACGATATGCAAAACTACTTCCAAACCAACCTTTTCCTGAAGAGATCTCCGGGTCACCTCGGGAATAAGAACCTGATATTCAAAGGGACCAACCTGCAGCCTTATTTCTTCATCAAGCACACGATTGACAATACCAATCATCCGGGTAATCATTGAACTTCCTCAGGAGTCGTCCATCGCCGATGATGCAGACAAAGTGCAATGGCCATGGCATCAGCAACGTCAGCAGGTTCAGGAATCCGATCCAGTGCCAGTTCAAAGACTATGGCACGCTGCATTTGAATCTTATCAGCCGCACCGGATCCGGTTATTGTTTTCTTTGCTTGCTTGGGAGTGATTGACTCAATATTGATTCCACGCCGCGCTGCAGCCTCCAAAAGAACTCCACGGGCATGCCCCATGGCGATTGCCGTTCGGGGGTGCTTGTAATGCGAAAACAACTGTTCAACAGCCATACTGGCGGGTTGATATTGAGATAAAACTTCCTCAATTCCATCTCGCAATTCAACAAGGCGATCACCCATGGATAATTTCGTGGTGGTTTTGATTACTCCCGCCTCAAGAACCCTGGCTTGTCGCCCCCTTGAAACCAAAACAGCATAACCAGTAATCCTGAGACCTGGATCAATCCCGATTAACCGCAATTCAGCATCAACCACGGCGCCAACCACTACTTCCGGGACGATCCTCGATAGTGACATTCAAATCCGCAAGTTTCTTGCGGATACGGTCAGCCATAGCGAAATCCTTGTTCTTCCGAGCATCGTTACGGAGTTCAATCAGGAATTCAACCAAAGGCCCGGCTAAATCATCTTGAGAAACAGTGTCAACAGAAATAGGTCTTTGAAAAAGGCCAAGAATGTTGGAAAGATCGCGCAAAACAAGGGTGTTTCGCTTGAAATCAGAAACTGCGACCGCGGAAGGAGCAGGGTGATCCAATCGTGAAACTTCGACAAATCTGTTGAGCGCCCCTAGTAGATCGTGCAAAACACCCAAAGCTGCCCCGGTGTTGAAATCATCCGCCATGTGTTCAACAAAACGAGTGCCATAAGCGGCAAACTGTGAGTCAGCCAGTTCAAATTGCCCAGTTGGTAAACCATAAAACGATTCGCCAACAATTCGCTCAAAGCGCTGGAAGAATCGATGAAATCCATCCAATCCGCGCTGAACTTCCAGTAAGCGATCTTCACTATACTCAATCGGACTACGATAATGAGAAGAAAGCAGAAGGCAGCGAAGTGTTTCAGCTCGGTGTTTTTTCAAAAGCAACCCGACAACAATTTCATTACCTTCACTCTTGGACATTTTCCGGTCACCGGTTTTCATCAAACCATTATGCAACCAAAGTTTGGCAAAAGGTTTTCCAGTAAATGATTCAGACTGGGCCAGTTCATTTTCATGGTGAGGAAACTGCAAATCCAAGCCACCACCATGAATATCAATAGATTCGCCAAGAAGCTTCATGCTCATGGCAGAACATTCAATATGCCATCCAGGACGACCGTTGCCCCAAGGGGATGGCCAAAATGGCTCACTTGGCTTCGCGCCTTTCCACAAGGCGAAATCGCCAGGATTCCGCTTGCGACTCGATATTTCAATTCTGGCGCCAGCTTCCAACTGATCGGGATCACGATTACATAACTTGCCATAATCAGGATCGCTACCGACATCAAAATAAACATCACCATCAGAAGCGTAGGCATGCCCCTTGTCAATCAGACCGGAAATCATGGCGAGTATTTCCGGAATATGATCGGTCGCGCGGGGAAACGAGTCAACGCTATTCACATCAAGGCAATCAAGACATGTCATGTAATCCGCCGTCACCTCGGCAGCCAACGCAGGGACAGATGTGCCACGGCGCGCGGATTCAACGATTAATTTGTCATCGATATCAGTGATGTTGATGACGAACTTGACATCATAACCAGATCGAACAAGAAACCTCTTGATTGTGTCGAAAATTACCGGGCCAACCATGTGGCCCACATGGCTTGGCTTATATACTGTTGGACCGCACACATACATGCTTATTTTGCCAGCCACAACAGGAACGAGGTCTTCCTTGCGACGTGTCAATGTGCTGTATACACGGATAGTCATATCTCTTCCCCAGAACAATTGTACCTCAGAAGCACTACCGCGTGGCACGACATAGCCTCGCACCTTCCAATTGGACCGACATGCTCGCCTGTTTTGGCTTTAACATTAACCCTATCAATTCCCACATTCAACAATGAAGAAATCACTTCACGAATGGCGGTTTTATATGAACTCAATCGAGGTTGCTGGGCATGAATAATCAGATCCGCGTTCACAACAGAAAATGAATGCGCTGATACTAACCTGACCGCTTCTTGGAGGAATTCCCGACTATCCCTGCCAGCATGAGCGGGATCCGTGTCTGGAAAATGATCTCCAATGTCCCCAAGCGATGCCGCTCCCAGTATTGCATCCGTCAACGCATGCAAAACGATATCGGCATCGCTATGACCAGCAAGACCTACTTCATGGTCGATTCGCACACCACCCAATATGAGATCACGGCCAGAAACAAGCCGATGAGTATCGTGGCCAATACCAACTCGATACTTATCAGTATTGGGAACCACCTGATCATGCATCGGATTTCCCCTTAAATATCAAATGGTGTACCGATGGTAGTCGATTCAAATCTCATGAATTGCTTGACATAACTTAATGCAATTTGACCCGTTGGACCATTACGCTGTTTGCCAATTATAACTTCCATGTATCCTTCATTCATGCCTGGTTCAAACCTTTCAGGCCGGTGAAGCAGCATTACGGTATCCGCGTCTTGTTCAATGCTGCCAGATTCCCGAAGATCTGATAGTCGAGGACGATGATCCTGCCGATCTTCACTGGCACGATTTACCTGAGCCAAGGCAATGACTGGAATTTTCAATTCTCGAGCCAAGCCTTTAAGTCGTCTACTGATTTGCGCCACCTGTTCCTGACGGGGATCACGACGGCTCTCAGGATCAATAAGTTGCAGGTAATCAATCACCACAAGACGCAAACCCGAACGCTGATAAAGTCGGCGCGCTGTGGACGCAATTCGCAACATGCTTTGTGCCGGGGAATCATCAATGAACAAATTCCCGGTTACCAGATCACCACCAGCCTGAACCAATCTGTCCATTTCTTCCGAATTAAGAGCACCTTTACGTAGCTTTTGACTGTCCACTCGTCCATGACTGCACATTAATCGCTCGGCAATTTCAATTTTCGACTGCTCCAGACTGCAAAACAAAACCGGAGCTTTTTCACGCGTGATGATATTCCTGATGATATTCAATGCGAATGCTGTTTTGCCCACGGACGGGCGCGCCGCGATGATAATCATTTCGGAAGCTTGAAATCCGGCTGTGATCTCATCTAAGTCCGGATAACCAGTACTCAACCCGCTCATGCTCGAGAGGTCGCCAGCACTCCTGGCATCGATCCGGTCATATGCTTCGTGAAGTGCTTCCTGCAAGGGGACGACACCACCACGAACGCCCAAGTCTGCAAGTGCGAGAAATTTACCTACCGCATCGTGCATCAACTCATCAGCGGCTTGCGAATCACCGTAGGCACTTTCAAGAACTTCTGTGGATGTGTGAATTACCGAACGAATAGTGGCACGGTCTCGAACTATTTTCGCATAGAATTTGGCGTTAGCGGCGGTTGGAGTGCGGTCCCAAATTTCCAGGAGATACGCAGCGCCACCAATATCATCGAGATTTTTTTCTAAGTCTAATTCTTCAGCAAGAGTGACGAGATCTACCGGACGCCCTGTATCGAAAAGCTTCAGAATAGCCTTATAAATTCTCTGATGGGCATCAGAGAAAAGATGCTCCGCGCGAAGTTCGACTATGACATCCGAAATAATCTGATTGTCGCGAAGCATGCTGCCAAGCACTGACTGCTCCGCATCATGACTGCGGGGCAGGGGCCTGTTGCTATTCGCGACACCATTGCCATCCTTGGCCATGGGTCACCCATTGGTCAGCGTTTATCAGCCAGAGAAACAACTGCCACCTTGACTTCAGTTTCGATACTGAAACCAAGATTCAATTTAACACCGAAGAGACCAGTTTCACGGATGGCTCCTTCAAGAACCACCATTTCTGCCTCGATCGGATAGCCTTTGGCTTTCAAGCCGGCGGCAATTTCAGCAGATCCAACTGACCCATAGAGCTGGTTTTCAGCATTGGCACGCGATTCGATCGTGATGCCAGAGAACTTTGAGATCTGGTCAGCAAGAGCCTTGATATCAGCGATACGGGCTTCGCGTGCTTGAAGCACACGTACCTTGTACCGATCAAGAAGTCGCAAGTTGTGTTCGGTTGGAATAGTTCCCAAACCACGTGGAACAAGATAGTTCCGAGCGTAGCCAGGCCTTACTTCAACAACTTCACCTTGCTGCCCCAAATGGAGAACATCTTCGGTCAGCACCAACTTGATGTTGCCATTACGACCTTTAACAAGATGCCCGCGAGACTGCTTACTCATGATACCGCACTCCGCAATCCGTCTATCAAAAAATTAAAAGGGGAGGTCAGATTTGGCACCGTCTGGTTCACCACCAAGATCGGAACCGTAATCACCACCCTGAAAAGAGCCGCCGCCCTGATCACCTTCAAAAGAAGGGCGTCGCGATGACGTCGCCGACGGTGGAGCAGATCCTTCAGCACCCCCAGGACGACCATCCAACAGTTCAAGTCTTTCCATTACCACCTTGATGGCACTGCGCTTTTCGCCTGACTGGGCTGTCCACTGATCAAGGACAAGGTGCCCTTCAATGTAACATTGCGAACCTTTGCGTAGAAAACGTTCACACCTATCTGCGAGTCCGCTTTCCCCACGATTGAACGCTTCCACATTCAGGTACACAGGGTCATCTACCCAATTGTTGTCTCGCTTAACACGGTTGTTAACCGCATAACCGAACTTAGCAACTTTGCCGCCATTACTGAACGCACGCACTTCAACGTCACGTGTAAGGCGCCCAATCAAAATGACCTTATTGAGGTTGGCCATGGATACGCTCCAAGCAGATCAGCCTAACCACGGGGACGAAACCAATTTGATACTATCTAACTTAGCCCGATTGGACAAGTGTTCAGTCCCTTGATTCCGCTGGACGTCGGCGTCGATTGCGATCGGGTGGGCTGTCGTAAAGATCTTCATCAGGTGGAATTTGAACCGTTTGCAAGGCCACCGCTTGAGGATCGCGACCGATTTCAAGAAGGTTATTCACCAACTTTGGCTCGATAGCTAAAAACATGTAACGGAGCACATATTCTACCAAATCCAAGTCTTTGCCAAGAGTTGCAATTGTTGGACCGTTTAGCTTGAAGTGCATCATGAAATACACTGCTTTTTTTTGCTTTTTAACAGCATAAGCTAGCTTGCGATCATCCCATACACGGTGGGTATAAACCTCGCCGCCATGCTTTTGAATCAGGCCAATCAGCTGATCTGCAGTGACATTCATGTCACCGGTCATCTTGCCCGTATCCAAAAGAAACATGCCTTCGTAAATCTTTTCCGACATAACTCCCTCACTCCTCAACTAAAACCATTCGTTTCCGTTTGACGTTAACTCCGGCCAGGAGATCCCTTGTCTGGGCCTGCATTGAAACGATTCATGCAAACCGTCAACCCTTCTGCCAGCCAAGTTTCAACAGCCATGGCGCCTAGCTCCATGGCTTTCTCCATTTCGGTTCTTTCCGATCCAGAAAACCTGCCTAGAACGTGTGCTACAGCATCACCTCTTTTTGGCTCACCTATTCCGACTTTAAGTCGAGAATAGTCGGGGCCAATATGGTCTTGAATACTGCGCAGTCCGTTATTTCCCCCATGACTGCCTGATGCACGAATTCTGAGTTTTCCTAAAGGAAGATCCTTGTCATCACACACGACCATCATCATTCCAATGTCAATTTTGTAAAATTGAAGCACCTTGGAAACACAACGGCCGCTCAGGTTCATGAATGTCTGCGGTTTTAAGAGCAGAACTTTCCCTTCACCTGATCCAGATTCAGCGATCAATCCTTCCATTCGAGCCTGAAAAGAGCTGGCATTCAGACTTCGCGAAATCCGATCAATGAGATCGAATCCTACATTGTGGCGGGTCCCCTCGTATTCCCGTCCGGGATTTCCCAAACCAACAACAAGGCGCATGAAATCGAACCACCCCTGATAATCAGGTTACTCCTTCGATTCGTCTACCTTCTTCTTGGTGACAACTTCAGGTTCCGCCAAAACAGCCGTTGGTGCTGGTTCATCGCGACGTTCAACAACGTGAACCACAACAAGTTCAGCTTCGTTAAGAACCTTCACGCCTTCGGGAAGAATCAAATCCCGGACGTGAACCGCTGATCCGATCAGGAGTTCGCTAATATTCACAATGATTGCTGTTGGCGCATTGGTCACCAAACATTCAACGTCAAGGCTGTGCAACGGAAGCTCAAGCACGCCCCCACTGTTCACACCAGGCGACATTCCCTTGGTTTGAACAGGAACATGGAGGCGAACCTTCTCGTCGGCCTTCACCCTACCAAGGTCCACGTGAAGAATTTCGCGGCCCAAATGGCACCACTGAACTTCACGTACAATGGCTTTTTCTTTTTTTCCGCCGGTTTCAATGTCGATCACGCTTTTGCCAGCGTGAACAACTGCTTGGATTTCCTTCGGATCAACTGCGATATTCTCGGCAGTTTCACCATGGGAATAAATAACACCGGGGACAAGGTTCGACTTCCGGAGAAGGCGCGCAGCGCGACTACCCGTGGTTGACCTGGGTTCAATCTTAAGCAGCGTTTCCGCCATGGCTGGTCACCGATCCTGAATTACGTCTACCAAATAAACTAAAACGTTTCCCGTTCGAGCGTAAGCCAGGGAAACGTGAATTGGCATTATGACCACTGGTCCACAGCAGACAAGGTCAGATTGAGCAAGCAGTGCCCTGAAAACGATCAAACTGTTACTTTGTCAACCTTCGTATGATCATCAAGAATGATACTTCCCAGTTCACCATTCTGCTTGCTGAAGTGCACACAAACCAAAACGATGTCGTCCTCTGGCACCCGGTCGGTTGCCAAGCCAGTGCTTAAGTGGTTTACGTGCGAAAAGGTGCAATTCAGAGTGTGGTCCCATGACTGGAAACTATTAATACGCAATGTTTTGCGTATTACGATCTGGTCACCGGGCACAAGTGCCGCCAATTGCGCACCCAACTCGGTGTAATCGCGAGTTGCTGAACGACCTACTGTGGACGCACTGTTTTTGTTCTGACTCATGGAGCGGACTCCTTGCTGGAATTACCGCGGACAAGGGCTATCCGGCCTGTTCGCGCCAGTTCTAGAATCCCGTACGGGCGCATTAAATCAATAAACGCTTCGATCTTGGTTTCAGTCCCACTGATCTCAACAATCAATGAGGTGTTAGAGACATCAACAACCCTGCCACGAAACATTTCTACCAGCAACGTGATTTCCACACGTTGAGATGGGGAAACCTTTACCTTGGCAAGCATCAAGTCCCGTTCCACGAAATCTTCACTGCTGATGTTTTGAACAGCAACCACCGTCACAATTTTGCGAAGTTGCTTGCCTACCTGCTCGATTGTTCCAGCATCGCCTCGCACTACAAATGTCATGCGTGAGAAGTTTGGATCCTCGGTTTCACCTACCGCAAGGCTGTCGATATTATACCCGCGACTGGCCAACATTCCTGAGACATGTGCCAAAACACCGGGTTGGTTTTGGACAAGAGCAGATAGTAAATGGCGCATTCAACTCTTCCGACGATGTACTGATTGACCCAACATTAGCTTACAGATCTGAGCCACCAAGGCACAGGGAACATGCTACCACCATAATCTTCGCAACTTGGCATTGAGGAACGCAAGCTAAATCAATTTGGCTAACTATCCGATTGATGGGCAGCAGCAATTACCTAGGCATCTGAACAATTAGCCCAGGTAGTTCTCATCATCTCTGTTGAGACGAAACATTCATATTCAACTATGCCGCAGGTGGCGTGGCAACAGATTGATCATCTGCACCTTCGGCAGATGTATGTGTTCCACTCATTCCTCTACGGCTCCACCAAGACCACAACCATTCGATGACAAGTGGCAAAGCAGAGACTGCAATGATTCCCAAAACAACAGCTTCAAAATTATTTTTCACCACTGGAATGTTCCCAAAAAGGAAACCAGCACCTGAACAAAGGCCCACCCAAACAGCCGCACCAAACACGTTGTAAACAGCGAAGGTCCTGTAATCCATGCCACAAGCTCCAGCCACAAATGGCGCAAATGTGCGCACTATTGGCAGAAAACGAGCAAGGACAATCGTTTTGGGGCCGTGAGATTGGTAGAAATCCGACGCGCGTTTCAAATGTTCCGGATTGAATAATCGTGAACGCTTTATCCTAAAAACACGAGGCCCCACCCAAGCTCCAATAGCATAATTCACAGCATCCCCTGCGACTGCTGCTAAAAACAAACCCGCCAGCAACCAATGAAAACTAACTTCTGGCGCCAATGCCGCCAGTGCTCCAAGTGCAAACAATAAACTGTTGCCTGGCAAGAATGGCAGAATTATCAAACCTGTTTCGCAAAATATGATGGCGAGCATGGTTGCATAAAACCACGGGCCAGCTGAAATCATCCAGACTCGAAGGCTTTCGACGTTGACCATCTCGTGCAAAGTCTGCCTGAAAAGCGTTAACCATTCCATGAGGAGTATCCTTGGGCCAGCGATGTATCAATCGTGCCCGATCTCCAACATAAGTCTCAAGCCCAGTCGTGATTACTTGCCAATGCGAGATAATTCCGCCAAGGTGGTTTCCGTACCTCGTTTGCTTTCGAGTGTTTCAGGCAGGTTCATGCCATTACCAGTGCAAAAGATCAAACGATCGTTTGCTAATTTGTAGAGTACCCACTTTTTTTCATTACCTGAAATAACTTGAAGGCAGGTCCTGCCATCCTGGTTGATTTGTTTGAATGTGCCTTCTTCGACATTATCCCCAGCGACACGAAACACAAACTTATCGCCTTTGATTTCAAGTATCGACGCTTTCGTTCTTGCTTTGGACGCTTCTTCTCCCGCCTCAACAAGGCGTGTTACTTGCCATGATCCTTCCAGAGAGGCGGGAGGAGACTGATAGCACACCAAAGCAATCATCAAAAGTGTAATCATGCGAGGCCTCGACTCAAATGGTACGATCCGCGTAAAGGCCTACCCAATCGTGGCCTTGTGATTTGAGCAAGGCGTCTCCAGATATAGGCCCACCTGATCCAACATCATACTCTTCGGGCATTGGTAAATGAGTATCTTCAGAAGCCCTGATAAAGGGGTCCATAATAGCCCACGATCGTTCGATTTCGTCACTGCGCATAAACAACGATGCGTCACCCAACAGCGCATCGAGCAGTAGGCGTTCATAAGACTCCGGAATGCTCAAACTTGAAAACGCTTTCTTGTATGAAAACTCCATATCAACAGGATCCAATACCATTTTTTCTTGATCTGGCACTTTGGTTTGAAAATTAAGGTGAATTCCTTCTTGCGGTTGGATGCAAATGGCCAATCGGTTGCACTGAAGGGAAGCACCTGGAGGAAGCGGAAACATCAGGTGAGGTGGGCAACGGAATTGAATGAGGATTTCGCTCGCGCGGGACTTCAACCCCTTGCCTGAGCGCAGATAAAAAGGAACACCTCGCCAACGCCAGTTGTCTATTTGCAGTTTCAGAGCCGCATATGTGGGAGTGCGGCTACCCGGAGCGACACCTTTTTCTGCGGAGTAGCCTTTGTATTGACCTGTTGCTAGCAAATTCCGCGCATCTGCATCGTCAAAAACTGTGACGGCATCCAGTGCTTTGACCTTCTCATTCCGCAACAAGTCCGCTGTGTAACGAGAAGGGGCTTCCATGGCCGTGACAGCCAACACTTGCAACAAATGATTCTGAAACATGTCTCTCAGAACGCCAGCCCTGTCGTAATAATCACCCCGATTTCCAACGGTCACAGACTCAGCGACAGTGATTTGCACATTATCGATATAATTGTGATTCCACAGAGGCTCGAACAATGTGTTGGCGAAACGGAAGACCATTACATTTTGAACTGTTTCTTTTGCGAGATAATGGTCAATGCGGTAAATCTGATCTTCCCGAAGATAGTCTCTGATCGCTTTATTCAGTTTCCGGGCCGAATCCAGATCCTTGCCGAACGGTTTTTCAATCACAATGCGCCGCCAAGGGCTTTCACCGCCAGCAGGAGCACCTGTAGTCAGACCCGCGGCATCTAGACGCGCCAAAATCGGGGCATACAGTTCAGGCATAACCGAAAAATAAAACAGCCTGTCTCCACTACCGTTAGGCCCTTCGCTTTCCGATAGGAATGCCTTCAAATTGACAAGGCCGGCATCTGCTGCAGCATCCCCTTGTGCGTAGAACAGGCGAACAGCAAATTCATTCCAAGCAGATTCAGACCATTCCCGTGCAGCAAATTGCTTCACGGCTTCCGCCATGCGGTCACGAAAACCGTCGATACCAAGTGGAGTGCGCGATACGCCAACAATCTTCAAATGTTCAGGCAAACGCTTTTTAATCCAAAGGCGATAAAGCGACGGAATCAGCTTGCGTGCCGTCAAGTCGCCCGAGGCGCCAAGAATCACTAAATGCAAAGGGGTCTGGTTCATGAAACATGTACGTCCAACATGGTGAAGCACCCCTCTGACACGAGGGCGATTAGACTCCTGAGAGTATAGTACCAACATGCGATCATGATCGACAGGTGGGGAGAATCTCATTGAACGTCGCCACCAAGCGCATCCTCTTAACTACATTGAGCTTAGGCTCAGTATTGGCAGTTGTCTCCTACATAGTCTGGCATTATTCACTTCTTTCGGGTGAACGCAGTGGCGATAGGCCTTTGCCAGTACCATCTGGAGCGAAGGAAATAGCATGGTTGGCGCCTGCAACGTCATCGCTGGATTGGCAACGGATGGTGAGCGCCATGGAACTTGCCATGGGCACACCTGCTTGCGCCGGATGCACTCTTGATACTTCCAGAGCATTTCCAAGCCGTTCCAGCGAGATACCAGAATGCCGGGTTGTACTGCGCGGCCGCTCGCTTATCTGGCGCTGGTACCGCCTCGATGAATCACTACACGTAGCTGATCTGCTTTTACAACGAAAACCGCCACCATTGGCATTGGTTGGAGGCAACACTTCAGATGCTGCTCAGGCATTGGCTGACCGCATGTCCCATCAGCGAGAAGCAGGAAGTGGACCGTTGCCCATTCTGATGCTGACAACTGCAACAGCTAATCGCTTGGCAAAATCAGACGCAAAACCTGGCACCACTCGAAACCTGATGGAAATCCACCCGGGTTTGACATTCCGCATGGGATTTTCCAACAGAAGAATGGCAAGTGTTATTCTTGGTTTTCTCAAGGCCCAAAGCACTTGGGGAGGGCCATTACCAGCTCCATGGCTGATGCAATGGACAGATGACCCCTACGCGATTGATTTGCTTCAAGCCTTTCAAGGAGCTTGGCACAATCTACCATCTGAAGAACGGGCGCCAGCGGGCCCGCCATTACCCATTACTATTGCCAGTAGTGTGGGTGGAATGACTCGGCCTAATGCTGACGAAGAATTGGCCGCCTCGCTGTTTGTTGACCGTGCATCACGGTTTAACAACCTTGAAAGCAATTGGATGGTTCTATGCGGGCAAATTCTTCCCACCAGAAGGTTGTTACGGCTGATGTCTGGGCAAAGCGATTCCAGACTCCGCGGTATGACCGTAGCCGCAGGTGACACATTAGGATTCAACACCGTATACAGGGACTGGCAAGAGCTATGGCCAGCCACGGACCTCCCATTTCGTGTGGTCTTTTTTTGTCATGAAAACCCAGTGGATGAATCTGCTGGATTTGTCAGAGACCCAGCTGCGGTCGAACGGCATAAGGCAACCGGTACCGAAGACCTCCTACTCAACCGTGACTTGGCCATGGCGCTAATTGCGGCATGGGGAGAAATGACCGAAACCGATGGCCCCGTGGAAATGGCGAAATTCCTGCATGAACTCCGATTTCAAGCAATTGGGCCAGTGATGCCTCGAGATCAACAATTGATGTCCGCTCATTTGTACTTCGATGGCGATGGCGAGCGTACCCCTGAAACTGGCGAGCATGTGGTCACGTTGCACCCAGGGTCTTCCAAAGTTCCAGGGGGGCCTGGACAAGTCGAGGTATGGTCGATCCAAAAGGAACAATCAGGCCCTAGGTACATCCGTTTGCGCCAAATGTCCCAACCGGTGTACCGCTCCAATGAGTGACATTCCACTTCCAGAAATACGCGGTGATGTTTCTCGACGGTTGATCAACAGCCTAGGATTGGCACTCGTAGCAGTATTCATCATTGGTCTGGGGCTACTAATCTGGGAACCAATGATCACATGGACACAGGGAGAAGAAGCGCGCGATCAAGCGCTTATTGAGGAATGGGTCGGTCAGGCACGGATCGGCCAATATACCTTGAGAAGCCTCGTCAACAATTACATGAAAGCCTCGGTTGGAGACAACCAAAACCAAAAAATTCGCAGGCGCGAAATCCAGGACTTTCTGAAAGAACTTGGAACACCTGTCAGCCTAACGGAATCAACTTACCTGCCGCTGCTACCCGTTGTTTATCGAATCGAACTGAAATTCAAACAAGAAAAAATACCACCAATCATCTGGGATTCCGGATTGCCGCGTGCCGAAGGAGTAGCAACATCACGGACCGTCATACTGACAGAAGAATGCATTGTAATTGTGCATGCCCAACTGCGCGCCTATCAAGACCGTTTGCGACTTGAGGAAGAGCAAATTAGGAGAAAAACCATCCTTGGTTCAGCACTCATGGGTATGACTGCCATAGGGTTGGCGTGGGTTTTATTAACCGGTTGGCGAATTGATCTGGAACGTCGTGCGCGCCGTCGTTCCAGAGAATCAGCACTTCTTGCTAGGTCCGAAGAACTCAAACGGGAATTGGATCGACAAGCAGAATTTCTTGCCAGCTTGAATGTGGTTGCAGGGTCATATGCCCACAATCTGCAAAATCTCCTTCTGCCTCCAGTAGGACTCATTGACGAATGTCTCGGCCAAATTGAAACCCCGCATCCTGCACGTCAGCGTCTTGTTGAAATTCGCCGTTTGTTGGGACAGGTAAGCGATCGCGTCAAGCAAACATTAAAAGCCCTGAGGCGAGATCCCGGACCCGGCAAAATGGGAAGGGTTGATATGCAAGCGCTGGTGCTCCGCGTAGCCAATACCTGGAAAGACTTGGCTCGCGACAAATGGCAGATCAGCATTAGGTGCGACTCTCTTGCAGAAGCCACACTTCAAGGTGACGAATCGCACCTCGAACAAGCACTTGAAAACCTGATTATCAATGCCCGCGATGCCATTTTTGAAAAACGCCGGGTCATGGTTGCCGATGCGAATTCATTGCCTGCGGAAATTCCTATAGAAGAGCAGCGCTTGCGCCTTATGGCATCCATGCGCTGGATCGGCCAGATTGATATCCAACTTGTTTCCCTAGACAGTAACAAGGGATTCACGCTAATTGTCTCGGATGATGGTATCGGGATGTCAGAAGAAGCCAGACGCCGGTGCCTGGAAACTGGGTTCAGCACCAAGAAAGATCAGGCAATTTATCAGGGAACCAATTCCGGGATGGGGCTTGGTCTAACATTTGTTGCAGGTGTGGCTAGGCATCATGGTGCACACTTGGATATCGACTCGAACATGGATCAAGGAACGACTTTAAGGATTGTATTCGCAATGCCTCACGAACTTTCAGGAACATCTTCATGAAAAGCCTCGCGGTTTTCTGTGGCTCATCAAATGGCCATGCCCCACTTTACATACGTCACGCCCGTGAACTCGGTCGTGCTTTGGCACAACGGGACATTACCTTGGTATATGGAGGTGGCTGTATTGGTCTGATGGGACAATTGGCAGATGCCACACTTTTGGCTGGAGGAAAAGTTGTTGGCGTCATTCCGAAATCACTGCTGGAACGGGAGGTAGCACACTTATCACTTACAGAGTTGATCGTTACCGAAACCATGCATGAACGAAAGTCAATCATGGCAGACCGTGTCCAAGGATTCATTGCTTTGCCCGGAGGATTTGGAACGCTTGACGAACTGTTTGAAATTCTCACCTGGGCACAGTTGGGGATTCACACGCGACCAATAGCGTTACTGAATTCCGGCGGTTTTTTCGATCAACTACTTGGCTGGATAAACCACGTTGCCAGTAGTGGTTTCATTCGTCAACACGATACTGACAGACTCTTGGTTGGAACTGAACCGGAACCACTTCTTGAACTATTGCTGGCTTCACATGCGGTTGACGCCCCGCCATCGCCCCCAAAACGGGCAGACACTCGTTAGATCCGGCGCTTGACCTTGTTCCGGTTTCCCCAGTGGCGCTACCTTTGCAAAGCGCAAGGGAGTGCACCGAACCATGACACCAATCAGGGAAACGAGAGTCCGTGAAGGATTGTCCCGTGCGGCACTCCATCCTGAGGGCTTTCCGACTCTGGCCACACGTACCACATCGGGCTTGTTTCCCGCCGGTAAGGAGGGAAGGGAAGCTGCAGAATTTTGTACTTCCTCCGGATGGATTGACGTGGATCTGGCTTCTTCTACTGCTCGCTTGACTCCGTTGGGTTGGAACCGGTTGGTAACTGATCCAAGGCTTGATCTCGTGATGAATGAATTGCTTAGGCAAATTGATTCTTGGCGCGATCAGGACAGGGTGCTTCTTCAACGTCTTCGCGAAAAAAGCTCTAGCGTGGATCATTTGCGTGAAGTGATAGGTCAATTGATGGGGCATGGAGATCATGCCACGGATTCCGTCGTTCTTGCGCACCTGAAACTCCTCACATCCGCGAAGGGCATGGACGTTCCTTTGGCAACCCTTTTGGAATCTGTTCGGGTTGAACACTCTGGAACAAGTCTTGGTGCTTTTCACGACAGTTTGCGACGTCTGCGAACAATGGGACGACTCCACTTGCATGCCTGGACCGGCCCCCTGCACGATATGCCTCACCCAGAGGCCGCCTTGATGGCGGGACACGATATCGCCTATTACGCGAGCTTGCCTGATTCAGCATTGGATGCCACGGAGGGACTGACATGAGCATGGCAACGACTTTGAAAGATCTAGACCCGGTTTCCGTCCGATCCGCCATCGAGTATTTGAAGCAGGCGGGCAACCCGTTTCGGAATCATTTCGCCCGAAATGCAGACGACGAAGCGTGTGGCCGCTTCCATGTTCCAGAACTCTATGCCCGGGAGCGAACCATGCTCTTGGCACTCATTGAGCAGTTCCGTGAGAAACCCGGAGAAGATGCTGGCCTATTGCCTGTTCTTGGAAACAAAGGCTCTGGAAAGACCCACCTCTTGCACACGATTAAGCATGGTGCAGGCGGCAGGCAGATTATTGTCACGCCAGGCACATACCAACGTGATACCGACTTTCTGGAATACATGCTTTTTCAGGTCATCGACACACTGCTGGGGGGAGGACGACAAGGAAAAACCCGACCGTTGCATGTTGTTGGACTTGATGTAGCGTGCCGGTCCCTATCAGCCGCATTGGCAAGCCTTCCTTCATCTGAACGCATCCAGTTGTTTCCGCCGCCGTTTCTGGGTGGCCTACTCGGTAAACTCGGATTGGGACACGACCAGGCACGTGAAAAATGCTCGTGGCTGATATCGAAACTTGAAAACAGCCACGAGTTTGAATCAGCCAACGATCTTCTCGAATTATGCGACGAAGCAGGGTTGGACGCACAGCGCGCGTGCGATCTAGCATCGAGCCATGCTGCCAATTCGATGGGACGCGCGACTCAAGGCCTCATGATTGCCTCTGTGATCAAGGGATTTTGCCACGCTATATTTTTAGGAGATGAATCAGAGCTCTCAAGCTTTCTGACATTCGGATTTGCTGAAATTGAATTCCATGTCCGGCCATCCCGCGCAGATTTAGTACTATCGCTTTTCCGAGCTCTTATGGAAATTATGCGCAAGGCCCGTGTGCCTGTGGTAATTGCCTTTGATCAACTGGAAGACTTGCTGCTTGCTAGGCGCGGTGAAGATTCGTTCCGGATTGCCGAATCATTTTTTGCTGGTATTGTTCAGTCGTTACACCAAGTCCCGGGATTGGGATTCTTGCTATTTGCCGAGCGAGGACTTTGGAACCGTTTCGTTCCGTCACTAGATGGTTACATGCGGGATCGTCTTACCAATCCCGTGCATTTACCGGGTCTTGGTACTGTTCAGGCAATCCGGCTTGACCCACCACAACCAATTCTCGTCCGACTGGTTGTCGAAGCACGCTTACGCTCAACTCATGCAGCACATGCCTGCTTTACTGGCCTGCCAGCCTGCTTTCCTCTCGATCCTGAACAAGTAGATCGCGTGGCACGCACGGAATCGACCCTCCGCGATATGCTCCAGCAGTTCCGGGCCATGTTTGATGCAGCAGTCTATGGAGAACAGGTAGCAGTGGCTGCACCTGAAGCACCAACAACTGAAAATCCAACTCCGGTTGTCCTCAATCGTTTACTGCCACGAACTTCTGTAAGAGAAACCGAACTTGCTCAGACAATGCCTGACGTGGTTGTCAAATCTGTAGTGGAAGTAGCTGTCAATACCGCACCAACGGGGGCAGCAAACTCTTCACAAGACAACCCTGATTTAACTTCGCGTCTTATTGAATTGTGGGATCTTGAATTGGCTTCAGCTCGAAGGCAGCTTAGTCCCGATGGAGCATTATGTGGTGCTACCCGTGAAATCCAATCGGGTCTTGGTTTTCTCTTGCGATTGATCAATGAGCGTGGAATTCGTGTCGGCCCATGGAGACTTCAACATGTGGTCGAATCATTCGACTATGGTGATCATCCCGTTTACGGCGTGGTCAGTTTGGGCCATTGGGCAAGCCTCACAGGATCGCCTTGGAAAGTCGGAGTTGGACTTTTCTTGGGTAGGGGGCAAGGCAAATTGAAAGATTTGTCGGTAAAACTGGCAAGTCTTGATTTCGATCCTGCTTTGGTTGACCACTTGATATTGTTGCGACCAGATGACGATTTGATTTTAACTGGCAAAAGCAGACAGTTGTGGCAAGATGCAGAAAGACGTGGCAAGCACGCCCGTATCGAATCGATCGATCTGGATGGATTTGCCTCACTTTACGCACTTCCTCGTGTGCATGCCACTGCTATCGAAACCAGCGATCCTGAACAGGTTCGGCATCATCTGGCTTCGCTGCTGCATGACAAGGCGGACAGGCTTTTGCGACAAGTGTGCATGCCTGTACAGGATATCTGATTTGTATTTATTTACGGATAGTTATCATGACATTGCCTCATCCACGCGATTGCGACCGTTGGGCCACTGCGTGGGATTGGTGGCAGGAACTCGTGAACTTTGAACGACGTTCTGCGCAATGTGAAGATTTAAAGCTTCAGCGCATGAAAGAAATTCTTGAAACGCTGGGAAACCCGCAGGCTGGCATCAAGTGCCTTCATGTCGCTGGAAC
>Ga0209598_10000677_pt1 | contig 27741 bp, 27 predicted proteins | sample M_140807_EF_Meta_FD_187317 | JGI IMG/M metagenome (GOLD analysis project Ga0209598, IMG submission 187317) | Freshwater microbial communities from Lake Montjoie, Canada to study carbon cycling - M_140807_EF_MetaG (SPAdes) (version 2) | ecosystem: Environmental > Aquatic > Freshwater > Lake...
ACCTTTTTCGTTCGATCAGCCTCGCTGGCGAGGCAGCATGAACCCCAGGGGCGTGCACCTGATGCGGTCTTCGCCGCGGCGGAAAGTCTCCCAGGCCTCGGCGTAACTGAGATCCTCGCGCTTGGCGAGCCTCAAGCATGAGTAGCCCAGGAACGAGGCCATCAGGATCCGGAACGGCGTCATGGGTTGTGAGAGGTCGACCGTCATCGCAATCCGCCGCAGCGCATCGGTTTCCCGGCTCCACGTGGCCGCGTAGGCCGCCAACCCTGCATCCAGCGAATCGCGATGCTCGTGCAGGCACTGAGCGAGGACCGTCGCGCCTTCCATGGCCGCATTCACCCCCTGCCCCACGGGAGGCACCGGAGCACCAGCATCGCCCAGAAGTGCCACCCGCCCGGCCACGAGAGACGAGCACCGCTTGGTCTTGCCGGTCGGCAGACACTGCCGCCGGCTGAAATCCTCCACTTTTGTATCGGATGCGAAATGCCGCAGCAGCGGATGGGCCCTGTCGAGAAAAAGACCGGCATCCGCGGCGGAGTCGAACCGCCTCGTGCCACTGAATCCGATCTGGCAGAACCAGCGCGGATCCGCGGGCCCCCCGGGGCCGTTGATCGCCCCGGCCACGGCCGTCACAGGATGGACCGCAAGAACATAGAGGTACTGCGGATCCAGCTCGTCGAGGTGCTTGTCCAGGTGCAGCATCAGGGAGTGGTTGCCCAGATCGGCTCCCTCGACCGCAAACCCGCTGGTGTGATTGGCGATGGACTGCCGCACGCCGCTACCGCCGCCGTCGCAGCCCACGACAAGATCGAACCGTCGCACTTCGCCGGCCACGTCACCCCGCGACGCAATGCGGAGTTGTGGCTGCCCGGCAACAACGAGCGTCGCCTCCGCCCTGAAGTGAAGGGCCACGGAATCTGCATGCCGCTCCAGCAGATGGGCCTGAAGACAGCGGCAAATGTCACCGCGGCTCCCCGTCCAGCCCCTGCCGTGGTAGGTCTCCTCCGCGAAGCCAGCCCCGAGCCGACGAAGCCAGGGGTGGGGGGCGATCTTCAGCCCCTTGAAGTGAATGAGCCCGGCATCGAAACGGTCGCTGATGCCGATGAACCGCGCTGCACGCAAACCGTGGCCCGTGATGTCGATCGTGTAGCTGCGGTCGGGGTTGTAGGTTTCGGCGCTCGAGTGGTCGTCGGCGCGCTCGAATACCTCGATCTCGAACCCGCCCTGCTGGGCCAACGCCGCAGCCAGCGTCAGACCCGCGGGCCCGCCGCCGACGATCGCCACGCTGATTGCCACGTCTTGTCCTCGGGGATTTCGCCAGTTCCCGATCCTATCCTCGAGAGCATCCACCTCCAACGCGAGCCGTGGAACTCAAGGGGCCGTACGGTCTCCAGACAGCCCCTTGCCGAGATGCATGCCCGAATCGAGCAACAGCAGTTCGCCCGTCATCGTTGCGGCACCATCGATCAACCAGATCACCGCATCGGCAACCTCCCCCGGAGTGCTGGCACGCTCCAGCGGAACGGCCCGTTCGTATTGGCTCTTCAGCTGCTCCATGCCGCCCTCGCCGGCACCTCTCGCAAACCAACGGCTGAGAATCAGACCCGGGCACACGGCATTCACCCGCACATCCGGTGCAAGCATCCTCGCCACGTTCAGGGTAAGGGCGTTGAGCGCTCCTTTGGAGGCGATGTAGGGGGCCGAGGTGCCGATCCCGAGCGCCCCAGCCATCGACGAGACGTTCACGATCGCCCCCTTGGCCTTTGTCAGCTCCGGCGCACAGGCGCGGATCATCTGGAAGGGCCCGATCAGATTCACGGCGTAGATGTCATGGAAGACCTGCGCATCGAGCCCTTGCCAGCCCGCCATGCTGGCAACCGACGTGCGGCCCGCATTGTTCACGAGCGCGTCGATGCGTCCCCAGCGATCGACTGCGGCGGCGACCATGCTGCAGCAGGCAGCGTCGTCGGCGACGTCGGCCCGCACCACCAGCGTGTCGGCACCAGCCTCGGCGCAGGCTGCGGCCGATGCCGCGGCTTCCGCCTCGCTCTTCGTGTAGTTGATGACGACATCGTACCCGCGGCGTGCGAGGCCCAGGACCGTGGCGGCGCCCACACCCGTGGCAGACCCTGTCACGACGGCGACCTTTCGCTCTGGCATCTCAACCTCCCTGCAGATTTGCCCCGCTACCGCCCTTTCCCCATACCGTATCGCAAACGGCGCGGAATGAACACACGCGGCGGTGAGCCGTTCTTCACGAGCACGCGAGCAGAGTGAAGGAATAGAGCGGCGATTGAAAAACAGACCACTGTTGCCCGAGTTGCACTCGCTGATCCTCGGCGGGGCCTTGGATGTTCAGCGCAGGCCGGCCGTCAGCCCGCGGGCTCCCTGCAGCATCGAGACCAGCACGGCCGCCCGCGGGGACAGGATGGTGAGCCCGTACATCAGGCCGGCCTGAGGCGTCTTCGGCGGCGTGCTGAACAACGCAATCACGGGGCTCAATCGCGGCGACAAAACGCCGATGCCGCTGAGCCGGCCAGCCGGGGTGCGAAGTCCTCCCTTTTGGAAGATCAGCACCGCATTGCTCAGCCGTGGAGCGATCAGGCCGAGCGGGCTGGCCGTGGGAAGTCCCGGAAGTGTCCGCATGCCCGGTACCAGCGGCTTGTTGAGGCGGGCAAGCGGGCCTGCTGCGGTCGAATTGAGATTCCGAAATCCGGCGGCCTGAACGGCGCCGAGACCCATCGAGGCCACAAATGCCAGAAGGACGAGACCAACGGTAGCATGCTTGCGAACCATAGAATTTTTAGGTTTGGGTTTGAGAGGTTGAAAAGCCAATTCGCGACACAAATTCGACAGTCATTGGGATGCCGGAAGGTGTCAAGTTTCGGTCCTTGAATTTTTCAGGACCGTAAGCGTCAGAGCCTGAAAAACCGATACGAAACCCACTTTTTGACCGCCATGCACATACCCCCCCTGGCAGGGTCTGCAGCCGATGTCGTCGCCCGAATTTCGAGCGGCATGAACGTGTTCGTGCACGGCGCGGCGGCCACGCCCACGCCGCTGCTCGACGCCCTCGCCCTGAGGACCGATCTCCGGGACGTCCGTCTCTGGCACCTGCATCTCGAGGGCCCGGTCGGATTCGCTTCGGCCGAGCATGCCGGACGGTTTCGATCGGTGTCGCTGTTCACGGGCGCGGGCCTGCGGGAACCGGTGGCCGAAGGCCGGGCCGACTTCGTGCCGATCTTCCTCTCCGATATCCCGGCGCTCTTCCGGGATGGCCATGTCCGCCTCGACGCCGCGATCGTGCAGCTCTCCCCTCCCGATCGCCACGGGCTCTGCTCGCTGGGGACGTCGATCGACGCCGCCCGGGCGGCGGTCGATGCCGCACCGCTCCTGCTCGCGGAGATCAACCGGCGTATGCCCCGCACCCACGGCCACTCTGCCGTGCCGCTCGCGGCCGTCAGCGCCTGCTGCCACACCGACCGGCCGCTGCACGAGCATCCCGCGGCCGAGATTTCACCCGTCGACGAGGCCATCGGCGAGCATGTGGCGGGGCTCGTCGAGGATGGGGCCTGCCTGCAACTCGGCATCGGTGGCATTCCCGATGCCGTTCTGCGGAGGCTCGGCGATCACCACGACCTCGGCATCCACACCGAGATGTTCTCCGACAATCTGCTGCCGCTGATCGAGGCGGGCGTGATCACCAACCGCCTCAAGGAGATCCATCCCGGCCGGATCGTGACCAGCTTCGTGACCGGTTCGCAGCGGCTCTTCGACTTCGTCGACGATAACCCGCTGGTCGAGTTTCACCCCTGCGACCGCACCAACGACACGCTCGCGATCCGCAAGATCGACCGGATGACGGCGATCAACTCGGCGATCCAGATCGACCTCACGGGCCAGGTCTGTGCCGATTCGATCGGCCATCGGATCCACTCGGGGATCGGCGGCCAGATGGACTTCATGCGGGGCGCCGCGATGAGCCGCGGCGGCAGGCCGATCATCGCCCTGCGGAGCACGGCGAAGCAGGGCACGATCTCGCGGATCGTCCCCGAACTCGACGCCGGGGCCGGCGTCGTCACCACCCGCGGCCACGTCCACTGGGTCGTGACCGAACACGGGGCGGTCAATCTGCACGGCAAGACCCTCGCCGAACGCGGTAGACTGCTGGTCGCGATCGCCCATCCCGACTTCCGCCGGGGCCTCGAAGAACGGCTCCGCGGCCTGAAGCGGTTCGTCTGACACCGTTCCGCTTTTCACATTCATCCAAAGCCCTCATGCGCCACCTCACCGACAGCTTGCTGCTGTTTCTGGCCGGCGGCCTCGGCACGCTGCTGCGAGCCGGCTGCAACACGCTCCTCATCCGGCTCCTGGGGCATGGCTTCCCCTGGGGAACGCTGGCCGTGAACCTGATCGGATCATTCGTCTTCGGCGCGATCTACGGCCTGGTCAGCTCCCGGGCCCTGCTCTCGAAAGAGGTCGAGACGATCCTCCTCGTGGGGCTGCTCGGCGGGTTCACCACCTATTCGAGCTTCGCCTTCCAGTCGACCGAGATGCTGATCACGGGCCGGCCGCTCGTTGCAGCGGCCTACGTGGCGACGACGGTCGCGGCGGGCATTCTCGCGGTCTGGACCGGTCTGCGGCTCTGCTCATGACGACTCGGGCGGCGACCGCATGAATCTGGCGATGGCCGTGGTCACGATCCTGTTCTCCACGACCGACCCGATGCCCTGACGGCCAGGCGCGTCAGTGGTTGTCGGGCCAGGAGAAGAGCCGGATCGTGTTGCCGTCGGGATCGTGGACCACGAGCTCGCGGAATCCCTCGCCGTGCACCTTGGGCGCGGTGACGTCGCCTCCCGCATCGACCAGCTGTCCGTGAACGAGATCGAGATCGATGACCTCGAAGCCGAGGCTCCAGCGACCGCTCGCCTCTCCGGCCGACGGCCGGTCGAGGATCGCCAGCCGGGTGTTGCCCGCGTCGAGCAGGGCATAGCCGTCATCCACCACCCGCACGAGCACTCGCAGCCCAAGAACCGTTCGATACCACTCCACGAGCTCCGCCCAGCGGGCGGTGCGGAGTTCGACGCTGAACAGGTGCGGACGGCCGTTCTGGGGCATGGCGAGGGGGGTTCGGAGTAGTGAAAATCCCGGACTTCTCCAAAATCGTACGAAAACCGACAATCCCGGGTTGCCCGACCTGCGGCACGATCCCGTCCGACGCCCCGCGGCGTCCCCACCATCCATGAACCACCCCCCGAAACCCACCCCCGCCCCGTCCGCCGACGCCCCCTCGATGGGTTCCGGTGCCCAGCTGGAAAAAGCCCGCCGCGACAAGCTCGAAAAGCTCCGTGGCCTCGGGATCGACCCCTGGGGCCGCCGCTTCGACGGCGTCCAGCCGATCGCCGCAGTCCGGGCCGCCGGCGAGCCCCTCGACAAGGCGGCCGATGACGGCCCGACCGTCCGGGTCGCCGGCCGGATCATGCTCCTGAGGAGCGCCGGCAGCCTGGTGTTCATCGATCTGGTCGACCGCACCGGCCGGATCCAGATCATGCTCGGCAAGAAGCAGGTCGGGCCAGACACCTGGAAGGTCGTCGATTGCCTCGACCTCGGCGACATGATCGGCATCGACGGCCGGCTCGGCTTCTCGAAGACCGGCGAGATGACGGTCTTCGCCACGGGACTCGAGTTCCTCACCAAGTCGCTGGAGACGCCGCCCGACAAGTACCACGGCCTCGTCGATCCCGACCTCAAGCAGCGGATGCGGTATCTCGACCTGATCCACGGCGAGGGGGTCCGCGACCGCTTCGTGGCCCGCAGCCGGATCGTCGAGGCGGTGCGGCGGGTGCTGGCGGCGCGAAACTATCTCGAGGTCGAGGGGCCGACGCTCCAGGAGAGCGCCGGCGGCGCGGCGGCCCGCCCCTTCAAGACCCATCACAACGCGCTCGACATGCCGCTCGTGCTGCGGATCGCGCTCGAACTGCACCTCAAGCGGCTGCTCGTGGGGGGCATGGAGCGGGTCTTCGAACTCGGCCGGGTCTATCGTAACGAGGGGGTGAGCCCGCGGCACAATCCCGAGTTCACGATGCTCGAGGCCTACGAGGCCTACGGCGACTACCTCACGATGATGGATCTCACCGAGGCGATCATCGTCGAGGCCGCGAAGGCGGCCGGGGCGCCGATGAAGTTCACCTTCATGGGCCGCCCCGTCGACCTCACCCCGCCCTTTCGCCGGGCCCGCTACGACGACCTGCTCGCCGAGGTCACCGGCTGCGATCCCCGCGACCCGGCGAGCGTGGCCGGAGCAGCGGCCGCGATCGGCATCGAAACCGCCGGCCGCCATCCCGACGTGATCAAGAGCGACCTCTTCGAGGCCCGGGTCGAGGAGACGCTCGACGGGCCGGTGTTCGTGATCGACTATCCGGCCGCCGTCTGCCCGCTGACCAAGCGGAAGGCCGGCCAGCCGGACGTGGCCGAGCGGTTCGAGCTCTACGTGGCCGGGATGGAACTGGCCAACGCCTACACCGAGCTCAACGATCCCGACCTGCAGGAGGATCTGTTCCGCACCCAGCTGGCCGGGCTCGCGGCCGAGGAGTCGATGGCCCGGATGGACACCGACTTCATCCGCGCCCTGCGGCACGGGATGCCGCCCGCCGGCGGACTCGGCATCGGCATCGACAGGCTGGTGATGTTTCTCACCGCGGCCCCGAGCATCCGCGACGTGATCCTGTTTCCGATCCAGCGGCCCCAGGAGTAGGGCGGGCTTCGGCCCGCGAACCGTATGTACAAACTCCTCCTCTGCTGGCGCTACCTCCGCACCCGCTGGATCGCGCTTGCGAGCGTGATCAGCGTGACGCTCGGCGTGGCGACGATGATCGTCGTCAACGCGGTGATGGCCGGCTTCTCCCACGAGATGCAGACCCGGATCCACGGCATCCTCTCCGACCTCGTGTTCGAGAGCCATTCGCTCTCGGGCTTTCAGGATCCGGCCTGGCACATGGAGGAGATCCGCCGCGCCGCCGGCGACTCGATCGCCGGGATGACGCCGACGGTGGCGGTGCCGGCGATGCTCAACTTCCAGGTTCGCGGCCAGTGGGTGACCAGGCAGGTGATGTTCATCGGCATCGACGAAAGCTCGCACGCACAGGCCAGCGACTTCGGACGCTACCTCCAGCACCCCGACAACCGCAAGCAGCTCTCGTTCGGGCTCCGTGAAGGGGGCTACGACACGGTCGACAGCCAGGGGGACGGCCCGGCCCCCACCCGGCCGGCGCTCGAGGGGGCCGGCTGGCCCCACCGCCGGATGCGGGTCGAGCGGGAGCGGCTCTGGCGGGAGCGGCAGGAGGATCAGGCCCGTGAGTCATCGGCCGCCGGGCCGGTTCGGCCGGTGGACCATCAGGTGGACGCTGTGCTGGCGGCGACGGAGGGCGAACAGGCGTCTGCAGAGGAAGATCCCCCAGCCGACGGCAAGGCCCCTGCCCGGGCCGATCCCTTCCGAGCCGCCCGTCCGGAAGAGGGTCGCAGGATGGACCCGGCCAAGGAACAGTTCACCGGCATCGTGCCCGGGATCGGCCTCGCCAGCTTCCGCGACTCGACGGGCGTCGACCGCTTCCTCGTGCTCCCCGGTGACGATGTGAAGATCACCTTCCCCACCGCCGGCACGCCGCCCAAGGCGGTCAGCGACACCTTCACGATCGTCGATTTCTACGAGAGCAAGATGAGCGAGTACGACTCGAACTTCGTCTTCGTGCCGATCCAGTCGCTGCAGCGGATGCGGGGCATGATCGAGCCTCAGACCGGGATTCCGAGCGTCAACTCGATCCAGATCAAGCTCAAGCCCGGGGCCGACCTCGACGCGGTCCGGAACCGGCTCCGGCAGGTGTTTCCGGCCGAGCTCTATGCCGTCTCGACCTGGCGCGACAAGCAGGGGCCGCTGCTCTCCGCCGTCGACATGGAGATGGCCGTCCTCAACATCCTCCTGTTCATGATCATCGCGGTGGCCGGCTTCGGGATCCTCGCGATCTTCTTCATGATCGTGGTCGAGAAGACCCGCGACATCGGGATCCTCAAGTCGCTTGGTGCCAGTTCCTCCGGCATCGCCGGAATCTTCCTCGGCTACGGCCTGTTCCTCGGGCTGGTAGGCGCCGGGGCGGGTCTGGCCCTCGGCCTGGCGATCACCTGGAACATCAACTCCATCCGCACCGCCGTCGAGTGGTGCACGGGGGAGCGGGTCTTCGACCCGTCGATCTACTACTTCTTCCGGATTCCCACGATCGTCCACACCGGCACGATCCTCTGGATCATCGCCGGCGCCGTCGCCATCGCCGTCGCCTCGAGCGTGCTGCCGGCGCTGCGGGCGGCGCGGCTGCATCCGGTGGAGGCGCTGCGACATGAATGACGCCGCGGGCGGGCAGCCCCTGCTGCAAGTGCGCGGCGTGCGAAAGAGCTACCGCTCTGGGGGCGGCACGCTCGAGGTGCTGCGGGGCGTCGACTTCGAGGTCGAGCCCGGCGGCTTCGTGGCGATCGTCGGCCAGAGCGGGTCGGGCAAGAGCACGCTCCTGCACCTGATGGGGCTGCTCGACGCCCCAGATTCAGGCGAGGTGCATCTCGGCGGCCAGCGGATCGACAGCCTCTCCGCGGCCAGGCGCGACCGGATCCGCAACACCGACATTGGGATGGTGTTTCAGGCCTACCACCTGCTCCCGGAGCTCGACGCCCTGGAAAACGTCCTCGCCCCGCTGTTCGTCCGCTATTCCGTGGGCCAATGGCTGCGGCAGCGGGCAGACGCCCGGCGGGCCGCCCGCGGACTCCTGGAGCGGTTCGGCCTCGGCGGCCGGCTCCACCACAAGCCGCGGCAGCTCTCCGGCGGCGAGATGCAGCGGGTGGCGATCGCCCGGGCGCTCGTCGCCCGGCCGCGGGTGCTGCTCGCCGACGAGCCGACCGGCAACCTCGACGAGGCCAGCGGCTCCGGGATTCTCGACACGCTCTGCGAGTTGAACCGTGAGGACGGGCTTTCTATAGTGCTCGTCACCCACGACACGTCGATCGCCCGGCGGGCCGACCGGATCGTGCGGCTTGCGGCCGGGCGGGTCGAGATCGCCTGAGCAGACAATCACACGACCAGCCCGCGCCCCCCACCGAGGCCCGCAGCCATGCCCCGCATCGTCTTCATGAACGACCGCCTCGTGCCCGAGGACGAGGCCCGGGTCAGCGTCTTCGACCACGGCCTGCTCTACGGCGACGGCGTCTTCGAGGGGCTCCGCAGCTACTCCGGCCGGGTCTTCCGGCTCGACGCCCACATCGACCGGCTCTGGGCCAGCGCCCTGGCGATCAGCCTCGCCATCCCGACGACCAAGGCGGCCGTCGCCAAGGCGGTGAACGACACGCTCGCGGCCAACAATCTCTCCGACGGCTACGTGCGGCTCGTCGTCACCCGCGGCGCGGGCAGCCTCGGCCTCGACCCCAACCGCACCAAGAACCCGCAGCTGATCGTGATCGCCGACACGATCAGCCTCTATCCGGCCGAGTTCTACGAGAAGGGGCTGCGGATCGTGACCGCCGCCACGCAGCGGGTCCAGTCGGCGGCCCTTTCGCCGCGGATCAAGTCGCTCAACTACCTCAACAACATCATGGCCAAGCTCGAGGGGCTGCAGGCCGGCTGCGTCGAGGCCTTGATGCTCAACCACAAGGGCGAGGTGGCCGAGTGCACAGGTGACAACGTGTTCATCGTCCGCTCCGGCCGGCTGCTCACGCCTCCACCCGAGGCCGGCATCCTCGAGGGCATCACCCGCAACGCCGTGATGGAACTGGCCCATGCGGCCGGCATCGACTGCCGCGAGACGCCCCTCACCCGCTACGACGTCTACACGGCCGACGAGTGCTTTCTGACCGGCACGGCCGCCGAGGTGATTCCGGTCGTCGATGTCGATGGCCGCAGGATCGGCGCGGGCACGCCCGGCCCCGTCACCAGCAGACTCAAGGCCGACTTCCACAGGCTCGTGCGGGCCTGAAACAGTCGTGCTCAGCGACGCAGGCGGTGTTCCTCGTCGCCGATGGCGTCGTATCGGGACACGTAGCCCGGCTCGCCGGCCCGGACGAGTTCCGCCTCATACTCGCCGACCACGCGGCTCTGGATCAGCTCCCTGGCGGCGGCGTTGATGGGGTGGGCAATGTCGGCATAGAGCCGCAGGCGACCCTCGTCGTCGCGGGGCAGATGCCCCTCCGACTGCTTCTTGCCGCACTGGCAGCAGTAGGCCGAGCGGAGCGGGTTCTTGAATCCGCAGCCGTGACAGTGCGATGAGAGTTTTCGGCTCGGCATCGCCACGAACGGCCCGGCCGGGCTGCCGATGATCTTGATGTCGCGGACCACGAAGGCGTGGTCGATCGTGATCGAGCAGAAGGCGAGCAGCCGCTCGGCGGCGTTCTCGACCAGTTTGACCCGAACCTCGGTGATCTCCATGGCTGATCCCCCAAAACCCAAGAGCCTCGGGCAGCCTTCCCGGGCCGCCCTCCCCAATTCGGCATCAAGTATCCACTCTCGATCGCCGAAGCGAAAGTGGTTCTTGAACCCCGGTCGGCAGCCGCTCCGGTCTCAGCCGACGACGACCGGAAACACCCCGGGCCAGCCGGCGGCATCGAGCCGGTCTGCGATCCGGCCTGCATCCTCCGCCGAACTGGCGAGGGCGAAGCAGGCGCTGCCGCTGCCGGTCAGCATCGGCCGCACCGCCCCGGCCCGGGCCATGTCGTCGAGTAGCCGGGCCACGTCCGGACAGAGATCGCGGGCGGGCGGCTCGAGCGTGTTGTGCATGAACGCATGGACGGCCGCGGCATTCCCTGCCGCGAATGCCCTCGCCAGACGGCCCGCGTCGCCGCGACGAGAGGGATCGGGGATGCAGCGGGCATAGACGGCCGCGGTGGACAGGCCGGCTGCGGGGCAGGCGATCACGGCCGCAAGCGGCGGCATTCCCTCGACGGGCTCGATCCGCTCGCCGCGGCCCGCCGCGATCGCCGGCCCGCCGGCGAAGAACCAGGGCACGTCGCTGCCGATGCGGCTCCCCAGGTCGGCCAGACGCTGCAGCGGCCAGTCGAGGCCCCAGACCTCGGCCGCGGCTCGAATGATCGCGGCCGCATCGCTCGAACCACCGCCGAGCCCGGCGCCGGACGGAATCCGCTTCACGAGGTCGATCTCGAGGCCATGCCGCACTCCGGCCTCCTCGGCCAGCAGCCTCGCTGCCCGTACGACGAGGTTCGTCTGATCGGCGGGCACGTCGCGCCGCAGCGACTCGCCGGCCGGTTCAGCAATGCGGCCAGAGAATGAAACCCGCAGCCGGATCTCACTCGTCTCGAGCACCCTCAGATGGAGCGTGTCGTGGAGCGACACGGGCACCATCAGCGACTCGATCTCGTGAAACCCGTCGGGACGGCGTACGAGCACGGCCAGCGAGAGGTTGAGCTTGGCCGGGGCGTGGATGGTCAGGGACGGCGACAGGCCGGCTCCGGGCGTCGGCACATCACCTCCAGTTGGAGACGAACGCCACCGTGCCCAGTGCCAGAACCAGCCCGATGGCCACGAGCACCGCCAGCAGAATCGAAATGCTGCGGCCGGCCCAGAGATCGTCGCGGATCATCTCGCTGCGATCGCTGCGGTCGAACGAACTGTTCCAGACCGGAAATGCCTGTTTGTCGTAGACCCAGGCGGTCCGTTCCTCGAGTTGCTGCTGGCTCATGGCGATGCCTGTAGTATGGTTCTCAAACCCACCAAAACTTTACAACGCCCGCGGCATGGATGCCAGCCGCCCCACCCCGCATGCAGACCGCGCACATTCTCGAACCAGGCGACCTCCTCCCGGCCTGGGTTGCCGAGCAGGGCCAGCCCGCCTGGCGGGTCAAGGCGATCCGCCGCTGGTTGTTTGGCGGCCGGGCCGCCTCGTTCGCCGACATGACCGACCTGTCGAAGGGCCTGCGGGCCGGGCTCGAGGGGGCGTTTCGGATCTGGACGACCTCGATCGCCCGGCACAACAGGGCCGACGACGGCACCGAAAAGCTGCTCCTCGAACTGCACGACGGCCAACGGATCGAGTGCGTGCTGCTCCGGGACGGCGAACGCCGCACGGTCTGCATCAGCTCGCAGGTGGGCTGCGCGATGGGCTGCGTGTTCTGTGCCAGCGGCATCGACGGAGTCGTCCGCAATCTGACCACCGGCGAGATCATCGAACAGCTGCTGCGGCTCCAGCAACTGCTGCCGCCGACGGAGCGGCTCAGCCACATCGTGGTGATGGGGATGGGGGAGCCGCTGGCCAACCTCGACCGGCTGCTGCCGGCGCTCGCCGCCGCGCAGGATCCCGAAGGCCTCGGCATCTCGCAGCGGCGGATCACGATCTCGACGGTCGGGCTGCCGCCGGCCATCGACCGGCTGGCGGCCGAAAACCCCGGCTATCATCTGGCCGTCTCGCTTCACGCAGCCGACGACCCGCTTCGGACCCAGCTCGTGCCGGTCAACAAGTCGATCGGAATCGCCGAGGTGATGGCGGCCGCGGACCGCTACTGGGAGGCCTCGGGCCGGCGGCTGACGTTTGAATACGTGCTCCTCGGCGGCGTGAACGATTCAGAGGAGCATGCCCGAAGCCTCATCCGCCTGCTCGGCGGGCGGGCCGCGCTCGTCAACGTGATCCCCTACAACGCGGTCGCCGGCATGCCCTGGCGGGAGCCCTCGCAGGGATCCCGTGACCGGTTTCTCGACACGCTCCGCGAGGCGGGCGTCAACGTGCAGGTTCGCCGCCGCAAGGGAGCCCGCATCGACGCCGCCTGCGGCCAACTGCGGCGGATCGCGGCCGGGTGATCTCAGACAAACCAGCCGAGCAGCAGCAGGGCGGCAAGGACGAGGCCGAGGATGCCTCCCAGCCAGACCGCCCAGTGGATCGTTGCGAAGCGGATCTCCGCCGGATCCTCGTGGTGCGTGGCGGCGAAGATCAGACTGGCAAGGGCCATCAGCGGCAGGCCGAAGAAGATCCCCGGCACACGATCGACGAGCGTGGCGAACAGGCAGGGCATGAGGGCGGGCATCAAACCGGCAAACATTGCCAAGGGGGTCATTTTGGAGCTTCCTTGCGTTGGGATGCCGCCGAGGCGGCGTTGCGGTGGGCCTTGCGTTCATCATCCGTGGGCATGCCCAGCGGGCCGGCCCAGGCGTCGTAGATCACGAGCATGTTGAGCATTCCGGCGAGCATGGTGTAGAGCGTGCCGATCTCGAACCAGCGGCCGAAACGGCGGTGCCAGATCGAGACCTCGTCGATCCGCGACTGTCGCCAGGGCGGCCGATCGAAGAAGTCCTCGGCCTCGATGTCGGGATCGGCTGAGGCTAGGCTGGTCGCATAGTCACGGGAGACGTACTGGCCCGGTGTCAGCGGCGGAGCCATGAAGGAACTGCCAAAAAAAGGCTGTTTCGCCGGTCCCTGCAGGTGCAGCGACTGGAACATGGCGGGCAGCGCCACGAGACCGGCACCGGCCTGGCAGACGTAGGCCCAGCGGGTGTTGCCCGGGGTCCACGAGGCGTAGACGACCCGCCCCCCCCCGAGCCAGAGCCCGGCGATGAAGGTGCCGAGGATCGCCCCCATGAACAGGCGGCCCTTGAAGAGCCTGCCCTGATAGATCTGGCCGAGTCCGGGCAGGCACCAGGAGAGCAGCGCCGCGAGGGCCGGGTTCTTCAGGTCGATCGCCGATCCGTCGTCGGGCGACACGGCCACGATTCGGGGTGCCGGTTTGCTGCGATCGCGATGCTTCTTCCCCATCTCACGGATGCTCCTCAGCGGAGTCTATGCGATGCCGACTCCCGCGCGGTAGGGGCCGGAGACTATCCGACGGTTTTTCAGCCCGATGGCAGGCTGCCTGATCGCTGCCGCGGGCATTGCTTGCGCCGTCGGCAGGGTCGCAGGCCGAAGTGATCGCGTCGGAATTCTTCCGATCCGCTGCTGTTCCCCTTGCCTGGCTGAGGCAACTCAGCCCCAGAGATCAGCCCCAGAGCCGTCGCACGACCCGGACCTGCGGATTGGCGGGCGGCGGTCGGTCGTCTTCGACCTCGATCGCCTTCTTCTGCGGCTGCTCGACGCCGCAGGGCGGAGCAAGCTCACGCCAGACACGTTCCACCGTCGCGGCATCGATCTGCTCGAGTCCGTCGCCGGCGGCCGCCACGACCGAGAGCCTCGCGAGCTGACAGACTGTCCTCGGCACTCCCCCGGCGAACCGGGCGATCGTTGCGGCGGCCTGAGGCGAGAACCGTTCCTCACCGCCGCCGACGCGACGGATCGCAGCGGCGAGAAAGCCGGCGACATCGTCCTCGCCCCACGGCCCAAGTTCGATGCGCACGGCGGCCCGCTGTCGGATGGTGACCGGCAGCCGGGCGAACCCGGCGGGCGTTGATGTCGCCAAGACGAGCAGCCGGGCAAACCGTGGCTCGGCGGCGCTGACCAGCCGCACGATTCCCTCGACCGCATCGGCCGGGGCATGGTCAAGATCGTCGAACACGCAGGCCGTCGTCCGCTCCATGAGCGTATTCTCGCGGAGCCTGTTTTCCAGCTTCTGCCAGGGACGCAGCGGCTCCGACCGGCTCTGAGCGTCGAGCGGCAGGCGTTCGAGCAGCATCTCGATCCAGTCGCCGGAGGAGAGACCGCGGAGCGAAAGCAGCGCCGCCTCGGCCCCGAGGCCGGCCAACCTGCGGATGACCATCGCGGCGAGATGGCTCTTGCCCGAGCCCTCGGCTCCGACCACGAGACCCAACCGCTGCCGGTCGTCCACCAGCCATTCGATCCGGGCGAGGGCCTCCTCCTGCGGACCGCCGAGGTGGAAGGTCGCCGGCTCGAGGCTGCCATCAAAGGCCGCGGCGCTGAAGTTCCAGGGGTCGCGTACCATAGGGGCCGAAGTGTAGCGGGGCCCGCATTCCGGGTCAGGACGAAAACGCCGCCGGAAAACCGCGGCAAACATCCGCGCCCGGCCCCAAAACCAATTTTCAAACCAAGTCCCTCATCCCAGGCCAGCGGTGCCGATTCATGAGCGAACGATTCTTTCTGGCAGCCCCGCCACGCGCGGGCCATGCCCTGCTCGAAGGGGACGAGGCGAGACATCTTGCCCGCGTGCTCCGGGCCAAGGTGGGCGACGAGGTGCGGGTGTTCGACGGCAGCGGCGACGAATGGCCGGCGACGGTCGCCGCGATCCGTCGCGAGGAGGTCGCGGTCGATCTCGGCCAGCCGCTGCCACGGATCGAACCGCAATTGGCCCGGCTCACGCTCGCAGTCGCCCTGCCGAAGGGCGACCGGCAGAAATGGCTGGTCGAAAAACTGACCGAACTGGGCGTGGCCAGGCTCCTGCCGCTGGTCACGGAACGGGGCGTCGCCGAGGCCACCGAATCGGCCCGGACGCGGATGGAACGGGGCGTGATCGAGGCCTGCAAGCAGTGCGGCCGCAACCGGCTGATGGAGATCGCCGAGCCGCTGACGCTCGAGGCTGTTGCGTCCGGTTTTTCAGCCGCGGTTCGGCTGATCGCCCATCCGGGCTCAGCGCCGGCCACGGTCGGACGAATCGGTGGCCCGGATCAGGAGATCGTGGCGGCGATCGGCCCAGAGGGAGGGTTCAGCGCCGACGAGATCGCCGCCGCCGTCGCGGCCGGATTCACTCGAGTCGGACTGGGCCCGCAGATCCTCAGGGTCGAGACCGCGGCCATCGCCCTTGCTGCACGGCTGATCGTGGCCCCGGAATGAGGCCCGCTCAGTCGCAGCAACTGCACCGCTGCGGGATGTCCAGCACGAGCGTGGCGGCATAGGTCGTCTTGTCGTAGCCCTCGCCTGTCTCTTCGGGCCGCACGACGTGGGCCACGACGAGCACGAGGTCGCCCTGCTTCGGCGTCCAGCGGCAGCGGCCCTCCGCATCGGTCTTCCGCTCGTAGTCCGGATCGAAACCCTCCTTGAGCGTCGTCCCGCGCGGGATGAACGAGACCCGCTCGTCGACGGCCGGCCTCCCCTGCAGGAGCAGCCGCACGGCAATCTCCCGGCCCGGACCGCAGCCGAGCACGGGATGGGTGTCGAGCACCAGTTCCAGCGGATGCCCGAGCGGTGTCGCAAACGAGCCGGTCGCGGCGGCGGGATCATCGAGCGATTCGGAGACCAGGAAATAGGCCTTTCCCCCCTTGAGCCCGCGGCCGCCGTGCCGAACGCCTTCCCGCACGTGGGAAACGCAATGCAGCCCGACCGAGTCGGCGACGAACCGGCCGGACCACCATCCCTCCTTTGGCGCGTAACCGACATCGACGAGATCGGGCACGAGGTCGGTCGTCCGCTCGTTCGGCCCACGCACGGCGAGCGACGCCCCCTCCAGGGAGCCGAGCTTGCCGGCAATCTTGAAGTCACGATGGTCGTTGCCGTGATTGCCGAGGAACAGATCGACACGGACGGCGTCGTCCGGCCGGATCAGGCTCGAGGAAACCTGCACCCAGGTGTCGTGGGCACGGGCAATCCCCTGCCCCCTGAACTGGATCGGGAGGCAGCATGCCAGGCACCAGAAAATCGCCGTCTGCAAGAACCGTCGCTCAGTCATTGGTCACCGCCTCTCCGCCGTTGATGCTGTGCAGCGACCGATGGAGCGTGGTATCGGTGCTCTCTGAGAGCACGACGACGCGGCCGTCACCGAAGAGCACGTTGGCTCCTCCCGGATGAAAACTCTTCGGGCCGAAGAATCCCGACCAATGGGCGACATAGTCGGGAATCCGGCTGTTGGGTGGCAGGAAGCCGTTGGTGAGGGTGTTGCCCTGGGTCGTCGCCGCCCAGGCCAGTCCCCTGCCACGCATTGCGGCGCTCGAGGCGCCACGCCATCCGGTCACCGCCGAATCGGTCGCCCAGGTCGCCACCTTGGCGTCGATCTCGGCCGTGGTCGGTGTCGACGTGTTGGTCTTCAACGTGAGCGGTGGCCCGGCGTTGAAGTAGTTCGAGCCGTTGAGCGTGTATTGATAGGGAAAGGGCGGAGGAGATCCGATCGGAAAGGTTTTGTCGTCGCCGATGCTCCGCACCGCCTCGCTGGCGATCACGGTCTTGGAGAGGCCGTCAGTCATCTGAGATGGCTTGACCTTCGAGTTTTCGTAGACGATGCCGTCGGTCGGCTTGCTGAAGTCCCAGTAGGCCTTCCCGTTGCCATCGGCGGTTGCGCTGCCGATGCTCACCATGTAGTTGTTGCCGGCGTAGGCATAGCCATTGGACTTCTGCACGCTGGGTGCCGGATCGCTCGGGCAGAGCAGCACCGGGAGTGGCGTCGCGAACAGCGCCACAAACTCCGCGGTGGGCGTCTGGCCGGTGTAGGGCCCCGTGAAGGGCGTCTTTGTGAAGTCGAGCCGATCCGAGATCGTGGCCTCCTCCATATAGGGCAGCAGCCGTGCATGGAGCGACCAGCCGGCCGTCGTTCCGGTGCGGATGTCGGTCGGCGGAAACGCCCGCTTGGCAGACTCGTAGTTCAGGAGCGAGAGGCCGAACTGCCTCAGTTTGCTGCCACAACTCATCCGACGGGCCGACTCCCGCGTCGACTGGACTGCCGGCAACAGGAGGCCGACGAGGACGCCGATGACCGCGATCACCACGAGCAGTTCCACGAGCGTGAACGCCCGTTTTTCAAAATGCTTTCCTTCATCTGGACAGATGGTCTTCCAATCGATGGCCTTCATGGCGCAATGACTCCCTGAGTGAGTGCCTGGGGCCGCGACCGGATCCGGGATGCGCACGCGCGGCATCGCGACGGACTCTGGGCGCGGGACTTCTCTGGCGAACGGAGAATTCGTTCAGGCCAGGCGGGGAGGCGGCGCCTGAGGAGAGAAGGCCGGGCCATCGTCGACCTCGTCGACGAGCCCGATCCAGACGAGCACAAGACACTGCAGGGGAGACTCGACGACGGGCGGAGGCAGCGCCCCGGCTGCGGCACACCACTGGGCCACGATGCCGCCGCAGGCGAGCATCGCCCTCAGCACGACGACCCGATCATCTCGCTCGTGCGGCCGATCCTCCTCGGGAGCGGAGGATTCGCAGCAGGATGGCGATTCCTCCTCACAACAGCCGCTGCCCTTGGCAACGGCACAGCAGGAGGAGGGCTTTTCGATGACCGGCGGGGCCGCGACCCTCCGCTGCAGGGCGGCGATCACTGCGGGCTCGATCCGCCGGGCCCGGGCCCAGGCGAGCAGTTCTGCCGGCGTGTTGCAGCAGCAGTTCGAGAAACACTGCTCGGCCGTCGCACAGCCGCAGGGCTTGTCCATGCAGGGAAACGGGGTCGACCTGTCCTTGCCCGCCAGACGCCTCGATGCAACCGCATCGACAGCAGCGGGGCTGCCCCCGAGCGGCAGCGGCAGACCGGAGGCCACGAGGCAATAGGCCCCGATCACGCACCAAGTGGTCAGTCGCCGCAGCGGGAAGGACACCATGGGTCCAGTGTAGCCCCGAACCCGAGTAGCACAAATTTCGGGCGAATCGCACGAATCTCACATCGACCGCGACCCTTCGCGGACTACAGAGCCCGCAGTGCGGCGACGGCATCGGCCAGTTCGGCCCGGGCACCGATTCCGTCCACGGGCTCGAGACCGATCCAGCCCCGATAGCCCTGCTCCTCGAGCGCCGCGAGCACCCCCGGCAGATCGACATGACCGCTGCCGAGGATCACCGCCCGGCCGCGGCCCTTGAATGCGCCTGCGATGGCATCGGTGGCATGCACGTGGGCGACCAGCGGACCGAGTCTGGCGACGGCAGCGACCGGATCATGGCCGTGCACGACGAGCGAGCCCGTCACGAGGTGTGTGGCGAGCGACCCTTCGGGCAGGGCCTCGATCAGCCGCAGCAGGTCGTCAGGGGCCGACCGGCCCGCCTCTGCCGACAGCCTCGGCCCGACCCGGTGGCCCCAGTCGCCGAGATCGGAGAGCACCTCGACGAGCAGGTTCCAGCGTGGATCGGGCTTCGCCTCTCCGCCCGCCGCTCCCGGGGGCGGGATGTCGCCGATGTGGTTGAGCACGACTGCCGCGCCGAGATCCCGGGCGAGTTCCATCGCCGACTTGGTCGCGGCGATCCGCCCCTCGAGGCGTTCGGGGTCTGCATAGCCGCCGCGGGTCGGAAAGGCGACCGCGGCGACGACGAGCCCCTCGTCCTCGAGCCACTTGCGAATCTGACGGATGCCCGTCTGCGACATCTGTCCGGCATCGAGTCCGCTGCGGACGTCGAGTTCGACGCCCCGCAGGCCGAGTTCGCGGACGCCCCGCAAAGCGGTGCGAAGATCGCCCGACAGGCCGACGGCCGCGACGGAGAGGCGGGATGTGTCCATGGCTGCGGTGTATCGATCCGGGTGGACGTGGCGGTCAGGCAATCCCGCAGGGGCTGGGCAATGCCGCCGCGGGCCGCCGGGTCGCCGGGGCGTGATCGGGATTGTATCCTCGTCGCCATGCCGTCGATCGAGCGGGTGATCGCCGAACTCGAAAGCCTCGCGCCACTCAGACTGGCCGCCGAGTGGGACACTGTCGGCCTGCTCGTCGGCAGCCGCCGGCCCGCGATCGAGCGGCTCATGACATGCCTCACGCTCACGCCGACGGTGGCCCGGGAGGCGGTCCGCGAGGCCGCCGACATGGTCGTCAGCCACCATCCACTCCCGTTCCGACCGGTTGGCCGAATCACCGACGCCACGCCGACGGGATCGGTCCTCCTCGAGCTCATCGGCGGCGGCGTGGCGGTCTGGAGTTCACACACCGCCTGGGATTCGGCCGCCGGTGGGATCAACGACCAGCTGGCATCCCTGATCGGACTCGATCATGTCACGCCGCTCGAGCCCGACGCCATTCATCCGCTCGCGGGCTTCGGCCGGGCGGGCTCCGCGCCGGTCGGCTGGACGGTCGCCCACCTGGCCCGACACCTCGCCGAAAGCCTCGCCGTCGGAGGCGTGCAGCTGGTCGGCGATCGGTCCCGGCCGGCAGGACGCGTCGGCATCATCTGCGGCAGCGGTGGTGACTCGCTCGACGCCGTCCTGCAGGCCGGCTGCGAAACGCTCGTCACCGGAGAGCTCAAGTTGCACGCCGCCCTCGATGCAGACTCCCGCGGTCTGGCCGTGGTCGCCGTCGGCCACCATGCCAGCGAGCGGTTCGCGATGGAGCGGCTGGCAACGAGACTCGCCGAATCACTGCCGGGCCTGCATGCCTGGGCGAGCCGCGACGAAACCGATCCCGTCGCCTCACTCCCCAACTCGTCGCCCCGGTGAGTCCTGCCGGGCCGGCAATGGTTTGATCCGCCGACGTTCGGCGCTACACTTGAACCTGCCGTTCGAGCCCATCGCTCCTTCCCCTGGCGGACATCGTGCCCAAGTTTCTCATCGCCCTGCCGGTCTTCAACGAGGCGGGGCACGTGGTGGAGGTGCTCGACGAGGTCCGCCGGCACACCGACCACGTGCTCGTCGTCGATGACGGCTCGACCGACGGCACCGCTTCCCTGCTGGCCGGACGCGACGACATCGCGGTAGTCCGGCATAGTGCCAACCGCGGCTACGGCGCCGCCCTCGCGACCGCCTTCGCGACGACGCTCGCCGGCGACTGGGACGGCCTCGTCACGATCGACTGCGACGGCCAGCATCAGCCCCGGCTGATCCCCGAGTTCATCGCCGCGACCCTCGACCCGCCCGGTTCCGACATCGTCAGCGGCAGCCGCTATCTGAAGCGGTTTCCCGGCGACAGCGAGCCCCCCGAGACCCGCCGGCGGATCAATGCCGAGATCACCGCCGAGATCAACGCCCGCCTCGGCCTCTCGATCACAGACGCCTTCTGCGGGTTCAAGGCCTACACCCGCCCGGCGCTGGAACGGCTGCATGTCAGCGAGATGGGATACGCGATGCCGCTCGAGGTCTGGGTGCAGGCTGCCAGAGCGGGCCTGCGGATCCGGGAACTTCCCGTGCCGCTGCTGTACCTCGATTTGACGAGGAGTTTCGGGGGCGCACTGGACGATGCGGCAACGCGTCTGGCCTACTACCGTCGCGTGCTCGATCGAGCGGAATCGGCCGCTGCCGCGGTCGGCGGGTCGACGTGAGTCCGCGGTCCGAAGCCGCGGCACAGGTTTCATGCCCCCATTCCGACGCAACCACGTGGCCCCGCAGGATTCGGGGTCGAGGCTGATCGATCCGCCGGTGCAGGCCGAACCCGGCCGAGCGGGCGGGTCGATTGAAACGCTGGTCGACAACAACCGTCTGCTGCGGGCCGCCTTCGACACCAGGATCGGCGACCTCAAGCTCTGGGAACTCATCGCCGCGACCCGCCGCGAGGTGCTCACGGTCGCGGCCGAATACACCCAGAGCTACCGCGATGCCGAGCGGCCGCGGGACGTGGCCGACTGGATCGCCAGGCCCGTGATCATGGGCGGCCATCAGCCCGAACTGTTTCACCCCGGGGTCTGGCTGAAAAACGCGGCCCTCGACGCCTACGCCCGCGCGGTCGGCGGCACCGCCATCAATCTCGTGGTCGACACCGACCGCTGTCAGCGAACGAGCGTCGGTGTGCCGGTGGGCACGCCCGCGGCCGCCCATCTGGAGCAGGTTGCCTTCGACGCCGCCGACCAGGAGATGGCCTGGGAGGAGCGGGGCATCGTCGATCCGTCGGTGTTCGGTTCCTTTGCCGAGCGTGCCTGCCGGGCATTGTCGCCACTCGAGCCCGATCCGATCCTGCGACGCTGGTGGCCGCTGGCGGTGGAGCGGTCGGCGGAATGCCACCGGCTGGGGCTGGCCATCTCGCAGGCCCGGCATGCGCTCGAGGCGCGGTTCGGCTGGGAGACGCTCGAAATTCCCGTCAGCGAGATGGTCCGACTGCCTACGGTGATGGTCTTCATGGGCTGGCTGCTCGCCCACGGCAGGCAGCTGCACGAGGCCTACAACGGGGCACTGGCCGCCTACCGCCGCGAGCAGAGGGTCCGCGGCCGGGCCCGGCCGATGCCCGACCTCCTCGTGAGCAGCGACGGCTCGGCCGAAGGGCCCTGGTTCGAGCTGCCCTGGTGGATCTGGTCGCGGGACGACCGTCGCCGTCGCCGGGTCTTCGCCAACACCGACACCCCGGGAACGCTCACGCTCTCCGACATGGAGACGCTCCGGGTGGAACTGCCGATCTCGCCCGAAACGTCGCCGTCGAAGTGGGTCGACGCGCTGTCGCGGATGGAGGAGCATGCCCTCCGGCTGCGGCCGCGGGCGATCGTGACGACGATGGTGGCGCGGATGCTCGTGGCCGATGTCTTCGTGCATGGCATCGGCGGCGCGGCCTACGATCGGATCACAGACGACATCGTCCACCGGCTCACCGGCTGCGACCCGCCCCGTCACGCCGTCGTCTCAGGCACGCTGCGGCTTCCGGCCGATGCCGCCTTTCCGGAGGCGGCAGCCGCCGATCCTGCGGCGGCACTGGCCGAGGTCCATCACCAGCTGCGGGATCTGGAGTTTCATCCCGAGCGGCACCTGATGCCGTTCGATCGCCAGCCGGGGGAGGTTCGGGACCTGATCGACCAGAAGCGACGCTGGATCGACACCCATCCGACCGTCACGCTCGCCCGCCGCCGCTGCCACGAAATCCGCACCGCCAACGCCCGGTTGCAGGACCACACTCAGCACCTCCGACGCGGGCTGCTCGACCGGGTCGGTCCGCTGGCGGCGGCACTGCGGGCCCGGAAAGTCCTCCACGCCCGCGACTATCCATGGTGTTTTTTCTCCGAAAAGGCGCTGAAATCCTTCCTGCTACTGGAAAACGAATGAGAATCGTCATATCTTGACGCGCAACGGACTGGGAATCGTCACTCCAGGGAGAGGAGGAACCATGCGTCGGCCGGATCGCACCCCGAAGCGGGCATCAGCAGGTGCCACGACGGGAACGGCTTCGAAACAGTCGCTCGGGCAGCTCGTCACGGCCGTGAAGCGGCCGGCGAGGGTCGCCAAAAAGCCCGCCGGGACGTCAAAGGCTGCCGCAACTTCGAAGGTTGTCACGGTCGAGATTCGCCCTGCCGGCACGGTCGTCAGCCGCAGTTCGCCCAAGAAGCGGACGGCGATCCGTCACCTGCCGCAGCACCCGGTGCTGCCGCTCAAGCCCCCGGCCTGGATGCTGGAGGAATGCCAGGTCGCCCCCGCCCGAGCCGGCGACCAGAACGAGATTCTCCAGCTGCTTTCGGGCCTGCCCGCAGCCCCGTCGAAGGCGGAGTTTCATGCGGCCGTTGACCACCCCGATCACGACGCCGCCAACCGACTCGTGGCCCGGCTCGCCGGCCGCATCGTAGGGCATGTCGAGGTGGTGCCCCGTTCCGTCCTCGTCCTGGGAGGCACGGTGCCGGCGGCCGTCGTCGACCGGGTCGCCGTGTTGCCGGAATGCCGCGGTGCCGGCCATGGCCAGCGTCTGGTGCGGGCGGCCGAAGACCGAATGCGGCAGATCGGCGCCGTGATCGGATTCTCGCGGACACGGATCGCCGCTTCGTTCAACGATCTCGGCTGGGCGGTGCTCGGCCGCGACTGCGCCACGCCCGGCCGCCCGACGGAGATCCTCGCCCGGCTGCTCGAGGGTTCTGGCCGTGAGGGTGAGGCCGTCACCATGCGGCAGTGGCGGCATGTGGAGCTTCCGGCAATCCTGCGGATCTACAAGCAAAACGCCGCCCGGTTCATCGGTCCCGCCGACCGCAGCGAAGCCTACTCCCGCTGGCTCGTCAGCCGCGGTGGTTTCGACTCGATCATCGTCGCCCTGATGGGACAGGATCGCTACGACCTCCACGAGACGACGGCCCGGATCGTTGGCTACGCGATCCAGTCGGGCAACCGCGTGCTGGAGCTCCTGGCCGATCCGGAGTTTCCCGGACTGGATCGGGAGATCCTCGCCCGTGTCTGCGGCGAGGCGATCGAGAACGACCGTCAGGAGATCCTCTACGAAGCGGGCGCATCCGATCCGATGCACGCCGCCGTCGCCGGCGCCGACGCCGCCGCCGGGGGCGTGAACTCGGGCGATCGGATGATCGTCGCCAAGGTGTTTCGCCCGCTCCAGCTGCTCGAGGCCATGGCACCTGCCGTCGCCGCCAGGGTGACCGAGGCCGGGATCAGGGAAACCCTGGAGCTTGGCCTCGATGCCCCGAATTTCCGGGGCTCGATCATCGTCGCCGACGGCAAGGCGAGCGTGCATGCCGGCCGGGTCGGACGCAGCTATCTGCGGCTCTCCGCAGACGAACTCGCCCGGCTCCTGCTCGGCCAGTGCGATCCGCACGAGGCCGCAGCGGCGGGGCGGCTCGAGTCGTCGACCCAGGTCGCCCAGAAACTCGCCTCCCAGCTCTTCCCCCGGGTGCCGCTCTGGTGCCCGATGTGGGACGACCTTCCGGCCTGACGATGGATCCGGCCGCGGCGAGCGATGGGCGATCGCGGCATGGCGGATGCCTCGGCCGGATTGCGTTTGCGGTGGTGCTCGCGATGGCGACGCCGGCGGTCATCGCAGGGCCCACTGAGACGAAACCCGCTTCCGAAACGGAAAAAATCGATCCGCCACGAAGCCTCCAGGAACAGGCCGAACGAACCCGCTCGGTTGCCTGGGGCCACTGGGGCGACCAGCCCGACCGATACGACGCCTGGTCGAACCATTCCAACCGACTGATCCCGGTCTACACGTTCGGGATCGGGCTGGAAGCGGTCTCCGGCACGAACAGCATCTACCGGGATGCCTCGCGGCTGGAGCGGCTCTTCGGCCGCCTGCCCGAGGCGACGCTCAACCCGGCGGCCGAATATTTCGACCAGACCGACATCCACCGCCTGCAGCTCGACGCGGTCGCGGCCGGCAAGAAGCATGTCGTGCTGGTGGTATTTGACGGGATGGACTGGACCACGACGCGAACCGCCGCGATCTCGACCAGCGGCACGGTCGCCTACGCCGACGGCCGGGGGAGAGGCTTTGCATTTCAGGATTACCGGGGCGTGGCCACCGACTTCGGGTACTGCGTGACGAGCCCTGCCAACGACGGCACGAAGTTCGACGTCGACGCGCAGACGCTGACAAATCCGGGCGGCCGCACCGGCGGTGGCTACGACGCGACCCGCGCCGGCCCGACCCCCTGGTCTCGGCCCGCCGACCTTCGCTACCTGATCGGCCGCAGCCGGGAGCGGCTCCACGCCGTCACCGACTCGGCCGCCTCGGCGACGTCGCTCTGCAGCGGACGCAAGACCTACAACGACGCGATCAACGTCGATCCAGCGGGCCTGTCGCTCGAGCCGATCGCCGTGACCCTGCAGAAGCGGGGCTTCGCCGTCGGCGCCGTCTCGAGCGTGCCCGTCTCCCACGCCACTCCGGCCTGCAGCTACGCAACCAACGTCAGCCGCGACGACTATCAGGACATCGCCCGCGACATGCTCGGCGAGCGTTCGATCTCCCACCCGAAGGATCTGCTGCCCGGCCTCGACCTGCTGATCGGCGGCGGCTTCGGAGTCGATGTCGCCACCGACGACGGCCAGGGCCGGAATTTCGAGCCGGGCAACAAGTATGTCGCCGAGTCGACGCTGCGTGCGATCGACGCCCTCGGCGGCGGCCGCTACCAGTTGGCCCTGCGGACCCCGGGCCGAAAGGGGGGCGAGGTGCTCTCCGAGGCGGTTCGCGAGGCGGTGTCGAAGGGACGGAGGCTGTTCGGCTTCTTCGGAACCGCCGAGGGCAACCTGCCGTTTTGCACGGGCGACGGCCGCTTCGATCCGGTCTTCGTGCCGGCTGCTGACGGCGGCGATCGGCTCAAGAAGAAATACTCGCCGCCGATCAACTACACCCCTGCCGACATCGCCGAGAATCCGTCGCTCGCCGAGATGACCCGGGCCGCCCTCGAACTGCTCGGCAGCCGCGACCGCTTCTGGCTGATGGTGGAGGCCGGCGACGTCGACTGGGCATGCCATGCCAACAACATCGACAACTGCATCGGGGCGATCCGGAGCGGCGACGCGGCCGTGCGGGCAATCTTCGAGTGGGTCGAGGAGCGAAACGCCTGGAACGACACCGTCGTGATCGTGACGAGCGATCACGGCCACCTCTTCGTGCTCACCGATCCCGCCGCATTCGCGAAGTAGGACAACCTGCGCCGACCTGCCTTGGCTGCCTCAGCGAACGGCGCGATTGCGGCCCAGGGCTACCCGCTCCTGCCAGCGGAGCACGAGGATCGTGGCGATCGTCGCCACCACGATCTGCGTCGAGAGCGCGGCGATCGGAATCCATAATGCAGGGTCGTAGTCGCCGAGATTTCGCCACATTTCAGGCAGCCCTGGCCCCTCGCTCCGGCAGCCGCGATGGGCCCAGTAGAGCGGCGAAAAGAGCATCGCGAGGATTTTGAGCAGCCCGCCCTTGATCGGCAGGATCGTGGCCCCGAGCAGGATCTGGGGCGTGATCAAGAGCGGCACCGCGAGCACGCCCTTGTCGGTCGATCTGACGCAGGCTGAGACGATCAGGCCGATCGTCGCGCAGGCGACGGCTGCGAGCCAGTTGCAGGTGCCGGAGACGAAGGCGCTGCGGCGATAGATCGCGGCGGGCGCGTCGCCACCGAACGCCTCGCGGAGCATGAGCCCCAGTTCGACGGTCGTCCTGAAGATCGCGATCTGCACCGCGAGCACCACGGCGAGCGCCGCGACCTTGGCGATCACGTAGGCGATGAACTGCAGGCCGTGCCGCCGCTCGAGGTCGAGCATCGGCCGCTCCTTGACGATCTCCCGGAATCCGGTCACGAACCCGAGGATGACCATGCAGATGCTCATCAGCGAGAGCCACTTGAACGTGCCACCCGGATCGATGATTTCGTGATCCGGCGCGACGGGGACCGTGTCGGTCAGGGCGTCGCGGATAAGCCGCTCGGTGCACTCCTCCCGCAGATGGGCGAGCATTTTCGGCTGGCTGTCGAGAAAGACACGGATCTGACCGGGAATGCTGCCGTCCTGTTCGCTGACAGATTCGGTGGCGATCGCCTGCGACACCTCGCCGGGAATGGAGACTGCCGCCAGAGAGGCCGCCCGCTCCGTGGACGCGCTGGCCACCTTGTCGCGAATCATTCCAGCGGTCTTTTGGGGCTCCGTCATCTGGCGGTCTGCTGCTTCCCGCTCTTGCCAGCGGGCCGACCAGAATTCGGGCGGATGGTCCTCGATGGCGACGTAGACGTCGGTGAGCCGAGGAACCCCAAAGTGGCTGAGGGCCTCCGCTCGCGTGCCGAACCAGACCAACTCGCCGTGACCGAGAATCAGGAGCTTGTCGGCCCGATGGACGTTGTCGAGGTGGTGCGTGACCACAATCACCGTCGTGCCCGCAGCGGCACGAGTAGCCAGGAGCTTCATGATCCGGGCCTCGGTGGCCGGATCGAGGCTGGAGGTGGCCTCATCGATCACGAGCAGGCCGGGGGCGGCGAGCATTTCGGCAGCCAGGCTGGCCCGCTTCATTTCGCCACCCGAGAGGGTGCCGATCGTCTGATGCCGCACCCTGTCGAGCCCGACCTCGGCGATGACCCGATCGATTGCGGCCTGTCGATCCGCCGCGGACGCTTCTGCCGGAAGTCGTACCTCCGCTGCATAGTGGAGCGCCCGCTCGACCGGCAGGGCTTCTGGATTGACGTCCCGCTGGGGCACGTAGCCGATCGCGCCGCGGAGGGCGTCGGCTTCACCAAACACGTCGTGCCCACCCACGAGCAGCCGGCCAGTGGTGATCTCCCGTTCGCCCAGGATCGCCCGCACGAGCGTGCTCTTGCCCGC
>Ga0209598_10000679_pt1 | contig 27717 bp, 28 predicted proteins | sample M_140807_EF_Meta_FD_187317 | JGI IMG/M metagenome (GOLD analysis project Ga0209598, IMG submission 187317) | Freshwater microbial communities from Lake Montjoie, Canada to study carbon cycling - M_140807_EF_MetaG (SPAdes) (version 2) | ecosystem: Environmental > Aquatic > Freshwater > Lake...
GGCCGTCCGGAGAATACCCCTTCCGGAGGGCCGTCCGGAGAATATCAGAGCACGCCGCCGTGGGTCCGGTACAGGGTCATGTGGGAAGGCTGGTCGAGGAACCAGATCCGCTCCCACTCGTCGGTGATCGCCCGGAGATCCTCCGACGTGAAGATGAGTTGCTGGGCGCGACGCAGCGGGTCGCCGGAGTAGATGGGAATGAGGCAACCGGTGCTCGTCGAGAGCGCCATGGCCGCGAACACCATCCAGCAGATCTTCCGCATCGCTCGTCCTCCCTGACTCTTGAACTCCGGTCCGGCGTCGGTGGCCGCCGATTGACGGCGACCGCCCGACCCCGCCACGGTGCCGCGGACATCCTGTCCGTCGTTCCGTCGCGTCTGTTGTTCCTCAAACCACTCGTGGCTCTGTCAGGATCCCTGCGGCCGGGCGGTGACGTCGGTTGGGGCCGGCGGGGCCGGCGGCCGGGCCTCTGCGACGGGTGTCGCCTCGGCCCTCGCCCGATCGTTCATCTCCCGGTCAAGTTCCCTGACGCGAGCCTCCATCTCCTTCCCAGGCTTGAACGTGACGACGCTCTTCGCCTGGACCGGAACCTTCTCTCCGGTCCTCGGGTTGCGGGCCATCCGCGCTTCCCGACGCTTGATCTGGAACACCCCGAAGTTCCTCAGCTCGATCCGACCTTCCTTGACCAGGGCGTCGATGAGGGCATCGAACGTCTTTTGGACGAGGTCCTTCGTGCGAAGCTGGGGAAGATCGATCTGTTCGGCGATCGTCCGGACGATGTCTTTCTTGGTCACGGCTCCGACGCTCCGTCCGATGCGGGTTCCCCCCGGGCCCGGAAGGGCCGAAGCGGGTTCCCACCCCGTTGGAAATCGTCACAAGCCTAGGACTGGCAAGCACTAATGTCAACATCGCGGTGGGTCGGCGCCGGTCGCCTCTTCCCCACCGTGTGAGGATGATCGACCGTCACGACCGGCAAACTTGATTCAACCCGAACTTTTTTCTCCTCCCCTGACCCCGGTCGGTGCCGCGCGGTGGCTGCTAAACTCCAAGGCCCCCATTCCCCGCCCCGTTCCTGCATTCCTCCCCCGTCCCTGCCTGCCCCGTCCTCCTGCCGCAGCCCATGACGAACGTCCCTGCCGCCAGCCCGCCCGACGGGGGATCGATCGACCTGTCGGTCCAACTCGGTCGTCTCCGCCTCCCGAATCCGATCCTCGTGGCGTCGGGGACCTTCGGGTATGCCAAAGAGATGGTCGATTTTGTCGATCTGCACCGGCTCGGGGGGATTGTCCCGAAGACGATCACGCCGCTCCCCCGGGCCGGCAACGTCCCCTGGCGGACGATCGAGACCTCCGCGGGGCTTCTCAACTCGATCGGCCTCGACAACGACGGCGTCGATGCCTTCCTCCGCCATCAACTCCCCTTCCTCCTCGGCTGTGCCGCTCCGGTGATCGTGAGCATCGCGGGGGCCGACCAGCGCGAGTTCGTCCAGATGGCCGACCGCCTCGAGGGGGTGCCGGGGATCGCCGCCCTCGAGCTCAACATCTCCTGCCCGAACGTCAGCCACGGCGTCGATCTGGGGAGCGATCCCGCAGCCTGCCGGAGTGTCGTCGCCGGGGTCCGCGGCGTGACCCGGCTGCCGGTCATCGCCAAGCTGACGCCGAATGTGACGAGCATCGCCGACGTCGCACGGGGGGCGCGGGACGGCGGCGCTGATGCCCTCACGGTGATCAATACCTGCCAGGGAATGGCGGTCGACTGGCGGCGGCGGAAACCGCTGTTGGGCAACGTCATCGGTGGCCTGTCTGGGCCGGCGATCAAACCGATCGCCCTCCGCTGCGTTCACCAGGTCCGCCGGGCCGTCGACACCCCGATCATCGGCGTCGGTGGGATCATGACGATCGACGATGTGATGGAGTTCCTCGTCACGGGGGCCAGCGCTGTCCAGATCGGGACGGCGAGTTTCGCCGAGCCCCGGTCCTCGACGAGGCTCCTCGACGCCCTCCCGGCGGCGCTCGCCGAAGCGGGGGTGACGCGCGTCGCCGACCTCGTGGGGACGCTCCGGCTCCCCACCGCCACCGCCAAGCCGCATTGATTCCTCCCCGAAGACACCCAGGCCGGAAGCCTCACCGATGAGCGACGAAGCACCGACGAAGCCCCCCTGCCCGCAGCCGCCGACACGGGTGCTCTCCGGGATCCAACCCACCGGCCGGTTCCATTGGGGGAATTATTTCGGCGCCATCCGCCAGTACATCGAGCTGCAGACGGTGGGGGAGTCGTACTACTTCATCGCCGATCTCCATGCCCTGACGACCGTCCGCGAGCCCGAGCGGCTCCGCGGCTTCGTCCGTGATGCGGCCCTCGATCTGGTGGCCCTTGGCCTCGATCCCGACCACGCGGCGCTGTTCGTGCAGTCGGACGTGCCGGAGGTCACCGAGCTGACCTGGCTGCTGATGACGGTCACCCCAATGGGGCTCCTCGAGCGCTGCCATGCCTACAAGGACAAGAAGTCGCGCGGCATGGCGGCCGACGCGGGGCTCTTCACCTACCCGGTGCTGATGAGCGCCGACATCCTCGCCTACGACGCCACCATCGTGCCCGTCGGGGAGGATCAGGTGCAGCATATCGAGGTCTGCCGCGATCTCGCCGGTACGTTCAACCACCTCTACGGCGAGGTGTTCACGTTGCCCAAGCCCCGGCTCGTCGCGGCCGGCGCCCGCGTTCCCGGCACCGACGGCCAGAAGATGTCGAAGAGCTACGAGAACACGATCGAGGTCTTCGAGGAGCCGGGGGCCCAAAAGAAGAAGATCATGCGGATCACGACCGATTCCCGCCCTCTTGAAATGCCGAAGGAACCGGAGGGGGATCACCTCTTCGATCTCTTCGCCCTCTTCGCCCCCGCGGCCGAGCGCGAGGCGATGGCCGCGCTCTACCGGCGCGGAGGCTTCGGCTATGGCGACGTCAAGAAGGCGCTCGTGGCGGCGGCGGCCGACTTCTTCGCCGACGCCCGGCGCCGCCGGGCCGAGCTCGCCGCCGACCCCGCCACGATCGACGCGATCCTCGCCCAGGGGGCCGAGCGGGCCCGGGCGAAGGCGGGCGACGTGCTCTCCAGGGCGAAGCGCGCCTGCGGCCTCTCCCGGCAGCCTGGCAAGCAGGCTGGCACCAAAGCTGCCAGGGGGACGGCATGAACGTCCTCGGCATCGGCACCGACATCACCGAATGCCTGCGGATCGCGCAGATGATCGAGCGCCACGGTGAGCTCTTCATCGGCCGCGTTTACACCCCGGCCGAGATCGAATACTGCCGCAGCCGCAAGCAGGCGACCCAGCACTTTGCCGGGCGGTGGGCGGCCAAGGAGGCGATTCTAAAGGCCCTCGGCACCGGCTGGCGCCGGGGGATCAGTTGGCGCGACATTGAGGTCATCAATGCCCCCGGCGGCCGCCCCCGGGCGACGCTCTTCGGCGGGGCGGCCGATGTCGCCGAGCACCTCGGCATCGCCTGCGTGCTCGTGAGCATCTCCCACTGCCGATCCCACGCCACCGCCTACGCGATGGCCCTCGACGATCTTCCCTCGACTTTCGAGGACCCGGACGACGACGACGACGAGTGAGGGGCGTGGGCCTTCAGCCCGCGAACGGCTGGAGCTCGGCGACGCCCCCCTCCATCGTCAGCATGCCGATAGGGGTGCCGTCGGCCACCGGCGTGAAGCCGTCGCGGCGCGTCAGGGCCAGGGCCTTCCGCCCGGCGAGGAGCGCTTTGAGGGCCTGTGTCAGCTCCTTCTGCCGCGGCTCCGGGAGCTTCGTGAACGTCTCTCGTCCGCGGCACTTCGGAAAGGCCTGGCAGCCGAGCCACGGCCCCCGCTTGCCGTCCCGTAGATTCATCATCGCGCCGCACTTTTGGCAGGCAATGTCGGTGACCAGCGGCGGCGGCGAGGGGAACTTGATGTTCCCCTTCTTGTCGAGATTCAGAATGAACGCAGCGGGCTCGGCCGCAGCCGCCTCCTGGGCCTTCTTCCCCTTCGGCTTCACAGGCCGCGGCTTGTCCTCGACGAGGAAGTCTCCGAACCGGCCCGTCCGCTTGACCATCGGCACGCCCGCCGGCGAGAGGAGATCGATCTGTTCGGGGAGGAGCGGGCGTCGCTGCCGATCGACCGGCATGGCAAAGCTGCAGGCCGGGCGCATCTTCGGCTTGGCCTTCCGCTTCGGGGCCTTCTTCCCCTTCGTGGCCGGGGGGGCTGCTGGTTCGTCGACGATCTTCTCGTTGTAGCCGGAGCAGGAGAGAAATTCTCCTTTTCCGCCGAGCCGGTATTCGAGCCGGCGGCCGCACTGCGGGCAGCCGTAGGGGGAGGGATCGGCTTTCGCCTTCTCGTGTTCCTGCTCCATCGCCTCGTCGAGCTTCGGCGACAGTTCGTCGTGAAACTCGTGGAGCATGTCGGTCCACTTCTTCGTTCCTTGAGCGACCTGGTCGAGCTCCCGCTCGATCTCGCGCGTGTAGCCGATCTCGATGAATTGGTCGTGGAAACCGCGCTTCAGGAAGCCGGTCACCGCCTCACCGATGGCCGTGGCGTGGAAGCGGCGTTCCTGCTGGATGACGTAGTTCCGGTTCTCAATGACATTGATGATGCTGGCGTAGGTCGAGGGGCGGCCGATCCCCTCCTCTTCCATCTTCTTGACGAGCGTTGCCTCGGTATACCGCGGGGGGGGCGACTGAAACTTCTGCCGCGGCTCGATCGAGAAGGGGGCCAGCTGCGTCCCCTTCTGGAAGTCGGGGAGGACCTGGTCGCCGTCGTCCTTCGGCGTGCCGCTGATGCAGTAGAAGCCGTCGAACCGCAGCACGCGGCCGTTGGCCTTGAAGACGGCGCCGGTGTCGCGGTCGCTGCGGCGCATGCGGACGCTCGTCGAATCCCACTCGGCATCGGTCGCCTGGCAGGCGACGAAGCTCTGCCAGATCAGCCGGTAGAGCTTCGACTGCTCGTCGGTGAGGGCCGCGGCGATCGAGTCGGGATCGCGGAAGGCGTCGGTCGGGCGGATCGCCTCGTGGGCCTCCTGCGCGCTCTCGTTGGAGCTGGTGTAGGTGCGGGATTTGTCGGGGACATACGCCGCGCCGTGACGCTCTTGGAGATAGCGGCGCGCCATCTCGATCGCCTCGCGGGAGAGGTTCGTCGAGTCGGTGCGCATGTAGGTGATCAGCCCCACCCGCCCCTCGTCGGGGAGATCGATCCCTTCGTAGAGCTGCTGGGCGATCCGCATCGTCCGGTCGGTCGACATTCCCAGCCGGGAGCTCGCTGCCTGCTGGAGGGTGCTGGTGATGAAGGGGGGATAGGGGCGGGAGCGCGTCCGGGTGACGTCGATTGACTCGACGGTGTAGCGGGCCTTGGGATCGGGGCGACCCTGGAGGCGGATGACGTTCTTCCCGCGCCCCCTGGCGGCGGCTTCGGTGACGCGGACGACCTCGATGTCGAGGAGGCCGGCGGCCTTGGCGGCGGCCTCGACGGCGCCGGAAAGATCCTCCGTCGAGGTGTTCTCCGCCTTGATGACCAGCGACTTGCCGCCCACCTCGACGAGGTCACATTCGAGCGAGCGGTGGTCGGCGAGCCAGGCGGTGCGCTCGCGCACCAGCGGCGGCTTTCCCTTCTCGTCGCGACGGGCCAGGAAGGCGGCCCACGCCTCGTGGAGGGCCGGCGCCGCCTCGACGTCGAAAGCCAGCCCGGCTGTGATCTCCCACGATTCCGCAGGCGTGAAGGCCCGGATCTCCTGCTCGCGCTCGACGACGATCCGGGTGGCCACACTCTGGACGCGGCCGGCGGAGAGCCCGCCGGCGACTTTCTTCCAGAGGATCGGCGACACCTGGTAGCCGACGATCCGGTCGACGATCCGGCGGGCCTGCTGGGCCTCGACGCGCGGCATGTTGATCGCACGGGGATTTTGGAAGGCCCGCTGGATCTCCGCTTTCGTGATCGCGTCGAAGGTCACCCGCTTGGCGCGGAGCGGATCGACGTCGAGGACCTGCGTGAGGTGCCAGGCGATCGCCTCCCCCTCCCGATCCAAGTCGGTGGCAAACCAGATCTCGGCGGCGTCTTTGGCGAGCTTGCGGAGCTCGGAGACCTTCTTCTTTTTGCCGTCGTCGATTTCGTAGGTGGGGGCGAAGTCGTGGTCGAGATCAACACCGGGAACGGGTTGCTTCGAGCCTTTGGGGGCTTTGCTGGGGAGGTCGCGGATGTGGCCGATCGAGGCCTCGACGACGAAACCGGGGCCGAGATACTTGCCGATCGTCTTCGCCTTCGCCGGGCTCTCGACGATCACCAGTTGATAGCCCCCCCGGGCCTTGGAGGCGCTCGGGACGGAGGAGGAGGGGGCTTTGCGCCGCGTCGGGGAGGGTTTCTTGGCCATGCTGGGATCCGTCTGACGCGGCGGGCTGGAAGGGAGGGGAGCGGGGTGGTCGGGAGCCGGGCGGGGATGGAACGGGGCTTCTGCTTGAGGGGCAGCGGCAGGTTTGGAGGGGCACCGACAGATTTGACAGCATACGCCGGTCGGCGGTCCGCGGCCGGGAAGCGACTCGGGATTGGCGCAAACCGCCACGCCCCTACAATTTGCGGCCTGTTCCATCCGGGGAGCAGAGACAGCGTTAACCTCCCTTCTCTTTCCTTGTCAAGGCTCGGCGGTTTTCCCCCGCCCGAGATCAGGCAGCGCCATGGCTGGCTTCGGCATCTTCCGCACCTATCAGAAGGCCTCGATGGTGGCCCTCGCCATCCTCGCCATGCTGGCGTTCTTCGTCCTCCCCCCGCTGCTCCAGTACGGCGGGCAGGCCGCCTCCTTGGCCGATACGCCGGTGGCCACCTGGAACGGGGGCGAAGTCCGGGAGAAGGGGCTGGACCGGGCCGTGATGATGAAGTTTGTCGTCAATCGCTTCCTCCAGGAGGCGGCGATGGCTGCCGGCCGCGACCCGGCCCAGGCGAGTCGGTTCGACGTCGACGAGCGGTCGGTCGTGACGACGATGCTCCTGGCGGAGGAGGCGAAGAAGAACGGGATCGTCGTCAGCGACGCGGCGATCAACGACTTCCTCGCCAAAGAAACCAACGGGCAGGTCGGTGCCGATCAGTTCGAGCAGATCATGGGGGGGCTCCGGGCCGGCGGGGGCGGGGTCTCGCAGCACGATCTGTTCGAGGCGCTGCGGCAGGAATTGCTCGCCCAAAACATGCTCCTGCTCCTCCAGCGTGGGTTGTTCGGCAATCCCCCCGGCCTCCGCTGGGACTACTTCCGGCGGTTGACGCAGTCGGCCACGGCGGAGGTCGTGCCGATCGATGTTCGGAGTGTCGGTGGGAAGGTCGAGCTCCCCTCCGGCGCGGTCCTGAGAGCGTTTTTCGAAAAGCACAAGGAGGACCTCCCCAATCCCAGCAGCGAAAAGCCGGGGTTCCGTGAGCCGCATCGGGCCCAGGTCAATTACCTCGTCGCCAAGCGCGGGGCGTTCGTCGAGGAGATCTCGAAGGAGATCACCGACGCCGAGATCGCCGACTACTACGAGAAAAACAAGACGACGCAGTTCCGTGCCCGGCCGGGGGCCAGCGCTGCGGTCCCCGCAACTCCGGCGAACCCGTCGGAACCCGCCGAGGGAGCTCCGGCCACCGAGCCCGCCCCGGTAGCCGAATCGCCTCAGGCCCCGGCGGAGGGAACGCCTCCGGCCGCAGAGCCTGCACCAGCCAGCGAGCCGGCCCCGGTCACCGCGCCCGCGGCAGCCACCGAGCCGGCCCCGGTCACCGAGCCGGCCCCGGCGGTCGAGAAGCCAGCAGAAGGCAGCGGTGCTGCCGTTGCCCGCTCGCCGTTTCGTCAGGTGGCCTACCAGGCCGATGCCCCCGCTACCGAGACGCCTCCGGCCGCTGACGAAGCTGCGGCTCCGGCTTCCGAGCCGCCAAGTGCTCCCGCTGCGCCGGCCGCTGATGCGGCTGCGGACGGGATTTCGGCAGAAGCCGCCGAAGAGCAGTTTGAACCCCTCGAGGCGGTCAGCGCGAGGATCCGCGAGCAACTCGCGGCCCAGCGGGCCAATGCCCGGATCGACAACATCTTCGATGCGGTCGCCCTCGATCTCTCCAGGTACGCCGAGGAACTGGCGGTCTGGCAGGCCCGTGGGGAGGCGCAGGGGCTGAAGGCACCGCTCCCGCCGGACGTCAGTGTCATCGCCGAGGTTCAGGGGCTCGAGGGGGGGCAGACGGGCCTCCAATCGGCCGAGGATGCCTTCGAAGCCGGTGGGCTGGGGCGGAGCTTCGAGTTCATCCGTGACCAGAGCAGCCGGTTCGGGATGCGCCAGTTGAATTGGGTCGAGATGATCTACGGCCCGGGGGGGATGAACCATCGGGCTGTGCGGTCGCGCGACATGGAGGGGACCCGCTACCTCTCCTGGCGGACCGCCGACCAGCCGGAGTTCGTTCCCACCTTTGACACGGCCCGAGACAATGTCGAGCGGGCCTGGAAGATCGTCGAGGGGCGTGGGCTGGCTCGGAAGAAGGCCGAGGAGATCATGGCCAAGGGGGCGAAGGCCGAGTCGCTCGAGGCGGCCATTGCCGGCGATGAGTCGCTCCAGGCCTTCAAGGTCGGTCCGTTCTTCTGGCTGTCTCCGCAGGCCGCCGCGTCAGGGGTTCCCCAGATCAGCCAGCCGGCCGGTGTTGTCATGCCGGGGCACGATTTCATGAACGCCGTCTTCTCCCTCGAGCCCGGCGGCACGGCCGTCGCCTTCAACGAGCCGAAGACGGTCTGCTATTGCATCCGCCTCATCGATGTCGAACCCTCGGCCGAGACCCTCAAGGAGCGATTCATCGAGACCCGTTCCGATCCCCGCACGACGATGGTGGCCGCCCAGGATGAAATCCGCCGCTCGTTCGGTGCTTGGTTCGAGGGGCTCGAAGCGCGGTCCAAGCTCGAGTGGAAGCGCCAGCCCCGCCGCTAGCCGTCGGCTAGGTCAGCCTTCGGCGCGGCTTGAGGACGATCGTCGCCAAGGGGGGCAGCGACAGCGACAGCGACTGCTCGAGCCCGTGGCAGGGCGTCGGCATGGTGACGATGCTCCCCGCATTGCCGACATTGCTCCCTCCGTACCAGGAGGAGTCGCCATTGAAGACCTCGTCGTAGATCCCGGCCGCCGGCACACCGACCCGGTAGCCGTGCCGGGGGATCGGAGTGAAGTTGCAGCAGACAACGAGGAAGTCGTTCGGATCGACCCCGCGGCGGAGGAAGACCAGGATGCTGTTGGCCCAGTCGTGGCAGTCGATCCACTCGAAGCCCAGGCCGTCGAAGTCGAGTTGATGGAGCGACTTCTCGCGGTTCACCAGGGCGTTCAGGTCGGCGACGCAACGCTGGAGCCCGGCATGTCCCGATTGCTCGAGGAGATGCCAGTGGAGGCTGCGGTCGAAGTCCCACTCGCGCCACTGCCCGAACTCGCTCCCCATGAAGAGAAGTTTTTTGCCGGGGTGGCACCACATGTAGCCGTAGAGGAGGCGGAGGTTGGCGAGCTTCTGCCAGGCATCCCCGGGCATCTGGTCAGCGAGCGATCCTTTTCCGTGGACGACTTCGTCATGCGAAAAGGGGAGGACGAAGTTCTCGTGGAAGGCGTAGATCAGGCTGAAAGTCAGCTCATTATGGTGGTATTTGCGGTGGACCGGATCGTGCCGCATGTAGCGGAGGGTGTCGTTCATCCAGCCCATGTTCCACTTCAGGCTGAAGCCGAGCCCGCCGAGCCAGGTGGGGCGCGACACGCCCGGCCATGAGGTCGACTCCTCGGCGATCGTCAGCACGCCCGGATGGTGATGGTGGACCTGGACGTTGAACTCTTTCAGGAACTCGACGGCGTCGAGGTTCTCCCTTCCGCCGAAGCGGTTGGGGAGCCATTCCCCTTCCTTCCGGCTGTAGTCGAGATAGAGCATCGAGGCCACCGCATCGACCCGGAGGCCGTCGATGTGGTAGCGGTCGAACCAGAACAGGGCGCTGGAGACGAGGTAGTTGCGGACCTCGTGGCGGCCGTAATTGAAGATCATCGTTCCCCAGTCGGGATGCTCTCCCTGGCGCGGATCCTCGTGTTCGTAGAGGGCCGTGCCGTCGAAGCGCCGCAGACCGTGGCTGTCCTTGGGGAAGTGGGCCGGCACCCAGTCGACGATCACCCCGATGCCGGCACGGTGAAAGGCGTCGACGAGCGACATCAGCGCCTGCGGCGGCCCGAACCGGCTCGTGGCGGCGAACATGCCGATCGTCTGGTAGCCCCAGCTCGCCGACAACGGGTGCTCGGTGGGGGGGAGCAACTCGACGTGCGTGAACCCCATCTCGACGCAGTAGGGGACGAGCTCGCGTTCGAGATCGGCGTACGTCAGCCAGCGGATCGGATCGTCCCCCGGCCGCCGCCAGCTGCCAAGGTGGACCTCGTAGGCGTTGATCGGGGCGTCGAGGGCGTTGTGCGCCGCCCGCGTGGCCATCCAGTCGCCGTCGCGCCAGGTGTACGCGTCGAGATCGACGACACACGAAGCCGTCCGCGGCGGGAGCTCGGCTCCGAAGCCGTAGGGGTCGGAGCGCTCGGTGACGCCGTCAGCACCCGTCACGAGGTATTTGTAGATCGTGCCGGCGGTGGCCCCGGGGACAAACGCCTCCCAGATGCCGGCGGAGGGGAGGCGGCGGAGGGGGTGCCGCCGTCCGTCCCAGTCGTTGAAGTCGCCGGCGACCGACACGGCGTCGGCGTTCGGTGCCCAGACGGCGAAGCGTACGCCTGCCACCCCGGATTGCGTGATCAGGTGGGCACCGAGCTTCTGGTAGCTCTGCCAGTGCCGCCCCTCGCCGAGGAGATGGAGGTCGTAGTCGGTGATCATGGAGGGACGCCTGGGTGTCGGAGGAATCATGCGCTCCGCCGGGGCGCCCGTCCAAGCGACGTGGTAGGTTTTGCCGTCGCTTCTCCCGCGCCAGGCGCCGCTGTGCCGGATGTGCGGCCAGGGGATGGCTGTCACGGAAAGGGTGGGAGATGGGATTTGATCGATTCGAGCCGGTGGAGCGGCGGATCGACATCGGCGGCCGGCCGGTGTCGATCTGGCGCCCTCCTGACATGGAGTCGCTCATCGACCTGTCGGCGTTCGAGGCCGACGAGCGGATCCCCTACTGGGCCGACGTGTGGGAGTCGGCGATCGTCCTCGCCGAGGATCTGGCGGCCATGAACGGGGGGGGGAGGACGCTCCTCGAGCTCGGCTGCGGCCTGGGTCTGCCGGCGATCGTCGCCGCCCGGGCCGGCTTCACCGTCACCGCCACCGACTACGAGGAGACGGCGCTCGAGGGGGTGCGCTACAACGCCGACCGCAATGCTGTCACCGGCCTGCGGACGCGGGTCCTCGACTGGCGGAATATTCCCGACGATCTCGGCACCTTCGATCTTGTCGTCGCCGCCGACGTCCTCTACGAGGCCCATCACCCGGCCGCCTTGGCGGCAACGATATTCCGGACGCTCGCGCCGGGGGGCCTGGGGCTCGTCGCCGATCCCTGCCGGGCCAAGGCCGCTGGCTTCGCGCCGGCCGCGCGGGCTGCCGGATTGGCGGTGGGAAAGTCGAGGGCCCGCCGACCGCGTGGCGCGACCGACGGGCCCCACGTCGAGATCCACAGGTTGGGATGGCCCGCGTGAACGGGACGAGGGCCTGCGAAGAAGGTGGTCTTGCCACGCCTTTCTTCGAAGACGTGGGATAACCCTCGCCACCGATTGGCGTGGGCTTTTCACTCGTTCGGGCTCGGAGGCCCGAAGACAGTCGTGATCGACGACCACCGCATCGACCGGCAGACAATTCCCGCCTCCGATCGCTGCTATCCTGCCCGACCGGGAAGATTTCTCGAGAGCCTCGGCATCACCGGGGCGATCGCTCGACGGATCTCATCGGGGACGTAGGCCCTCCGGCCGATCGCCTCGTAGTAGAGCGCCGTGCCCCACTCGAGCGGAGTCGGGCATACGTGATCACGACGGCGGAATCGTCTGCCCCCGCCGAGGGAGTGGACGAAACTGAGCTCCCTCTGCTCCCGGCGCTCGATCCAATCGATCGTGTTCCACTCCGGCTTGAATTGATCGGAGAAAGCCGGTGCTGAACTTTGTACGACAGAAAATATCGCGCAGTCGTCCGGGTGGAGCCCGCTCCAGTTGATGAGGAGGTTCCAGAATCCCTGATCCCCGGCCCGGAGAGGTTCGGGCTCACCGTGCTGCAAGGCGAGGAGGGGGAGCATGCGGTGGAGGAGGTCGTAGGAAAACCGCTCGGTGCTGACGGCGAATTGGGATCCTTGAACATAACGGCAGATTTTCCGTGGAAAATTCTCGTCGAAGAGCTAGGCGTGATCGAGGGAGATACACCAGTCGTGGAAGATCTTTCTCCGTTCCGGGTCTTCGAGATCGATGGTGCTGGCAGTGAATGAAGTGAATATCTTGTCAGGATCGACCCGGTCGGCAACGGTGTCTACCAAAATAGAGTCAGCATCCGCGACAAGAGCATGTGAGACGCCGGGCAGAAAAAGAACATTGAGTTTGTTGAGCAGGCCGACGAAGTGGAACTTGTGTCGCCGGATGAGGTCCATCACCGGGATGACCTTGGTATTCGGAAACCGTCGGATCTGCACGATGTCGTGATGGGGAAGATCCCGCTCGGCGACGACGATGATCCGACGGTCTGGATAGAAGTGGCGGATACTTCCCGCAGCGCCTTCGCGTAATGCACGTCCCGCGACCAAGTGAAGGTCACGAAGGGATATCGGCGTGGGCTTCGGGAGTCGCCATTTCGCGGGCCGGGGACCGAGGCATGGACAACTCCTCAAGGACTCGCGTATTCAGGTGGGATCGCCCTCGCATTGCCCGCTCGGGCACGGTTCCGACTCGGCACTTCAACAAGCACGCTACGTCCCCTCGCCCACCGCTGCACCGACCAGGCAAGGATCGAGGCCGGGCCCATCCCGGGCGCCTTCAGACTCGCCGAAACCAGCCAGGGAAGCAACGCGGACCGGGGAACATCGCTGTCCGCAGCCATTCCTTGGGTCCCGAGGCGATGGTTCCTTTCAGGGCGTCCCGGAGCCTCACAAGAGCGGTGGGTTTACCGGTCGACTTTTGAGTGGAGACGTCGTTCTCCCAAATTCGGGCGTAGTCACTCTGGTAAGGGGCGGTCGCAAAGGGGACACAATCAACTTTTTTCTCGGCAAAAACGTACAGATGGCATGGTTGGGCGGTCGCAACCGTCACCCTCGATCGCACCTCCGCCGGATCGACGACCTCAAAGAATCCCCGGCCGCTCTGATCGTCCTCGGCGAACACCATTCTACGCACCTCGAAGCCATTCTCCGGCGCGAAAACACGGTAGTAGAGCTCAGCACTGAACTGATAAAAGCCGTGCCCGAAGAAATTGTTTGCCGGGACGAGTCCGATGAAGTGGCCTCCGGGTTTCACCATCCGCATGCAATTCTCGATCGCCACCGGGAAATTGAAAATGTGCTCGAGGGACCCGCCGTCGATCACCACCGTGCTAGAGTTGTGAAGGGAATCAGGGATGGGCGTGTTCATGTCATGAATCACCGTTGCTCCCTCATAGGGAGAGTAGTCGAGAGAGTCGACCTTCTGTGCCCCGAGGTGGGTGAACAACCCGTCGCAGTACGGCCGTTGGGCATGAAAGAACTTCTCGACTTCTCCCGCCGTCGCGGGCATGCGACTCCGGCGTAGAGCCTGCTCCACGAGTCGCGGCGTCAAGCAGTAATTCTGTCGGCCAATCGTCATTGTCCGCGAAAAGTTAGCCCCAGCGCTCTTGGCATCGAGGATGAATCGGAGCGAATTATTATCGATTCCCATTCCGTGAAGTCTCCGCTGGTGGTTCTGGCGTTGGCCGGAGAGCGGGCAAGGACCCAGTCAAGCCCAGCCTGCGTCAGGGGCCGACAAGATTACCTCTTCATCGATGGTGCGTCCATGGGGGGCCGAGATTCGCGAGCACGAGGCTCCGCGACCCGCGATCTTTCCGTATGCATCCCGGACTGCGAGTGGCGGTTGCCATTCGGTGCCGTGCCGCTGGGAAAGAATGCTCCTCGGCAGAATTCGTTGGTGAAAAAATGTGCTCGAGGGCGGTCCTGCGACGGGCGTCAAGAGAGCCCCCCTGGGCTGATGGCTACCGTCAGCGGCTTTCCAGTTCGGATGGATCGGCATCCACCAGAGCGCGGCGCCTCGCCATGCGACCTGCCCCTTCGCGGGTTCCCTCCCGCGTCGCAAAACCGGGCATGCGGCGGCGGTCCGCCACCTCGAAGCACCGCCCTTCGGGCGGACCATGGAGAGAAAGACGCATCCTGCGGCGTCTTTCGGTAAAGAACCGGTTGCTGATACAGCCCCTCTCCCGGAGCCACCGCAGGGTGCGCCTCAAGAGTATTCTCAATCGCGTCGAGCGGCACAAGTCTTTCGGCTACACGCAGGCGACGTTCGTCGAGAGAGATGGCGTGGAGCCCTGCACCGGGGTCTGGGAGCCGATCCTCACCAAGTCGCGGTGGTGCTTGCTCAAACGGCCGGAGAATCTCACCGATAGCCAGGCCGCGAAGCTCGCCGATCTGATGCAATACAATCTCATGAGCGTCGAGGCCCGTCTGCTTCGCGAAGACTTTCAGCGATTCTGGGAGTGCGTGAACCCGAAGCGGGCAGCAAAGTTTCTCGAATGGTGGTGCAAAGAAGCGATGCGCAGTCGGCTTGGCGCGACGAAGAAAGTCGCTCGGAGCCTGCGACGCCATCACGACCTGATCCTCAACTGGTTTCGGGCCGGCGGCACGATTTCTTCGGGCGTCATCGAGGGTTTCAATGGCAAAGCGAAACTGACCACCAGAAAAGCGTATGGCTTCAGAACCGCTCAAGGCATCGAATTCGCCCTGGTTCACACAATGGGACGCCTGCCAGAGCCGGCATTCACCCACAGATTCTGCTGGGGAGGCCGAAAAAAACGCCCGTCACCGGCTCAAGCCTCGGTGACGGGCGTCTGCGGAAGACGGATCTTTCCCAGCAGGCTGTGGATAAGGTGCCGGCTCAATCCTACGAGGCGGTCGCGAGTGCGGAGCACTCGAGAAAACCGGGCTTTTTCCACCGGCAGCGAGGGACGAATCGGCCCGCGGATCAGGCGACGAGCTTGACCTCGGGCACCTCGCCGGTGATTCCGATTACGAATTCCTCGAAGATCTTCATGTCGAGGGCGGAGGCGGTCTCCGCTTCGGGGTGGAATTGCGTGCCGATCGCCACCCAGCCCTCGACCTGGCTCTCGATCGCCTCGATCACGCCGTCCGGCGCGCGGGCGGCGATCCGGAAGCTCTGGGCGAGGTCGTCGATCGCCATGTGGTGCATGCTGTTGACACGGATCTCGCCGTCGCCGTAGACGCGCTCCATGACGCTCCCCGCTTCGACGAGGAGGGCGTGGCGGTGGGAAGCGTCGCCGGGATCCTTGTGGGGAATCGCCTTGGGGAGATCCTCGGGAATGTGGAGGAAGAGGGTCCCCCCCTCGGTGATGTTGAGGAGCTGCATCCCGGCGCCGATCGCGAGGACTGGCATGTGGCGGCGGCAGACATGCTGGGCGAGCATCCGGTCGAAGTCCTCGCGCCGGGTGTCCATGGGGCGGACGGCGGGGTGGGGCATCCAGCCGTCGCGCCGCGGGTCGAGGTCGGCGCCGCCGACCATCACGACGCCGTCGAGGAGGTCGAGGAGTCGGACGACGTCATCCTCGTCGGCGAGGGGGGGCATGATGACGGGAATCCCACCGGCGGCGGTGATCCCGTCGAAATAGCCCGCGGCCACGAAGGAGAGCGCGGCATGCTCCTTGCGGGATGCACGGTAGTCGGTGTTGATGCCGATGAGGGGCTTGGCTGCCATGGAGTGTCTCCGGAAGACCGTCGGATCGTCGATCCTTTGCTCCGGCCAAACACGGGGTGGTCGTACGTCGACCCCCGGATTCCACGCATGAATCTCCCACCCCCCGCAGCGCCCCGATCGACAGACTTGTTCGACGTTCGAAACGACCCTTCCAGGCCGTTCCACCCCACGCTTGTACAGCGTCATCCCTAACGCCGATGCCTTCGACCGAAGGAGCCTCTGCGGCGGACGGAAGCCATCCGGGCTTCCGGGCCGGTCGCCCCCCACAGGGGAAACCGGGCCGATTCCGTCGTTCGAGCCGTTGCCAGCACCACGGACCCAGTCAGGGGCGTCCGTCGCTCTGGCGGCGGGGAACGTATCGCCTCGACTTTCGGGAGAGCAAGCAATACGACGATTTTGTGGTCGGCTGGCCCTGTCTAACCCACATCCGGTGCTAGCACCCGGGCTGCTAGCGGTCGGCCTTACGCCGCGATCCACACCGCGCCGGGAAAGCTGCGCAACCACGTCAGCTGCCGCTTGGCCAGTTGCCGGGTGCGCGCTTGAGTGAGTCGGATCGCGTCAGAAAGCGAGAGCGTGCCGGCGAGGACGCCGAGGACCTCGGTGTATCCGGCGGCCTGGGCGGCGGTCGGTCCGATCCCCCCGGGCCCCGCCTCGGCCCGCCGCGTCTCGTCGACGAGGCCTGCGGCGAACATCTGCTCCACCCGCCGGTCGATGCGGTCGCGGAGGAGCGCCCTGGGGAGGTCGACGATCATCATCTGCCGCCCGAAAACGGGATGGGGAGCCGGGGCGAACGCGGCCGACAGGGGCCCTCCGCCGGCCGCCACCTCGAGGGCTCGGACGATCCTTTTGGCATCGTTGGGATGGATGCGCCGGGCCGCCTCGGGGTCGACCCCGGCCAGACGGTGGTGGAGCACGGCTGGGCCCATGGCCACGACCTCGGCGCGAAGGCGTTCACGGATTTCCGGCACCTCCCCCGGCACCTCGGCGAGGCCGTCACGCAGGGCCCGCAGGTAGAGGGGCGTTCCGCCGACGAACAGGATCCGGTGGCCCCGGGCACGGATCCCGGCGATCGCCGTCGTCACGGCGGCGAGCCAGCGGGCCACATTGTAGGCCTCCGACGGGGCGACGACGTCGACGAGGTGGTGCGGCACCAGGCCCCGTTCAGCCGGCCCCGGCTTGGCGGTGCCGATGTCGAGCCCGCGGTAGACGGCCATCGAGTCGACGCTGATGATCTCCGCCCCAAGGCGCTCGGCCATCCGAATCCCCAGGGAGGTTTTCCCGGCCGCCGTGGGGCCGGCGAGGAACCAGCAGTCGTCGCCGAGTTCCGGTCGGGGCGCGGCTGCAGGGCATGCTAGAGTTGGGGGCGAGCCCTCCCCGATTCCGGGGCCGGTGCCATCACCAGGAATGTCGGGAGTCATCGGATGCGTCGACCGGGGGACACGCTTGAGGAGCTCGAGCGGATGATCGTATCCCGCGGCGGGGAATCGATCGACCGTTCCTACACTGCCAAGCTCCTCCAGGCCGGTGCCAACAAGATCGGCGGGAAGGTGGTCGAGGAGGCGGGGGAACTGGCGATGGCGGGGGTCTCGGAGTCGGACGAGCGCGTCGTGTCTGAATGTGCCGACCTCCTCTACCACACCCTCGTGCTCCTCGCCTGCCGCGGGCTTCCGCTCGCCGCAGTCGGCAGCGAACTCGACCGCCGCTTCGGCACCTCGGGCCTCGAGGAGAAGGCCGCCCGGGAAACCAGGGCCGCGCTGGAGGTGCCCCGTGAGTGATCCTGCCCGTTCCGAGCGACTTCTTCGCCTCGGCCTCCCCAGCAAGGGGAGGCTCGCGGAGATCTCCGCGCAGCTCCTCGCCGAGGCGGGGCTCAACTTCCGGCGCACGGAGCGGAGCCTCTTCGCCCGCTGCCGCGACATGCCGGTGGAGGTGATCTTCCTCCGCACCGACGACATTCCCGTCCTCGCCGCCGAAGGAGCGATCGACCTCGGCGTCACCGGTGCCGACCTCGTCGCCGAGAGTGGCGCTGATCTTGTCCACCGCCTCGATCTCGGCATCGGGTCGTGCCGGCTCGCGCTGTGCGTCGCCGAAGACTCGCCGATTGCTTCCGCGGCCGATCTCCACGGGAAGCGGATCGCCACGAGCTTCCCGCGGATCACGCGGGCCTGGCTCGCCGAGCGCGGCGCCGAGGCCCACTTCGTTCCCCTCTCGGGGAGCGTCGAGGTGATGATCCAGCTCGGCGTCGCCGACGCCATCGTCGACCTCGTCGAGACCGGCAGCACGCTCGCGGCCAACCGGCTCCGGGTGATCGCCGAGATCGGCCGCTACGAGACGGTGCTCGTGCAGAACCGTTCCTTCCACGATTCCGCGACGGCCGACCGGATCGTGCGCCGGCTCGAGGGGATCGTGATCGCCCGCACCTACTCGCTCCTCGAGTACAACATCCCGCGCCACCAGTTGGCGGCGGCGGAGTCGATCACCCCCGGCTTCAATTCGCCGACGGTCAGTGCGCTCGAGGATCCGGGCTGGTGTGCGGTGCGGGCGATGGTCCGCCGCGGCGAGGTCCATGCGATCATGGAGCGCCTCGAGGTCATCGGCGCCTCGGCGATCATCGAGACTCGGATCGCCAACTGCCGGCTGTGACGGTGCGGTGCCGACCTTGAAAAGGCCGGCCGTCGAAATCAGAAGGGGGAGCGAAGGACGGCTCAAGACGTTCGCGACCGCGTCGATCACGCGTTCATCCGCGACTCAACGAACTCCCGCAGCGCTCTGATCGTCGTCAGCCACTCCGTGCGGTCGAACGACGCCCCCGAGAAACCCTCGTCGTAGCGGAAGGTCGTGCCGAATGGCGTGAGGCGATTCAGGTCGCCGACGACACGGGGCAAAGTCTCTCCGGCCGTGCCGAGGAGTTCGACGAGAACACCGAGGCTGTGGGTTCGGGGGTAATCGACGCCTCGGGCACACAGGAGCGCCTTGAGAAGCTTCTCGGCAGCCTGCTGTGCGTGGAACCCGAGCGTGTCGTCATCGACGTCGGAATCGGCGAGAAGCTTCTCCAGAACGAGCTCGTCCTGACTCGCCTTGCGGAAGAGGGTCGTCGCCCGGTCAGGCCGCGTCATAGAGCACACGCCCCTCCTTGGCCGCGGAATGCTCGACGGTTCCTGGAGTCCTCGACCGCTCATCGAACTCCGCCTCGCTCACGACAAGGATGTCGGCCGGGAGGAGCAGGCCAGCGAGAGCCTGATGGAGCCTGACCATCTCCTCGAAACGGTTCGCCACCGTTCGCTTGACGACGATCAAATCGACGTCGCTGTGGCTATCGGAGTCCCCTCTCGCGTGGGAACCGAAGAGAAGAACCTTCGATGGATCTGCCGCCGAGACCAGCCGGTCCACGGCCGCCATCAGCCGCGCCTCGGTAATCGCCCAAAGGGGTGTCAACGTTTCATCCATGACAACAATTGTATTTCCACCCCGGTCAAGGAAGCAACGTCGTCAGCCGTTTCTGAGCGTGGTGTCTTGCCAGCCGTTTCACGTCACGCCTTGCCGAGCAAGGCACGCCTTTTCGGCTGCTTGTCGTGCGAGCGTTCTCGTGGGCAGTCCGGATCGCCGAAGGGGCTTCGCCGACCTCACCCGCTGGCGAGGTGGCCGTGGAGGATTCGGCCCGCTCGAAGCGTGGCCGCGACGCGGGTGTCGGCGCGGAGGAGCGCGTCGAGCGGATCGCTGAACGGGCCCGAGGGGCGGAGGACGGCAAGATCGGCGGGGCGGCCGACGGCAATCGATCCGGCCCGGCCCTCGTGCGCCAGGTTCCAGGCGGCGTCGGAAGTCATCAGCCGCAAGGCTTCTTGCGGCGACACAATCCCGGCGCCGACGAGCTCCCGGGCCTCGGCCAGGACCGAAAGATCGGGACTCGAAGCCCGGCTGTCGGTGCCGATCGCCACGCGGATCCCGGCCGCGAGGAACCGCGCCACCGGCGGAAGGCGCCCGGAGAGGAGCCGGGTTGTGCGCGGACAGACGACGACGCCGAGCCGGTCGCGGTGGCGGGCGAGACGGTCGAGAGCGGTGGCGTCTGGCGGCTCCCCGAGGAATGTGCCATGGACGACGCTCCCCCGGCGAACGCGCGCCAGTCTGCTGATCCAGTCCGAGGGGGGGAGCACCGGCGGCGGCCGGTCGACCGGCCAGGCGCCGAGGGTTGCAAACAGCTCGCGGAACGGCCCTCCGCCGCCGGTGACGTACGCAAGCTCCGCGAGGCTCTCCGCCAGATGCATGGTCACGGGGAGATCGCGCTTGGCCGCCTCCCGGAGAAGTGCCCCGCCGAGGGCCGACGAGACCGTCATCGGGGCATGGGGGGAAATCCCGGCGGAATCCCCGAGCCGATCGAGGTCGCGGGCAATGGCCCCAGGGATTCTCCTGCCGTTGAACGCCAGGCCGAGGGCCTCGCGATAGACGCGCACCCGCGGGCCGATCGCCGGATAGCCTCCCCGCGGCACGGCGGTGGCGATGTCGCCGATCGTTGTCACGCCAAACGAGAGACTCTCGGCGAGGCCGGCCCGGAGGGTGCCGGCGAGCCGGGCCGCTTCCTCTGGCCCTGAAGGCCGGGCCCGGCGGAGGGCGACGACGCGGGCGATCCAACCGGGGAGCCCACCGTCGGCCTCGAGCGGCCGCTCGAGATCGGAGAACTCGAGATGGGTATGGGCGTTGACGAGGCCGGGAAGGATGATTGCATCGCCGAGGTCGATGCTCTGGCCGGAGGGCGGGTTTCCGGTGAGCCCTCGCCTGCCGATGGCCGCGATCCGGCCACGCTCGATCCGCACCCATCCGTCTTCTATTATCCGTCGGCCGACAGGCGCGATCCATCGGGCCCGGAGATAGAGCGGTTCGGCCCGGCTCACGACTTCGCCGCAGCCGGCACGAGGCTCGGCTGGAGCAGCACCGCTCCGGTCGACCCGCAGCCCGTCGGGCCGCATGGGGCGGCTGCCGCAGGAAGCGCCGCAGGAAGAGGGCCTTCGGCCTCGTCTTCGAACAGTTCGTAAAACACGTTGCGGCGGCGCGGGATCCAGCCGAGCTCCGAGATCGCCGAACGCATTTCGGCGAGCGTGAGGTGGTGGACGGTGCCGGCGGCACTGACGACGTTCTCCTCGAGCATCAGGCTCCCCATGTCGTTGGCCCCGAAGAGGAGGGCGAGTTGGCCGATCTCCCGCCCTTGCGTGACCCAACTCGACTGGATGTTGGGAACGTTGTCGAGGAACAGCCGGGCGACGGCTTGAGTGCGCAGGTAGTCGAAGGGACCGGCCGGCGGGATCGTGGCCAGGTCGGTGTTCTCCGGCTGGAACGACCAGCAGATGAAGGCCGTCAAGCCCCCCGTCTCGTCCTGGAGCTCGCGGATCCGCTCGAGGTGCTCGACGCGCTCGGCGAGGGTCTCGACATGGCCGAACATCATCGTCGCCGTGCTCCGTCCCCCGAGCGCGTGCCACTCGCGGTGGACGTTGAGCCAGTCGTCAGTGAGGACCTTGCCGCGGGTGATCTCCTTCCGCACGCGGTCAACGAGGATCTCGCCACCGCCGCCGGGGAGCGATCCCAGGCCGGCCCGGGCGAGGCGCTCGAGTACCTCCCGCAGGGGGCGTTTGGAGATCTTTGTGAAGTGATGGATCTCCGGCGGCGAGAAGCCGTGAACGTTAACCTGCGGGAAGCGAGCCTTGATATCCCGCAGGAGGTCCTCATACCACTCCAGTTCCAGCGTCGGATGGAGCCCGCCTTGGAGGAGAATCTGGTCGCCGCCGACGGAGACCATCTCGGCGATCTTCCCCATCAGCACTTCGCGGTCGAGGACGTAGCCCTCGGCATGCTTCGGCGGCCGGTAGAAGGCGCAGAAGTCACACACCGCCGTGCAGACGTTGGTGTAGTTAATGTTGCGGTCGATGTTGTAGGTGCGATACGGTTCCGGATGAAGCCTCGCCGTGACGGCGTTGGCGGCCCGACCGATCGAGGCCAGATGCGGCGACTGGAGGAGGACGAGGGCGTCGGCGGCGGACAGCCTCTTTCCGGCGACGGTGTCGGCCAGGATGCGGTCGATGGGCGGTGTCATGGTGGTGGGGTCCGCGAGGGTGGAAAGCCCTATCATTGTGACATCGGCGCCCCGGGGAGGGCGAGGGCCCGATCGAGGTCGATCCCCTTCGGGGCGAGGGAGAGGGCCGCGGCCCGGTCGTGAAACAGCGCCAGGGCCGCCCGTTCCCGGAGACCGAGATCGTAGTGGAGGTTGTCGCGGAGGTAGCCGAGGCACTGGGGGACGGTGAGGCCGTGTCCCTTCGCCTCGGCGGCCGCGATCGAGGCGAGATTGGCCCGGCCGGTATCGCGGGCGGCATTGAGGAGCGGTTCGAGGCGGCAGAGCGTCGCCTCCGGAACGTCGCGCCGCGCCGCCCAAACGGCGAACACGAACGGCAGGCCTGTCCACCGGCACCACTCCTCGCCGAGATCCCAGACCGTCTCGAAATGGCCACGCTGCCCGCCGATCGCCCGATCACCAATCAACAGGACGGCATCCGCGGTCGTGGCAGAGATGTCGTCTTCCAGCGGCAGGACATCGATCTGGGGGGCCACGCCGCAGCGGTGGGCCAGGAGAATCCGCGCCAGGGCGATGCTCGTCCGCGAGCCTTCGTCGACGGCGAGCGTGTCGATCCGGTCGGGACGCTTGCGGAAGAAGACCTTCACGCTCATCACTGGCCCGCGGCAGCCGATGCAGGCGTCGGAGACGAGCCGGTAGGCATCCCCCCGGAAGAACTCGATCGACGGGATGAGAGCGACATCAAGGCTGCCGGCGGCGAGTTGGTCGGCCAGTCGGCTGGGGAGATCGTACTCCAGGGCAATGCCGGGGCCGGCGAGGCCATGAACGAGCGGCTTGGTGTTGAGGTATTGGACGGCCCCCACCCTGGCCGGCGGGGCGGCAGGCCCCTTCAGGATCGGGGCTGTTTCCGGCGGGGAACGCCGGTCGGAGGATGGAAAACCGAGGGGCATGCGGCCGATTCCGGCGACGGTTGCATGGTCGAGCATGGCATTGCGGGGCATGGAACGCATCCCCCGACCCGTTTTCGACGTGGTTGGTGCCCGTGGATCGCTGTTCCACGGCCGACAGGGGGGCGGGCGTAAGGAAACTCGGCCGCCGCCGCCCTGTCCAGAGGAGAACCGCAAAATGGCCCTCCGGCTAACGGCCACCCAGAGAGGAAGCCCCATCCACGGCCCTCGTCCGCTGGGGACCGCCCCGACGAAGCAAAGGTCATCGGGGGCGATCGCAGCAGCCAGCGGCGGCGGGGGGCAGCCACGGCTCGCCAGGCTCGTCCAGCCGCCACGATGGGAATACGGCGCGCAGAGGACTAGGCAGCAGGTTGCTTGGACCACAACCAGAGCATGCCCACGGCATAGATGAGTATCCCCACCCCGGCGACGAGGTGGATCGACGCAAAGGGCAGGGTGGAGGTAGCGCCGACGTAGATCCAACCCAGGCCGGCAAGCAGACCGCACGTAAGGCAGATGAGATAGAGTCTTTTTCGCATCGAAGAGGCCTTTTTTGGATGATGCCGCAGCCCGAGGCTCTGCATGCCTGGGGCCTGTCTGCCCTGATCCCCTCAAAAAGACTACCCAATCCCTGCTTCGGCCGCGAGCCCTTGAACCTGTGTGTCGCCCTCAGCCTGCAGGCCTGCCGAAAGCGATCCTAGGAGACCGACACAGAGGAATGCACAGCAGACCTCGTCAGCCATCATATCGCCCGGTGCAAGAAACCCGAGCCGGTCAGGCTGGTTGTCATCGGCGGCGCCGATAAAACAACACCTTTTCTGTAAATCGCGGTTTTCAGAGGCGGGCCATCTGGTCTCCATGGCCCGGGGACAGGTTTCATTCCTTACAATCCTGTCGCGTATTGGAATTGGCTCGAATAACAGATGAGGTGTGCCGTGTTGATTCGCGAAACGAAGGACGGTAGCGCTACAATCGAGATGACGGCAGCCGAACTGTTCGTATGCCGGGCAGCCCTCCGAGAAGTTCTCTACGGGTTCAAGTTTCCGGACTTCGAGCCCCGCATGGGATGTACCAGAGAGATGGCCGCGGCCGTCCTCGATTCGCTCCCGAAACTGGCGCGTGAGGATGTCGAGAAGACGATGCGGCAATGACGGCCGCGGGGAAGCGGTCTTCCGCGCTCTAGGCCGTCACGGCTCCAGGCGGCGGAAGGCGCGGAGGCCGAGGAAGAGGGGGAGGAAGGTCGCCAGGAGTCCCAGGGCGATGGCTGCGGCCAGCCCCAAGGCCACTCCCCGGTCGGCCCTGGTCCAGCCCGCCACGGCGACGGCCCGCTCCTGGGCGGCGAAGCGGATGTGGACCGGCACCGCCGTCACGAGCACGACGGCGATGATGAACAGCGAACTGATCACGAGGCTCAACGTCCCCCCGAACCCCGACGCGATCTTCGACGGGGAGACTTCGCGCAGATCGGGCATCCGGGCACCGATCCCGACGGCGATCCCGGAGAGCCCCGCGCAGAGCACCACGCAGCAGACCTCGTGGAGGGCGATCAGCCACGGCTCGATCCCCAGCATCGTGTCGCTCAACGCCACGAGGAGGCAGCAGGGAACGATCCCGCCGACGAAGGAGAAGATGAACTTCGACCACACGATCTGGTCGCGGTTGACCGGGAGGAGGCCGAGGATCCAGAACCGGCGCCCCTCGAGGCTGATCATCGGGAACACGAAGCGGGTGGTGAATGTCGAGAGGATCAGACCGACGACGGCGAGATTCAGAAATCCGATCATCGCCGCGTAGGCATGCTGGTAATTGAAGACCCGGACATTCCAGAAATAGAGGCCGAGGAGGCCGAAGAAAATCACGAACTGCGACCACTGCGAGATGTCGCGGCGGAAGATCCGCAGATCCTTGACGATCAGGAGCCGGAGCGGACGGCCACGATCCGTGCCGGCGCGGGAGAGGAGCTCGTCGAACCAGCTCATCCGGCGCTGCCGGCGGGTGGGGATCTCGCTGACGAGCTGGCTGGCGCCGAGGCGGTGGAGGCGAGCGGCGACCTGGCGCCCCACGAGCTGGAGCATCAGCGCGTTGGAGACGAGGACGGCGAGGAAGCGGAGGGCCTCGGTCTGGTGGCGGGCCACCGTGCCGTCCTTGGCGCGGGCAGCGGCCTCGATGAGCCCGCTGGAGAGCCACCAGCTCGGCAGCATCCGCTGTTCGGTGATCGAGAGCCGGGAAAAGGCCTGCTCAAACCAGGCGGCCGACATCGCGTCGGCACGGGGGGAGGCCAGCGCCATCCAGGCGAGGCCGATCATCGCCATGAGGGCGGCACCGACGGCGATCGAGAGGGCGTGGAGCCGCAGCCGCGGCATCCAGGCGACCAGCGCCATGCAAACGATCCCCCCGAGTGTCGCGGGGATGGCGACGAACGCCACCATGAAGGGGATGATGAGCACGAAGAACGGCCAGGGGGCGTGGCGGACCACGCCGTAGGCGGTGAGCATCGGGCTACCGAGGAGGATGAATCCCCAGCTCGAGAACCAGAACGCCTCCTGGAACTTGTGGGCGAAGATCGTCTCCGACCGGACCGGCAGCGTCAGCAGCAGCCGCGCCTCTGGTGTCGTGTAGAGCCCGCTGTAGAGAAGGATGCCGGTGGAGAAGACGAGCATCACCATGAGCGACGAGAAGAAGGCGTTGAAAAGGAGCGAGATCACCTCCGCATGGAGCGAATCGACGAACGTGAAGGCCTCGTGGAACAGCCCGAAGAGTGATCCCCAAAAGAGGGCACTCAACAGGATCACCAGCGACACCCGCAAGCGCGACGTCCGCAGCATCTCGCGGACCGTCGAACGGGCGATGAGCCAGCGGAGGCGGAGAAAAATCCCCGATTCCTCGCCACTGCTGATCGGCCTGGGAAGGGCGTCGGGGGCGGGAGGAGGCATCATGGGGACGACCCGGGGCCGTCGGTCGACGTGATCTCGAGGTACAGCTGTTCGAGGCTCCGCGACTCGCCGTCGCCGGCCCCTTCGACCAGGCCGCTCCCCCGGGCGCGGAGATCGGCGACGGTGCCGAGAAACTGGAGCCGGCCACGGACCATGATCCCGACCCGATCGGCCAATTCCTCGGCCATCGCCAGGGTGTGGGTCGACATGAAGACGGTCATCCCGCCGCGGGTCCGGTCGCGCAGAAGATCCTTGACGATCCGCACACTGCGCGGATCGAGACCGACCATCGGCTCGTCGAGCACGAGGACATCGGGGTCGTGGAGGAGCGAGGAGGCGAACACGAGCCGTTGACGCATCCCGAGGGAATAGCTCTCCGCGAGGTCGTCGGCGAATTCTCCGAGTTCGAAATTGCTGATCTCCGCCGCGATCCGTTTTTCGGCGGCGGCTTTCGGCATCCCGAACATGTCGGCGATGAACCAAAGGAACTCACGGCCCGTCAGCTTCTCGTAGAGGCAGGGCTCGTCGGGGACGTAGCCGAGGTGGAGATGGGCGGCCCGCGGATCCCGGACGAGATCGTGCCCAGCGACGCGCACGGTGCCGCGCGATGGCCGCAGCAGGCCGACGAGCATCTTGATCGTCGTCGTTTTCCCGGCGCCATTGGGGCCGAGGAGGGCGAACAGCTCCCCGCGCGGAATCATCAGGTCGAGGCCCGCCACGGCGAGCTTCTCGCCGTACGAGCGCGTTACCCCTTCGAAGGCGATCATGGCGACTCCCCTCCGTCGGCGTCCGACGGGGAACGGGCGGCCGGCGCATGTTCGAGCTTCGCGAGATTCGCCGCGAGCGTCTCCGCCGCCGCGTCGGTGCGGCGCACGAAGATGAGCTTCCGCCCCATCGTCGTCGCCTCCTGACGCAGCACGCGGCCGGTGCGGTCGACCAACAGCCGGGCCCGCGGCTCCCGGTGGGACGCCGGATCGTCGCGGTAGGAAACGACGTCGACGGTCACGAGATGGTCATCCCAGAAGATCGTCTCGCTCCCGTCGACCTCGGCGTGGAGGATCTCGATCGGCGATTGGGCGGGGCGGAGCGGGCTGTAGACCGGAACGGTCCACTGCCTTCCGGGCACGAGGCCGGGGAGGGTCGCATGGGGGGAGAGCTCGTCGCCGAGGACCATCGTCTCGGGGAGGAACCGCTTCGTCTCGTAGACCATCTCGCCGGAGCGGATGACGATCGTCACCTCCCCGTCGTTGACCGTCCCCGTCAGGAGGATCCGGCCGTCGCTCCCCGGCAGATCGATCGCCGAGCTGAAGGAGGTCAGCCGGCCGGCCCGGTCGATCTCCATCCGCCCTGTCGCCTCGAGCGTGAGCACGGCGGACGCAGGCACCGCTTGGCGGACGAGGAGCCGCGTCCAGGCAGGGAGAAGCTGCCCGATGGGGAGATGGTCAAAATGGAGGAGGCTCTCGACCCGCATCGCCCCGCCGGCGAGCCGCTCGGCCCGACTGATCGACCAGCCGAGCGGTTTGTCGTCGAGGATCACGCTCCAGGCCACGGGGACGACCTGCCCGTCGGCCGTGTAGTGGGCCTGATGGCCCGGTGGGGCCCCGGGGAGGATCGTGGGGAGGATCTTCGAAAGGAACAGCCATCCGGTGGTCACCAGCCAAAAGACGACCACGAGGGGGGCGTACCATGGACGGTTCATCGGCTGCCGCTCGGCAGGAACGGGTTGGAAAGACCTCCGCAATGTAATCGATCGGCACAGATGCGGGCGAGCTTTCCCGCGCCGGGGCGATCTTGGTGTTGGCGGCCGCCGCCAGTAGACTTGTCGCGTGGGGGTTGAGGCGTATCGTTTCCGCGAGCGCACGCGTGTGCGGAGGAGGTCTCCCGTGCATTTCTTCCAGTCCTGTCCGATTTGCGGCCGGTCGCTCCG
>Ga0209598_10000681_pt1 | contig 27683 bp, 27 predicted proteins | sample M_140807_EF_Meta_FD_187317 | JGI IMG/M metagenome (GOLD analysis project Ga0209598, IMG submission 187317) | Freshwater microbial communities from Lake Montjoie, Canada to study carbon cycling - M_140807_EF_MetaG (SPAdes) (version 2) | ecosystem: Environmental > Aquatic > Freshwater > Lake...
AGTCCGGCTTCGGTCAGGTCGACATCGGCCCATCCGGTGAAGCGGTTTTCCCGGTTCCATTGGCTTTCGCCGTGACGAAGCAACACGAGTTGGTGCACTTGGGGGGCCTTGCGAAATTAGAGGAGATTAGAAGAGGTTGCGTGGCAGGGGTGTTTTGGTACCACGCAGTATTCTATAATCCCGGTGATGCAATTTCTGATCGACAACTGGCTGCTCGTAGCGGCCGCAATCGCCTCCGGTGGGCTCCTGGTTTGGCCGACGATTGCCAGTAGCCTCGCGGGGCCCGCGCTCTCCCAGCATGAAGCGACCCGGATGATCAATGATCGAGATGCGACGATTGTCGACGTCCGCGAGTCCAAGCTGTTTGCGGCCGGGCATCTGCCCAATGCGCGGTCAATCGAGCCGGCGGAGCTCTCGAAACGTCTCACTGACTTGCCCCCAAAGCGCCCGGTCATTGTCGTCTGTGAAGACGGTCGCGCGGCCTCCAGTGCAGCGAAAACCATTCGCCAGTCGGGGCGCGAGGACGTTCACGTGCTCGATGGTGGAATGACGGCCTGGCGGGCTGCTGGGCTGCCCGTCGCGATGCTCAAGGGTGCCTGATGCCTGAAGTCCGTATGTACACCACGGCCGTGTGTCCCTTTTGTCAACGCGCTGAGCAGTTGTTGCACGCGCGCGGGGTGACCGCAATTGAAAAAATTCGTATCGACCTTGATCCACAGCGGCGTGCCGAAATGATGGCTGCCTCGGGACGTCGCACGGTCCCGCAAATCTGGATCGGTGAGCGCCACGTGGGCGGTTTTGATGATCTGGCTGCACTCGACCGTGCGGGTGAGTTACTCCCGCTGCTGGCCGCGTCCGATCCTGGCTAGACCCCAACTTCCCTTCATTTCCCTCCTCAAAGCGATTTTCAAGGCCCGTCATGAGCGACCAACAAGCGGTATTCAGTATTCAGCGTCTGTACCTCAAGGAGCTGTCCCTCGAGAGTCCCCACGCGCCGCAGATATTTCTCGAGCAAACCCAGCCTTCGGTGGAAGTGCAGCTCGATGTTCAGTCGTCTGTAGTGGTTGAAACGATTTATGAAACCACGGTCACGGTCACGGTGACGACACGGGTGGGCGACAAGGTGGCCTTTTTGGTCGAAGCCAAAGAGGCTGGTATTTTCGAGATCGTCGGTGTTCCCGAGGATCAGTTGCCCTACGTACAACAGGTCGTTTGCGCAAACATCGTCTATCCGTACTTGCGCGCCAATGTGGCGGATCTGGTTCAGCGGGCCGGTTTTCCCCCGATTCATCTCGCAGAAATCAATTTTGAAGCGCTTTTCCAGCAGCGCTTAGCCGCTCAATCGCCCGACTCGAACGGTTCGGGGCTTATTCTGCCCAACTGAGGCCGAGCCAACTGCCAATAATCTCCTGCGCTCTGGCCGGTCGGCTTAGATCGGCTTAGGTCGCGTTAAAGCGGGCTAAAGCATGCGTGTCGCGGTGTTGGGCGGCGGGGCTTGGGGCACAGCGGTGGCGAAGCATGTCGCGCGCCGCCACCCGTGTTTACTCTGGGCTCGTGATTCTGCCTTGGTGGCCGACTTGCGGTCGCAAGGCGAGAACGCTCGGTATCTCCCCGGCTACCCGCTCGGTGGATTGAAGTTGACCGCTGATCTGACCGAGGCGGTCAATTTTGTGGGCGCAAACGGGCTGATTCTGCTGGCGTCGCCAATGTCGGCGTTGCGGCCGATGTTGAGCCAACTTGCGCCACTTCGCGCGCCAGAAACTCCTGTTTACTGGTTGTGCAAGGGGGTTGAGCGCGAGACCGGCCTGTTGGCCCATCAGGTCGCGGCGCAAGTCCTCGTGGATCAACCGGTTGGGGTGCTTTCCGGGCCGAGCTTTGCCCAAGAGGTTGCTCAGGGTTTGCCCTTTGCCCTGGTCGCTGCCAGTACCGACCGCCGGGGGCAGGCGCGTGTTGTCGCCGCTCTGCATCACGGGGCTTGCCGGCTCTACACCAGCGAAGACGTTGTGGGCGTCGAGTTGGCCGGCGCGGTTAAAAACGTCATTGCCATTGCGGCCGGAAGCAGCGATGGCCTCGCGCTGGGGCTCAATGCCCGCGCTGCTCTGATTACCCGGGGTTTGGCCGAAATGACCCGCCTCGGGTTGGCGCTGGGCGCGAGTGCCGAGACGTTCGTGGGCCTCGCAGGCATCGGTGATCTGATGCTGACCTGCACTGGCGAGCTCTCGCGTAACCGCCGGGTTGGGTTTGCGCTCGCCCAGGGGCACTCGCTCGAGGACGCGGTTGCGGCGCTCGGGCATGTCGCCGAAGGCGTTAAGACGACAGTCGCTGTCCGCGAACTGGCGCGTATTCATGCGATCGACATGCCGATCGTCGAAGCCGTTTACGCCGTGCTCTTTGAGAAGATTTCGGTGCGCGCCGTGGTCGAGGCCTTACTCGCGCGGGAATCACGCCCCGAAACTCGGTAACCTATCGATCCTCAATCCGGAAACTGCCATGGAAGACGATCGACTGTTGCCGCGAGCCCCTTCGATCTGCGTTTTCTGCGGCGCTCGTCCAGGCAGCGATCCCGCATTTTTAGCCCTTGCCCGATCCATGGGGTTGGCCTTGGCGCAACGTGGCTGGACCCTTATTTTTGGCGGCGGACATGTCGGCATGATGGGCGAGGTGGCCGATGCCGTCATCGGGGCTGGCGGGCGAGCGATTGGGGTGATCCCCCAGCGTCTGCTCGAGCGCGAGGTGGCGCACACCCGTCTCGATCGGCTTGAAGTGGTTACCGACATGCCGGTTCGAAAGACTCGATTGATCGAACTCGCGGATGCCTTCGTGGCACTCCCCGGGGGGTTTGGCACCCTGGACGAGCTGTTTGAGGTGCTGACACTGAGCCAGCTTCGCTACATCGCAAAGCCATTGGCCCTGACCGGCGTTCAGGGGTTTTGGTCGGGCCTGGATACGTTTTCGAAAACCCTGCTTGGCCATGGTTACATCAGCCCCACCGACTGGTCCCAGGTTGGCCAGTTTGATGGGGAGCATGCCGTCGAGCAGACTCTGGTCTGGCTCGGTCGGCGGCTTGGTCAGCGCAGCGATACCTCTGCTTTGCCCCCCTCAGACCAGCCGAGCTGACGCCACGCTTCGTAAGTGGTGATTGCGACCGCATTGGCGAGGTTAAGGCTGCGGTTGCCTGGTCGCATGGGTAGCCGCAGGCGTTGCGACGGATCAATTGTTTCGAGGACCTTGGGTGGCAAGCCCGCAGTCTCGCAGCCAAAGACCAAAACGTCATCGGGCTGGTAGGAGACCTCGTCGTGGCGGCGCGTCCCGCGGGTGGTCAGCGCAAACAGCCGAGCCGGATCTGGCTGGCGGAGTTGCACAAAGGACGTCCAATCGGCGTGCACCCTCACCGTCGCGTATTCGTGATAGTCGAGCCCGGCGCGACGCAGCTGGGCATCATCAAGACGAAACCCCAGGGGCTCAATCAAATGCAGCCGAGCGCCGGCGTTGGCGCAAAGCCGGATGATGTTGCCGGTGTTGGGGGGGATTTCCGGATGAACCAGAACGATATCGAACACCCGAATAGTTTAACCATCTGGGCCAACTGAAAGTGCGGGCATGAACCTTCAGCGGATCGAATGGGCGCGCGCGATGACCAGCGCGATGACCGTTCGAGCGCCCTGTGCGCGTAGGGCGCGAGCGGCCTCGCGAAGGGTCGATCCCGTCGTCATGACGTCGTCGACTAACAGAATCGATTGCCCTGCGGCTCTGGGTTGGGCGACAAAGGCCCCTTGCAGGTTGCGACGGCGAGCGTGTTGGTCGAGTCCGGCTTGCTCGGGGGTATCGCGAGTTCGCGCAAGTAGTTTGGGTTGAAATCTGCGCTGGCGTTCAAGGCCGAGCACCCTGGCCAGTGGTGCGGTTAAGTGCGCGGTGTGATCAAACCCGCGTTCGACCAGACGCCTCGAGGAGGGCGGGATCGCAATAATTCGGTTGACCCGGGAGGCCAGCGCGAGCCCTTGCGGGATCAGTAATGCGCCAAGCGGTGCGGCCAAGGCGGGGTCGCCACCGTATTTCATGGCGGTGATCCAGCGGTCGAGCGGGGGTGCGTAATCACAGGCGGCGTAGATCGAATCCAGACCTGAGTCGGCTTCGAGGGGTTCGAGGGGTTCGAGGGCCTGGGGGGTTTCACGGGCCTCGCAGAGCTGACACAGCGGTTCGATCCCGACCGCTAAAGGTCGCGCGGGGGAGAGTCGCCGCGCGCAGTACCGACAGCGCTGGACGTTTCGCCCCGGCAGGGCGATTAGGCAACCGGCACAAAGGCCGAGACCCGCAGCGTCAACAGTGCGGGCTTCGCAAAGTGCGCAATGCCTGGGCATCCAGTCGTCGAGCAGGCGAAGAAAGAAGGGATGAAGACGCTTTGCAAGCATGGGACTCCATCGTGCGCGGTCTACGTTGACGTGTCGTTGACGCGAGTCGGCATTCGGTCGATAGTTTGCCCCAATGAACTCTATGACCGGCTTGAGCCTATCCGCCGTTCGGCGTCAGTTTGACCGGCGCGCGCCGCGGGCTGCCGATGCCGACTTTCTTCACCGCGAGGTCGAACAGCGGATGGTGGACCGCCTTGATCCGGTTCGGCTCAGCCCTTCCCGGATTCTTGATGCCGGCTGTGGGTATGGCGCCGGCTTGTCCATTTTGGGTGAACGCTATCCTGAGGCCTTGGTGGTGGGGGCCGATCTGTCTTTTGCGATGGTCGCTCGGGCCAGCCAGGAACATTCCGCATGTGTGGTTAGCGCGGATCTGCAGGCGCTGCCATTCGCCAACGCCCGCCTTGATTTGGTGTGGTCAAACCTCGCATTGCACTGGTGTCCCGACCCCGGGGTGGCGCTTGCCGAATGGAGCCGGGTGCTGCGCGCTGACGGCCTTTTGATGTTCAGCGCCTACGGGGTCGACAGCTTTAAAGAGTTGCGGCGGCTGGGTTGGTCAACCCAGCGTTTTCCCGATATGCACGATGTAGGGGACGCGCTGATTCGAACTGGGTTTTCGGCCCCTGTCATGGATATGGAGCCTCTGACGCTGACATGGTGTGACCCAATCCAGGCCTGGGCCGATTTGCGGGCACTGGGAGGGAACGCACTTGAAGCCCGGTCGCAGGGCCTGCGCGGTCGGTTCCGCAAGCAGCAATGGCTCGACACCTGGGTTCAGGACGCTGAGGACGCTCAGGACTCTCGCACCCTATCAGTCACGATTGAATTGATTTATGGCCACGCCTGGTGCTCACCGGCTTCGAAGCTCGAGCCCGGAACGGCCCGGGTCGAGTTCATTCGGGGCGGGCGCTAAATCAGCCGTGGACGCGGGTTTGCGCCGATGCCCCAAAATTGTGCGACGAAGGGTCACAGAAAAAACTAAGCGTTTGGGTTGACCCGAATGGCGCGCAGGAGTGTCATACGGTTTGGGTAGTTTTCTGCGTTACAGAGGCCGATTTGCCCGCTACACGGTTGGACCGCCAAACATCAGACGGGCTCGAGTGGCTACTGCGGCGCAATTGTTCGTTGTCGCCTGGCCAGTGCGGTCTCGCCTTTGGAGTGGTGGGGCTCGTGTCGGGTGGCATCGCAACGGTGTTTGCGACGCAGGGTGCGTGGGTCGTTCTACCGTTTGCGGGAATTGAAATCCTGGCGTTGGCGATCGCATTTGTCGTATATGCGCGACACACCGGGGATTTCGAACGAATCGTTTTACACCCCGATCGATTGCTGGTCGAGGTGGTCGACGGGCGACGCAAAGCGCGCTTCGAGGCAAATCCCGCTTGGGTGCGGGTCGAGATGGGTCAGGCGGCATACGCTAGGATCCGGATCTCTGAGCGGGGCGAAACGTTTGAAGTCGGGCGTTTGTTGGCCTTTGAAGAAAGGGTCGAATTCGCTCGTGACTTGGCGCAGAATTTGAGAGTTGGGTCCGCCGCAATCGCTGCGCGGGGCAACATTGCCGAAATGCAAGGCGGGGTTTAACGATGGTTCAAGAGATTGGTCAGTCAGTGGGTCGTGCCTTTAAACAAGTGTGCGCAGCTGTCATTTTGTCGAGCTTGAGTGCTTGGGCGATCGCCCAAGGGGCTCAGGTCGTGGGCGACATGCCCGGTGGCCCGAAGGTGCATCAGCTCAACCTGATCGAACCGGCCACTGCGATTGCCCGGGACCAGCACTGGATCCACAATTTCGTAATGATCATCTGTGTGGTGATCTTCGTCGCGGTGTTTGGGGTGATGTTCTTTTCCATCCTCAATCACCGGAAAAGCAAAGGTGCCAAATCCGCTAGCTTTCATGAAAGTACGGCCGTCGAGATTGCGTGGACGGTGGTTCCTTTGCTGATTGTTGTTGGGATGGCTCTGCCAGCGACTCGCATGGTGGTGGAGCAGAAAGACACTTCGGGCGCGGACATTACCGTCAAGGCGACTGGCCAACAGTGGAAATGGGGCTACGATTACCTGAAGGGCGAAGGCGAGGGCATCAGCATGTACTCGACGCTGACGACTCCGCAGGAGCAGATCGACAACCTCGCGCCCAAGAGCCAGACCTACCTGACCGAAGTCGACGAGCCCTTGGTGGTTCCGGTGGACAAGAAAGTTCGTGTGGTGTTGACCGCTAATGATGTGATCCATGCTTTTTATGTCCCTGCGTTGGGTATCAAGCAGGATGCGGTTCCCGGTTTCGTTCGCGACACCTGGTTCCGTGCTGAAAAACCGGGAATCTATCGGGGTTACTGCGCCGAGCTTTGTGGCAAGAACCACGCCTTCATGCCGATCGTGGTTGAGGTCAAGTCGGCTGAGGACTACAAGGCCTGGGTGGATGAGCGCAAAAAAGCGATGGCCGCTTTGGCCGACGACCCCACCAAGGAATGGCAACTGGCTGAGCTGACCGCACGCGGCGAAAAGGTCTATTCCGGCAACTGTGTCGCCTGCCACCAAGCGGGCGGGACTGGCGTCCCCGGTGCGTTTCCCGCGCTGAAAGAAGACAAAGTCGTTCTCGGTCCCCAAGAAGGCCAGATCAAGGTGTTGTTGAACGGTCAGAACCAGGGCATGCCTTCCTGGAAACAACTCTCAGACGTCGAGATTGCGTCGGTCATCACCTACACCCGCAATGCCTGGGGTAACAAGGCCGAAGACAATATCGTTCAGCCCAGCGAAGTGGCTGCGGCGCGCAAGTAAGCACTCAACCAGCTAGATAGCAAGTCAGTTAGGAGCCTCCTCATGAGCGCAGTACTCGATCATCACGGTCACGCTGATCACGCCCACGACCATCCCCATGGTCTGCGTCGTTGGTTGTTTGCGACCAACCACAAGGACATCGGTACGCTTTACCTGTGGTTCTCGTTCGCGATGCTGATCGTGGGCGGCCTCAATGCGCTCTTGTTACGGGCCGAGCTTTTTCAGCCTGGGCTGCAGATTGTCAGGCCCGAGGTCTTCAATCAGCTGACCACGATGCACGGCCTGATCATGGTGTTCGGCGCGATTATGCCGGCCTTTGTGGGCTTTGCGAACTGGCAGATCCCGCTGATGGTGGGTGCGCCCGACATGGCGTTTGCCCGGATGAACAACTTCAGCTTCTGGTTGCTGATCCCTTCAGCGCTGTTGCTGGTGGGTAGCTACTTTGCACCAGGCGGAGCGGCCGCCGGCGGCTGGACCATGTATGCGCCGCTCTCTCTTCAGATGGGTCCGGGCTTCGACATGGTGATCTTCGCAGTTCACCTGCTTGGCGCGAGTTCGATCATGGGTTCGATCAACATTATCACCACGATTCTCAACATGCGCGCGCCTGGCATGACGTTGATGAAGATGCCGATGTTCGTCTGGACTTGGCTGATTACTGCCTATTTGTTGATTGCCGTGATGCCGGTTTTGGCGGGTGCGATCACGATGACCCTGACCGATCGTCACTTCGGGACCAGCTTTTTTAATGCGGCTGGCGGCGGTGACCCGGTCATGTTCCAGCACATTTTCTGGTTCTTCGGGCACCCCGAGGTTTACATCATGATCCTGCCGGCTTTTGGGATTATCTCCGAAATCATTCCAACGTTTGCCCGCAAGCGTCTGTTCGGCTACCCCTCGATGGTCTATGCGACGTCGTCGATCGCCATCCTGTCGTTCATCGTGTGGGCCCACCATATGTTTACGACCGGGATGCCCTCGACCGGACAGTTGTTCTTCATGTACGCAACGATGCTGATTGCGGTACCGACTGGTGTGAAAGTCTTCAACTGGGTCGCCACCATGTGGCGCGGTTCGATGACCTTCGAGACCCCGATGCTGTTCGCGATCGGCTTTATTTTCGTATTCACGATGGGTGGCCTGACCGGCATCATCCTGTCGGTGGCGCCGCTCGATATTCAGCTCCACGACACCTACTACGTCGTGGCGCATTTCCATTACGTTCTGGTCGCGGGTTCGCTGTTCGCGCTCTTCGCTGGCACCTACTTCTGGTTGCCCAAGTGGACGGGCCACATGTACGACGAGGGCTTGGGTAAGTTCCATTTCTGGGCCTCGCTGATTACGTTTAACCTGACCTTCTTCCCGATGCACTTCCTGGGCCTTGCCGGAATGCCGCGTCGTTATGCCGACTACGCAATGCAGTTTGCCGACTTCAATGCGTTTGTGACGGTCTCGGCGTTTGGCTTCGGACTCAGCCAATTGATTTTCCTGTGGGCGGTTATCAAGTGCATTCGTGGCGGCAAGCCGGCGACGGCGCAGGTATGGGAAGGGGCCCACGGTCTGGAGTGGACCGTCCCTAGCCCAGCACCGTTCCATACCTTTGAGACCCCGCCGACCGTCAAGTGATCTAACGATGGCGAGCGTGACCCCGAGAAATCTCCGCACGGCGGTTATCCTCCTCTCGGTCGCGCTCGTGTTTTTTGCTGGCGTTATCGTCAATCACTGGCTGTTTGGCTAAGTTTGGTTAAGGCGGCTGGTTACCTGTGAACCCCCTGTTTCAGCCCACTCTCGCAGTACTCAATGCTCGAATGCTCGGCAAGCTGGCGGTGATCGCTTGCACGATGTTCGGGTTTGGGTTCGCGATGATTCCGATCTATCGATCGATCTGTGAAGTCACGGGCATCAATTCTCTGACCCAGGTGGATCAGGACGCCAAGCGGTTTGCTGACAACACCCAGGTCGACATGACACGGGTTGTCAGCGTCGAGTTCGATGCGAATGCCCGTGGTCCCTGGCAGTTGCGCCCGCGCACTGGCTCGGTCAATGCTCACCCGGGCGAACTCGTTACAGTCGAATACGAATTAGTCAACACGCTCGATCGGGAGGTGCAGGGCCAGGCGATCCCGAGCTACGCGCCGCAAGCGGCGGCTCAATGGTTGCGCAAACTCGAGTGCTTCTGTTTCAAACAACAAAGCCTCGGCCCAAACGAGCGCAGACTTTTTCCGGTGGTCTTCGTGCTTGACCCGAAGATGCCGGTCGAAGTCGGGACGATTACTTTGTCCTATACCTTTTTTGAGGTCGGACAGCCGGTGCCGGCTGCTCCGATCTAGAGCCGATACGCGTCGAATGTTGCCAATCCAATCCCAGCCAGCTGAGCCCCCAGCAGTCATCGAGGAGCCTCAACGTCGAGCTTCTGTGATTGAGACGGTGCGGGTGGTGGCGTGGTCGTTTATCGGGATTCGTCGCCGGGCGGATCATGACCGCGATGCGGTTCACCTGCACCCCCTGGGGGTAATTGGCGTTGGTATTGGTATGGCCGCTGTTTTTGTGCTCACATTGGTCGCTATCGTGCGTACCATTGCGGGCTGATCCTTTATTCATTTTTTATTGAATCCCGCCAGTCTTGGGGAACACATCATGAGCGCAAGCGCACACGCACCCGATTCACATCATTATTTTGTCCCGCAGCCGTCCAAGTGGCCGCTCGTAGGATCCGTCGCGATGGTGTTGTTTGGTTATGGTGCCGCCGGCACGGTTAACGGCACGGCTTATGGGCCTTACGTCCTGAGCACCGGATTTGCCGTATTGATTTACATGATGTATGGCTGGTTCCATCAGGTTTCGATCGAGTCCGAGACTGGGCAATACGGCAAGAACGTCGACATCTCGTTCCGTTGGTCGATGGGCTGGTTTATTTTTTCCGAGGTCATGTTTTTCGCCGGGTTTTTTGGCGCGCTCTTTTATGCCCGCGCAATTACTTTGCCTTGGCTGAGTGATCTTGATCATCGGGCCGTCTTGTGGCCGGATTTTGCGGGTAACTGGCCGAACAGCGGTCCCGCTGGCACCATCGAATCGTTCCAGACGATGGGTCCCTGGCCAATTCCCACGATTAACACCGCTTTGCTGCTGACCTCGGGCGTCACCCTGACCATCGCCCACCACGCACTCAAGGAAGGCAATCGTGGGTTGGTGAAGTTGTGGCTCGCGGCGACGGTCATCCTGGGGGCTGTGTTTGTTGGCTTCCAGGCTTACGAGTACTCCCATGCCTACGCCGAGCTGAACCTTAAACTGACGTCCGGTATTTACGGTTCGACGTTTTTCATGCTCACTGGCTTTCACGGCTTTCACGTCTGCGTTGGCGCAATCATGTTGGCGGTCGTATGGTTCCGCTTGATGGCTGGGCATTTCACGGCTGAGCATCATTTCGCCTTTGAAGCGGCGGCATGGTACTGGCACTTTGTCGACGTCGTCTGGCTTGGCCTGTACCTGATCGTTTATTGGATGTAAGCGTTTGGAATCAGGGGCTTTCGAGCCCCTGATCGCACCCTACGGCGTGTCGCGATCGGGCACGACCGCGAATGCCCCAAGTGATCCTGGCCCGTCGAAGCTACTGGATTGGGACGCCCGTGCTCTGGATCCAGCCCATCCAGTGCGAAAAAAGAAGTGTCAAGAACAGCAGGACCGATAGACCAATCCTCAGGGCAAGTGCGCGCACCACATTACGGGTTTGGCCCCGATCGCGAATTAGAAACACCATGGCGGAAGCAAGGCTGCCGATGATGAGCAGGAATGCGATGACGAGGACCCACTTCAAAATGCACTCCAGCGACAGAGCGGCTGCGCGGATGCGCGCCCAATCGACGATTCTATCTGGGGTTGAGGTCGGGTGAGCACTGCGTCACAGGCGCAGTGGCGTCAGTGGGTCGGCGCCTCGGCAACGCTGCTTGTGGTCGTCGCCGGGCTCTCGCTCGGCGACTGGCAAGTGCGCCGTGCGGCCGAAAAGCGCGCTGCGCAGCAGGTGCGTGATTCCGCGGGCGCATCCGCCCCGATGGCAGTGCCGGCTGCGATTTTGCCGCTGGCAGAGCTGGAGGGCCGGCGGGTCACGGTCACCGGACGTATGCTGATGGAGCGCTCTATTTTTATTGATAACCGGTCCCATCAAGGGGTCGCTGGGATGCATGTCGTGACCCCGGTCGAATTGGCCCCCGGGGGGGCTGCGATCCTCGTGCTTCGCGGTTGGGTTGCCAGTGATCCCGCCAATCGAAGTCAATTGCCGGTGTTGCGCGGGCTTGCCGATACCGTGCAAATTGAAGGCTTGGCCCAGCGAGAAATAGGTCGAGGGTTGGAACTCCCACGCTTGTTCTCTGCCGAACAAACGCCTGATCCTAATCAGCGGCTCTGGGTCAATGTCGACGTGGATCATTACGCAAAGTGGTCGGGTCTGAATCTGCAGCCGGTAATCGTCCGCCAAACTTCTGCCCTAGAGGATGGCTTGGTACGGGCCTGGCCTAAGCCCGGCGATGATGTGGTCAAACATGAGGGTTATGCCACGCAGTGGTACGGTCTCTCGCTTGCCGCTGCACTTCTGTGGCTTTGGTCCACCTTTAAATCGCGGCGCGCCACGCGCCGCGGGGAGGGCACGTCCCAATGACTGCTGAGCGTTCTAAATCTCAGTGGATGATGTGGCTGGTCCTCGCGGTCTGCGCGGCCCCTGTTATCGCCTCGTACGCGCTCTATTTTTGGGTGCGGCCTGATGGTCGGACCAATTACGGGGAGCTCATCGAGCCGCAACGCGAATTACCCGCCATTACATTGAAATCACTGGAGGGGGTACCCGCCGAATGGACTCAGTGGCGGGGCCGCTGGATCCTGCTAACCACTGCACCGGGGGAATGCGCCGCCGATTGTGTCCAGCGGCTCTATGTGATGCGGCAGGTCAGGCTGACGACCGGTAAAGATCAGGACCGGATCGAACGGGTCTGGTTACTGACCAACGATCAAGTGCCCGACCCCGGCCTGATCGGCCTGCATAGTGGGTTACACGTGGTACGTCCGCAAACGGCTGGTGTTGATCTTCGGCTGACCGATTCGTTACAGCCTGGCCACATTTTCGTGGTTGATCCACTGGGTCACGTGATGATGCGGTTTCCTGTGGACGTCGATCCGAACCGGATGAAGAAAGATATCGCCCGCCTTTTGCGCGCCAGTCGGGTGGGCTGAACGACGATGCGGTTAACTGGGATTCGAAGATGTATCGGAAGTTGATCTTGCTCGCCGTCGTGGTGACGCTCTTTCTGATCCCGTTCGGTGCCTGGGTCCGCCTGACGGACGCCGGATTGGGTTGCCCAGACTGGCCGGGGTGCTATGGCAAGCTCACGCCGAATCACGCCATCGACGCAATCAGTCGGGCGGTCGATGTGCAGGGGGGCGAACATGGGCCGGTTTCATTGGGCAAGGCTTGGCGCGAAATGGCACATCGCTATGTCGCCTCCGCGTTGGGTTTTTTGATCCTCATCATCGCGGCATTGGCAGTCGCCCGGCGTGAGGCGCTTAAGCAAAGCCCTGTGCTGGCTCTGGTGATTGTCGGCGTCGTGATCGTGCAGGGCATGTTCGGTAAGTGGACCGTCACCTTGTTGCTCAAACCCGCCATCGTGACCGGTCATTTAATTGGCGGCATGACGGTACTGGCTCTTCTGACCTGGCTTGCGCTGCGCCAATTTGGGTGGCAGACGGGGGCGCAAACCCGCTCTTGGCTGAGTCCGGTTGATCCCGAGCCTCTGGCGGGTCTCTTACCCTACGCGCGGATCGGGTTGGTTCTGCTGGCGGTCCAGATTGTTCTTGGCGGATGGGTGAGTACGAACTATGCGGCGCTGGCCTGTACGGACCTGCCGACCTGCCAGGGCAGTTGGTGGCCGGCCATGAAAATGTCCGAAGGCTTCCATATCGCCCGCGAACTCGGCAAAACGGCGACTGGCGAGGGCTTATCGCTTCAGGCCTTAACGGCGATTCACTGGGTCCATCGACTGGGCGCTGGGGTGATCACCGTCTGGATTGCCGGGCTGGCTTTGGCCACTGCGCGGGTCGGGGCGCCGCGTCTGGGTCTTGCGCTTGCAGCGGGCTTGGGTCTGCAGGTGGTGCTTGGACTCTCGAACGTTTGGTTCAGTTTGCCCCTCCCCGTTGCCGTCGCACACAACGCGAGTGCGGCGCTGCTTCTCGTAGGAGTCGTGGTGCTAAACTTTCGCGCTAACCTCGCTGCGCGGATCCAATGAACCAGGCCGTCTCGCTGTCCCAGGGTTGGCGGCATACCGCCCTCCAGTATCTCGAACTCACCAAGCCGCGTGTGGTGATGCTGGCTGCGTTTTGCGCGGTAATTGGCATGTTGCTGGCCACCGATTCCATGGTGCCAGCGCGAATCTTGTTGGCGGGTACCGCTGGAATTTCACTCCTCGCCGGCGCCGGTTTCGTTTTTAACTGTCTGGTCGAGCGCAGCATTGATGCCAAGATGGCTCGCACCCGCGCCCGCCCCCTGCCGCGCGGAACGGTCGGCGTGGCGCAGTCGCTGATTTTCGCAGGGGTTCTGGGTGGGGTTGGCGCAAGCCTCCTGCTTGCCTTCGTCAATTCGCTGACGATGTGGCTGACGCTGGCGACGTTTGTCGGCTACGCAGTGATTTATACCGTGTTGCTCAAGCCCGCCACGCCACAGAACATCGTGATCGGCGGCGCCTCAGGTGCCATGCCGCCGGTGCTCGGTTGGGCTGCCGTAGCCAACGATGTGCCGGCGCAGGCCTGGTTGCTTTGTCTGATCATCTTTGTCTGGACGCCCCCGCATTTTTGGGCGCTCGCCCTGTATCGGGTCGAAGATTATCGGCATAGCGGCCTGCCCATGTTGCCAGTCACTCATGGCTCGAGGTTTACCCGGCTGCAGATCCTGCTGTATTCGGTTCTGTTGCTCGCGACGACCACATTGCCTTATCTGATCCAGATGAGTGGGCTTTTTTACCTGGTCGCTCAACTGATTCTCGGCGGTATCTTTATTTTTTACGCGTGGCGGCTTTGGGTTGACTACTCGGACGCGCTGGCCAAGCGAACTTTCAAGTACTCAATCGAATATCTCGGCTTGTTGTTCGCAGCACTGCTCGTCGACCATTGGGTGGATGCGTGGCTGATGACGCAATTGAGCGATTGGTTCGGCCTCGCGGCAGGTCCTGGTTGATCGCCGTTCGTTGGTGCGTGCAGGCAGTAGGGACCTCAAAGAGGGCCGCTGCCACATCGATGGTTCTGTGCGCCCTGGTTTTGGGCCTTTCGGGCTGCAGCAAATCCACCACACCCACTACACCCACATTTCGTCATGTCGATATTACCGGGGCACCCTACGCTCAGGCGCTGACGGGTCTGGCTGATCCGCAAGGGCATACGCGCAGTCTGACCGACTGGCGTGGGAAAGCGGTTCTGGTTTTCTTTGGCTATACCCGCTGTCCCGATATCTGTCCGACGACCCTGCAGGATGCTGCGGAGGTGACTCGGCTACTGGGGCCGCAGGCCGATCGGTTCCAAGTGGTGTTCGTCACGCTTGACCCCGCGCGGGATACGCCCGAAGTGCTGGAGCCCTACGTCAAGTCCTTCAATCCAAGCTTTGTCGCCCTGCGGGGGGATGATGCATCAACCCGAAAGGCGGCGAAAGACTTCAAGATTTTTTTTGAGCGGGTCGAAGGGAAGTCACCCGGCAACGAGACCTTCGATCACACGGCGGCCAGTTTTATATTTGACCCAGAGGGTCGGGTGAGGCTTTATGTGCGCGGCGGCCAGGGCCCGGAGGCTCTGGCGCATGACGTCCGGCAATTGCTTCTCTAGCGTTTAGCCCTTCAATCTATACACTGAGTTCAGCGCGCATGGTTTTGAGCGCTTTGGCTTCGATCTGACGAATCCGCTCTGCGGAAACCCCGAACTCCGCGGCCAATTCATGTAGCGTTGACGCTCCGCCCTCGGTTTCATCGACAAGCCAGCGCGACTCGACGATCCGGCGGCTGCGCGGATCGAGGCGGTCGAGCGCCCGCAACAGGCCCTCGCCCTGCAGCAGGTCGCGCGCGCGCGCTTCGAGGACCTGCGTGGGCTCGGATCCGTCGGCTTTGAGCCAGGCAATCGGGCTAACGGATTCGCCATCTTCGTCGTTGCCGTTATCCATTGGGATGTCGCGTCCGGCCAAGCGTGATTCCATCTCGATCACGTCTTCGTGGCGGACATCGAGCGTGCGCGCGATGACGTCGATATCGCCCGGATCAAGCGACGTCGAATCCTGTTTCATCGAGCGCAGATTAAAAAACAGTTTGCGCTGGGCTTTGGTGGTCGCCACCCGGACCAAGCGCCAGTTGCGCAGGACGTATTCGTGAATTTCTGCTTTGATCCAATGGAGTGCAAACGACACAAGGCGCACGCCGCGCTCGGGGTCGAATCGACGCACAGCCTTCATGAGGCCGACGTTGCCCTCCTGGATCAGATCAGCGTGAGGGAGACCGTATCCCAGAAACTGGCGCGCAACGCCAACCACGACTCGGAGGTGCGACATGACCAATCGTCGGGCTGCGTCTAAATCGCCGTCATCGCGCAGGCGGCGCGCAAATTCTGTCTCTTCTTCGAGAGTGAGCAGCGGGATCCGGTGCACAGCCGAGATATACGCATCAAGGTTTCCGAGTGCGGGCAGTCCAAACCCACCCCCACCCATCGGGGCCAAGGCGGCATGGTTGGTCTTTAAACCCACGGGTAAGGCCAGCGCAGCAGTCTGATTCATCTGACTGATACTCCTTTAAGACAAGCAGACTTATTTTAGCACTCTAGATTCTCGAGTGCTAATGCGATCTGGGTGTTGGGTCGAGGAGTGCACTTACAAATTCTTCTGCGGAGAACGCCTGTAAATCGTCAACGCCTTCGCCCAAACCGATGAAATAGACCGGGATCGGTTGCACTCGACGAGTGTGGGCCAGCGCCACGATGGCGCCCCCCTTCGCGGTGCCGTCGAGCTTGGTCACGATGAGGCCCGTGAGGGCAACGGCCGCATCAAACGCCGCGACCTGCGCCAGCATGTTTTGTCCGGTATTCCCGTCGAGCACCAACAGTGCCTCATGGGGGGCGCCAGCCAGCGCTTTGCCGATGACTCGACGGACTTTGCGCAACTCCTCCATCAGGTGGGTCTGGGTCGGCAATCGACCCGCCGTGTCGACCATCACGACGTCGGTTTGGCGAGCAATCCCGGCCGAGACGGCATCAAAAGCCACGGCGCCGGGGTCGCCGCCGTCCTGCGCAATCACGGCGACGTCATTGCGTGCACCCCATTCGGCCAGTTGGGCCCGGGCGGCCGCGCGGAAAGTGTCGCCGGCTGCCAGCAGAACCGACTTGTGTTCGCGCCGTAGCAGGTGGGCCAACTTGCCAATCGAGGTGGTCTTGCCGGCCCCGTTGACCCCGGTCACCATCCAGACTTGGGGTGCTGACCGATCCAGGTCGATCGGCGCTTCGAGTGGTGTCAACAGCTCGGTTAACGTGGCCCTGAGCGCTTGTCGTACATCCTCCCCCGTTTCAAGGCGCTCCTTCTTGACTCGCTCCCGCAGCCGCGCGAGGAGCCACGTCGTCGTTTCAATTCCGGTGTCCGCGACCAGTAGCGCTGTTTCCAGCTGTTCGAAGAGCGCCTCGTCAATCTGCGTCAGGCCGAAGAGCCCTGCCAGTTGCCCGCTGGTTCGGCTCAGACCGGCTCGAAGACGCTTGATCCATCCCGTCCGCGGCGGTTCTGCGGGCGCTGACGGCGCAGGAGGCTGAGGAGGCTGAGGAGGCTGAGGAGGCCGCGCCGCCTGTGCCGCGATTGAAGCCGGCTCGACGGGCCAGGGCCCGCCAGGCTTCGAGGCAGATTCGACAGGCTCCGGCGTTGGAGGTGGCGGTTTCTTGCGCCGCAGAAAGCCGAACATCGGGCGCCTTGTTTAACGGAGGTGTTGCATTAGCAGATCACGATACACTCCAATCGATGGTATCAAATGCCCAATTAAGTCCTCCAGCGCGGGTGCGCATCATTGGCGGACAGTGGCGTCGGACCTTGATTCCGGTCCCCGCGGTGCCCGGCTTGCGACCCACGCCGGACCGGGTGCGGGAGACACTTTTTAACTGGCTTGGCCAGGACCTTGCGGGCTGGCGAGTTCTGGATCTCTTTGCCGGTACCGGGGCGCTTGGCTTTGAGGCCGCCTCGCGCGGCGCCCAAAGCGTCTTGATGGTCGAGCGCGATCCGAAGGCTTTGGAGTCCTTGCATACGGTGCGTCAGCGTCTCAATGCGCAGCAGGTTGTCCTCGAGGCGGGCGACGCCGTGGCCGTGGCGGGTCGTCTGGCGCTCAGGCAAGCGCGCGGGTTTGATCTGATTTTTCTGGATCCGCCTTTTGGCGCCGACTGGCCAACGCGGGTTCGCCCCCTGCTTGGACCCTTATTGGCCGATGGGGGGTGGGTCTATCTTGAGGCTGAAACAAAACTTCAAAGTCAGGCCGAGGGGGTTACGGCATGGACCGAAGCGGGATTCACGGTGGTCCGTAGCGCCAGTGCGGGGCGCGTCCATTATCATCTGCTCAAATTTCAGGGTTCTAGTTTCTATGAAGATTGCGGTTTATCCCGGAACGTTTGATCCGCTGACTCGGGGGCACGAGGACTTGGTGCGCCGCGGTTCGCGCCTATTTGACCGTTTGATCGTTGGCGTCGCCGACAGTCAGACCAAGCACCCCGTTTTCAATTTGGCCGAGCGGGTCGAAATTGCTCGAGAAGTGCTGGGCCATTATCCCAATGTCGAAGTTCACGGCTTTAGGGGCCTCTTGAAGGATTTTGTTCGACTGCAAGAAGCCAACATCATTGTTCGGGGCTTGCGAGCAGTTTCTGATTTTGAGTACGAATTTCAAATGGCGGGCATGAATCGCTATTTGTTGCCAGAGGTTGAGACGATCTTCATGACCCCAACCGATCAGTACCAGTTCATTTCCGGCACGCTGGTACGCGAAATTGCGCTCTTGGGCGGTGACGTCTCGAAGTTCGTTTTCCCATCGGTCGAGGCCTGGCTCGTCAGCAAACGTACCGAACGGATTCAGCGGATGGAGGATGCAGAGGCTGCTGCGGCTGCGGCTGTTGGCGCGCCTCCTGACTCGTCGCCCCCCTGACCCAGATGGCGCTACTGATTACGGATCAGTGCATCAATTGCGATGTGTGTGAGCCCGAATGTCCGAATTCGGCCATCAGCATGGGGCCTGAGATTTACCAGATCGACCCGCTGCGCTGCACGGAATGTGTCGGCCACCATGACGAGCCGCAATGCAGGGTCGTGTGCCCCGTGGACTGTATCCCGCTCAACCCTGAATGGATCGAGAGCCCTGAGCAACTCCTCACGAAGTTCCACCGACTCCAGGCAGGTTGAGGAACGCTTACGCGCAGCCCCTCAGCCTCAGCCTTAGGCTCAGGCTCAGACTTGGTCAGGCAATCAATCGCATCTTAGGTGGCCCATCCTGATTCGGCAGGCGGTCGACCGGCAAATAACCAGCGTGCTCGAACAGTCCGGCTCGTGTCCACTCGGCGATCTCGGCGCTCAGGCTGAAATCGGTGAGCGGGTGCTTGGTGGTCCAGCCCCGCTCGACGCGAAGACTGACCCGCCGGCGCTCGATTTCGAGCGCGAGGGGGTAGGTTGAGCCTTGCGAATCACGCCGCCGGTGCAGGATGACGGCGAGGCGTAAAGCCAGCAACATTCGCCATTCGGCGTCGAGTTCGACCAGGCTGGTCATTTTGGTCAGCTTGCCTGTGTGGCCGAGCACGAGGCGCGAGAGCAGCGCCTGATCGGGGCGCGAAAAACCGGGCAAATCGGCATTCGCGACAATATAGGCTGAATGCTTGTGATATGCCGAATGCGAAATGCTCAATCCGATCTCGCTCAACGAAGCAGCCCAACCGAGCAGTTCAATGCCGCGTTCGACATCCTCGGTGGCGCCACGTGCGATCGAGCGCCAGAGCCAGGCCGCTGTTTTTCCCACCCGGCTGGCGTGGTCCCGGTCAACGCCATATCGGATCATGGATTGCTCGACCGTGACGTCGCGCATGTCGCTGTCGTTGGTGCGGCCCAGAAGGTCGTACAGCACGCCTTCACGTAGGGCCCCCGACGTGAAACGCATGGTCGAAATACCGAACTCTTCAAAGGCCGCGCGCAGGATCGCCAAACCTCCGGGCAGGACCGGGCGCCGGTCGGCGCGCAAACCCTGGAGTCGCAAGCGGTCGAAATGGCCAGCCTTGATGAGTGCGGCTTCGATGTGTACCAGCGCGTCGCGCGTAATCGTCGGATCGCCAAACTCGGCCAGACAGATCGCCGAGATGGTCTTCGCGGTGCCTGAGGTGCCGATGGCTTCATTCCAGGTTTCGCGGCGGAAGCCTTTGGCCAGCGGCGCAAACAGGTCGCGCGCAATCAAGATGGCCTCGTTCATTGCCTCGCGCCCAACTTCACCGTCGCCAAAGATCCGTCCAGTGAGACCCACACAGCCGACGGTAACGCTCTCAGTTACCAAAGGTTCGTAATCGCGCCCGACAATACATTCGGTGGAACCCCCGCCGATATCGATCACCAGTCGTTGCGACCCATCGGCGGGTAGGGTGTGGGCGGCGCCGACCCAGATCAGACGCGCTTCTTCGCGCCCCGCGATCACCTCAATTGGGAATCCGAGCGCGGCCTCGAAGGTCGCCAGAACATGCCGGGCATTTTTTGCCTGACGCAAGGTGCTGGTGGCAACGGCGCGCACCGAATCCGGATGAAATGCGCGCAGGCGCTCACCAAAGCGCTGCAGTGCCTCGACGCCCCGGCGCTGCGCCAGCGCTGTGAGGTTGCGCTCATGGTCAAGTCCGGAGGCGAGCCGGACACTGTCTTTGAGGACATCCACCGGGATGACCTGAACCCCGGCCGGTGACGAGTCGGCCCGCCCAATCAAGAGTCGAAAGCTGTTGGAGCCGAGGTCGACAGCGGCGAGAAGAAGTGGGTCAAGAGGGTCGGTCATCGGTTTAAATTGTCGCTGCGAAATAATTTCTTAACACCAGAGGATGACGATGTCGTGGCATCTATCCGTTCATCCGACAAACAGCAGGATTATCCGATGAAATCAGCCAAAACCACCGCGGCGAGCAAGCGGCAACCGACGGTCACTGCGGCGGACCGCTGGAATACGGAGCCGGATCGGATGCCTCCCCATCGGACCGACGATTTACTGAATCGGGAACAGGGCCTTCTGGCATTTAACGAGCGTGTCCTGGCGCAGGCCGATGGCGATCAGGTGCCCTTGCTCGAGCGCCTGCGTTACCTGACCATCGTGTCGAGCAACCTCGACGAGTTTTTTGAAATCCGGGTTTCCGGGTTGCACGAATTGGCCCAGGTCGATGACGCGTCGGCCGCCGAGGCCCGCGCATCGCTCGATGCGATCAGCGCGCGGGTGAACCGTCTTGTTAGACGCCAGTACGCGTTACTGAACGACGCCCTGATCCCGCAACTGGCGCAGGAAGGAATCGTTTTTCATGCTTCGACCACCTGGACCGATGCCCATCGTGAATTCGCCCGGACCATTTTTCAGTCTGAGATCGAACCGCTGCTGACGCCAATTGCACTCGATCCGGCGCATCCGTTTCCGCGGATCCTGAACAAGAGTCTGAATTTCATCGTTGAACTCGACGGCCAGGACGCGTTCGGGAGACGCGCGGGTATCGCCATCGTGCAGGCCCCCCGCGCATTGCCGCGTTTGATCCGCGTACCGCAAGAAATTTCAGGCCACCCCAATGGACTGATGCTGCTGACCTCTGTGGTTCAGGGTTTCGTGGGCAACCTGTTTCCCGGCATGAATGTGCGTGCCGTGCATCAGTTTCGGGTCACCCGTAATAGTGACCTGTTTGTCGATGAAGAGGACATCACCGACCTGCGTCGCGCGCTGCAGGGCGAATTGCCGAGTCGCCATTACGGCGATGCCGTGCGTCTCGAGGTTTCGGCGGGGATTGGTGAGGAGGCCCTTAGCCGTCTGATGCAGGAGTTTGAACTGAAGCCGCAGGACTGCTACCAGGTTCACGGCCCGGTCAATCTGGTTCGCCTCGCTCAGGTCCTGGATCAGGTCGACCGCCCAGATCTGAAATTCCCCTCGTTCGCCCCGGGACTGCCGGGTTGGCTCAAACAAAAAGATCTGTTTAGCGCCATCCGTAAAGGCGATGTGATGGTCCACCAGCCCTACGAGTCGTTCAGCCCCGTGATGGATTTTTTGTCGAGTGCCGCGATCGACCCAAAGGTTATGGCGATCAAACAGACCATCTACCGCACGGGCGTCGACAGTGCGCTCATGGAAGCGCTGATCGCGGCTGCCAAGGCCGGCAAGGAAGTAACGGTTGTGGTCGAACTGATGGCGCGTTTTGATGAAGAGGCCAACCTCAACTGGGCGGCGCGCCTCGAGCAGGTGGGCGCGCACGTCGTGTATGGCGTCGTTGGCCACAAGACACACGCCAAGATGGCATTGATTACCCGCCGAGAAGACGACGGCCTGCGCATGTATGCCCACCTTGGTACCGGGAACTATCACCCGCGCACTGCCAAGCTCTACGAGGACTTTGGGCTGTTTACTGCGAACCGCGCGATCTGCGCCGATGTTCACGAAATTTTCCGCCGCCTCACAGGCTTGGGCGCAGCTGGCGCCTTAAACCATCTCTGGCAGGCGCCGTTTACGCTGCACCAGAATGTGATCGCAGGCATCGAGCGCGAGACCGAACATGCGCGGGCCGGCAAAGTCGCCCGCATCACCGCCAAGATGAACTCGTTGCTCGAACCAACCGTCATTGCCGCGCTGTATGCGGCCAGTCAGGCAGGGGTTCAGATCGACCTGATCGTTCGCGGGGTTTGCGCCCTGCGGCCAGGGGTTCCGGGTCACTCTGAGAACATCGCGGTCCGCTCGATCATCGGTCGGTTCCTGGAGCATTCACGCGTGTTCCGATTCTGGAATGACGGCCAGGATGAAGTCTGGTTGAGTTCGGCCGACTGGATGGACCGCAATTTTTTCCGTCGCGTCGAAATCGCATTCCCGATCCTCGATGAAAAGCTCAAAGCGCGCGTGATCGAAGAGGCGCTCGAAGAGCATCTGGCTGACAATACCTCGGCCTGGTTAATGGGGTCCGACGGTGCCTATCGGCGCCTCCAACCTGAGGGAGAAAAACGGGTGTCGCAACTGCGTCTGCTATCGCGCATGGGTGCGGCTGAAAGCTGAAAGTTCGTCATCCACACGCCACAAGCTGATCGATCAGGGTTTTCCACAATAAAACTGTCACATTTCGCCCGTAAATTCCGGAAGTTGTAGAAAACCCCTCTTCATAGACGCTGACATGAATCACAACCATTGGAACGTTTTCGCCCGGACCGCCATTAGTGTGGCAGTGGCGGCTGTGGTCGCACCGGCATTGGCTCAGAACACTACTTCGATCATTGCTGGCCAAGTCAATGGCGCCGACGGCAAGGCAGTCGCCAACGCCGCGGTAACGGTGCTCCACGTCGAATCGGGTTCGGTCAGTCGCGCCATGAGCGATGCCCAAGGGCGTTATCGCGTCAGCGGTGTTCGCGTGGGCGGCCCGTTCACGGTTACGGTGACCAAGGATGGCGCGAAGTCCGTTCAGAACGAGGTATTCACCAAGCTCGCGGAAGTCCTCGATCTGGATCTCACCATCAGCGCAGCCACGTTGGCGCCTGTGACCGTCTCGCAGTCGGCGTTGAACTCGGTGTTCGATAACGAGCGGATGGGCGCCACGACCAACATCACCAATCAGGAGCTGAATGCGTATCCGTCGATTCGCCGTAACCTCTACGATTACGCCCGTCTCGATCCGCGGGTCTCGCAGACCGACAAGGAGCGCGGCGAGATTTCGGTCTCGGGGCAGAACTCCAAGTACAACATTGCCACGATCGACGGCGTGTCGATCAGCGACACGTTTGGTCTCGAGGGCAATAACTTCCCGACGCTCAAGCAGCCGATTCCGATCGATGCCATTCAGTCGGTGCAGATCAACGTCGCCAACATGGACGTGACCCAGAAGGGCTATACCGGCGCCAATATCAATGCGGTGACAAAGAGCGGAACGAATGAGATCAAGGGCAGCACGTATTTTATCTTTCGTGACGACAGTCTCGCGGGCAAGCGCTACAACAACCTCACTGGCGTTTACACCGCACCGCCAAAATTCCAGGAAACCACCAAGGGTTTGACGGTTGGTGGTCCGATTATTCAGGACAAGCTCTTTTTCTTCCTCGCCTATGAGGAGCTGAAGAGCTCACGCACCTCGCCGGACTTTGGCCTGATCGGCAGTACCGCAGGCGGCCAGGTCGCCATTACTTCGTCCGCGCTGGCCAGCGCGCAATCGATCGCCAAGAACACCTACGGCATCAATATCGGCGGGCTCGATGCGCCGGCCAGCAACCTGTTGGTCAAGGACTATCTGGCGAAATTCGACTGGAACATCAGCGACAGCCAGCGCGCCAGCGTCCGTTTCTCGCGCACGGAGCAAGCAGAGCCGATCTATCCGAACTTTGGTGCGACCGCTCTGGCCACTGACTCCAACTGGTACTCGCAAGCCAAGACGATTGACAGTGTGGTCGGGCAGTGGATTGCCGACTGGACGCCGAACTTCTCGACCGAAGTCAAACTCTCGAGCCGCAAGTACGACAGCGTTCCGGTCAACAATTCGAACCTGCCGCAAATTGGACTTTCTTTTTCGGGTGCGTTGCCAGCGGGGGCCCCGGCAGGCCTTTCAACCGGCGGGCGCACGCTGTATTTCGGCACCGAGCGTAGCCGCCATACCAACGTTCTTTCGACCGATACGGTCGATGGCTACTTGGGTGCGACCTACACCTATAAGAACCACGAACTGAAGTTCGGTGGCGACTATAGTGAAAACAAGGTCTATAACGCGTTCTTGCAAGACACCAAGGGTAATTACACCTTTGGTTGTATCAACAGCGGAGCAACCCTCTCGTATACCAACCCCTTGAATGCGGGTGGCATCGCATGTGCGTCTGCGACTCAGGCTCAGGTCGAGGCCGCGGTGCTGGAGAATTTCCAGCGCGGGCGCCCGACTTCTTTCCAGGTTCAGAATCCGCTTCCCGGTCGCACTCTGGCCGATGGGATTGCGCAGTGGAGTCTGGGCAATATGGGCGTTTTCCTGCAGGACAATATCGCGGTCAGTGATCGCTTCAAGGTTCTGATCGGCGCACGGTTGGACAAGCTGAATGTGCCCGAGCAACCCATCTACAACGCTGCGGCCTCGGCGCCTGTGATTGCAGGCAATGCCGCGACGAACACCCGGCAGACTGGCGGGTTCGGGCTAAATAATTCATACAACATGGACGGCAAGGACTTGTTCCAGCCCCGTATGGGCTTTAACTGGGACTTGTCGACGCCCGAGCGCCGCTCGCAGTTGCGCGGGGGTGCAGGTCTTTTTCAAGGCGCTTCGGCCAACGTCTGGCTTTCCAACCCTTACTCAAACACGGGCGTAGCGACATCGATCATCGGTTGTGGCATTTCGGGTTACGCGGCTTGCCCGCAGACCGATGGATTGTTGAGGGTTGATCCAAACGCTCAGATCACGAGCTTCACCGGAACGATCCCGGCGGCCAATATCGACTTCATCGATCCAAGCATGAAGCAGCCCTCGGTTGCGAAGTACAACCTCGCATTCGAGCAAGAGCTGCCGATCAAGGGCGTGATCGCATCGGCCGAGTGGATTCAGACTCGAACGAATAATGCGATTAATTATAAATTCTTGAATCTTGGGCCGGTGACACGCAGTGGGCTCGATGGCCGTGAGCTCTATTACAACGCTGCGGGCTTTGATCAGAATTGCTGGACGGCAACAGGCGGTACCAACGCTTCGGGTACGGCGGGCTGCTCGGGCTCAGTCACATCGCGCGCCCTGCGAAATTCTGCGTTCAATAACGTGACGGTTGCAACCAACACCGAGAAGGGCGGTGGCAATGCGATCACGCTCGCGTTGAGCCAACCGGCGGTGCAGGGCTTGGGCTGGGCAATGGCTTACACCAAAACCAGCGCGACCGAAGTGAGCCCGCTGACCTCGAGCGTGGCAAACTCGAACTGGTTGAATCGCTCAGTTTTCAATCCGAATGAGGATGTCGCGTCGAATTCGAACTTCCTAGTTCGTGATCGGATCAACGCCGGGATGACCTGGTCACAGGCGCTCTTTGGTGCCCGCAAGACCACCATCGGGATGTTTTACGAAGGTCGTCAAGGCAAACCCTACAGCTGGGTCTATGGCAATGACCTGAACGGTGACGGCGTTTCAGGCAACGACCTGATGTACATCCCAAAAGCACCGGGTTCGGGCGAGGTGGTCTTCCGTGGCGGCGCAACGGAAGAGGCCGCCTTCTGGCAAATCGTCAATGACACCCCCGCCTTGGCGGCTGCCAAGGGCGGCGTCGTGAAGCGCAACTCCGATTTTTCACCGTGGTCGAACAGCGTGGATCTGCGCGTGAGTCAGGAGCTTCCCGGCTTTACAGCCAAGCATCGTGGCTTCCTGATCTTTGATTTCCTCAACTTCGGCAACATGATCAATAACAAGTGGGGCCGAATTGATGAGGGTGCATTCCCGTTGGCCCGTAACTTCGTTAACTACAACGGGGTCGATTCGCAGGGCCGTTATGTTTACAGCCTGCGTTCTGGGGGCGTATCCCCACTGCAAACGCGTCAGGCGTCGGGCGAATCCCAGTGGGCGGTGCAGGTCACCGCTCGGTACGAGTTCTAGGCCTCGTTCTGATCCGAGGCGCTGATTGAGGGGCCGGAGGACGTATCAGCGTCCTCCAGCCATAGTCCAAGCCGATTTGCGTGAGACGAGTTCGAGGGCGGCGGCGGGCGCGCCCCCGAAGCAGGCCTCGACTTTGCCTTCACCATTTGCGCCATAGCGGACGGGGCTCCCGATCTCGTCGTAGAGCTCGCCACCCGCCCCCAGCAACAAAGCGTGCCCGGCAGCGATGTCCCAGGCTTGGGCTCCGTGCAAGGTGAGCGTAGCCACCGCGTCTCCTGCGGCGACCCGCGCCAGGCGATAGGCGATGCTGGTCATTGGAATGAAGTTAGCCGGCGCAACGAGCGCTGCACTGGCCTCGGGCCGTTGACTGGCCGAGGTGCTCAAGAGTACCTGACAGCCACGCACCAGTTTTTGATCAGCGAGCGGTGGAGCAGGTCCAAGGGCGTTGGGATGAGCTTGGTCAACGGGCACGCCATTGCGCCGCAATGGACCTGCCCCTTGTGCCCAGGCAATCAAATCGGGGCCGCGATCGGGTGGCATCGGCGCATAGACGACGCCCAGGACGGGGTGTCCCTCATCGAGGAGGGCGACCGAGACTGAACTCCCGCCGAGGCCGCGCAAGAAGTCGCGTGTGCCGTCGTGGGGGTCAACGACCCAGCAGGTGCGTTGCTGCACTGGCGACGCGTGCGCGGGGCAGGGAGCCACCCCCAGCTCTTCTCCAACGAATCGTGCAGGCCAAGCGGCTAGCAACGCGGTTCGTAAGCCAAGTTCAATTTCAGCATCGACCGGGGCCGAGTCGCCGGCGCCGCGTCGCCCCTCTGGACGGGCCCTTTCGGCGACCAGACATGCTCCTGCGGCTGTGACACTAGAACAGACTGCGTTGAGTAGGGCCGAAAGATCTAGGCTTGTTTGCATCAATTAGGGTAAATCGTCGGCAAAAAAGCGGGAAAAATGAAGGAAAATACGAGTTTGATCCGATGTGCAGCTCGGTAAAATATTGCTGCTGATTGAAACAGTTAGTATATGGGGCTTCGTTGATCTTGATGAATTTTGAGATGGATCGGCGGCTCTTGGCGGCCCTCCCGGCCGCAAACGTCTCGTGCTTCCCCCGTGTCCATCTTTATCACTTGTGCACACTATGACACCGATGAATTCTCGCGCTCAGAGCCCCCTTGGTGCTTCCAATGTTGAACTTGCTGCGGGGGTGCTGGCTCGACCCAATACGCTTGGCGCTATCCGAGCGGTCCCTCCATCCGCTCGGCTCAAGACGGGACGCCAGGATGGCCCTGGGGATGAACACCAGAATGAACTGGTTGATCAGGCGCTTGCTGCGGGTACCGAGTCGATTGAACAGGCGCGAGATGAGATCGACCAGGTGGCGGCCATTGGTACCAGTGTTCAGGCAATCCCTCAGCCGTCGTCGACCATGATCCAGGCCGATGCCTTTAGCCCCCTGGCTCAGGCATCGTCGAGTGTGCTGTCCGATATGCCTGCCCGTGCTGTTGAGAGCGCCGGGGCTTCGCTCAAAGACCTTAATGTGTCGACCCCCATGCTGGTCGGCGCTGGCGCTGTTTTGGTTGGGCTCGCTGCAGGCGGTGGTGGCGGTGGTTCGTCTGCTCCACGCAACCAGACCGGGGTGGTTCAGGACGGACTGGTCAAAGACGCCACGGTTTTTATTGATGTGAACAAAAACGGT
>Ga0209598_10000682_pt1 | contig 27662 bp, 30 predicted proteins | sample M_140807_EF_Meta_FD_187317 | JGI IMG/M metagenome (GOLD analysis project Ga0209598, IMG submission 187317) | Freshwater microbial communities from Lake Montjoie, Canada to study carbon cycling - M_140807_EF_MetaG (SPAdes) (version 2) | ecosystem: Environmental > Aquatic > Freshwater > Lake...
TCAATGGTTGGCCATCATGGCGGTGTTACAAATACTGAGGTAGCGATACCGCTCTTACTTGGTTAGTCCTCATCCTTTTTACCAAACATAATGTCATCCCAAGATGGAATCTTAATTCTTCTTGTCACACCATCTCGTTTTTCTTCATCTTCAACATCTTCAACTGCAACTAATGGTGTTGGAGCATAAGGTGCAACATCTTCTTTAATTGATACTAAACGTGGTGCCTCAGTTTGCGGAATATTTCCAAAGGTTTGTGTAGCAGCTTTTGGTTTAGCTTCGCCACCAATCCATCTTGCGCCATCATCATGAGCTGAAAGAGCTCTGCGACCTAAATTAAATAACCAAACCGCCTCACCCTTTGCCTCACTCGGTGAGCCATCACGTAATGGATAGTAAAGAGTTAACTCCCAATTGCCATCTGGTAAGCGCAATGTATTCCACTCAATCGTATTCATATCAACACCTCTTGGTGCTAATTGATTGGCAACTGCTGTTTCCAAATATGGCGCATGCGGTTCCCGGCGAATTTGGGTGGCAAGTGCTTGGGAAATGATAAAAGCTCGCTCCTGCAAAATCGGACCAGCATAATTTTCAATTTTCTCAATTGACCAATCAGTTGTGCGCGAGATGGAGTCAATAGATTCACCACTTCGTAATCTTGCCTGCACCTCTTTAACAGTTGTGCTTACAACCTCTTCAATGTTAGTTACAGCAGAAAGTCGTGGTTGATTTACTGTGGCACGTAATGTGTCGGAGATACGCAGTGAGTATTGATTTCCAACTTGATCAACCAACTCAAGCTCTGCGCCATCGGGAGATCGCCCGGTTAAACGTAGGTCGGTTGGTTCAGTCATGAGAGTAGATTGCCACAATTAATCGGCGGGATAAATCTGCCACACACGCTCAGCCCATGGCTTTTCATGCTTAGATAACCTGGTGAGCGCAGAGTTATTAAAAATTGCTGAGTCAGTGGCCAAAGCCGCAGGTTCACATCTGATGAAGCGACCAGCAACCTTTACCTTTACTGAGAAAAGTTCTGCAGTTGATTTTGCAACCCAAATGGATCAACAAGCAGAGGCTTTAATTGTTAAACAAATTCTAGAACTTCGCCCTGATGATGGAATTATTGCTGAAGAGGGTGCGGCAAAGGAGAGTAAATCTGGAATTACTTGGGTAATTGATCCATTAGATGGCACCGTTAATTATCTATATGGATTACCTGGTTGGAATGTTTCAGTTGCTGCTAAAGATAAAAATGGCGTAGTAGCTGGTGTGGTTTATGCACCAAGTATTAATGGATTTTGGAGCGCGATAAAAGGTGGTGGGGCTTTTTATAATGGTGAGAAAATTAAATGTAATGAGCCAGTTGAGTTAAGTAAGGCACTTCTGGCAACTGGCTTTGCATATGATTTAAATCTTCGAATTAGCCAAGGCGATACCATGGCAAAGTTATTGCCAAGAATTAGAGATTTAAGAAGAAATGGCGCAGCAGCAGTTGATCTTTGTTATGTGGCGATGGGTGCGTTGGACGGTTACTTTGAAGCATCACTTAAAGAATGGGATCATGCAGCTGGTGGCTTAATCGCAACCGAGGCAGGAGCAGTTGTCTCAGGTCCTGCTGGTGGGGCGCCAAGTAGTGAACTGGTGGTTGCCGCTGGTCCATCCCTTCATGCTCAGCTTTTGCCCTTGATTTGATCTCAAATTGATCTAATCACCCCTGCTGTGGCAAGATACGCACTCATTGGAAAATAATTGATTGACCATAAAATTTAACGATTAGGACAAAAAATGAACGTGCTAGATGTAGTTGATGCCGCTTCACTTCGTAAGGACATCCCATCATTTCGTTCCGGCGATGAACTAAAAGTTCACGTTCGAGTTATTGAAGGTACCAAGAGCCGTATTCAGCTTTTCCAAGGTGTTGTAATTGCACGATCTGGTTCTGGAATTCGTGAGTCATTTACTATCCGTAAAATTTCATACGGTGTTGGTGTTGAACGAACCTTCCCAGTACACACTCCAGTAATTGAAAGAATTGAAATTGTTCGTCATGGATCAGCTCGTAGAGCAAAGCTTTACTACCTACGTAAGTTAACTGGTAAGGCAACAAAGATTAAAGAGCGTCGTGGCGCAGATGGTGAAATTATTGTTGAGCCAGCCTACGTTCCACCAGTAGTTTCTAAAAAGGTTGAAGTTCCAGTAGTGGGCGAGGCTGCTGCAGTTGTTGTTGCCGCCGCCGCAGTTACTGAAGAAATCACGCAAGAGGTAGTTCAGGCAGCAGAAGTTACAACTGACGCCCCAGCTGCTGATGCAACAGCAAGCGAGTAAGAATGATCGACGAAGCTCTAGAACACTTAGTAAAAGGGATTGTTGATAATCCAGCTGAAGTTGTCATAACTGAAAAGAATTCACGCGGTGGCACCACACTTGAGGTGCGAGTTCATCCAGAAGATATTGGCAAGGTAATTGGCCGTAATGGCAGAACTGCTAAAGCACTTCGCACCGTAATCAGTGCACTTGCTGGTCGCTCAGTTCGCGTAGATCTAATCGAGGCTGACGAGGTTCGTTAATTTGCAACTTGTCGTAGGTCGCATTGGCCGCGCACATGGAGTGTTAGGCGAAGCAACCATCGAGGTTCAAACCGATGATCCAGATATTCGCTTCCAAATTGGTAACAAATTAACTTTAGATGATGGTCGGCAATTAACAATTAGATCAAGCCGTTGGAACAACCAAATTCTGTTGCTAGCCTTTGAAGCAATTGCTGATCGAAATCAAATTGAAGAGCTACGAGATCAATTGATCTCAGCCGATGTTGATCTTGACGCACTCGCACCAGGTGAGTATCACTTCCAACAATTAATTGGCTGTGAAGTATTTAAGCAAAACGGTGAATTAATTGGCACAGTTGATGAAATTGTTAAATTACCTGGCCAGGATCTCCTTTCAGTTAGTAAGGCGGGCGCGCAGGTGCTGATTCCAATGGTTAAGCAGATTATTATTGAGATTGATGTTTTGGCCAAGAAAATTGTCGTAAATCCACCGGAAGGGTTATTAGATGTTGCAAATTGATCTAATCTCAATCTTTCCAGATTACCTAACGCCCCTTAAATTATCACTGCTTGGTAAGGCACAGGACAAGGGCATAGTCTCAATTAATATTCATGATCTGCGCGAGCAAACAAATGATGTTCACCATTCAGTTGATGACACTCCTTATGGGGGCGGGGCTGGCATGGTTATGTCGGCTGAACCATGGGGTCATGCAATTGATGCCATAACAAATGAAACAGATATGGTTGATTTAATTATTTTAACCCCAGCGGGAAAGAAATTTGATCAGCAGATGGCAGCGCAGTTTTCAAAGAAATCTCACTTAGTTTTTGCCTGCGGCAGGTATGAAGGAATTGATGCCAGAGTTGGCGAGTTTTATGGCGCTAAAAGTAATTTCAAGGTTCATGAGGTTTCAATTGGTGATTATGTATTAGGTGGCGGTGAGGTTGCAGCGATGGTGATGATTGAGGCGACCACAAGATTAATTCCTGGTGTTTTAGGAAATCCTGATTCACTAAAAGAGGAATCACACTCAATTACTGGAAATGATGATTTACTTTTAGTTGAGTATCCAAATTACACAAAGCCATCAAATTGGCGAGGTTTGGATGTGCCAGAGGTATTACTCTCTGGAAATCATGGCGAGATTGCTAAGTGGCGCAAAGCGCAGGCTGAGCGTCGCACCCAGCAACTTAACAAGGAATAATCCCGACACGCCTAGCGTTGATTAGGTACATCTATCTTTAATAGGGGATTATCCGCCCAGTTGGAGTAATCCTTACACCAATACGGATCTAGAAAGTTTTACTTAATTTTTAAGAGGAGGTGAACGATGGCTACTGATTACGACACCCCCCGGAAAACCGATGAAGAGTTACACGAAGAATCGTTAGAGGAATTAAAAGCTCAACGTGCTGATGCTCAATCTGGACAGGTAGATATTGATGAAGCAGAAGCTGCTGAAAATCTTGAGTTACCTGGTGCTGATTTATCTGGTGAAGAGTTAACGGTAAAGGTTGTACCAAAGCAAGAGGATGAATTCGCCTGCAGTCGCTGTTTCTTAGTTAAGCATCTTAATCAACGCGCACGAGGTGAAGGCCTAAAGGCAATTTGTCGCGATTGCGATTAATCTAAAACTGCTGCAAGTTTTTTTGGTTTTCTAGTTGCGATAAGCCAATAAGGCGTCGGATCATTCTTATCTTTTAGTTCAACCTTCACGCCAGTTGAAACCCAAAAACGTGTTGCATTAAATGCGGCTGGATCAGCATTTTGACCACGAAGTTTTAAGAACTCTTCCTTTTCTAAAGCAGTAACTTTCTTAATGTGTTTGCAATCTATTTTGGCATTTCCAACATAAAGCCAATTATTTATTACAACAATTTCAAGTACTGATTTTTTTGCGCTGTAAATCAAAGTGATAGAAAGTAGGGTGGAAATAATAGCCGCGACCAAATTGCCAAAGGGTGCCCAGAAGGTTAGATAGATCGAGGCGATCATCATCGCTAGAAATAACCATAACCAAACTGGCCAGTTTATTCGCTCAGCAAACTCAGAGTTGGAATTAGATCTAGGCATGAGATAAAGGATACGCTTTACCAATGGCACGTATTGCATCCACCACTCCACCTGCAGATGCGGTGATGCCATCGCGCCACCTAAAGGCACCAGCAATTGGTTCACAGATTCCTTCACACTTTGGATATTGCTTTGGATGTGGTGAATTACATAAAACTGGATTGCATTTAATTGCTTTTGCTGGAAAAGAATTAGATCTAACTGGAAAATTCACCGTAACTGAAAATCACCAAGGCGCTCCCGGTCTTGCCCATGGTGGCTTGCTCTCACTCGCCTTTGATGAAGCGTTAGGTAAATTGATGTGGTTAATTAGAACGCCAGCTGTTACTGGTCGATTAGAGACAGACTTTTTATTACCAGTACCAATGGGACGCACTCTTTATATTGATGCCAGAATTACTGGGCAAGCGGGTCGAAAGATTTATACCCAAGCGCAAGGCAGATTAGATTCACCAACCGGTGAGATTGCAGTTCAAGCTGCAGCATTATTCATTGCAGTTCCAATGGAGCATTTCATTAAGAATTTAACTGAGCAATATAAGGATCATTTGGTTGAGCACCCAGAGTTAATGGCATTTGTCGATCCAGATTTTGATATCAATCCATGACGCAAGTACTTATCAAAAGGTTAGATCCTTCAGTGCCACTGCCATCTTATGCAAAGGGTGGGGATGCAGGCGCAGATTTGGCAACCAGGATTGATTTCACAATTAAACCAGGGGAGCGGATGCTAATTCCAACTGGAATAAGTATCGCACTACCAAATGGATACGTTGCATTGGTTCATCCAAAGTCTGGGTTAGCAATTAAACATGGCATATCGATGGTCAATACGCCAGGAACTGTGGATGCTGGTTTTCGTGGTGAATTGCAGGTTATTTTAATTAACCATGATTTAACGGAGTCTGTTTCCTTTAAAAAGGGAGATCGAATAGCTCAACTTGTAATTCAAAAAGTTGAACGAGCACAATTTGTTGAAGTTGCTGATTTACCTGGTTCAGAACGTGCTGCTGGGGGATTTGGATCAACAGGGGCATGAGTTATCAGGGACATAATGAAGATAAAGACAAAGTATTAAATGCTCTAGGTGGCAAGCGCGGGTTAATTGATTCTGGTCTACCTGCCCTAGTTTTCTTAATTGTTTTTAACATCTCCGGCAAAGATGTAAATGCCGCACTTTATTCAGCTGTGGCACTTTCTATAGTGCTAACACTGCTTCGGTTATTAAAGCGAGAGACAGTTCAACATGCTTTTTCTGGATTAATTGGTGTTGGAATTTGCGCGTTAATCTCAAAGCGAACTGGCAATGCAGCTGATTTTTATCTGCCAGGTTTATGGATTAATGCCGGATACGGACTGCTTTATGCAATTACTAACTTAGTTAAGTGGCCAATTCTGGGCGTAATGCTAGGACCAATTTTGGGAGAGAACTTGTTGTGGCGAAAAGATCCTGCCCGCTTAAATGCATATATAAAAGCTGGTTGGCTTTGGGTAGCAATGTTTGCAGCCAGGTTAATTGTTCAGTATCCACTTTATAAGAGTGGAAATATTAATGTTTTAGGTACTGCTCGATTATTGATGGGATATCCATTATTTATATTAACTGCCTGGGGAACTTGGCAAATCTTAAGAAAAATACCTACTACTAAAATTAACTAGATAAAGCAGGATTTAAGTTTTTCCTCAGCTTTAGCCGATGCTACAAATAGCAATTCATCACCTGGGGCGAAAACATCATGATCCTTTGGTGTTATCACATGGCTATCTCTAACTATTGCAGCAAGGCTTGCATCCTCTGGTAGTTCAACTTCACCAACAGTTTTTCCGCAACAAGTGGCGGTATCAGGCAAGGTTATTTCTACTAAGTTTGCTTCACCTTTTCTAAATGAGAATAATCGAACAACATCTCCAACACTTACTGCCTCTTCTACAAGGGCTGAGATAATTCGTGGTGTTGAAACTGAAACATCTACACCCCAGGATGAATCAAACATCCATTCATTTTTTGGATGATTTACTCTTGCTACAACTCTTGGAACGCCATACTCAGTCTTACCAAGTAAGGAGGCAACAAGATTTACCTTGTCATCACCGGTTGCGGCAACTAAAACTTGGCAACCATCTAACTTTGCTTGGTCTAGTGCGGTAATTTCACAAGCATCAGCAAGTAACCACTCTGCAGCAGGAACTGAATCCATTTTTAGCGCTTTTGGATCCTTATCAATTAAAAGCACTTGATGGCCATTTTCTAACAATTCTCGAGCAATCGCTCTACCAACATTTCCAGCTCCTGCAATCGCAATTCTCATTAAGCACCTGCCGGAGATTTAGCGAGAGTTTCTTCAGTAGCTGCAACCTGTTTTTCATTAACTAAAAGGTGAACTAAATCGCCCTCTTGCAAAACCGTGTGCTCATCTGGCAATAGCGCCTCACCAAGTCTGGTTATAAATGCAACCCGGGCATTAGTGTTTTTCTCAATTAAAAGTATTGATTCGCCATACCATTCTTTGTGCAGGCTCACTTCAACTAGCAAAACTGTTCCGGTGGCATCTCGCCATTCTGATTTTGTGCCATCTGGAGTAAGTCGGCGCATGATCTGATCAGTTGTCCAAAGAACTGTTGCAACTGTTGGAATACCAAGGCGCTGATAAATCTCAGCACGGCCTGGATCATAAATTCGTGCAACAACATTTTTCACACCAAAATTTTCACGTGCCACTCTTGCTGCCAAAATATTTGAATTATCACCATTTGATACTGCTGCAAAAGCATCAGCTTTTTCGATGCCTGCCTCTAATAATGTGTCGCGATCAAAGCCGACACCGGCAACTGTTCGACCATTAAAGTTTGCACCTAGACGTCTAAAGGCTTCGCGGTTTTGGTCAATTACAGCCACGGTATGGCCAGATTTTTCAAGATCTACCGCCAGGGTCGAACCGACTCGACCACAACCCATTATTACGACGTGCACAAAGTACAACTTACACCCATAGGCTCCGCACTATGGAATCAAACGCTCAAGAGCGGTTAAAAGAGGGTCAGATTGTGCAGGTCCAAATTGGCCCAGTGGCACATGGCGGACACTTTGTTGCAAGATATAACGGACAAGTTATTTTTGTACGCCATGGCATCACCGATGAGTTAGTCAATATTAAAATTACCTCAGTTAGTTCAAAGATTGCACATGCAGATGTTGTAGAAGTATTACAACCGGCCACCTCTCGAGTTTCACCACCTTGTCAGTATGCCGGCAGTTGTGGTGGCTGCGATTTCCAGCATATAAATATCAGCACACAGCGGGAATTAAAAGCAGAAATCATCAAGGAACAGTTCATGCGAATTGGCAAAATAGATTTAGTACAACTTGGATTTAATTTAAAGGTGAGCGCAGTTGAACCTGCTGATGGATTGAATTGGCGAACTCGAATGGATTTTGCTGTTTCAGCCAATGGGCAGATTGGTTTTTATGGCGCCAGAAGCAATGATGTGGTTGAAATAAAGGATTGTTTAATCGCTGATAAAAGAATGAATGTGAGTGAATTATCTAGCCGGCAATGGAAATCTGACGCCAGAGTTGAAGTTGCAGTTTCAAGCACCAATGAAGTTTCAGTTATGCGATCAGGCAGAAGTATTAGTGGTCCTACCCAGATTGTTGAACAAGTAGGTGGCAACTCATTTAAGATCTCACCTTCTGCATTCTGGCAAAGCCATCGCTCAGCACCTGTTGAGTTAGTTAAAGCTGCGCTCTCTCAACTTGGCGTAAAACCAGCAGATCATGTTTTAGATCTTTACTCAGGCGTTGGTCTATTTGCAGCTGCCATATTAAAAGAGATTAGCGAACGGGGATTTGTTACCTTAATTGAAAGTGATAAAACTGCAGTTGCAGATGCGCGAAGGATTTTCTTAAACAAGGAGAATGTGAAGATTTTTCAAGGATTAGTCGCGCAACAACTACCAATTGTGAAGCGCGCAGATTTGATTTTGTTAGATCCACCAAGAACTGGTGCTGGTGATGTTGTGATTAAACAGATGATTAAATTCAAACCTAGAAAAATTGTTTATGTTGCGTGCGATCCTGCTGCATTGGCAAGAGATGCAAAAACTTTGGCAGATCTTGGTTATAAGTTGGATCACATTGAGGCCTTTGATCTTTTCCCAATGACCCAGCACATTGAGTGCGTGGCTGGATTTTCACCCGCAAACAGATAGGATTAGGACAGAATTACACAGGAATGAGGTGTGGGGCATTGAGTAAGAACTCATTTAAGTCCAAAACCACACTGGAAGTAGCCGGCAAAAGCTACGAAATATTTGATATCACCGGCTTTGCTGAAGCAAAAGATTTGCCTTTTAGCTTAAAGATATTATTAGAGAACTTACTTCGCACCGAAGACGGTGCCAATATCACTGCAGATCAGATAAAGAAGTTAGCTAGTTGGAATCCAGCTGCTGAACCAGATACTGAAATTCAATTTACGCCAGCACGTGTGATCATGCAGGATTTCACAGGCGTGCCCTGCGTGGTTGATCTGGCAACAATGCGAGAGGCAATTGCAGATTTAGGTGGAGATCCTGCCAAAGTAAATCCACTTTCTCCTGCTGAGTTAGTAATTGACCACTCAGTAATTGCAGATCTCTTTGGAACTAAGGATTCTTTTGAACAAAATGTTGATATTGAGTACCAACGTAATAAAGAGAGATATCGCTTTTTACGTTGGGGGCAAACAGCATTTGATGAATTCAAAGTTGTCCCACCGGGTACTGGAATTGTTCACCAGGTGAATATTGAATACTTAGCAAGAGTTGTAATGAGCCGAGTAGTAGATGGCACCTTGCGGGCATATCCAGACACAGTCGTTGGAACTGATTCACACACCACCATGGTTAATGGTTTGGGCGTGCTTGGTTGGGGTGTTGGTGGAATTGAGGCGGAGGCGGCATTACTAGGCCAACCAGTTTCGATGTTGATCCCAAGAGTTGTTGGATTTAAATTAAATGGTCAACTGCCAGTTGGAACTACTGCAACAGATTTAGTTTTAACAATCACTCAAATGCTACGAAAGCATGGCGTGGTTGGAAAGTTTGTTGAGTTTTATGGTCCCGGCGTTACTGCGCTGCCAATGGCTAATCGCGCCACTATCGGAAACATGTCACCTGAGTATGGCTCAACATGTGCAATCTTTCCGGTGGATGAAGAAACAATTCGCTATCTGAAACTTACTGGTCGAAGTGCTGAGCAATTAGAACTGGTAGAAAAGTATGCAAAGGTAAATGGTCTTTGGCATGATCCTTCTGCATCACCAAGATTCTCAGAAAAACTAGAGTTAGATCTTTCAACAATCGTGCCATCAATTGCAGGGCCAAAGCGACCACAAGATAGAATTTCACTAAGCGATGCTAAGAGTTCATATGCAGCAGTGGTTCCAACCTATTTCTCTGATAAAACAAATAAAAATAAGATTGATGTAAAAGTTAATGGCAAGCCAACAACAGTTTCTAATGGTGATGTAGTTATTGCTTCAATTACCTCGTGTACAAATACATCTAATCCTTCAGTAATGATCGGAGCTGCGCTGCTGGCTAAGAAAGCGGTAGAGAAGGGTTTATCCAGTAAACCTTGGGTAAAAACCACATTGGCCCCAGGATCTAAAGTTGTTACCGATTATTATGATCGCTCAGGACTTACTCCTTATATGGAGAAATTAGGATTTAACTTAGTTGGTTATGGCTGCGTTACTTGTATTGGAAACTCAGGCCCACTTCCAGTTGAGATCAGTAAGGCAATTAATGAGAATGACTTGGCTGTCTCTGCCGTCCTTTCTGGAAATCGAAATTTTGAGGGGCGAATCTCACCTGATGTGAAGATGAACTACTTAGCCTCACCTCCTTTAGTGGTGGCTTATGCGTTAACAGGGTCGATGAATCATGATTTTGAAAAAGATCCAATTGGAACTGGTAGTGATGGCAATCCAGTTTTCCTAAAAGATATTTGGCCAACAAGTGCGGAGATTGAATCTGTTGTAGCTGCTTCAATTTCATCAGATATGTTTACAAAAGATTACGCATCAGTTTTTGAAGGCGATAAGAGATGGAAATCCCTAGATACGCCAACTGGTAATACATTTGAGTGGGATGCTAAATCTACTTATGTTAGAAAACCACCTTATTTTGATGGCATGCCTAGAAATCCAAAGCCGGTAACAAATATTGAATCTGCCAGAGTGCTAGCAGTATTAGGGGATTCAGTAACGACTGATCACATTTCTCCTGCTGGAAATATCAAAGTTGATTCACCGGCTGGTAAATACTTGGCAGAACATGGCATCGATCGAGCTGACTTTAACTCTTATGGATCTCGCCGTGGCAATCATGAAGTTATGATCCGAGGAACTTTTGCAAATATCAGGTTAAAGAATTTGTTGTTAAATGGCGTAGAAGGTGGTTTTACTAAGAATTTCTTAGCTAATGGTGAGCAAGCCACAATTTATGATGCATCCAGGGCATACATTGAAGCAAATATTCCGTTAGTTATTTTGGCTGGTAAAGAGTATGGCTCAGGATCATCTCGTGACTGGGCAGCGAAGGGAACAGCTTTACTTGGCGTTCGCGCAGTAATTGCAGAATCTTTTGAAAGAATTCATAGATCAAATTTAATTGGCATGGGAGTACTGCCCCTGCAATTCCAAGATGGGCAGAATGCAGCTTCATTAGGTTTAGATGGCAGTGAAGTATTTTCAATTACTGGAGTAGATAAATTAAATGATGGCCAAACACCAAAAGAGGTTAAAGTTAGCGCCGGCGGAAAGAAATTTAAGGCAAAGCTTCGAATCGATACCCCAGGTGAGGCAGATTACTATCGCCATGGCGGCATCATGCAGTATGTATTACGCTCATTATTGAGCAAGTAAATCGCCATTGTTTTAACTACCCTTTAAACTATAGGCATGCTCAGCCAGATTAAATCGCCAGCGGATCTAAAGAAGCTTTCTGCTGAAGAAATAAATCAATTATCTGCAGAGATCAGATCATTTCTAATTGAACAAGTTTCAAAATCAGGTGGACATCTGGGGCCAAATTTAGGAGTAGTTGAATTAACTATTGCCATACATAGAATTTTTGATTCACCAAAGGATGTTGTGGTTTTTGATACCGGTCATCAAAGCTATGTCCATAAGTTGTTAACTGGTCGAATGGCTGGTTTTGAAAAACTTCGTCAACGAGGTGGTTTAGCTGGATATCCAAATCGAAGTGAGAGTGAACATGATGTTGTTGAAAACTCACACGCATCCACTGCCTTGTCATGGAGTGATGGAATTGCCAAAGGTTTTTCACTAACAAATCAAAAAGATCGCGCGGTAGTTTGCGTGGTAGGAGATGGTGCTTTAACTGGCGGAATGAGCTGGGAAGCTTTAAATAATATTTCAACTAGTAAGAATGAGCGGTTAGTAATAATTGTGAACGATAATGAACGCTCATACTCACCAACTATTGGTGGGCTAGCTACCTATCTTTCTACCCTACGTGCCACAAGTGGTTATGAAAAATTCTTAGATTGGGGCAAGGGTGTATTAGAGCGAACACCAGTTGTCGGTCATCCAATTTATGAAACCTTGCATGGTGTTAAAAAAGGTATTAAAGACATTGTTGCCCCACAAGGAATGTTTGAGGACTTGGGTCTTAAGTATTTAGGGCCAGTAGATGGTCATGATGTGATTGCAGTGGAAAAAACTTTAAAGATTGCTAAAGATTACGGCCAGCCCGTATTAGTTCATGTAATTACTGAAAAAGGTAAAGGTCATGCACCAGCAATTAATGATGAAGCTGAGAAGTTTCATGCCGTTGGCGTTGTGGATGCTGAAACAGGTCAACCTTTAAGCAAGGGTGGAAAGAGTTGGACATCAGTATTTTCAGATGAGTTAGTAAAAATTGGCGCTGAAAGAAGTGATGTGGTGGCAATTACTGCAGCAATGATGGGGCCAACTGGTTTAGATAAGTTTGAAAAAGCTTTCCCTGAACGAACATTTGATGTTGGTATCGCCGAACAACATGCAGCCACTTCAGCAGCTGGAATGGCATTTGCAGGCCTACATCCAGTAGTTGCGGTTTATTCCACATTTTTAAATAGAGCTTTTGATCAATTATTACTAGATGTTGCTTTGCATAAAGCTGGGGTAACTTTTGTATTAGATCGAGCTGGTGTTACCGGTGATGATGGGCCGTCTCACAATGGCATGTGGGATTTAGCATTAACTGGAATTGTGCCAACTTTGCATGTAGCAGCCCCCAGAGATGGTGAGCGAGTAAAAGAAACATTGCGCGAGGCGTTAGATATTTCAGATGCACCTTCGTTAATTCGTTTTCCAAAGGGAGCAGTAAATGCTGATATCCCAGCTTTTGAACGCCGTGATGGCATAGATGTTTTATATCGTGGTGAGAGCGCAGATGTTTTATTGGTAAGCATTGGCGCCTTCGCATCGATAGCAGTAGAAGCAGCAGCGCAAGCTTATAGAGAGGGCGTGGGCGTTACTGTTATTGATCCAAGATGGGTTAAACCACTTCCAAAATCATTAGTAACAATGGCGCAACGCTATAAATATGTAGTTGTGTTAGAAGATGGAATTAAACATGGTGGTATTGCCAGCACAATCTCTGAATTATTTAGAGATGCGCAATTAAATGTGCCCGTGCACTCAATTGGATTGCCGCTAGCCTTCTTAGAGCACTCAAAACGAGCTGAGATTTTAGAAGATTTAGGGATTACAGTTCAAAACATCACCAGATCTTTAATTGCTTGGAATAGCAGTGAGATTGGAATAGATGTTAAGGAAGGGATGCCACACCCTTTGGATGAAAACGAGCGCCGCAAACCGCTTCGCTAATTCCTTCTCGATCTAAGTAAGGCAAAATTCCACCAAGGTGCATTGGCCATCCTGAACCTAGCAACATACAAATATCAATCTCTTGTGGGGTTGAAACTACACCTTCATCTAGCATCATTTTTGCCTCTGTAGCTAATGCTTCAAGAACACGCTTTCTTACCTGCTCAGCAGTTGAAGGTGAATTACCTTTTTCTAGCAGAGCCAGTGCTGCTGGGTTAACAGTGTTAACTCCATTTGAATCCTTTACATAAAAAGTTTTTACCCCATCTTTTACAAAACGCTCCATAGTTGGTGAAATCTTGTAACGTGGACCAAGATTCTTATTTAAAGTTTGCGCCACATGTAATGCAACTCCTGGGCCAACTAAACCAAGTAATTCAAGGGATGACATTGGAAAACCTAGGGGAGCCATTGCAGCATCAGCTACTTCATATGGAGTTCCTTCATCCATTGCATCTGTAACTTCACCCATAAATCTAGTTAACAGGCGATTAACCACAAAAGCTGGGGCATCTTTAACAATCACCATAGTCTTCTTTAAATCCTTGCCAATATTTATAGCTGTTGCAGTAGTGGCATCATCTGTTTTGGAAGTTCTTGCCACTTCAAGCAGCGGCATAATTGCAACTGGATTAAAGAAGTGAAATCCAACAACTCGCTCTGGATTCTTCAATCCTTCACTCATAGCTTCAACTGAAAGCGATGATGTATTTGTTGCCAATATGCACTCTGGTGTAACAATGCCTTCAAGCTCTTTAAACAACTTTTGTTTTAGGGATAACTCTTCAAATATCGCCTCAATTACAAAATCAGCATTTGCAAAGATCTTCTTATCAACTGAGCCGGAGATATTTGCTAACAATCTTGCGGCTGATTCAGGGGATAATCTCTTCTTATCAACTAACTTTTGAATTTCAGTCTTAATCCAGGCTAATCCCTTGTCGACTCGCTCTTGGTCAAGATCGGTAATTACAACTGGGACTTTAAGATTTCGAAGCATCAGCAATGCCAACTGGGATGCCATAAGACCAGCGCCAACTACGCCAACTCGAGTTACTTTTCGTGCAAGAGCTGGTTTAGGTGCTCCTTCAACCTTCTTGCGTTTTTTCTGAATTAAATTAAATGAGTAAAAGGATGCGCGTAGTGAATCACTCATTACTAAATCTGCTAATACTTTTGTTTCAGCAGCAAATCCATCTCGAACTGAATTACTTTGAGATGCTTTGATTAACTCAAGGGCTGCAAGTGGGGATGGGATCTGCGCTCCACTATATTTCTTAGCAATCGCAGCTTTGCCAGTTGCGATAGCTTTTTCATAACCGGCAGAATCCTTACTAAAATCTTTGCGTTCAATCTTATTTTTTCCACTTAATACATCAGCAGCAAATTTAACTGAGTGTTCAATAAAATCAGATGGCTCATAAGCTGCGTCTACTACGCCAAGGGATAACGCATCCTTTGCTTTCATCATCGTGTTGTTATTTAGTGCATTTAAAATAATTACCTGAACTGCGTTCTCTGGTCCAATTAGTTTTGGCAGCAGTGTTGCACCTCCCCAACCTGGGACTAAACCTAGGAAACACTCTGGCAAGCCGGTAAAGGCGGTTGTAGCCAAGGTTCGATAATGGCAGTTAAGTCCAACCTCTAAGCCACCACCTAGTGCTAACCCATTTATAAAGGCAAAGGTTGGCTTCTTACTCTCATGTAGCTTTAGAAAAACCTCATGCCCTAAATCACCGATTGAAACTGCTTGCGACTTATCTTTTAAGAAACTCATTGCCGAAAGATCAGCACCTGCTGCAAATATAAATGGTTTACCAGTTACCGCAATTGCCACTGCATCTGATTTTTGTGCCTCATCAAGGGCGGTAGAAAGCGCCGCTAAGGATGCTGGGCCAAAAGTATTTGGTCGATTATGGTCTGCGCCATTATCTAGCGTTATTAAAGCTAGGTTACCGGTAGCACCAAATGGTGAAAGTGAAACCATCTGCACAATTGCATTAGTTACTACCTCATCAGGTGCACCCGCTAAGACATCAGACATTATTTATCACCTTTGAAATTAGGGTTTTCCCAAATAATTGTGCCACCCATACCTAAGCCAATACACATAGTGGTAATTCCATATCTAACCTCTGGGTGCTCCTTAAAGCCATTGGCTAGATTTAAAATTAATCTAACCCCCGATGAGGCCAGTGGATGACCAACTGCAATAGCGCCCCCATAAATATTTACTCGTTTATCATCATCGGCAATGCCAAAGTGATCTAGAAATGAAAGTACTTGAATTGCAAAAGCTTCATTCACTTCAAATAAACCAATATCGCCAATATCTAAGCCAGCCTTTTTCAAAGCTTTAATAGTGCTTGGCACTGGTCCATAACCCATGATCTCTGGCTCAACACCAGCGAATGCGAAAGCTACTAACTTTGCTTTGATTGGCAGATTCAACTCTTTAGCTTTTTCCTCAGATGCCAAGATTGCTGCAGTTGCGCCATCATTTAAACCCGCGGCATTTCCAGCAGTTACTCGACCTGCTGCTCTAAATGGTGTTTTAAGTGCGGCTAACGCATCGAGTGTGGTCTGCGGTCGTGGTGGCTCATCAACTGTTGCCACACCCCAACCTAATTCAACACTTCTAGTTGCAACTGGAATTAATTCTGGCTGAATTTTATTTGCAGCATAGGCGGCCGCTGTTTTTTGTTGCGAGGCTAGTGCGTATTTATCCGCACGTTCTTTTGTTAGGTGTGGAAATTTGTCATGTAAACGCTCAGCAGTTGCGCCCATTTGCAGCGCATCAGTATCAACAATTTTTTCAGCTAAGTATCTTGGATTTGGATCCATGCCATCGCCCATTGGGTGATTTCCCATATGTTCAACGCCACCTGCGATTGCTAAATCATAAGCACCCATATTTATGCCACCGGCAATTGTGGTAACTGCAGTTAGCGCGCCAGCACACCAGCGATCAATTGAGTAACCAGGAACTGATTTTGGAATGCCAGCTAAAATTGAAACTGATCGACCAATATTCATACCTTGATCACCAGTTTGAGTTGCAGCTGCAATTGCTACTTCATCAATTTGATCTAATGGAAGATTTGGATTTCGCTCTAATAGCCCGCGAATACAGCGAACCATAATGTCATCAGCTCTAGTTTGGGCATATAGGGAACCTGCTTTACCAAATGGGGTGCGAACCGCGTCCACTAAGACCACATTGGTTTTTGCACTTGCAGTTTTACTCATTTTTAGCCCCTAGCTAATGTGATGCTTGGATATAGGGCTAGGTTACCCGCCAGTAGAGTAAATGGGTAGTGGGCGAGTACTTATTTAACTAAAGTTTTGGCAGGAGAAGATTTTGTATACAGGCGAAGCACGATTGCTAGGTAGCTGGCATAGAAGAAGAGTTGCACCCAAGAGGTGTTCACATCAAAGCCAATTGTGCCGGCAAGAATTGTGCCAGCAATTGAATCCTTAGCCATAATGGAGGAGATATCCCAAGCATATGAGCCATCACCTGGAATCCAGCCCAGCTCTTGATACTCATGCACACCATAGGAGAGCACGCCTGCTGCAACAATAATTAAGGCAATTCCAGTGACTGTAAAGAACTTACTTAAATTTAATTTAATTGAACGGTTATAAATCATATAACCCAAGATCACCGCAAGTGCTAGCCCTGCAATCAAGCCAACTGAGGCCGATGAGGTTGCTGCAACTGTTTTAAAATTAGTGTAAACAAATAGCGCGGTCTCAAGTCCTTCACGTGCAACTGCAAAAAAAGCAGCGGCAGCAAGTGCTATTGGACCAGCAGATAATGCGTTATCGACCTTGCCATGTAGTTCATCTCTTAAAGTTCTGGCAGCTCGCTTCATCCAAAAAACCATCCAAGTAACAAGACCAACTGCTAGGAATGAGGTGGTGCCGGCAAAGAATTGCTCACCGCGCTCGCTTAACTCAGCTGAGGTGAATGATAAAAATCCACCGAGTGCAAAACTTGCAGCAAGGGCCACACCCACACCAGTCCAAATTGGAACTAGGAGATTGCGTCGACCAGTCTTAACAACATATGCGACCAAGATTCCAACGATTAAGGCAGCCTCTAGCCCCTCACGAAGGGCGATTAAGAAGGTGCTAAGCATGAGATGAGCATATTCCTAGGGGCTTGAATTACGCAACTTAAGTGTTGCGTAATTCCTATCACATACTTAGGGGGCTACTGGCGCCTCATTTTCGGCTTCTGCGATCTCAGCTACCACTATGGCCTCTGTGGCAGATAGGTGAGGGGCGATAACAGATACCACCTGCTCAACCTGCCAACTTCTAGCACCCAATCTTGTTAACTCACCTTCAACAAAACTTTCATAATCACTCACATCGATAGGTGGCTCCTGCCAACAAATACGTTTTACATAATCTGGCGTGATTAAATTTTCAGTAGGAATTTGTAATTGCATTGATAATTCAATTAAGGCAGCCCGGGCATGGGTTAAGCGGGCATAGCCAAGGGGATTCTTCTCTTTCCAAATCTTAATTGGCGGCATTGATTGAGAGGCAACTCGAAGCTCTACCTGCTCATCTAATGGAGTCTTTAATGATGTGGTTAAAACCTTTAACCAACGACTAAATGGTGGTGCCTCTAACCGAGTTCGCCAACCAATTGTCTTAGCAACCTCTTCTAAATTATCTGGTCTTTTAATTGCCAACTCCACAATTGCTTCATCACCTAAAACTCGACCTGGGGCAAGATCTATCTCCCGAGCCAACTCATCTCGAGAGAGCCAGAGATCTCGAATTATCGTCATGCTCAATCTATCTCGCACCTTATGCATACCTGAAGTTCGCCGCCATCGATCTGATTTTGGTGAATCGCTAAATTCATAATCCTGGTAATTTTTTATTATCGAAGCAAAATCTTGCTCCGCCCACTTAAGCTTTTTCTGCTCAGATAAGAGTTGTTCAACTTTATCTCTGATATCTAGCAAGATATCAACATCTAAGGCAGCATAAGTAATCCATTCAGCTCTTAATGGCCTAATTGACCAATCAACTGCGGAGTGTTCTTTAGCAAGTTGAAGCTCTAATAAACTTTCGGCCAAAGCACCTAAGCCAACTCTTGGACAACCTGCAATTCTTGCCCCTAATTCAGTATCAAATAATTGCTTTGGCCTAAGCCCTACCTCAATTAAACAAGGAAGATCTTGGGTGCTGGCATGAATAACCCATTCGACCGAATCAAATTCAGTATTAAATCTCTGCCAAAGTTTTGAATCCTTTAACGGAATTGGATCAATTAAATGCAGACCGCCACCTTTGCGATAAATCTGAATCAAATATGCTCGTTGGCTATATCGATAACCAGATGCACGTTCGGCATCAATTGCAATTGGCCCCTCACCTTTTAATAGTGCGGTGATTACTTTTTCATAATCATTTTCGGTGGCAACAATTTCTGGTGTGCCACGGCGAGGTGAGAGCAAAGGGGTAAGCATGAATTACTTTATTCTAGTTGCTACGAGAGATTGAACTAACTCCCTGCGGAATTGGCTCAAGACCTGCTGTAATTGCCAATAGCTCAAGCCAGGCATTTACATGTTCGGCTAAGTTTTCTTCATTCGTTGGTGTCCAAGAGGCACGAATTTCAATCTCAGAATCCTCATCTCGTTCAACTAATTCACCAAAGGATGCACTTGCAACTCTAGTTACCGTGCCACTTGGATTTATAAAATCACAATTATTCTTCTTGAGTGATTCAAGTAACCATGCCCAACCAATTTCTGGCAGTAGTGGATCAGAGGCCATCTCTAAATCAATTGCAGCTCGAGCAAAAGTTACACATCGCCATTGGCCACCCCAACCTTCTTGGCCAGCTGGGTCATGAAGTAATACAAATCTTCCAGTTGCAGCATCCTCTAAAACATCAGCAGTCATTGCTAATGCATGGGGCGCAAGTTTTTGAGGGGCTGGAACTGATTCAAGCAAAATTTCACCTCTTGGCTTTAACGCCAAAATTGGTGCAATTACTTGATCAAAAGTTTTTTTCACTGTCTAAGGATAAATTGCCGTTGGGAAAAGTATGTGAAGCCACGAGCGAAGTAGAAAATAAATAAGTTCAAATGCAACCTAGTAGGCTTGGCTAATGGCATCACTTTTGGCAATTCTCTCCTCAATACTGTGGGGCAGTGCTGATTTCTTCGGCGGCAAATTGTCTAAGCGATATCAAGCAATTGCAGTAACTGCCGTTTCACAAGCATTTGGGTTATTAATTGGAATAACAATTATTTTAGTTAGTTCATCTTGGATTAAACCAAATCTTTCTTGGGATGGATATTTCTTATCTGGTGTATGCGCAGGCTTACTTGGCTTTATTGGTTTGGTTGCTTTCTACTCTGGCCTTGCAACTGGCCGGATGGGTGTAGTTGCACCAATTAGTGCGTTAAGTGTTTTGATTCCATTAACAATCGCATTTATAAATGGTGAAAAACCAAGCTCAACCCAATTACTTGGTATGGGTATTGCGCTAACTGGCGCCGTATTTGCAAGCGGGCCTGAATTAAAAGGTGGCTTAGCGGTTAAGCCAATTGTTTTTGCAGTAATCGCCGCTTTTGGATTTGGCGCAGCAGTTGCATTCATTGCAAGAGGCTCAGCAAGTAGCGCAATTATGACTATGACAACTATGCGCTTTTCAACCTTCATCGTTGCCTTATTCTTATTTGCTCGCTTTCGCACAACTGGTGGGTTTAAAAAGAAAGATATACCTGTGCTAGTGGGAATAGGGGCAGCAGATTTCATTGCTAATTTATTATTAGGAGTTGCAACTACAAAAGGATTAGTTTCACTTGCGGTAGTACTTGGTTCACTTTATCCAATAGTTACGGCACTACTTGCCTTTAAAATTTTGCATGAGAGATTACATAAAATCCAGTACGTAGGAATTGGATTTGCTATTGCAGGAGTTGCCGTTATCTCACTTAGCTAGTTTTTTATAATGGAAGAAATCACAAGGAGTTATATTCTCACGGCTAATTAATTCAAAACCTTTTGTTAGATCTGCGATAGAGAGAGGATTTTCACCAGTTTTTTCCAGATTTACTGTTAGATAAAGGTTATCTATTAATCCTTGTTCAATCATCTGTTTTAATAGAGTTGGCCCGGCCTCAACTAATAAATTAATGCCAGCACTTTGATCTGGATGAAAACTACTTTTAAGCTCTTCAATCATTTGAGCTGGAGTTAGCGCAAATTGTTTTACCAACTGATTTTTTGGTTGCAACCTAACCTTTGTGTGAGTGAGAATATAAAGGGGAATTGGGGTTCGCTTATATGGCTCACGCCTTGCGGTGTTGCCCCCGATCAAGATCAAATCATTTTTTGATCGAAGCTCATGAAATCTACGCCGATCCTCATCAGTTGAAAGGCCGATGGATGAGCCAGCTAAGGTGGTTGATCCATCCTTGCCCACTATCAAATTGGCGGTGGTGATTACAGAGCGCATACCCCGCAGGTTACCCAAGTGTCAGTGCTGGCACCTAACCTTTTGCCATGATCATCGATTGTGATAGTTGTGTAATGCGCCAGATCGCCTGTGGCGATTGTGTTGTATCAGTGCTGCTTGATTTAAAGCCTGCGCCTGGTAAAAAAGCTGAGTTAAGTAATGCTGATAAAGCAGCAATAAATAATCTCTCCACTGTTGGATTGGTGCCGCCATTGCGATTTGTGCCAAATTCTCCAAAACTAAAACGGAGGAAGAAAATTGGCTAAATCATGAAAAAAGGATGGAAATCTAGATAATTCTCAGCACACTACGCTTAAGTTGGGTTGAGTTGGCAGCGTAGTGGCGGTTAGCCTTTGAAAATGAGAAGTATGCCCCGGGTGATATTTCCCCTTGTAATTGGTGCGGGAATTCTTTTTCCAATTCCAGCCAATGCTGCGCCAAATTTAATTGAGGTGCAGGGCAGAGTTAGAGACTTGCAAGAGCAGGCAACTGAAGCGGCAGAAGGTGCGCAAGAGGCCAAGGTGCAATTAGCAAAATTAAAGAAAACTTTAGATACAGTCCAACAACAAGCAAGTCAACAGGGAGCATCTGTTACCGCCCTTAACAAAACAATTGGCGCGATTGCAAATGAACGTTATAAATCCGGCCCACTTAGCCAATCCTTAGAGTTACTTTTTTCAACCGATCCAGGATTATATTTATCTGCTGCAGGATCTTTAGAGGCTGTAACTAGACAAAAAACTGCTGATTTAAAGAAATTTTCAGTAGCAACCCAGCGATTAACCGCTACTTCCTTAACAGTTGCAGACAAATTAGCGATGGTTAAGGCGGCAGAGGCCAAGTTCACTAGGCAATTAGCGCTGGCAAACTCAAAACTAAAGGAGGCAGAGGAGTTGCTAGCTAAGTTAACCGCTGCTGAACGAGAGCGCTTAGCTAAGCTAAATGATGACCAAGAAGATGCCGACCAACAAAAATCTTTAAGTGATGCCGGAAAGTACTCAGGAGTTTCTGGTCGTGGTGGAATTGCAATTAAATATGCCCTTGCCCAAATTGGCGATAAGTATGTTTTTGGCGCAGATGGCCTTACCTACTGGGATTGTTCTGGGTTAACAATGCGGGCCTTTGGTGCAGCTGGTGTTTCGCTACCGCACTCATCAAGGGCGCAATATCGCTATGGCAAAGCGATCGCTCGGAAAGATTTACAACCAGGGGATTTAGTATTTTTTGGAAAACCAATTTCGCATGTGGCAATCTATTTAGGACCAGACCGCATGTTGCATGCCCCAAGATCAGGAAGTCGGGTAAAGATTGCCAATATGGATATGGGAAGAAAACCTTATATTGGAGCACGCCGTTTATAGCGATAAGAAAGTTTTACTAGTCACAAATGATCTCGGACCAAGAGCAGGTGGAATTGAGACCTTTGTACTTGGCTTGATTGAAGGTCTGCCAAAAAATTCATTAATTATTTACACCTCCTCGCAAAAAGGGGACAAGGCATTTGACGCGCAACTGTTAGAAAAATTTGGCGCAGCAGTAATTAGAGATAGAGCAAAAATGCTATTACCAACACCACGGGTAACCAGAAAAGTGGTGAAAATACTAAAGCAAGCCCAAATTAAAAATGTGTGGTTTGGCGCTGCAGCGCCACTCGCATTAATGGCAGGCAAATTACGATCTGAAGGAGCAAGCAATATTGTGGCCTTATCTCATGGACATGAGGTTTGGTGGGCAAAGATTCCAATCCTTAAGGGTTTATTGAAGAAAATTATCAAGGATGTTGATCATCTTGGCTATTTAGGAGATTTTACAAAGGGTGAGATTGCAAAGATAAGTAATCAGCCGCAAAAGTTTTTACAAATCGCACCTGGTATTGATACCGAACATTTTGCACCTAGAAAAGCCAGAGTTGATTTGATTGAGAAATATCGCCTAGAAGGACGTCGAGTAATTGTCAGTGTTGGCAGATTGGTTCATCGCAAAGGACAAGATGAGTTAGTTAAGGCAATGCCAAAAATCTTAGAACAATTCCCAGATGCTATTTTGCTTTTTGTGGGCGAGGGTCCAATCAAACAGATGCTATTTAATTCGGCAAAACAATTAGGAGTCTTACCTAAAGTCGTATTTGCTGGTCGAGTTTCCCATCATGATTTGCCTGATTACATATGCTTAGGTGAAATCTTTGCCATGCCAGTTCGCTCTAGATTTTCCGGTTTAGAGGTTGAAGGGTTAGGAATTGTTTACCTTGAGGCAAGTGCTTGCGGACTACCCGTAATTGTTGGCAACTCTGGGGGAACAGTTGATGCGGTATTGGATAAGAAGACTGGCCTTTTAGTTGATGGCACCAAAAGTGATCAGATAGCGCAATCAATTTGTGAATTACTTGCCAATCCAGAGCGAGCCAAGCAAATGGGGCAAGCTGGACGAGATTGGGTAATTAAAAATTGGCAGTTAAGTAATTGGTCTGAAAAATTTAATAAAGTATTAATTGGAAATTAATTTATTTTCAATTGCAATACTTACTGCCTGTGCGCGATTGTTAGCCGATAATTTTCGATAGATACTTGCAAGATGAGTTTTAATTGTTGCCTCCGTTAGAAATAACAATGCCCCAATTGCATTTGCGGTAGCGCCAGTTGGAAGTAGGGTTAAAACCTCTAGCTCTCTGGGTGTTAGATCAAAATCCTTAGCTGGCTTTATTTGATTTATCTTGCCAGCCTTTAAGAATTTATCGGTGCCGGTTGAAATTGTTTGTAGTATTTCAAGCAAGCTTTCGGTTGGGGCAGATTTAGTGATGAAGGCAATTGCACCAGCAGCTTTGGCAGATTCAAGAGTTTGGGTGTCATCATGCATTGTTAGCACCACAAATTTACTCTCAGCATTTGATTTCTTTGTTTCTTTTATTAGATCAATTCCGCTACTTGCGCCAAGATTGATATCAACCAAAACGATCTCAGGTTTGTGGGTATTAATCATTGCCGATGCTTGGCTTGAAGTGCTCGCCTCTGCAATAACTTCATAATGGTGTTGGGTTAGAAGATTGGCAAGGCCTGCCCTAATCAAAGCGTGATCATCAACTAATAGGAGCCTCATTATCTAAATTGAAATTGTGATTTTGGTGCCAGATGAGTTTGAATCTATCTGCATGGTTAGGCCAATTAAATTAAGTCTCTCCTTAACGCCATCGATGCCGTAGGAGTTATTCTTTTTAGTAACTCCACCTTGGCCGTTATCTTTGATTACAATCATATTCTTAGTTAATTGGATTGAGATTAGTGAACAGTTGGCATGACGTTTTGCATTTAGAACCAACTCCTTGATCGCCCTCAATAACTCAAATTTATTTTCAGGCTTAATACTTATTTGGCCAGTTATTTCCAACTTAATCTGTGAGTCCGCAAGCAATGCCTCAATTTGTTCAGTTAGCTGTTGGTCAAACTCTTTACTCTTATTACTTCTTAATTCATAGATTTCATCGCGAACTTGATTAATTATTGAACTCAAGGAGAGCCGTAACTCTCGTAAAGTGGAGCGATTGGAGTTTCCTAGATTTTCATCCCCAATTACTTGATCGAGCCGATAACCAAAGGCAGCTAACTCTTGGGCCAAACCATCATGAAGCTCTCGAGCAAGTCGAGTTCGTTCAGAATTAGGCGAAGAGTTCATCAATCTCGCGAGCAAACTGCTGCGCTACCACATGTCGCTTCACAGAAAGCTTGGCAGTCAAATGACCGCCCGCGATTGTGAAATCAACTGGCAAGATAATAAATTTTCTAATTGATTCCGCCCTGCTGACAGCTTTATTTGTCTCATCCACTGCAGTCTGAATAACTGCTTGCAGCGTTGGATCCTTTGCTAAATCAGCAATGGATGCACCCTCTTTTTTATTTGCAACTGCCCATGGCTTAATTGCATCTGGATCAATCGTGATCAGTGCGGCAATAAACGGTTTGTTATCACCAACGACCATACATTGGCTAATTAATGGATGTGATCGCAACCTATCTTCTAAGACTGCTGGTGCAACATTTTTGCCACCCGCGGTAACAATCAACTCTTTCTTACGGCCAACAATTGATAAGTAACCTGCTTCATCAATTTTGCCAAGATCTCCGGATTTAAAGTAACCATTGGCGTCAAATACCTCTTTGTTTGCGGCATCATTTTGCCAGTAGCCCTGCATAACAATTGGGCCTTTAATTAAAACTTCACCATCTTCGGCAATTTTGATTGTTGTCCCTGGAATTGGCTTTCCAACAGATCCAACTCGATGCGAAGAGGTTAGATTTAAAGTTGCACCTGCGGTAGTTTCAGTTAAACCATAACCTTCTAATACGCGAACACCTGCGCCACGATAGAAATGTCCAAGTCGTTCACCTAAAGGAGCTCCTCCTGAAATTGCTGCCTCTACCCGACCGCCCAAACCAGCACGAATCTTGGAGTAAACCAATTTATCAAATAAACCATGTTGTAATTTAAGAAGTGGTGAAATCTTTTTGGTATCAAGTGCCTTGCTATATGCAATTGCAACCTCAGCTGCTTTGTGGAAAATCTTTCCCTTACCAGCAGCATCTGCCTTAGCTTCAGCACCGTTGTAGATTTTTTCAAATATACGTGGCACAGCAAGTACGAAGGTTGGTTTAAAGGAGGCAAGATCTGCCGGTAACTTAGTTAGATCACTGCAGTGAGCAAGATGTAGACCTGCGGTGATTGATCCAATCTGCACCATACGTCCAAAGACGTGAGCAACTGGTAAAAAAAGGAGAGTAGATCCACCTGGTTTTAAGAAGAGATCACTTGCGCCATTAACTACATTTCCACACTCGGATAAGAAGTTGCCATGGGTAAGTTGAACACCCTTTGGCTTTCCAGTAGTGCCGGAGGTGTAAATCAAAGTGGCTAAGGTTTCAGGTTTTAACTTTTCTCGTCGTTTTGTAATCTCATCATCAGTAACGCCTTTTCCTTCATGGGTTAATGTGGCAAGTGCGTTATAAGTAATATTCCAAATGTTTTTACATGTAGCTGGCATAACAGGTTGTACTAATTCAGCAAGTGCTGGAGTTTCAACCACAATTGCTACCGCGCCTGAGTCAGTTAAAATCCAATCAACTTGTTCAGCACTTGAAGTTTCATAAATTGGGACTGGAACTGCGCCGGCATACCAAATTGCAAAATCTAAAACCGTCCACTCATAACGAGTTTTTGCCATGATCGCAACACGATCACCAAAATTGACTCCGGCTGCAATAAATCCTTTTGCAACCGCTTTGATTTCCTCTTCATACTCTTTTGCGGTAACTGCTTGCCAACGATCTCCCATTGGCCTTGAAACTAGGACTCGCTCTGGCTCAAAGTGGGCCCGCTCAGAAATTAGATTTGTTAAGTTGCCCGCAACTGCGGCTGGAATAATGGCTGGAATAGTTATCTCGTTCATAGCCCCCACGCTACTGGCTCACACTTATTTGCGCTAGAACCCACCCCATTTTTCTATGGGCAGTGAAAAAAATTGATGCTACTTCGGGGTAACCTACCGCTATGTCCAATCCAACCACTTCAACAGTAACCATCGCTGCTAGCGCAGATGATGTAAGAGCTGTGCTCTTTGATATTGCAAACTTTCCAACCTGGTCAACATCTTTTAAATCTGTAACAGTGCTTGCCTCCAATGGTGAGGGCAGGCCTACTCAGGCAAAACTCAGCGTTGATGCTGGTGCCCTAAAAGATAAGCCAACTTTAAATTTTGATTGGTCTGCCTATCCAGATCGAGTTGATTACTCACTTGAGGATGCTGATTTGTTAACTGATATGACCGGTGCTTATATTGTTAAAGATAATGGTGATGAAACTGAGGTTACTTTTGAATTAACTGTTGCACTTTCAATGCCAGTGCCAGAGATGATGCGCACCAAGGCTGAGAAAGCAACAATTGATTTGACCTTAAAGCAGTTAAAGGAAAAACTGGAAAACTAATTGAGCACCACAATTAATAGCTCAGCATTAACAATTGGTATAGATATCGGTGGCACCAAAGTATTAGGTGGGGTAGTTGATAAAACTGGCAAAATAATTGATTCCGCTAGAAGACCAACACCATCAGCTGGTGGTAAAGAGTTGGTTGCAACTATAATTGATTTAGTAAAAGAATTTCAAGCCAAACATGAGATCGCCGGTATCGGCATCAGTGTTGCAGCATTAATCTCAAAAGATCAGGGCACAATTGTTGGCGCACCAAATATTGCAAATTTAAGTCAATTAAATTTTGTATCTGAGATCAAAAAAGTATTTAACCTGCCAGTAATTGCTGAAAACGATGCAAATGCTGCGATGTGGGCGGAGTACAAGTTTGGTAATGCCCAAGGCTTAAATCCAGTTATGTTTTTTATTATTGGTACCGGCATGGGTGGTGGATTAGTTATTGACGGTAAGTTGTTTAGAGGCGCAAATGGAATTGGCGCTGAGTTTGGTCACATGATTGTGCAACCAAATGGTGTGCAGTGTGGGTGCGGGGCGTATGGTTGTATTGAGCAGTACGCATCAGGCAGTGCCTTAATGCGTTATGCAAAAGAGGGGATTGCTGCAAACCCCACAAAGGGTCAAGAGTTATTAGATCTTTGTGGTTTAGATATCGCAAACTTAACTGGTTCGGCATTAAC
>Ga0209598_10000683_pt1 | contig 27641 bp, 18 predicted proteins | sample M_140807_EF_Meta_FD_187317 | JGI IMG/M metagenome (GOLD analysis project Ga0209598, IMG submission 187317) | Freshwater microbial communities from Lake Montjoie, Canada to study carbon cycling - M_140807_EF_MetaG (SPAdes) (version 2) | ecosystem: Environmental > Aquatic > Freshwater > Lake...
ATGGCCACGGTGGCCATCGCGGCGATGGAGTTGCGGAGGAAGCTCCGGCGTGTCAGCGGGTTGTGGGTGTTCATGATGGGGTGTGCGATGCGGGATCTGGAGTAGCCGTATTAAAAACGAAACCGGGCGATGGGGTCACGCGAGGATTTCTCGGATCACTTCGCCTTTGACGTCGGTGAGTCGGATGTCGCGTCCACCGAAGCGATACGTCAGGCGATCATGGTGGATTCCTAATTGATGCAGAATGGTGGCATGCAGGTCATGCATCTCCAGGCGGTTCACCACGGACTTGTAACCCCAGTCGTCGGTCTCTCCGTAGGTCATGCCCCCGCGCACGCCGCCACCGGCCAGCCATACCGAGAAGCCGTGTTCATTGTGGTCGCGGCCATCGTTGCCTTGGGCAAAGGGCGTACGGCCGAATTCACCGGCCCAGACTACGAGCGTTTCGTCGAGCAACCCGCGCTGTTTCAAATCCATGAGCAATCCGGCAATGGGTTGGTCGACGGCGCGCGCGTTGTCGCCGTGGTTTTTTACGAGACCGCCATGGGCATCCCAGCGGCTGTAGCCATCGACCATCGGGATGGTGAGTTCGACGAAGCGCACGCCTCGTTCGACCATGCGCCGGGCCAAGATGCATTCGCGCGCATAGGTGCGGGTGTGTTCGTAGGGAGCGTCGAGGCCGTACAGCGTCCGGGTTGCCGCCGTCTCGTTGGAGATGTCCATCAACTCAGGGATCGTCACCTGCATGCGGGCTGCTAATTCATAATTGTGGATCGCCGATTCCAGCGCATCGACTCCACCGGATTGTTCGAGTGCGTGCTCGTTGAGCCGACGAACGAGACGCTGTTTGGTTTGTTGCAATTGGGCCTGCTTTTCAGAGGGCACGACGTTGGCCAGTGGAGTCCCTTGAGCATGAATAAGAGAACCCTGATGTGTGGCCGGCAGGAAGCCGCTGCCAAAATTGTCGAGCCCTCCGGATGGAATCTGACCGCCATTGAGCACCACGTAGCCCGGCAGGTTGTCATTGAGCGAGCCTAACCCGTAGTTCACCCAGGCTCCCATGCTCGGGCGTCCCTGAAGACCGATCCCGCTATGGAGAAAGTAGTTGGCGCTGGTGTGTTCCGGGAAGTTGGAGGTCATGGACCGCAGCACACACAGGTCGTCGGCCTGGCGGGCGATGTGCGGGAAGAGGTCACTAATCCAGAGGCCGCTCTGGCCGTGCTGGCGGAACTGCCAGGGCGATTTGAGAATGGTTCCGATGCTGTCGAACTGAGTCTTCTCGATCCGTCCCATGGCCTTGTGGGCGTCTTGGCCATGGTACTTCGCCAGCAACGGCTTGTGATCGAAGCTGTCCACCTGAGACACGGCCCCTTCCATGAACAAGAAAAGAACACTGCGGGCCTTGGCTGGAAAATGGGGAGTGGCAAGCGGGCCCGATTGAGCGCCACGGACTGCGGCGGCTAGCTGGGAGTGGCTGGACTGGGAAAGCAGGGACCCCAAGGCCAGGGTCCCGAATCCGTTGGATGCGCGACGCAAGAGTTCCCGACGGCTCAGTCGCAGCCCGGGAGTTCCTGAGGAGGGATGGGGAGGCATCATGTTCAGGGCAGGTAAATGAACTCGTTGGCGTTGAGCAGGGCGTGGCAGAGGTCGGTCCAGATGTCTGCACCTGACGGGTTCGACGCGTGGAGTGCCTTCAATTCAACGAGCGTAGCCTGACAGGACTCCAGTTCGGTCGGTGTCGGAAGGCGATTGTAGGCGCGGGTGAACAACGCTCGGATTCGCGTGGGCGCGTCGGCCTGTGGGTATTCTTCGAGGAGCCGACGGGCCCAGGCTTCGGCTTGTTGGTGGAACAACGGATCATTCATCACTGCCAGCGATTGTGCCGGTACATTGGTCACGTTGCGTCGGCCCACGGTGCTGAACGGGGTGGGGAAGTCGAAGGCTTGGAGGGTGGTCGGCAGGAAATTGCGCCGCAACGCCGTGTACAAGCTTCGGCGACCGTTGCCATCGAGCGGACCGCTCTGGTCGGGACGGCCGCGTCCGATCACGAACTCAGTCAGATGGACCGGCACGGGTGGGCCTCCCAGAGTCGGATTAAATCGGCCCGAAACCACCAGGAGCGCATCGTGGATCGCTTCGGCCTCCAGGCGCCGGACCGGCATCCGATGCCACCACTGGTTGGCTGGATCTAGTTCAGGCGCTCGAGTGTCGGCGGTTTGGCTGGCCATGGCGTAGGTCTGGGTGAGGAGCAGACGGCGGATGAGCCGCTTGGTGGACCAACGATCGACATGGACGAATTGCCAAGCCAGATGGTCGAGCAGTTCGGGATGGGTGGGTCGTTCTCCTAGAGCGCCGAAGTTGTCCACGGTGGGTACGAGGCCTCGCCCGAAGAGGTGATGCCAGACCCGGTTGACCCAGACGCGGGCCACCAGCGGGTTGGAAGGGTTGGCCAACTGACGAGCCAACTCTAGCCGACCGCTGGAATCGGTGGGCTGGATGGGTTTGGCTCCCTGGAAGACGGCTGGGAGGCTTCGAGGGGCCAAGATGCCTGGCTTGAGTGGCTTGCCGCGGACGAGGACATGTTCATCAACCCCGGTGCCGTCCATCCAGGCCACGGCGGTCCGCGATTGCCAGGTGACTTGCCGCGCCAGTTCGTCCTGCCCCTGCATTAGTTGCCGAGCGAGTTTTCGATACTCGAGGTCGGTCGCCAGGTCCGAAAGCTCCGGGTGCTGAATCCACCATTCGGCCCACCGAAGGGTGGCGGGTGCTGGGGTGTTCGTGCTCCGGCCTTCGAGCCAGTCACAGGCTTCTATTCCACGCTTCTGCAATGATTCAGCCAGGGCTTGGGTCGAGGTCTCCCGATGGGTTCCCGGAAACAGAAGGGTGGGTTTCCAGGTTGGGACCGAATCGGACTCCACCACCTGAAGGATCTCGAGTTCTCGTGACCCATCGGGCCCGAATTCAATGTGGGCTCGGTGGCCGGAGTAAGCGCCGAGTGCGTGGGTCACCCAGCGGGGCTCCAGGGAATCTCCCGTGTCGAAGGTCTGATTCAGCGCCCCGTGGAGAGGACCCTCGGCCATCAGGTGTGAATCGACGGAAGCAAAGACCCGCATTTTGCCGCGGATCAGGTAGTGCAGTCGGCCGGATTTTAGGGTGACGGTGGGGGTCCGGAGCATTTGACCGGCCCGGGCCGTGGATCCGATGCGCCCGGAGTCGTTCTCGTTGCCCGGGGCGTTGGAGAGTCTATTCCAGAAGGCGTCTCGGCGGGCCGCGCCAAAGTTTAGGATTCGAGCGATGGGCTGCGATTCACTGGATCCGGGCACCAAAATTCCGGGAGCCAAAGGGCCGGATCCGAAGGCTTCTCCATCGGCTTTCCAAGGTTGGGCGCCGGGCCGCGTGTAATCGGCGATGATCCGCATCCCCAGGGGTTCAGTCAGCTCGGTCTCGGTTCCGTTACCGCGGGCCTCGTGCTGGACCAGTGGGTGCAACAGGTGCTGCTGGTTGGTGGTGGCCGACTGCAGTTCGGTGATCCAAGCCCGTGTGGCTGGGAGGAGTGGTTCCTTTTTCTGGAGGGCGGCCATCAGGGTGCCCGTCAGACGCTGGGCTGCGGGTCGCAGCACGACTCCAGCGCGGCGAGCCAAAGGCGGTAGTTGCCGGGTGCGGAGTTCCTGGAGTTGCCGGGCCATTCGCTGATTGTTTTCCATGGCCTCGAAACGCACCTGGCGGTAGTTCGACCCCAAGATAAACCCGGACAGCGCGTAGTAGTCTTGGCTGCGGATGGGATCGAACTTGTGGTCATGGCAGCGGGCACAGGCCACCGTCAGGCCTAGGAACGATTTGGTGAAGACATCGATCTTGTTGTCGATGCGGTCGCATTCGTCCTGACGGATATCCACCGGCGAATGCACTTCCTCACCCAGGAAGGCCCAGCCGGTGCCCAAGACCGATTCGTTGTGTTCAGTGCCCGGACGGAGTCGGGGCGGGGTAAGCAAATCCCCGGCGAGGTGTTCTTGCAGGAACCGGTCATAGGGCACGTCTTGGTTGAAGGCGCGGACGAGGTAGTCGCGGTACTGCCAAGCGTTAGCAATGGCGTAGTCGGACTCATGGCCGCGGGACTCCGCGTAGCGCATCAAGTCCATCCAGTGGCGCGCCCAACGTTCGCCGAAGTGGGGGGAGGCGAGCAGTTGATCGACGGCGTGTTCGCGTTCAGTCGGACCGGCCTGACGATCCAAGGCTTGCTGATCTTCGGGACGGGGCGGGAGTCCGGTCACTGCGAAGCTGGCCCGTCGCAGCCAGACCGCATCGCTGACGGGTTCCGCCGGCCGCAGCCAGCGCTCTTCGAGGGGCTTTAGGATGAAATGATCGACGGGGTCCTTGGCCCACTGGGCTTGGCGAATCACTGGGATATCCTGCCGTTGGGGTGGCTCCCAGAGCCAGGCTTGTGCCTTGCGGCGGGCTTCCAGATCGAAGGGAACTTTCGTCGGAGCGTCCGCCGCCTCGCTGGCGGGCCACGGGGCACCGGCCGCCACCCAGCGCTCGAGATCCTGTCGGATCTGCCGTGCGAGTTGAGGGCGTTTGGGGGGCATTGCCGCCTCGGCATCGGCATGGTTTACAGCCCGGATGAGCAGACTCGCCTCGGGCTTTCCGGGAACAATGGACGGGCCGGTATCACCCCCCGCGATGAGACCCGCGCGCGAGTCGAGGCGGAGACCGCCCTGAAGCTTCTTAGCCGAGGCGCTGTGGCACTCGTGGCAATGCTCCACCAGCACTGGCCGGATCCGCTGCTCGAAAAATTCAAGACCGACTGAAGGATCGGTCGAAGGGCTTTGGCCCCAGACCACGCTTCCGATGAGGGTCGTGAGGGCAATGAGTGTGAGCAGTTTCATCCGGGAAAATGGTCCTGTAGGTTAGGGATGCAGCGGTGCGGTGGGGAGGTCTTTCTCGGGGCCAAACTGTGTTTGGGTCTTGGTTATTTTTACCTTGGGCCAAGAGGCTCGACGTTGGAGGGTATTAAACAATTCCCATGAATGCTCATCGCTCACTCCATCGATCCTGCGCCGCCTGGATCCTCGTCCTGGCATCTGCTTCTACCGGACTGGCCGAAGACAAAGCGGCCTCATCTATACGACACTCCTACCTCGTGATGGGCGGCAAGACGGCCATTATCGGCGAGGACGGTGCGGCCCGCTGGGAGTACCGAGGGGGGACTCGTGACGGATTCGTGTTGCCCAATGGAAATGTAGTATTGGCCTGGTCGGATCGGGTGGAAGAGGTGACTCCAGCCAAGCAGGTGGTCTTCTCGTACACCCGCAATCCGGACAATTCCGAGATCGGCACCGTGCAGCGTTTGTACAATGGCAACACGCTGGTCACCGAGCTGGGGAAGCGGCCTCGGTTGCTTGAAGTCGACGGCCACGGGGCGATCGTTCATGAGACGCCGCTCCAGCCCGAGACCGAAAACGCCCACATGCAAACCCGCATGGCCCGACAACTGAAGAACGGCAATTACCTCGTGCCCCATCTGCTGGCCTTCGCCATCAAGGAGTACACGCCGGACGGAAAGGTCGTTGCCACGCTGCGGACCGACTTGGCCGAGTTGGGAGGCCGTCCGGCCGAGAACTGGCCGTTCACCGCCATCCGCTTGGACAGCGGCAACACGCTCGTGTCGCTCACGCATGGCAACAAGGTGGCCGAATTCACTCCGTCGGGTGCGATCGCTTGGAAGGTCACCAACGACGATGTCGGCGGCATTTTCAAAGACCCCTGCGGATCCCAGCGCCTGGCCAACGGAAACACCGTGGTCGGCAGTCATGCGGCCAATCAGGGCGTTTCCATGGTGGAGGTGAACCACGACCGCAAGATCGTTTGGACCAGCGATCATCCGCTAGCCGCTGGGGTTCATCACTTCCAGATACTCACGACCAATGGCCGGCAAGAACCGGGTGCGCCCATGAAGTGAGAGGTACGAGGCCCGTCTGTTTCGGAGGCTTCCCCGAACAGGAGTTCCACTGGAGAACTGGATCGGTTGTCTCCACTCGAGCCAGCGTCACACTCTGGAGTGCTCGAGGGTAGAGCAGGGAAGAGAGATTCCGGCCGAGACTGCTATCTTGGCCCGCTGGGTCCAGAAGTTCGAGTGATTCGAACTTCTGGGCGGTAGGTGATCCGAACGAGCAAGTCGCCTCGGCCGCCGCGCGTCTTGGGTAAGCCTTCGCCGGAAATCCGAACCTCCTCGCCTCGCCCAACCCCGGCTGTGATCGTCACACGCAGGGAACCATTGAGGCCGCGGATGTTTTCGGACCCGCCCTTGGTGGCCCGTTCGTTGGTAATTCGCAGGTCGCATCGGAGGTCGGAGCCCCGCACCTTGAATCGGGGATCCGGACGAGGTTTGACCCGAACCGTCACCACGCCTCCGCGGAAATAGCCTTCTCGGGCAATGCGAAAACGGGCACCCGGTGCCGTTCCGGGCGAAACCTCCAAAGAATAAGTCTCAGCCCCCTCTGGATTGGCGGGGTCTTGCACCCGGACCTCTAACCGGGTGCCGCGCAAAAACTCGTCGAGCTGCAGGTGGACGTCTTGAGCGAGGTTTTTCTGAATTCGGGCGGACCGAACCGGCTGGGTGTGGACCTCGGCCGCGGTGAGTTCCTGATCGTAGGCGTTTCGTTGATCGGGATCACTGAGGACCTCATGCGCTGCGTTGATCGCCTGGGTCCGCGCCAGAGAATCTACCGAACCGCCGTTGAGGTCCGGGTGGTGTTGTTTGGCCAGCAACCGGTAAGCGTTCCGGATATGCTCGGCGGTGCAGCGGCGGTGGAGACCCAGTGCCGCGTAGTGGTTTGGAAGAGGCGTCTGCACTGTCGGTGTCGTGGCAGAAGGCCCGTCCGTCGACAAGCGTTCGGACGGGGCCCATTGGACGAAACCTTACTTCTTCTTACCGGTATTCGCAGCCTTGGCGGCGACTTGGGATTTCTTCTTCTGGTCAGCGGTGGTGGCCTTGGCCTGTTTCTGGCCGGTCTTCTTACTGTTGTCCTTAGGGGAGCGGTCGCCCATGTGATTGGTGGAGTCGGAGGTTGGCTGTATCGGCGGGATGGAAGTTTCCCCGCTCGATTTTGCAGGTTAAGCACTTGGGAGCTCCGTGTCACGCTGCACTCTACTTGGTTGCTATAAACTCTCCGACAAGCAGGGCCCCAGCGTCGCCGGGCTTTCAGCTACTTGGACAGATCTGCCTCGACTTGGGCTGATACTTTTTATGGCACTGAGAGGGCTGCGTCAGGTGCTATTTGGCTACAGCTTGGCCCCAGCTTAATTTCTGGCCGTTTGTCGGACTGGAGTTAGGGGTACGGGAAAGAAAATAGCTTTCAGGCTTCCCGTGGCAGGATCGAAGACTCGGACGATGCCCTCGAACCCAGCCGAGTAGAGTCGCTGACCATCGGGGGAAAATTTGAGAGCAAAAACCGCTCCTGCATGTCCCGACAGTGTGCTGCGCCTCTTGCCAGTGGCCGTCTCGTAAATTCGCACTTCGGTGCCGGTGTTGCCGGCGGCCAAGAGAGTGCCATCAGGACTGAAGGCCACCGATTGCACTGGGCTGGGTTGGCGCTCGAACTCGCGCACCAAGTTTACATCGTTGTTTCCGGAGGTCCGGTCTTGGTTCTCCTTGGCTTTGTAGACGCGGAGGCCGCCCTGGGCTCCGCCATAGGCTGCCCAATCTTCACGGGGATGCCGCGCCATGCAGTCGATGGGCTCGAGGAGTTTATTGACGTCGTCGATGAACTGCCCGCTCGAGGCGTCGATGAGCTTCATGGCCCGGTCCCGACTGGCACTCAGGAGTCGGGTTCCGTCGGCGACCCATGCGGTGCGGAATACCCAGTCGCCGTGGTTCTCGAACTTCATAAGTTCTTGGCCGTCGGAGATGCGTGTCACCCGGACGCTCTTGTCGGCACCACCGGTGGCCACTCGGGTGGCGTCAGGGGACCAGGAAATGCCGAAGAGAGAGTCGGGGGTCCTTCGAAAACCTTGGATTTGACGTGCCTCGGGAACATTCCATATCTGGATTTCACCGAATCGTGCCGGGGCTCCGCCACTGACGGCCAGCGATTTGCCGTCTGGCGAAAAGGCCACCGACTCGATGCGCGGAGATTCGCCCACGAGGCGGCTTGCAAGCTCCCAAGAGGCTGTGTCGATGAGCAAGACCTCATGGTAACCGGCCACAGCCAATCGAGCGCCATCTGGGGACACGTCCAGGGTGCTAATTACTGGGGGTTGGGTGTACGTGGGTGGTTCCTTCAGGCGTGTCGAATAGGCGTCAGCCGGGGTATCGTCTTTGGCTCCTTCTTGAATCCAGCGGGTAATGAGGGCTACCTCCTGCGCAGACAGGGCGTCGCCCTCCTTAGGCATTTCCGGTTCCTTGCCTGCGATGGATGTGATGAGTAGTGATTTAGCGGGGTCACCGACTACGAGGTTCGCCCCGTGCTTCCCGTGCTTCATCAGGCCCGCAAACGTGGAGGTGTCCACCTCGCCTTTAAGTTTGTTGGGGTTGTGGCATCCGTTGCAGGAGCGTTTGAAAACCGGCGTCACATCGCGCCACCAGGAAACCGATGTTTCTGCGGCGACAACGAAAGAATTTGAGACCAAGAGTCCTAGAATCAGAGAACTGCGCCGGACGGAAGGACCCAAGGTGGAAAGCAGGAAGGAGTTCATGGCTGGGCTTTTTCGGTGGCAGGTCTGTCGGCGATTTTGGTGGGCGGCTTAGGCGCCTCGGTTTCTTGGGCGGTGAGAGTGAGGAGGATCGGTTGGGTTTTCTGACGCCAGACGCGATCTTGATGGGTGGCGCGGGCCACGACTTGGAAGGAGTGTTCCTTGCCGATCTCCGCTTGCTGCGAAACTTTCAATTGAATGGTTGCCTCAGTCTTGTTGGTGAGGATTGAAGGCACCTGAGCCTCCACGCCCTTGGGTAGATTTTCTAGGTGCAATTGGATTTCACTGGTCAACCCACGTCGTTCCACCTTGACCACGAACTGGGTCTGATTGGCCTCGGACTGGGTGCCGTCCGGCAAGGCGACGGCTGACAATCGGACCGGGTCGGTGCGGAAGAAGGGGGATCCCGGCAACATGGCCGTGAGGAACAGGGGGATGGGCTGGACTGTCAGAGACACCGGTGTCGTCGAGTGGGTGGAAACGCTTTGACCCTGCACGGTAGCCTCGGCGCGGATCATGACAGAGCGTAGTCCGGTCTCGGCATTTTGTGCCACCTGCAGCGGGAGTTGGGCGCGTGTTTGTCCGGGCGCGAGCGTGACGGCAGGGATTGTGACTCCCGGCAATTGCTCGGCCAGAATCCGGACTTCGCCGTTGAAGTTATCTCTACGGTTAATCCGGACTTCCAAGAGGGTATTGGTATTCTGTTCAGCCAATAGGCTGTTGGGCGCGACACTCAGGTCGAAGGGCACTGCTGGTAGAATCGTCAGCCACGCCAACTCGGAGAACTGAACCGGGTGAACAACCGCCTTGCCCGAGTGGTCTCCGCTGGCAGAAGCCTTGAGAGGAGTATAGCCTAAGGCGGCGTCTGCATTGGCCGAGATCACCCACCAACCGATGGATGTGCTCGGGCCAAGAATGAGCGGGGGAGCCCAGACGCCCGGTGGCAAGCCTTCGGGCTCGATGCGGATTAATCCGTCGAACCCATTGCGGCGGTCCACCTCGCAACGAACGGCTACCGAGCCTCCGCGGGCGACCCGGAATCGGCCACCGGTCGTTCGGACGGCGAAATCTGCTGCTACATCCGGGGCCTGGAAGCTCATTCGATAGCCGAAGCGGTCTCCACCCCGATGGGTTAAATCCCGAAGGGTGACTCGGTATTCGACGTCCTTCTTGGCTTCGAACTCGATGCGTGCATCTGGGCCCGAGGCGTCGTCATTGCGTTGGAGGACAGCTCCGTTTGTGTCCGAGAGGGTCAGGAGTGCGTCGAGTCGTGAGCCCAGAGAACGGGCCTTCACCTCGATGACCCACTTTTGGTTGGCGACGGCTTTGAAGCGGAAGACATCCACATCTTTCTCAGCGCCGATACGGCCATTGACCACTCGGGGCCAGGTCAGACTCTGGGCCTGATCCGGGGTATTGTTGGGTTCGGCCTCCGCAGATTCGTCCAGATCACCCACCTCAAAACTGGCGGGATTAGAAAATCCATGGGGCGTTCGAGCGCGCACCTCCTGAAGCCCTAAGGGGGCATTGGGTGCAATTTGGACAGGCAGTGTCTCAACGCCATCGAGATTCTTGCCCGCCCATTGCAAAGCGACCGAGCCACCCCGCTTGCCGCCGAATGGAAAGAGGGATTCTAGGTAGGGCACGTTTCCGGCGACCAGTCGGTAGCGATAGTCGCCACCTCCCTGAAAACGCAAGTCATGGAGTTCGAGCAGGAACTCCCCATCGGCTGCCGGAGTGAACTCAATGAATGGGTCTAGCCCGTGGGCATCTTCGCTGCGCTGCAGTTCCTTCCCGTCGGCGCTACGTAGGATGAGGTTTGCGTCTAGGGGAGATCCGCTGCGATTGGCTTGAAGATCGAAGATGAGGGTTTTTCCGGCAGGGGCCTTGAATCGGAAGAAGTCGGATTCGGTGTTGGCGCTGATCACTCCGGAGACGGCCGCGGGTAATGGAATATTGAGGGCGTTGGACTGGTTGGTGTTGGTCTTGGGGTCGGCCAATTCGACGAGATCGCTCAGTTGGAACACCAGAGGGTTCGAGACGCCGTTCGAGCTAGCGACCCGCAGCTCACGCGATCCGAGGGCCGCCTCCGAAGAGACCACGCATTGGAGTGTGATCGATTGAGCAGAATTGATGGGGGCGCTCGTGAGGCCACCGGCGCCTCCTTCGAGGCTCACAGTCGGTGCCGTGGGAGCGACTGGGGTCGCGCTCATCCCGGATCCGGTGACCAGCACCTCGGAGATTCCACTCAGAGCATCTCCCTTGAGGGTAATATGTTGAGTGGATCCCCGTCGGATCCAAGTCACTGATGCGGAGTCCAACTTGGGTGCTGATTGTGCGAAGAGGCTCGGGAGCGCGAGCAGCGCTGACACCAAGGCGAGGGTGAATCTCATGAAAAAACAGCAGGGCTTCCGTGGGTTCGGTCTGGGCCGTTGGATAAATGGGCTTCGTTGCGGAGGGGCGGGCTCAGCCGAAAAGGGCGCTCACGGGTTCGGCTTGGACTAGTTCACGCGGTTGGTTCAAGTGATTCATGACCATCGTGTGCGGGTCGATGCCCAGCGCATGGTACACGGTGGCTACGATTTGGGTGGGGTGGACCGGGGTCTCGGTGGGCGAGGATCCGGTGGCATCTGATTTGCCATACAGGGCTCCGCGGCGAATGCCGGCACCTGCGATGAGCGCTGTGTAACAATAAGGCCAGTGGTCGCGGCCGTCCGGCGAATTTGTGTTACCACTGGTGCTGACGCCGAGGCGCGGGCTTCGCCCGAACTCGCCGAGGGCCACCACCAGGGTTTCCTTCAGTAGGCCCCGCTCGTCGAGGTCTTCCAGCAGGGCGCTGAGGCCGGAGTCGAGTTTGGGGCAGTGCAGATTGCGCAGCGGCCCAAAGTTGGCGGCATGGGTGTCCCACGCGTCGACGGTGGGGTCGCCATTGGCCACGGCGGGCCAGTTCATTTGCACGAAGCGGGTCCCGGATTCGAGAAGGCGGCGGGCTAGGAGCAGACCTTGTCCGAAGGTGTGACGGCCGTACTTGTCACGCAGCGTGTCCTTTTCTTTAGATAGGTCGAAGGCATCGCGGGCGCGACCGCTGCTCACGAGGTCGAAGGCCTTCTGATAATAACGATCTAAGGCATACTTTTCGACGGCCTTCTCCATCTCCGGCATAGCATCGTTGACCGCCTTCAGGAGGGTGGAGCGGCGGTCGAGGCGTTCCTTGCTAATTTCTTTGCGCAGCGTGAGGTCGTCCAGGTTGATGATCTTGGCCGGATCCTGATAGAAATAGTACGGATCGTAGGCGGCTCCAAGAAAACCAGCCGTACCGCCCTTGCCGATGACGTTGGATTCCTGAAGCGGTCGCGGCAGCATCACAAAGGGCAGCATCGGAATGTCCAACGGCTTGAGCCTGGAAATCTGAGAGCCCATGTGCGGGAAGTCATTGGGGGCCGGGGGTTCCAACTGACCCGAGGGCGAGACCCGGTCCGGCGTGTAGCCGGTCATGATTTGGTAAATAGCCGCCGTATGATTGAAGAGCCCAGCCGGTGTGTAGCTCATCGAGCGGATGAGCGTGGCTCGATCGATTTGCTGGGCCAACTTCGGCATGACCTCGCTGAGCTGAATGCCCGGTACTTTGGTTCGGATCGGCTTGAAGTCACCGCGGACATTGGACGGGGCGTCCGGCTTCGGGTCCCAGATGTCGATATGGCTCGGACCTCCCTGCAGGTAGATCATCAGGACCTGCTTGGCCGATCCCCAGCCGTTCTTGGGTTGGCCGGGCGCGGGGCCGGTGGTCTTGGGTTGTTCGGCTTGGAGGCGGAGTATGTCGGCCAGGCTTAAACCGAGCAGGCCGGCACCGCCGAGGCGCATGAATTCTCGGCGGCTGTAACCGTCGCAGGTGGCACCAGAGAGACCAGGAATAGAGATCATGTGGGGATGTGTGTGTGGTTTTCTCTCAGGGTTAGCGATTGAAGAGGAAGGCCGGGCTGTTAATGAGCGCCCACGCCAAATCTTGAGCCCCTTCTAGGCGTTGGGCTCCTGCGCCGAGGCGGATGGCGTTCAGTTCTTTGGAAGTCGGAAGACGGCAGAGGCAGCTGAGATAGATTTCTTCGATGACCTTTTGATCGTCGGGTTGCTCAGCAATGAGTTTAGCAAAACGGTTGTCAGCGTGGTTCACGCAATCGCCCAAGGTCTTGCCGTTAATCAGGTTCAAGGCGTGAGAGAGTGTCACATTGCTGCTGCGCTCACATTCGCAGGCGCTCTGGCGCTTGGGGCGTCCGAAGAGCGTGAGGAAATCGTTTCCGGCCACCATACCATCGGGCAACTGCGCGGCGCGCAAACCGTCGGGAAGGTTGGAAAATTGCAAGGGCCGGCCCGTGGCCATGGCGATGGAGTCCAGCATTTGCTCGGCGCTCAGTCGGCGGGGCAAGGAATGCGAGAAGTTGACCAAGTCGTCTTCGTTCCAGCGGTTGGGTACGATGCTCAGTTGGTAAGTCCGCGACAGGACCAGATAGCGGATGAGTTTTCGGACATCGTGCCCGTCTGCCACAAAACGAGCCGTGAGGGCATCCAGTAGGGCGGGATTGCTCGCAGGATTTCCCGCGCGGATGTCATCCACGGGGTCGATAATCCCGCGTCCGAAGAAGTAGCTCCAAAATCGGTTCACCGTCGATTTGGCGAAGTACGGATTGTCCTTGGAAGTCAGCCAACTCGCAAAGGCCTCCCGGCGGTCTTCCCCTGGGGCTATGGATTGGGTTTCGCCATAGGGCACTTTAGGCGCCACCACCGCGTCATCCTTGGGGTGCTTGATCTCGCCCCCCTGGTCGTTGTGGTAGACGACCTCCTCGGAGACCTGTTCATAGGCATACGACTCACCCGTGCGGATGAGGTGGTCGCGGCCGAGGGTTCCACGCTTGAAGGCCACTTGGGCGAAGAACGCGCCGAATTCGTAGTACTGGTTCTGGGTCCAGCGCTCGAAGGGGTGGTCGTGGCACTTGTTGCAGTTGAAACGCACCCCGAGAAACGTTTGTGAAATATCCTCAGTCATCTTGCCGGAATCGCGCAGGGCTCTGAGGTAATTCCCGGCCGGGTTTTCAAAGGTACTGCCCTTGGCGAGTACCAGTTCACGGGCAAATTGATCGAAGGGGCGGTTCGTCGCAAACTGGTCACGGATCCAGCTTCGGAATACCCAAACACCTTTTTTACCGAGGTTTTCGGAGTTGCACTGGAGCAGGTCCGCAAACTTGTTGGCCCAGAATTCTGAGTACGCGTTGGATCCGATAAGGCTATCTACCAACTTCTCCCGCTTCTTCGGGGAGTCGGTGGGGTCGCTCAGAAAAGCCCTTACCGCTTCGGACGTCGGGGGTTGGCCGGTGATGTCCAAAAAGACCCGGCGAATGAACTCAGCGTCGTTACACAGTTCGCTGGGGTTCATCTTTAGGCGCTCCAGTTTCGTGTTCACCGCCCGGTCGACGAAGTTGTACTCCGGCATCGCGGCGAACCGGAACCCGGTGCGGTCTCCCATGACGGTGACCTCGCGCGCATCGTAGAGTCCTTCATAGCGAACTAGCACGGCCATCTCGCCTCGGCGCAGCGGAATCACTGTGCTGCCTTGGACCAGGGCTACTTCCTCATTGTTGCTACTCAGGACGGCCTCACGGGTCACATCGCGGGTGGAACCATCGGGATAAGTGGCGACCACCAGGAATTGATGGCGACGACCGGGGAGATCGAGCTCGACCTTCTCCGGAAGAATTTGGATGCGGGTGGGCCGATTGGAGGAGACCTGCTGGAAGTGAGCTCCTTCGGAAATCCACTGACGCAGGGTCTTGTGGTAGCGCGAACCGGGCACCAGCGCCTGACGCCCCTCGTGGGGAATATCTGCCAAGGGTTTCTGCAGCATGAGGGATTCATCGACATGGACACGGTTAAATCGTCGTCCGCTCAAGTCGTTGATCAGTGCTTGGTAATCGTATTCTGGATCGTAGCCGCGCAGTGCCAGTTTGAAGCCGTTTTTCCCCTTGGCTGAACCATGGCAGGGTCCGGAGTTGCAGCCGGTCCGGCTTAGGATGGGCTCGATGTCCCGGACGAAACCTACTTCAGGGGAAGCGATGCTGAGGACCTCGACCTCTAAGCGAGTGCTCTTGCCGGCAGCGGTGATCGTGACGACCGATTTTCCTGCCTGGCGGGGGGACAGATAACCATCGCCATCCACTTCGAGGGCGGCCGACTCGGGCTTTAAAAGGGCCACTGCGCTGAGATCGATCCAGGAGCCGTCGGCACATTCCCCGAGGATTAGTACCTTCCGAGAATCTCGCCCATCGAGCAGCGTGAGCCGGTTGGGTTCTAGTTTCAGCGAACGGATGGCCGGCACCGAAGGAAGGGCCGGGATCGGTTTGTCGGAGGCACGTTCGGCGGAGTGCAGGGCGGGGCAGGGCAAGGATACCCCCACGCACAGGGCAGCCATCCAGAATGTTAGGGGCAAACGCATAGGGCAGAAGGGATTTAACAAGACCTTAACGAGGTCGCAGCCGTCGATACAAGAGGCGTTCCCGGGATGTGAAGGTTTTCTGAACCTTGTGGCGATCTCGGAGCCATCAGGGCCTCAAGCCCGGAGCGTTTCATGGAGGCCCGTTGTTTCGTTGCTTGGGCCTCCCAGAAATCCTTAGAGACAACCGCGACTGCATCCGTGTAAGGTTGGCCAGTCCAATCGTCCTTTTTGTTTTCGTTTAGCCGTCTCCATTTCCGATGAAGAGCAACTCCGTCTCCAAGCGCTCCGGTATTCTTGCTGGTGGCAACTGGATCATCGACCGGGTCAAGATTGTCGATGCCTATCCCGGGCTCGAGCAACTGGCCAACATCAAAAGCCAACACCAAGGTACTGGAGGCTCCCCCTACAATGTACTTCTGGATCTAGCCAAGCTAGGGGTGGAGTTTCCGCTTCTGGGAGCTGGTCTCGTGGGCAAAGATGCCATGGGGGTTTCCATCCAAGAAGACTGTGCCAAGCACAAGATCGATACCCGCTACCTGAAGTCCACCGCGGAGGCTGAAACGAGTTACACCGACGTCTTCACCGTTCAATCGAATGGTAAGCGCACCTTCTTCCATTACCGCGGTGCCAATGCGCTGTGGGACGGTAAGGATCTAGATTTTTCGAAGATCAAGGCCCGCATCTTTCACTTGGGCTACTTGCTGCTACTCGACAAAATGGATGTCGTTTCCAAAGACGGCACCACGGCCGCAGCCAAGCTTTTGGCAGCCGCTCAGGCGGCAGGCATGAAGACCAGCATCGACGTGGTCAGTGAAACAGGTGACCGCTTCAAGACCGTGGTGACGCCAGCACTCAAGCACTGCGACTACGCGATTATCAATGAGTATGAGGCGGGAATGGTGACCGGTTTCCGCATCCGCAAGGAAGGTGTTCTGGACACGGTTTCGCTGCGCCATGCGGCGGGAGCCATCCTTCAGTTCGGCGTCAAGGAACTCGTCGTGATCCACTTCCCGGAGGGCTGCTTCGCCCGCACTCGCGACGGCAAGGATCACTGGCAGCCGTCGCTCAAAGTACCGGTCAAGGCTATTGCTGGTTCAGCGGGAGCTGGGGATGCGTTTGCTGCCGGAGTGCTGTTGGGTCTCCACGAGGGTTGGGATCTCCAGAAGTCGTTGTTGACGGGTGTCTGCGCGGCTGCGGCGTCTTTGTCGGATCCTACCTGCACCGGTGGTATGAAGACCTTGGCGCAAGTAGAAGCGCTGAAGAAGAAGTACGGTGTGCGTCCGCCCCTGGAACCAAACGAGGATTGATCGCCGGATTGATCGATCGATTGATCCATTCAATTTGCTCCACCAATTCATTCACTAACACGAAGGCCGCAGGAAATCCTGCGGCCTTGTTCGTTGGCCAGCCTAACGGCTGAGGTTCAGGGCAACTCTTCGATGGAGAGGTCTTTGAATTGGACTCGGGTCTTTCCGTCTCCGTGGATTTGCACTGCTAGTTTGCCATGGGGTACGACCTTGGGATCTTTTTCTGTGTAGTCCACGGTTTGGACACCGTTGATTTTCAGGGTCACTCGATTGCCTGTGGCGCGAATTTCGTACTGGTTCCATTGCCCCGGTTTCACGGCCTTCTTCACGGTTTCCGGGTCAGGTTTGGCGAGGATAGTGTTCCTTCGGGATTCGTCGTAAAGCGCGCCATACCAACCCTCTCCAATGTCGGCCTGGTATCCAGCCATCTCGTGGTGGTTCGGGATGCGTTCGCTGCGAATTTGGACTCCGGAGTTCACGAATCCTTCGGTCCCCTCGATCTTGAACTGCAGGCGTAGGACGAAGTTGGTGTAACTGCGTGTGCTGGCGAGGAACTCGTTGCGTTGGGCGCGCTGGTCTATGCGGCCGGCCGTGATGGCTCCCTCTTGAACCGACCAGACTTTCAGGTCGCCTTCCCAGCCATTGAGGGTCTTTCCATCAAAGAGCGACTTGGATTCACCGGCCCACATTGGGAGCACAAGCGTGGCCATGGCGAGGAGACGGATCTTGAGGGGATTCATGATTGGAGTTTGGGGGTTCACTTCGGGCGAGTCCAGTGCTGGTCCACGCGGGTTGGGGTTTACGTTCGGGAAGTAGGATTCTTCAAGCGGAAGCCGCAGGCTGTTGATTATGGGAGGATTGCCGGGGGCGAATGGCTGATCGACGAACTAGCTCGTGACGGCTCTTGAACGAGATTCAGCTTGAGGCGCTTGAAACCGCGCCTGTGTTTCTCGCGGGTCGCCCGAATCGGCTTCTCTTAAAAACTTTTTTAAATCTGGCGAACCGTCCGAAAAATCTAGATTAAGGCGCGCCAATATCGGTGCAGACCAAGAGGACAATCTTTTATGTTCAGGGCGGTAGTGGAGGATATTTGTTCTTCAATAGCCTCAGATCGCGTCCGGATCCGGGTTGGGGATCTCAGACGAGCCGCGCTTGAGCCCGATGTTCTGTTCGTAAACGCCGATCTTGAGAGTTGGGGTCGGCGTGTTGGCTTTTGCGGCTTTCCTCAGCGTAGCGGTCCGCAGTGTGGCGTGTTCCGACCAAGGACTGTCAGGGTAGCGTGAATGGATTTCGTCCAGCGCGGAGCGGGCCGCGTCCACGCCTGTGTCGGCTCTCAGCTCCAGGTCGGCGATGCGGTTGAGCCATCCGACGATGCGCTTGGGGGGCTGGCCAGGTTGGTCGATCAGGAGTCGGATCTGGTCAATGGCCAACGGGATACGCTGGAATTGGTTCGCATAAATGGTCGCGAGTTTCTCACGGGCTTCCCAGTCGTTCGGATGGGATTCGAGGTGCGTCACCCATTCTTGAGCGCGCTCCGTCCAATTTTCTTGAGGCAACGTTTGGGCACCGAGGTCTTCGGTGAGTCCAAGCGAGGTTTCGTGGTGAACGACCACGAGTTTCTTGCGCTCCGGGCCGTTATCACTGTGCGCTCCGTGAGCTCCGGGGAGGTGGGCTAGGTGCTGTCTGGCAGTGTGAGCCGCCTCCGAGTCGGGGTTTTCTGCGAGAATCTGCTCTAATACAGACTGGCCAGCGGGGATGTCATGAATCCGATGCAACAGCAATTCAACCAAGCGGAATTGAGCAGTCAGAAGCTCCGTGCGAGGACGTTCCGGGGTGGTAATGACCTCCTGCAGCAATTTCACTGCAGCGGGGAGGTTTTTAAGGTCGTCGGCTTGGATTTCGGCCTTCAGCAGATGGCCTTCCAGGTTTCCGGGGAATTTGAGCAGTTCGGTGTCGATCTCGGCCAAGGCTTCCGAGAACTTGCCCTGACGTCGCTTGGCCAAAGCCCGAAAGTAAAAGGGCTTGGACTCGATCTCAAGGTTGCCCCCGGTCATTGCTCCAGTCAGGCCACTGAGCACTGTATCGACGAGAGGCGGAAGCCACATGAAGGACAGGATCACGCCCGCGGGAATTGCGATAATCAGCACGAAGAACCCGCTTGTCGCTGAGGCCCCTATGAGCGTGAAGATCACCACCGAGATGATCAGGCGGTCCCGCATCTCAAACATCTGACCGTCTTCGCTCTTGGACATCCGGTGGGCGAGGAAAACGCCACAACCCAAAAACACCAGCCCGATGCCAAGGATGAGGAGCATTGCGGAAGGTTATCACCCTGACCGAGTGTTGCAATGCTGTGTACGTTGCCGGCCGGGGATTTGTAGCAACGCCCCGCGGGCTCGAGATCTCGGGCCGGGCGGGGCGTGCTGAGGAACGCTTGTTTAGGAAAGGATCCGTCGACCTTCGTCGAGGAATATGCCCTTAAACATCATCTCCAAGGCCTGCGGGTTGGTGGCCTTTCCAAGGGCTTCCTTCTCGTTAATCTTGCCGGCCTTGACGAGGTCGTACAGCGCCTGGTTAAAGCTCTGCATGCCGTCTTCGCGCCCAGTCTCGATGGCTGCTCCGAGTTTCTCTAGCCGGTTCTCTTCGAGCATTTTTCGGACGGTGGGCGTGTTAATGAGAATCTCCAGAGATGGGGTAACGCCTCCATTGACAGTGGTCACCATGCGTTGGCAGACGACCGCACGCAGCGTGGCCGCCAATTGCCGCCGGATTTGTTCGCGTTCCTCCGGCTTGAAGAAGTCTAGGATTCGGCCAATCGACTGGGAGGCGTTCTGGGTGTGCAAAGTGGAAAGCACTAGGTGGCCTGTGTCGGCAGCACTGATGGCCGCCTGAAAAGAAATGGCATCGCGCATTTCGCCGACCATGATGATGTCCGGATCTTGGCGAAGCACGTGCTTCAAGCCGGCCTGGAAGCTGCCGGTATCAAGACCAATTTCTCGCTGTTCGACCACGGACTGGTTGTCTTCGAAGACGAACTCGATGGGGTCTTCGAGGGTGACGATGTGCTTTTTGAAGTTGGCGTTGATGTGCTCGATCATCGCCGCCAGCGTCGTGGACTTGCCAGACCCGGTGGTGCCCGCCACGAGAACGATGCCTCGTGGGGCCCCTGCAATCGACTTGATGATAGGCATCAGGCCTAGTTCCTCGAAGCTGGGCACCTGGGTCTTCACATAACGCATGGCCAAGGCAAAGCTGCCTCGTTGTTGGAAGACGTTGGTACGGAAACGGCCCACACCTGGTTCGTAGTAGCTGAAGTCCACCTCGCGGTCTTCGTCCATGCGGCGGCGGGCATGGGGAGGGACCATGGTGGTCAGGATTTTACCCATCCACTCCTCGGTCGGAGTCGGCGCGTCGATGGTGATGAGTTGCCGACTGATGCGGAACACCACTGGGAAGCCCACTTTGATGTGGATGTCCGAGGCCCCGCCTTCAACAGCGGCTTTGAGGATTCCGCGCAGCAAATCTGTGTCGTAGCTCATGAATTTTGAAATTTAAAAGCTAGCAAGTGCAGGGCCGGGCGACACGGAATTTTCGAGAAAACCAACAATCGCAACGGGTGTGCCGCCTGGAATTGCTTGCTGAAGAGTTTATAGGTCCGAGACTCGGCATTGGACGAGCAGCGGTCTCTAGACCACTATTGCGACGTTGTGAATCCCCCACTTGGGAAGCAGTTAATGATTATGGGTGTAACCCTGTTGGCAGCGGGAGCGATCCTCTACTGGTGGCGTCCGTTCAGAGGCGGTTTGCCGGGTGACATCGTCATCGAACGTCCGGGGTTTTCCTTCCACTTTCCGGTGGTGACCTGCTTAGTAATTAGTCTTGTGCTGAGTTGGGGGCTCCGCTGGTTGAACCGATGAAGCCGTCGAAGCCATTGCCAGAAGTTGCCTGTCCACAGTGCCGCCGTCGCGGACCGTGGTTGGAAAGTCTTAGCGGTCCGTTTTGTTCCGAACGCTGCCGACTCTTAGATCTTGGTCAGTGGTTCGAAGAGGGGCATCGAATTAGTCGAGAGCTTCGTCCTGGCGATTTTGAAGGATTCGATGAGTTGACTCCCGGAGATCACCTGGACCGTCCCGGTGGCGGCTGAGCGTGCAAAAGGCACATGGATTTTCGTCTCCGATTATGAGGAGCTGAACCCAAAAGTTCTGGAGCGAGCGTTACAAAAGATATGTGCTCCTCGGAAAATTATGAGTTTTACACCCCTCCGAGATTCGGTGACTCTCAACCAGACACATTGAGTGGCTGTCTAGAAAGTGGTCAGGGAATCTCGGTGCTTAGCTAAGGCGGTGCCTGCGGCTGTTTCACCCGATTCTGAGCCGCATCGACAGCCGGTACAAATTGAGGCATGCATCCAAAAAAAACTCCTAATCCGGAAGCATTATTCCGTGCCGCAGTGGTGCTGGCACTGTTGCCGTCGGGAAGTTTGTTGGGCGCTGCCCCGGAGATCGAGGCCTACCAAATCGACCAGTGGATGAGCTACGAGGTCAAAGGGGTGCGCATCCGACCTCAGTTGGACATCAACATGATGTACAACAACAATGTTTTTTCGGCCTCTGACGTTGGGGTCGTAGAGTACGTGGATTCGCGGACCCCCACCTACAGTGTGTTCGATGTCAACGGTGGGTACGTTTACCGACCAGCGCTTGGGCAGCTTTCACAGCCCTACTCGGGGGCCCTCCAGTATCAAATCTACAACGATGCGTCCCTGAATCAACGGATCGCGACGTCTCCGGTCTTCGCATCGTCCGTCCATCCTCCATTGACGGTGGCGACTCCTGCCGACGCTCCGGCCACGGCTACGGGCGTCTTGGCGGGTTTCCAGACCAATCGATTCACGTTGAATTCGCGCGTCGCCGACTTGATTGGCACGGTCTCACCAGGTATCAGTTTTCAGGTGGGTTCGGAGGATGAGAATTATCTCAACCTTCAGTATCAAAGCGACAACACCCGATATTTTGATTTAGGTGTCGCTCCTGTGCCGATGCACCGCATCCAGTTGGCCGGCAAATACGACAATCAAAGCCGGTTGCGCATGGAGGGAACCCATTCGACGGAGTTCGTTTCCTCGTTCATGGGTGGGTGGGTGAACTTGGGTCGAACCTTGGTCGATCGCTGGACTCACGCCACCACGGGCCGTGTCACTTACGACAGTTCCGAAAAGACCGATGTTTATGTCAGTGGGTCCCGGAATTATCTCAACTACGAGGGAGTAAATTTGTACGGCAACGACGGTTGGCGCGGTAATTTGGGGGCCAGCTACAAGCCGACAGACCGGCTTTCGGTCTTCGTCGAGGGCGGCTACGGGTTGACAGATTTCATTCGAGGAACCTCTGCGCTGGGCTTCATTCCCACCTCGCATGTGTACGGCGGCTTCGTCGGAGTCCGCGGCCAGTTCACGGAGCGGTTGGAGGGCACGATTGGCGGCGGTTATGAGATTCGCGAGTTTCCCGACATTCCGGGTGCGTCTTTCTCCATCCCGGCCGCGAACATTTCGGTGAGCTATGCGTTTCGCGAGACAACCAAGTTGTCGTTGGCCTATGTCCGGCGCACGGACAATGCTGCCCAGATCGCGCGCCAAGGCGTTACCTACGGGACGACGACGTTCAATGTCCAACAAGCGCTGGGTACCACCGGCATCTGGTTGGCTACGGCGGGGGTCTCGTACCAAGGTGGCTCCTTTGATAGCCTGACGGGCTTCGGGGCTGCCTACGAGCCGATTGCAGGCACCACCTTGAGGTCGCTGAGTATGCGCACCGTCGACTACAAGCGAGACGACTCCATGATGTCGCTGTCCGGTGGAATTTCCTACAGGCCGCGGCGCTGGCTGCAGTTTGGCCTCAACTACTCCTACGACAACTATTCCGTCGATTATGCAGATGCCGGGTTGAAGGATGTGTTTTTACCCACTTACGATGCCCACCGAGTAATGGTGGGAGTGCAGATTGGTTATTGATTATGAAATGGAATTTGAACCTGTGTTGGTCCTGTCTTTTGTCTGGGGGAATTTTGGCTGGGCGAATGGCCTTGGCCCAAGATTCTATCCGTCCGATTCTCCCGGGAGATGTTCTGGTGATCAATGTCGCTGAAGAATTGGACATGAAGCAGAACCTCCGGGTACCCACGGACGGGAAGATTACCTACTGGCTCCTCGATCCGGTGATCGTGACCAACAAGTCCGTGGCCGAGGTGCGCCAAATCCTCTACACGATGCTGGACAAAGACTACATCATCAAGCCGGCCATTTCGGTCGAGGTGTCCGAGTACGTGAAGCACTACATTAACATCACGGGCAGCTTCGTCATGCAGGGGCGCAAAGAGATCCCTGCTGAGCGATCGATCGACATCATGGATGCCATCGCGCTGGGTGGTGGGTTTAGTCCGCGGGCCGACAAAGACAAGATTATCCTTCGGCGGAAAGGGCAGGTGACCACCTATTCTAAGAAGCAGTTGGACAAGGCTTACGCCACGGGTGAGCGGGTGATGATCGAGCCCGATGACACGCTAGAGGTTCGGGAAAGCATCCTTTAATTTGTTTATTTAATTTACCATGGAGGAGCAACTTCAATCCCAGCAGGGGAATTCGATGAGCGGAGCAGATCCGTCCATCAATCTAAGGCAGTATTGGCATGTTATCCTTGAGCGCCGTTGGCTCATTGTGGCGACGTGGTCGGTGTGTATTATCGCCGGCGTGTTGTACTCGTTTCAGGCGATACCGATGTTTCGAGCCATCGCTCGACTTCAAATCGATCCGGAGAACCAAGGCGTGTTGAACTTGAACAGCCTGGCTCTGGGCAATTCGGATCAGAATTACCTGACGACGCAGTATCGAAATCTCGAAAGTCGCAGCCTGATGATTGCGGTGATGGACAAGCTCAAGCTCGATACGGAGGACGAGCGCTACGCCAAGTCGGTCGACAAGGTCACGGCCGTAACCAAGGACATTAAAATTGTTCCAATCCGTTTGAGCCGGTTGGTAGAGGTTCAGGTAACGCATCCCAAGGGCGCTCAGGCCCAACGGATCGCAGATACGATCCTCCAAGTCTTCTTGCAGCAGAACTTGGACGACAAGAAGACCAAGGCGCTTCAGGGGCTCAAAATCCTAGAACAGGAAGCCACAGGCAAGGAGATCGAGTTGGAGGCTCTCCAGGGCAAGCTCCAGAAGTACCGCAAGGACAAAGGGATGGTTTCCTTGAAAGATGCGCAAAACATCGATGCGGCTACGATGCGCGATCTTAAGGTCGCTTACGAAAACTTGCGTTCTACGGCCGACGTCGCCAAGCAAATTGCCCAGCAGGCCCAAGAGTGGGTGGCTGCTGGAAAAGACATCGTCGACTTTGCTCCTCTGGCCAAAGATGAACAGGTGGCCTACTTGCGCAAACAGGTCAACGAGAACAGTTCTAAGCTGGCCGGTCTTCGGACCAAGTACCGTGAGCGGCACCCCAGGGTCATCCAGCCGGCGACCCAGTTGCAGGCCGATACCCAAAAGCTGCGCGATGAATCTGAGCGAGCCCTTCAGGGAATTTTCCAGATGGCCGAGTTGGAGAAGAGTCGGGAGGTCGAGGCCCTGCGAAAATACACCGAGTCCGTGGAGCGAGTGTTCGCGTTGGATGAAGCGAAGATCAGTTATGACATCATGGAGCAGAAGCTCAAGCGGGTTGAGGGCTTCTACCAGACCATCCTGACCAAGGCGAAGGACTTCGATATCGGAGCCAAAGACCTTCTTCAAAACATGAAGGTTCAGGACCCAGCCTTCGCGCCGCTCAAGGCCGTGAGCCCCAATAAACCACTGATCTTTCTGGGCAGTATCGTAGGCGGTCTAGCAGCGGCTCTGGGCTTGGCTCTGTTCTTCAACTTCCTCGACGATTCCATCAAGAGCCAAGAGGACGTGGAGAATATCCTGCACCTGCCGTTCTTGGGCTACATTCCCAACATTAAGTCGATCAGCGTTGTGGAGCGCGATCTTCAGTCTCACCTGCACCCAACCTCCAGCCCAGCCGAGGGTTTCCGGACCCTACGAGCGGCCATTTCGCTGGCCAAGAATGCCGATAAACTCCGGGTCGTAGCCTTCAGCAGTACGATCCCTTCCGAGGGCAAATCCTTGGTGGCCTCTAACTTCGCGATCGTCACCTCGCAAACAGGGCTCAAGACTCTGTTGGTCGACGCAGATCTTCGACGTCCGTCGGTTCACAAGGCCTTCCAGCTGCAGAGCCCAGTGGGTCTTACGGCCTATCTCGCTGGACGCACCGACAACATGAGTGAATTCGTGCACACCACCGATATTCCCAACCTCGACGTGATTTGCTGCGGTGCGGTGCCGCCGAATCCGTCCGAGTTGATCGGATCCGCCCGTATGGTCCAGTTCCTCGAGGAGGCTTCGCGGCGCTACGATCGGGTGATTCTGGACTGCCCACCGGTATCGGCCGTCTCCGACCCGCTCATCGTGGGTGCCATGGCTGATGGCATGGTGTTCGTTACCAAGTTCAATAAGATCCGTCGCGAGCATGCTTTACGGTCCGTGCAGCGGATTCAAGATTCAGGCATTCATTTGGTGGGCTTGGTGCTCAACAACATCGACTTCGAGGGCAAGGACTCGTACTACTACAGCTACCACTACTACCAGAACAAGTACTACTCCTCGCACTATCGCAACAAGTCGGCTGATCAGCCTTCCGACAAGAAGTCGGATTCGGAGAAGTCCAAATCAGCCTGATCCGTTCGATTTATTTCAATTCAGACAAAACGGCGCGGATCAATCCGCGCCGTTTTTCGTCCATTGGACAGGTTGGTCCAAGAACTCTGGCTGTGGGTATCTCCGCAACTGATTCTCATATTTGATGCTGGCCTTGGCCTCCGAGAAGTATCCTTGAAGGGCGTTGAAGGAATTAATTCCTTCGGAGGAGAGTCGTTTGCTCGGGTGGTGCCGAGAAGGAGGCCTCGTGGCCATCCGGCCATCGGATCCGTGCTTCTGAAATCTTACTGCGTCCCAGGCCAATATTAATGGGGAGTTCGCTCTGCGAGAGGTAGCTCTTGGTAGGCATGACTTGACGCGAGATTCGGCGTCCATCCTCGGTGCGCAGGTGGATCCAGGCTCCGATGGCTTCAGGATTGCCCTCTGGCCCGATTACTTGCAGTCGGACCCAATGGTTGCCCAGGGCTTGGTCATTGCGGAGCAGCAACGGGGACCCATGGATTTGGGTCATGACCACGTCGAGGTCTCCGTCCCGATCAAAATCTGCATAGGCCGATCCTCGACCTACGATGGGTTGGAAGAGGTCTTCACCGGCTTCGGCAACCGTGGCGCTGATGAACGTTTGATTGCCTCCGCCGTTCCAGAAGAGTTGGGCCGGTTGCCGGTAGTGGACATTGGCTTGCACCTTCTCGATGTCGTCTTCGATGTGTCCGTTGGTGGTCAGTACATCGAGCCGTCCATCCAGGTCATAGTCGAAAAAAAAGAGTCCAAACTTGAGGAGTAGTCGGCTCGCCGGCCCAAGGCCTTCCGTAATGGCCTCGTCAGCGAACACCAGCGTATCTTTCGTCGGTTGGGCCACATAGAGGGCATTCATTTCGTTGGCGAAATTGCCGATGGCGATGCCCAGCGCACGGTCAGGACGAAAACGTGCTGCGTCGATGCCCATGGCCCCGCGAGTTTGCCCGTAGGAGTCGAAGGCCACGCCGCTCTGGGCCCCCACCTCTTGAAAGGTTCCATCGTGCTTATTGGTGAAGACGAAGTTCTGGACGGTGTCATTGGCCACTACGAGGTCCATCCAACCGTCGTCATTCAGATCGATCGGAGCCACCGCGAGGGTTTTGGCCATGGGCAGCCCGGTGGCCGGATTTTGGATACGGAGACCGCTTCGGGCTGAGACTTCAGTGAAATGGGGTAGGGCACCCGGAGTGGGAGGACCGTCATTCCGGTAGAGGGCAGGGAAGGTGCCAGGAAAGAGCCAGGGGCGCCCATAGGCGCGGCCGACACCCACGAGTTGATTGTTCACCTCCCGATCCATTTGGGGCGACCACTCGACATAGTGCCCGACGAAGAGGTCTAAGTCGCCATCCCGATCGAGGTCAAACCAGGCGGCGGCCGTGGACCATCCAGAAGACGAGGCGGGCAAGCCGCTCTGGGCTGTAATATCTGCGAAATGTCCTTCTCCCAAATTCCGGAACAGGCGCACCCCCCCGAGTCCGGTCAGCAACACGTCGGTGCGGGAATCGCCATCCAAATCTCCGCAGGCCACCCCCATGCCATAAAATGGGACATCCAAGCCGGATCCAGCGGTGATGTCGGTGAACCGAACGGGCCCTCCAGGCGCGGTGTCGTTGCGATATAAGGCCGCAGTGGTTGAGGGAAAGTTTTTGGTCGATGCATCCGGCCATTCAGTCCCATTGACAAAGAGGAGGTCAGCATCGCCATCTCCATCCAGATCGAAACAAGCCACGCCGCCCCCAAGCGTTTCAGGCAGGAGCTTACTGCCCTGTGCTCCGTTGCTGTGGGTGAAGCGAATGCCAGCCTCGCGGGTAATGTCCGTGAACCGAATGGATGGAGGTCGTGGGCCGCGACCGGAATCATTGGCCACCGGACTTTGAATGGGGAGGAGCGCTGTCGTCGGAGCGGCGGGTCGGCGTTGCAGCCACCAGACAGCAGCGGCCGCCACCACACAGAGAAGAATTAGCACGGCCAATGAACGGCGCAGTGCCTGAGTGATCACCTCATCCTCCGAACCAGGCGTCCGTCCGGGTTGAGGATTCAGGCTGGCCATGTCGGCACGCTGCGATGATCGCGACCGTATTTTCAAGCCCGGAACCACTGAGCTGCTGATGGAAGTTGAGCCTCGGGTCTCGGGGTGTCCTAAAAGGAGAGTCGAATTAATTCCAAGGACTGATCGCGGCGGTGGCAGTCACTAAGACCCAACGAAAATTAGGACAAGTCCATGACTGGTCAATCTTGATGGAGTCTGTTTGCCTTTGCTGACGATGTCCGGAGCCGTTGGTTCCTCAGTTTTGTTGACGACCCTCTTGAGGGATGTGTCTCGCTCGTTCTACCTGACCTTGAGGGTGCTTCCCTCACGGGTGCGCGCTCCTATCGGTCTGGCGTATTTGTTGGCCCG
>Ga0209598_10000685_pt1 | contig 27566 bp, 25 predicted proteins | sample M_140807_EF_Meta_FD_187317 | JGI IMG/M metagenome (GOLD analysis project Ga0209598, IMG submission 187317) | Freshwater microbial communities from Lake Montjoie, Canada to study carbon cycling - M_140807_EF_MetaG (SPAdes) (version 2) | ecosystem: Environmental > Aquatic > Freshwater > Lake...
GGCCCGCAAGGCGGATCTGCTCAGCCACCTGATCCGCAGCAACGACTGGCAGCAGGTGCTGGTGTTCTCCCGCACCAAGCACGGCGCCAACAAGGTGGCTGAACGCCTGGAGAAGGAGGGCCTCACCGCCGCCGCCATCCACGGCAACAAGAGCCAGGGCGCTCGCACCCGGGCCCTTGCCGGCTTCAAGAGTGGCGAGGTGCGCGTGTTGGTGGCCACCGACATCGCCGCCCGGGGCATCGACATCCACCAGCTGCCCCACGTGGTGAATCTCGATCTGCCGAACGTGGCGGAGGACTACGTGCACCGCATCGGCCGCACCGGCCGGGCCGGCCAGAACGGCCACGCCATCTCCCTGGTGGCGGCTGAGGAGCACGAGCTGCTTCGCGCCATCGAGCGGCTGGTGGGCAGTCAGCTTCCGCGCCAGGAGGTGCCCGGTTTTGAGCCCACCGTGTTATCCGCTCCCCCCCTCGACCTCAGTGGCGGCCGCGGTCGTCGCCGGGACGGGCCCGCTCAGCAACAGCGCAACCCCTCCAGGCGGCCGCGCTCTCGCTGATTGTCGGCGCCCCAGCGCGCGGCGACCACGCTGAATGGCAGTCAAGGCGACAGTTTGGTGAATCAGGCTCGACTGAACTGGAACACCCTCCACCTCGGCCATGCCCTACGAACCCGGTTCCCCTGAATGCCGCGTGCTGATCGATTGCAAGGGACAGATTGAGGCCATGCTCCTGTCGCTCGAGAAGATCGACAACAGCCGCCACATCCGCGACCAGTTGGTGGCCGTGTACAACCAGCTTGAAGGCCTCCACGAGCTGCACCGGCGCCAGGACCAGAGTCCACGGGTTGGCGCCTCAGCGTTCTGAGCTTTGCTGCCGGAGCAGAACTGCGTCCCAACCGCGGCAGGCCGCATAGGCCCCAGCCAGGGTGGCGGCATGGAGTTGGCCATCGGGCACTGCGGCATGGCTTACCACATAGCGGCCGCAGGTTTCCCGATGGATCAGACAACCGGATCCAGTGGAATTGACAAAGGACAGCTCCTGGAAATCCCTGTCTGAAGGTCCGCTCCCCATGGTTTTGAAGTCCGTACTGGTCCAGGTTTAGGGGCCCGTGGCGGGAGCGAGCTGTTTGCTCCCCCTGACAACACAGAACGTAAGAACCTGGCCGGCCCTGGCCCCTGCGTGCGTTGACCCTTCCCAGGCCTGCTGCTGCCAGCGGGCGGAAGGGCGGCAGAAGGGTCAGTGGGGGCAGGACGTTTGCGGCCTCCTCGGGCCCGCTTCCTGCCTTCCGCACCTTGCTCAGCTTCCGAACACCTCGCCCACACCAGGGCTGAGCTGCTGGAGAAGGGCTGTGCCTTCTGCCGCCGCCCTGCCTTCCAGTTGTGCTTTTCTGACCAGCACGGGACAGCCGCCGGTGGCCACCACCACGCCCACCCCCTCCGCCAGGGCCAGCAGGGTGCCCGGCTGGTGGTTCTGGGGACCACCCCAATGGTCCGCCAGGCTGCGGCCCTCCTCGGTGAGCTGGTCGCGAAGCCTGGCCACCAGCGGCTCGCTGGTCAGCACCTTCAGTCTCTGGCCCCGCCAACGGGTCTGGGCGCCGGGATAGAGGCCCATCACCCGGCGGTGCACCGCCAGGGACGGGGCACCCCAGTGGATGATCGTGTCCTCCTTGGTTAACAGCCGCGCATAGGTGGTTCCCTCGCTGGGCTGGCTCCGCACCCCAAGCCGGGCCAGGCGATCGGTTTCGGTGCCCTCGCCCCCTGCGGCGATGCGCGCGAGGGCTTCCACCAGCAGATCGCCGCTGAGCCGGGCCAGCCTCTCGCCGAGCTCGGCGGCATTCTCCAGCAACCCCACGCTCAGGCGCTGCTCAAGCAGCACCGGACCCGTATCGAGGCCCTCCTCCATGGCCATGATGCCCACGCCGGTCTCCGGGTCCCCCTCCAGCAGGCACCACTGGATCGGCGCCGCTCCCCGCCACCGCGGCAACAGCGAGCCATGGGCATTCCAGCAGCCCAGGGGCGGCTGGCTCAGCACCGGCAGCGGCAGGATCTGGCCGAAGGCCACCACCACCGAGAGGTCTGCCCCCAGAGCGGCCAGCTCCGCCTGGCAATCCGGTTCGCGGCGGATTCGCTCCGGTGTGATCACCGGCAGGCCCAGCTCCAGGGCCCGGGCCTTCACCGGCGAAGCCATCAGAGCCTTTCCCCGCCCACGGCGCCGGTCGGGCTGGCTCACCACCCCCAGCACCTGATGGCCAGCGGCGAGCAGGGCCTCCAGGCTCGGCAGGGCGTAGGCGGGGGTGCCCCAGAACAGGATCTTCATGGGCCGCAGGCCGATCCTTCAGGCGTCGCCGGTCACGGTGAGGCCTTCCACCCACACCCACGGGCAGAGCCCATCGGGGGTGATTTTGGCCTCCCCTTCAAAGCCCAGCAGGGAGAGAAGCACGGTGCGGATGTCACCGGCCACCGTGGCGGCTTCGATCGAGCGCTGCTCGCCATTGCGAATCCACCAGCCGTCGAAGGGCAGTGAGAAGGACCCCTGGCTGGCCTTCACGCCGGCATGCAGGGCGGAGAGGGAATCGATCACCACCACACCGCCGCCGCCGTTGCGGCTCGCCAGGAAGCGATCAAGCCCGCCGGCACCGCCCTCGCCCGAAGGAGCCACCTCGAACCAGTTGGGTCCCACGCTGGCCTTGGCCCCCATGCCGGCGTGACCCGTGGGTTCAACCCCAAAGGCCCTAGCCGTGGCTTCGGAATGGAGGAAGTGGCTGAGCACCCCGCCCTCCACCAGGCTCAGGCGGCGGGTGGGTGTGCCTTCTCCATCGAAGCTGGTGGCTCCGATGTTGCCCGGATGCAGGCCGTTGTCGTGGATGGTGAGGAAGGGCACGGCCAGGGTCTGGCCGAGGGAGTCGCGGCTGGAAAGGCTGACGCCATCGAGCACGGCGCGGGCATTGAACAAACTGCCGAAGGCGCCGATCAGGTCGAGAAAGGCTTCAGGGCTGAACACGCAGGTGTACTGGCCGGTGGTGATCGGGCCGTAGTCGAGATGGGCGATCGTGCGCTCCGCCGCCTCCTCGATGCACCCCGCCACATCCAGGGCGTCGGCGCCGTAGGCCAGGCGCACGGCCCCACTGCTGCGCGGTTTGCGGCCGGCCTCCTCAGCCCGGGCATAGAGATAGATGCTGGCCGTGGTGAGCCGTTGCTGGCGGCAGGCGCCGTCACTGTTGAGATAGATCCGCTCGCTGCTGCGCTCCGCCAGTCCGTTGTACGGCACGGTGGCGATGGCGGGGTGCCGGCCCAGCAGATCCGCCTCAGCCTCCTTGAGGCTCGTGAGCAGGTTCAGGATGCCGAGGGAGGGGTGCAGGGGCTGGTCCAGGGCAGGCAGAGGCGCCGTGGCCAGCGGAGAGAAGGCTGGGGTCTCATCCTGGTTGCCGAAGGCACTGGCGGCCTTGGCTCCAGCCAGTGCCCGCTCCAGTCCGGCCTCGGAGAGGTCGGAGGTGCTGGTGATGCCGATGCGGTTGCTGTCGTTCCATACCCGCACGGTGATGGAACGCCGCTGGGCGGCCTTGAGCTGCTTGGCCTCGCCGCGATCCACCTGAACGGAGCGATCGCTGCTGCAGGCGGCCCCGAGATCCCACTGGCGGATGCCCGACCGGCTGGCCAGAGCGGCCACGGTGTCCTGCAGGCGGGGGGCTTCCAGGGGGCCGGCCTCCGGTTCACTGCCCGGTCCGCCGCCGGATGCTGCCAACGCTTGGTCGCTGCTGATGGACTCCATCCTCAACGGCCCCCCACGGTGATCGTGTCCACCTTGATGTGGGGCTGCCCCACCGTGACATTGATACTGCCGCTCACGGAGCCGCAGAAACCGGCGGCCAGCTCAAGGTCGTTTGCGCACATGGAAATCCTGGGCATCACCTCCCGGGCCTCACCGATCAGGGTGGCCCCCTTCACCGGGCTGCCGAGCTCGCCGTTCTCGATCCGATACCCCTCCTCGACCGCGAAGTTGAACTGGCCGGTGGGGCCGACGCTGCCGCCACCCATGGACTTGCAGTACAGCCCCTTGTCGATCGAGCCGATCAGTTCCTCGGGACTGTGGGGGCCAGCGGCGATGTAGGTGTTGCGCATGCGGCTGGCGGCAGCGAAGGCATGGCTCTGGCGTCGGCCGCTGCCGGTGCGTCGATGGCCGGTGCGCATCTCCCCGGCGCGATCACTGAGGAAGCCTTTCAGCACCCCGTTTTCGATCAGCACACTGCGTTGGGGTTCCATGCCTTCATCGTCCATCGCCAACGATCCGAAGGCCCCATTGCTGAAGCCTTCGTCGATCGCGGTCAGGGAGGGGTGGGCGATCTGTTCGCCCACCTTGTCGGCAAAGGGGGTGGTTCCCCGCTCCACCTGGGTGGTTTCGAGCAGATGGCCGCAGGCCTCGTGGAAGATCACGCCGCCGAAGCGGTTCGCCAGCACCACCGGAACCTGACCCGCCTCGACATAGTCGGCGTAGAGCATGGCGGCGGCGCTGGCGCAGAGGTCGACGGCGGAGGACTCCACCGACCAGTGGCGCAGATCGTCGGGGTTGTCGGTGGTGCCGTAGCGGCGACTCAGGCTGGCGCGGTGGTCGCCGTCAGCCGCCAACACCGAAAGTCCGACCGTTTGATGGAGCCGGATGTCACGGGCATGGGTGCCATCGCTGGCGACGACAAGCACCTCCTGCCAGCTGCGGGCATAGCTGCCGCGGCGGGCCTGGAGATGGCTGCCGTGGCGCTCGAGCTCCTGGGTGCCCTGCAGGAGCTTGGCGGTGGCTTCGGTGAGATCGGGGCAGCACGCCAACCATGGTTCCTTGGCGACCCCGAAATCGCGCAGGGCAGCCAGCCCGTCAAAACCTCCGGGTTTCTCGGCTCCGCCACGGCGTAGTTCGAGCATCGCCAGAGCCTCATCGAGCGCGGCGTGGAGCGCGCTCTCGCTCAGATCGTTCGTGGATACAAAGCCATCCCGTCCGCCCAGGAACACCCGCAGGCCGGCTCCCATGCCGAAGGCGGGGTTCACACTGGTGATGGTGTCCTGTTCCGCCAGGGCGGCCAGGTGGTCGGTGCGTTCGAGAAACACCTCCACGAGATCAGCGCCGGCACTCCTGCCGGCGGCTAACAGGGGTTCGAGGCGCCGGATCCAGAGGGGGTCCTGGAAGGAAGCCGCCGGCTTGAGGGTGGATGGGGCCAAGACTCAACGCACCACGGGCTGGAAGGATTCGCTGCGGATCGGCGCCATCAGGAAGAGCTTGGCCATCTCGAAGCCATTCGCTGCCCAGAAGGGCAGCTTGCGCAGGGCCTTGATCGGGGCGGGTGCGTCGGTGGCATCGGCGGCGCTGAGGGCTTCGTTGTTGTGAACCAGCCGCTCCAGACGGACCCAGAAGCGGGGGTTCTCCACATCGAGAACCACCGGAAAGACGCGAGCCGAGGTTTCGTTCGTCTTGGTGATCACGTACTTGTCATAGGTGCGGGCATCGAGGCCGAGGGCCTCGTAAAACTCCTTACGCGCCACATCGCGCACGTACATTGTGGCGAACACGGCGAGCAGGAAAAATCGGCACCAAAGCCTGGAGGTGATGCCTCTCACCGTATCGGGCTGGGCCTTCATGAGGGCGTCAAAGAAATCGCCATGACGGTTTTCATCCTGGCACCAGTTTTCAAAGAAATTGAAAATGGGGAAAATCTTGCTCTCTGGGTGCTGCTCCAGATGGCGGTAGATGGCAATGTAGCGCCAATAGCCAATCTTTTCGGAAAGATAGGTGGCGTAGAAGATAAATTTGGGCTTGAAGTAGGTGTAGGCTTTGTTGGCGGTCAGGAAGCCGAGGTCGAGCTGCAGGCCGAAATCGGCCATGGACTTGTTGAGAAAGCCGGCGTGGCGGGCTTCATCGCGCGCCATGTGGGCGAAGCATTCAGCCAGGAGAGGATTCTTTTGCTTGATGCGGCGGCTCAGCTCCTTGTAAAGGAGGAAACCGGAGAACTCGGAGGTGCAGCTCTGCTCAAGAAATTCAATGAAAACCTTGCGGGTTTCGGGATCCAGTTTCTCGGCGGCGCCTTCAAATTCTTCGTTGCGAACGAAGTGGTGGCGGTTGTAATCCTTGCGGAACTCCTCGCAGATCGCCTCCAGTTCGGCTTCGTTCGGCCGCAGGTCCATCGCCGCCATGGCGTCGAAGTCCGTGGTGTAAAAGCGCGGCGTGAGGATCGTGTCCTTGGCGGGGTCCTTCACGGCGGGGGCCGATGGGGTGCCGACCGGTGCCGGAGCCTGGGGCGAGCTCTGGAGGTTGCTGGAGGCTGTGGCGGCGGGAGGCACCATCGCGCGGATCATCTGATCGGGCCATCGTAGGGGGCCTCGCTCCGTTTCCGGCTGGCTGTGAAGCCCTGTCTCAGTTGGGGCCCAGCCACTTCTGGCCGTTCAGGCGCTGCACCAGCCGGGACACGAGCAGCGCCAGGGTCATCTTGCGCTCATCGATCAGGAAGGATTCGAGCAGGCTCGGTTCGGCACCGGCTTCCGCCAGGGCCACGGTCTTGGCGGCCTGGATGTCGGGCCTGGTGAAGCAGAGCCAGAAGCGGCGCTGCTGGGGCAAGGATCCTTCGACCATCCAGCAATCGCTCCCCACCACCGGCATGGGGCCCTGATGAAAGGTGAGTTCGGGAGCAGGACCTCCGTAGCTTTGGCATTCCTTGGCGATGGCGGGAAGCAGCAGATCGGGAATGAAGCGCTCGAAGGGTTGATCCTCCGGTGCTTCCTGCTTCGGTTTGGGCTCGGGCTTGGATTCGCTTGTGGAAGCGCTCGCGGCCTGGGGCTCTGCCACCTCGCCGGCGGCCTTGGTCAGCTGGCCCCCATCCGCGGCACTGGCCGCTGCGGTGGCCTTGGCGTTGGACGGTGCCTTGGATGCCGCCACCGGAGTGTCGGGGCCGGGGTTGGCGGGGCTGGAGCTCTCAGTCACCGGTCGCTGCTCGGCGGTTTCTGTTGCGAACTCTAGGGATTCCGGTGCGGACCAACGCCCCCCTGGGTTCACCAGTCCTCCTGGGTGTCGCTGCCCCAGTCATCGCTGGCGGGCACCGGCTCGGGGCTGCCTCCCTCCCCACGACTGGACCAGCCGCCACGCTGGGCTGGCTGCCCCTGCGGCCGTGGCGCCTCGCGGTCCCGGTAGGTCGAGGGGCCTTCCGGCTGCCCACGCCGGATCACCCGGTAGGGCACCGAGAGGGTGGGGGGTGCCTCGCCTGGGGGGCGTTCGGGACCGGCGGTGGCGGCCTGGCGCCACCGCCGGTCCCCCAGTTCCCGGCCGTTGCCCGGATCTTCCAAGCCCCGGCTCCGGCCGTTGCCGGCGCTGCTTCGTGCTGCCCCAGGCCGATCAACGCTCCAGGCCGGCCGCCAGCCGCTCTCGGCGGAACCCTCCCAGGGTTCCTCCGGGCCGTCGTCCCGCCGCACCCGCCGTCGCAGGCCAGGGCCTGGCGTCCGCAGGGCCAGGGCGGTGCCCGAGGCACTGAGCGCAGCACCGCCGGCCGCCGCCGCGGCGATCCAGCCCCCAAGCGGCAGGGAAGGGCTCTGCCAGGTGAGCAGCCGCAACACCACCGGGGATCGGGTGTTGAGGGCACCGGTCACCAGCAGGGCGAGCAAAGGCGCCAGCAGGGGCAGCAGCAGCAGGCGGCGGATCAGGTTCAGGGCTCGAAGGGGGGCTGGAAGCTGGGTTGCTGCCGATCCTGGCCCGTGGGCTGACCTCCTCGGGGAGGGCCCTGCCAGCGGTTCAGCGATCCCAGGTCAAGGTCAAGAGCATCGAAGACACGGATCACCAGAAAGTCCACCATCTCCTCGATCGTGCGGGGCTGGTGATACCAGGCCGGCACCGGTGGCGCGATGCGGGCACCGGCTTCGGCCAGCCGGGTGAGATTGCGCAGATGCACCAGGTTCCAGGGGAGCTCCCGCGGGGCGATCACCAGGGGTCTGCCCTCCTTGAGGTGCACATCGGCGGCCCGCTCGATCAGATCCAGCGCCACGCCAGAGGCAATGCGACCCACCGTTCCCATGCTGGCTGGAAGGATCACCATCCCACGGGTGCGGTGACTGCCGCTGGCGATCGCCGCCGCCTGATCGTTCCAGCGGTGGCAGCGGAGCTGGCCGGTGGCGCAGCCCGTGCGTTCCCGCCAGAACGCCTCCTGGGCTTCCGGTTCGGAGGGAACCCGCAATCCCAGCTCCGCCTGCCAGACCCCGATCGCCCCCCGGCTGGTAACCAGCTCCACCGCCAGATCCGCCTCCAGCAGAAGCTGCAGGGCCCTCTGGGCCAGCGGCTGGGCCGAAGCACCAGACACGGCGAGGACCACCGGCGCTGCAGCAGGGTTGAAGGGGGGCATACCGGAGGGTGGGGGAGCGGGCGACCCGCTCAGAGGGTCGCGAGAACAGGCGCTTCGTTGTCAGCCTGCCGGTCGTGGGCTGCGGCGCTGGACTCCTCACCCGGCTCGGGCTGCACCACGGCCAGATCGATCTGGTGGCGCAGGGCGTCCACCTTCTGGATTTCCACCTCAACCCGGTCTCCCACCATGTAGACGCGCCGGTTTTTCCTGCCCACCAGGCGGTTCTGGCGGGCGCGGTATTCGTACCAATCGTCCTTGAGGGAGCTCACGTGCACGAGCCCCTCCACCTGGGAGGGCGGAACCTCCACGAAGAAGCCATAGCTCTGGACCCCGCTGATCACGCCGGTCAGGGTCTGACCCACCAGGGGTTCGGCGTAGCGGGCCTGGGCCATGGCGAGCACATCCTCCTGAAACTCCAGCAGGAAGCGGTTGCGGGCATTCAGGCGTTTGCTGAGCCCGTGGCCATGGGCCTCCTGGAAGGGGTTGAGCTGGGTTGGCGTGAGGATCGGCCAGTCGGTGGTGCCGTGGCAGGTGTCGCTCGCCAGGTCAACCCCGTTCTTATGGCGCACGCTGGGTCGGTCCTTGCCTTGGGTGAGCAGGGCGGCGAGCAGCTGCTGGTTCCAGAGGTCGGCGTAGTGGAGCCCAGGGCAGCACCAGGGGGCATAGGCCTCGGCTTCGCCCGCCAGGGCATGGGGGCCGCTGCTGCTGTCAAGCTCCACGGGTTGCAGGTTGCCCCGCAGCAGGTTCTGAAGAGCCCGGCAGCGGTCCGTGGCGGCGAAGGCGGCGGCCAGTTCAGCGGCATCCGCATTGCCTTCGGCACTCAGTTCCAGGGGAATCTCAAGGGCCAGTGCCGCTTTGGCGATCTCGTTGAGATCATCGGCTTCGGCGGGGTTATTGCGGGCAAAGAGGCCGGGCAGCTGCAGGGCGGCGAGATGGCGTCCGAGGGCCCGGTGGGCCACCAGCACGGCCTCCCGTAGAAGGGCCAGCGGCTCGGTGTCGGCCAGCTGCACCAGCCATCCCTCGCGAGATGCGTCCGGCAGGGGTACCCGCAGATCGCCGAGGCTGTCGATGGCGGGTTGGGCCAGATCCAGATCCAGCGATCCGGCCTCGAGCCGGCGGGCGCGCAGCAAGCTGGCCACGGTGAGCAGGTTCTCCACCAGCGGCAGATGCTCCTTCAGCGGCTTGAGGGCGGCTGGAACGGTGCGGGCCTTGGGTTTGCGTTCCGCCAGCGCCGTGAGGGCGGCGGAGCCGAGAACGGCCGCTGGCTTGATCGAACTCAGGCAGAAGCGAAAGTGCTCCAGGTTGCCTTCGGTGCTGAGCTCGAGGGCCACGGACATGGCCTCGCCCGGTTCTCCGACCCGCAACCGGGCGGCCTTGTCGAGGGCAGGCGGCAGCAGGGGCAGCCACTGGGTACCGGTGCAGATGGCCTCAGCCTGCTGATGCAGCCAGGTGTCCAGGGCGCTGCCGGCGGTGAGGCGCTCCGCCACGGCCGGGGCATGGACCCAAAGGCGCCAGCCGCCCTCTTCCCGCTCTTCGAGGGAGAGCCCCGGCAGGGAGGGGGCATCCACGCCGCTCCAGCTTTCCGGCAGCAGCACAGCGAGGGCGGTGAGATCGGTGCGATCCTTGGCCTCCAGCTGGCGAAGGGTGGCGCGAGGCGCCGCTGGCCGTCCCTGGAGGTGATGCTTGGTCATCAGGAGATCCCGGTCCGCTTCAGGACCGCCCCGAACCGGCAGGCTGCGGGCCACATGGCCGCGGGCGGCGAACTGGCCGACGGGGAAGCGGTCGATGCGGACCTCCACCACACTCTCGCCGGACCCGTCGGCGTGGCTGCGGTCGTCGGGGGGCAGTTCAATGCTGGTGAGCAGCCGGTCGTCGAGGGGCAGGGCCAACAGATGCTCCCCATCCCGCTCCTCGACCTGGGCCAGCAGGCTGGTGGTGTCCCTGGCGAGGATGCACTGGACGCCCCCCTCGGGGGAGCGGCGACGGCCCCCCTCCCGGGTGACCTTCACCAGCACCCGATCCCCGTTCCAGGCGTGGTTGAGCTGGTGGTCGCGGATGTAGATGTCTTCGCCGCCGTCGTCCCGGATGGCGAAACAGAAGCCCTTGCTGGAGCAGCGAAGGCGGGCCTCGACCAGATCGGGATGGTCCAGCCGCTGGAGTCCACCCTCGGATTCGGCCACCACCGCCAGCCGGGTCAGGGCATCCAGGCCGATGCGCAACTGCTGACGCTCCCCCTCGCTCTCCAGGGCCAGGGCCTTTTCCAGGTTCGAAAGGGGAAGGGGTTCCGTGATCGACAGCTGGTCGAGCAGGTCAGCGACCGTGAACTTCATCGGGGTTGGAAGCGGGGAGCGGGTGCACGCGTGGGGAGTGCGGATGGGAGCGACGACCGGCCTCAGGCCTGGCGGAGTGCTGGGGGTGATGGAGCGGGTCGTTCGCGGGGTGTGGCGCGGGCGTGGCCAGTGCCGGGGGGCGTTGCCGGGAGCGGGGAGGCTGACGCGGCGCCGATCGGGTGCGGATCGGGCCTGCCACCGCTGGATGGACCTCCGCCCCAGGCGACGCAGGGCGGGGGGCGGAACGGGGGCCTGGCGAGGGGGCTTGCCTGGAAACCGCCGGCCCTGGTACCGGCGCTGGGGTGATACGGCGTCCGAGGGGCCCGGACGGTCCCCCGTAGAGCCTTGACGCACTCTAGAGAGTGGGGGGCTCCGGATCCGGGCCGCGGGAGGAGCGCAGGATCAGCCGGGTCCCGAGGATCAGGAAGCCCACCGAGGCCAGCAACTGCAGGCCATCCGCAGGAATCACGCTCGAGAGGGATCCCCCCGCCGCTGCCCCCACCAGGCTCGCCAGCACGAGGGCTACGGCACTGCCGGCGAACACGGCACCGGGGCGGCTGGTGGTGCCGCTGATGCTCACGATCGCCAGCTGGGTCTTGTCCCCCAGTTCGGCGAGAAACACCGTGATGAACGTGGATCCGAGCAGGGCCAGCATGGCAAGCAGCGCAGGGGGGATCGGGTGGGCGCAGACCTAGCGGAGAACGATCGCCAGACCGGGATTCAGTGGGTGCAGGGGGGCGAGGTTGAGCACCGCCTGGCGGCCGAGCCACAGGCCGAGGGCCACCATCAGCACCCCGGCGGCCCGCTCGAGTTGTTCCGGCGCCATCACCGTGGAGAGCCAGCGACCCAGCAGCACCCCCACCAGGCTTGAGCAGATCAAGGCCAGGGACGCCCCTACGAACACCACCACCGGCCGCCCGGACTCCGCCGAGAGCAGCAGGGCGGCGAGCTGGGTCTTGTCGCCAAGCTCGGCCAGGAACACCGTGGTGGCGGTTGCGAGAAACACGCCGAACCACGAGGAGGCCCCATCTCCCTCCGCGGGCGGGCTCTGAGCCGTCGCAGGCTCCTGGGCAGCAGCGGCCCGTGGGACGTTGCCAGGGTCGAGGGGGTCGGCAGGGCCCGGGGAATCGGGCTCGGAAGCGGCGGGGCTGCTCATCGTGGCTTTCGGATCGCCCGGAGAAAGCGTCGCATCACCCTCCCACGGCCGCCATGCTCGCTACGGATCTGTTGCTTGCAGCAGGCGATCGCCAGGGCATCGGCCGACTCCCCGCTCTCCCCGAACAGGGCGACCAGGGAGCTGACACGGCAGAAATCGGGGCGCTCGTCGTAGATGCGGCAGCGGCAACCGCCGCTGTCGAAATGGATGCACCAGCCGTCGCTGCCGACCATGGCCAGATAGGTGCTGCGCTGTTCGGGGCTGAGGGCCTGCAGGGCTTCACCCCGCAGGTTGGGATCGAGACGGCAGCAGGAGCCGCATCCCGGGATGCAGCTCCAGACCGCCTTCCGGCCGCCGTTGCTGCCGCCTAGGCCATCAAGGCCGCATTCCTTGGGATCGCTGCGCCCGGCCATGCCGCCCCCATGACAAGCCATCACAGTGGCATCCCGGCCGCCTGGGCTAACCCACCGAGCCGATTACCATCGCCTCCAGTGAGTCACCCGCACAGGACGTCCATGGGCATCGATTTCCACCTGATCTCCAATTTCGCTGCCCTGGCCCTGATCACGCTGGCGGGTCCGGCCGTGATCTTCATTCTCTTCTACCGCCGCGGCGCCCTCTGAGGTTCCAGCCGCTTCCCGCGGACCCGCACCAGGGAAGTCTCCCCAGCCGAAGCGTTGCCCAGAACGTTCAGCTAGCGACAGGACCATTGACTGCTGCATTTGGTTCTTCCCGTGAACCTCCCGTTCGAGGCCCTTCGCTGGGCACTTCGCTGATCTCAGCCGCTCCTTGGCTGGGGTCTTGGCATCAGGACATTCTGTGTGAGTCGACCTTGCCCTTCACCTCAAGTGTTGATGTTGCTCTCGGGCTTCTGGTCGGATTTCTGGGCTGAGGGACCTGAGACCAGGCCCCCGGACGCCAGGTTCTGCAGGGCTCTGTAGAGGGGCACGGGCATCAGCCAGCGGCCCACCACCGCCCCCAGCAGGGACGCCAGGAGCAGCCCCGGAAGCATCTGCTGCGCTCCACTGATCCGCACCGCGAAGGCCAGGCTCATCACCGGCAGCTGGGTGGCCCCGGCCAGGGCTGCCGCCATGCCGAGCAGCACCCCGAGCCCACTCGGACCTCCCAGCAGGTGCACCAGCCCGCCTCCGAAGCTCCCCCCCATCGCGAAGGCGGGATCGATCACCCCTCCAGGGATTCCGACCGCCAGGGTCAGCACCGGTCCGATCAGGCGCATCAACACCAGGGTGGCCCAGCGGGCGGCCTCCCCTGGCCCCGCCACCGCCGTGTCCGATGGCGGCATTGCCGCGGAGGCCAGGGCTTGGCGAAGCAGGGTTTCGCCATCCCCACAGCTTCTTCCTCCGCTGATCAGGGTGAGGGCAGCCAGGACCGTTCCGATGGCCACGCCCGTGGCCAGGGGATGGGTCCGGGCCAGGGGAAGCAGGCGGGTGGTGCCAAGCAGCAGCAAGCGCGCCATCAGAGCCCCCAGCAACCCGGCGCCGACTCCCACCGGGAGGGACCAGCAGGCCTGGAGCAACTCCGGCCATGGGGTGGCGTTAATGCCGAGCGCGAAGAGGGGTTGGCCGCCCAGTCCGGCAACCTCGGCCGCCAGGCCGGCCATCAACAGGGAGGGCCAGATCAGCTTCGGCTGGAAGCGCCGGCTGAGTTCTTCGGCCACGAAGATCACCCCCATCAACGGGGTGTTGAAGGCGCCGGCCAGGCCGGCACCGGCGGCGGCGGCCAGCAGCTCTGTGGGCAAACGGCCGCGTCCCAGCCGGTGGGCCACCGCGGCTCCGAGCTGGGCGGCCGGCCCCTCCCGGCCGATCGGCAGCAGGGCCAGGCTGGCCACGCCCCACAGCGCCAGGCGCCCCGCTGTAGCCATGCCGGCCAGCTGTTGCGACCGCTTGGCCGGCTGTTCGAGGGCCTCCAGCAGCTGGGGCAGGCCCGAACCCGCGGATCGCCGCAGGGCCCCGCTCTGGAGCAGCAACAGCAGGGGCGCGATGGCGATCGGCGCCAGGGCCAGCAGCAGGGGAAGGCTTCTCCAGATGCCGCCTCCGAAGGCAGGAAGCCGGCCGATCAGGGCGTCCTGGAGTCGGTCGATGGCGTTGAGGGGCCAGCAGGCCAGCCCCACGGCCACGCCCACCGCCGCCAGCGCAAAGCCCTGGCGGAGCAAGGCAACCACGCTTCTTTCCGTTTGATGGCGGGCAGGAGGCCCCATCAGGCGGTGAGCCCCAGGGCCATGGCGGCATCCCGCACCAGGGCGCGCAGGTAGGGGTGGGCGTGGTCGTCATCAAGGCCGCTGCGCACCTCCTCGCCGGCGGCGTTGCGGATGATCAGTCCATCGTTGTGGCGGGAGCACCAGTAGGTGCGCTCGCGACGCCGCAGCATCACGCCGCCGCTGCTGGCGGCGCGTACCCCCACCAGCTCCAGCTCCAGCCGCTCTTCCCCTTGCCAGCGGTTCAGCCGCAGGCGATAGGCCACATCCACTTCGGCGGGCAGCTCCGTCTCCCCCTGCCAGCGCCAGGCCATGGCGCGGCGGCGCAACCCGTTCTGCTCCAGCTGGAGCTGCAGGTGGCCCCCCCTGAGCAGCCGCTGCTCCAGCACCCGGCAGCCGTTGCTCCAGAAGAGGGGGGCAGGATGGCCGATGCCGAAGGGTTCCAGCCGCCTGAGCTGCTGCCAGAAGTCGCGGTCGATCCGCTCGAAACGCAGCAGGGCCTCCGGTTCCACGGCCAGGGTCTGGCCGGCGTCGTCGAGCCAGGACTGGGCGAGCGCCTCGAGGCGCTCCTGCAGCTCCGCCACCCGCTCCGCCCGCACGGTGAAACCGCCAGCGGCCGGATGGCCGCCATGGCGCTCCAGAAGATCGGCGCAGGCCAGCAGGGCCTGATCCACCGCAAAACCTCGCGGTGCCCGCACCGAAGCCCGCAACTTTCCACCGCCCTCGTCAGCGAGGAGTGCCACGGGCCGGCCGCAGCGCTCCATCACTCGGGCGGCCACGATGCCGATCACCCCATGGTGCCAATGGGTCTGGGCGAGCATCACGAAGGGCGGGGCCGGCCGGCCGTCGGCCTCCAGCAGCGCCAGGGCCTCCGCTTCGATGGCGCTGCACAGCTCCCGCCGCTGACGGTTCAGGCCATCGCACTGCCGCGCCAGTTCGAGGGCCCGATCCGGTTCGCTCGTGGTCAGGAGGTCCACCACCAGCAGCGGGTCCCCCAGCCTTCCCACGGCATTGATCCGCGGGGCCAGCTGGAAGCCCACGGCTTCGGCATCGAGCTGGGGGGCCTCCAGGCCCGCCAGGCGCTGCAGGGCCCGCAGTCCCTCCAGCCTGGTCTGGCCCAGACGGGGCAGGCCGTCGAGCAGCCAGCGCCGGTTCACCCCCACTAGGGGAGCCATGTCGGCGATGGTGCCGATGCAGAACAGGTCAAGGGCGATCGCTTCGCCGTCCTGGCGGCCCATCCGACGGCTGAGGGCGCTGGCCAGCACATGGGCCAGGCCCACCCCCGCCAACCCCCGGTAGGGCGACGCCACCGGGGTCACGGCCGGATGGAGCAGGGCCAGGTGGGGGGGGAGTTCCTCAGGAAGCGTGTGGTGGTCGGTGAGGATCACATCCACCGCCAGGGCGGCGGCCGTTTCCAGGGCATCCCGGGCCGCCACGCCGTTGTCCACGGTGATGATCAGCCCCACCCCATCGGCCGCCAGCGCTTCCACCATGCCGGCGTTGAGTCCGTAGCCGTCGTTGGCCCGGCTGGGGATGGCGGCTTGCGGCCTGGCCCCGAGCCGCTGGAGCACACCCACCAGCAGCGCCGTGCTGGTCATGCCGTCGGCGTCATAGTCGCCGCAGACGGCCAGGCTCTCGCCCTCGCGGCAGGCCCGCTCGAGGCGCTCCACAGCCCTGCACAGGTCAGGGAAGTGGGCATGGGGATCGGGAGCCTGCTGGGGATCGAGCAGCGAAGAAAGGCTGGCGTCGCTGGTGTGACCACGTCGCCTGAGCACCGCCAGCAGTTCCTCCGGCAAGGCGATCGGGGAGGCGAGCTGGGAAGGCGCGGCCACGTCAGCGCCGCCGGTGGAACGGTTCTGCGGTGCCAGGGCTGGTGGCAAGACCCAGGGCTGCGTGTCGAGTGAGGGCAAGGCAAGGGTCAGGCACCTTTGCATTGTGCTTGCAGCGGCCGCGGCCGCCAGCCCTAACCTGCGGCGGCAGCTCCGGTGATGCGGTGGCCCCCCCCCTTGAGGCGATTCTCTGGGATGTCGATGGCACCCTGGCCGAGACGGAACTCGAGGGCCACCGCGTGGCTTACAACACCGCACTGGCCGAGGCGAGCCTGCCCTGGCGGTGGGATCGTGCCCGCTATCTCAACGACCTCCAGGTGGCCGGTGGCCGGGAGCGGCTGGCCCGCTTGCTCACGGACCTGGAGGGCAGTCCGCCCGCCGAGTCCCGACTCGATCGTCTGGTGGCGGCCAAGAAGCGTCACTACGCCGCGTTGATGGGCAGCGGAACCATCCCCCTGCGGGAAGGGGTGGCGCGGCTGATTGGTGCCGCCGCCGCCGCCGGTCTCACCCAGATCATCGTGACCACCAGCTCCAGGGCTGCGGTGGAGGCGCTTCTGGCCGGCAGCCTGGCCGGGGTGGCCGGCGCCTTCCGGGGCTGGATCAGCGGCGACGACGTGATCCGCAAGAAACCCGATCCCGAGGGCTACCGGCTCGCCCTGACCGGGGCCGGGCTCGATTCGGCCCGGGTGGTGGCACTGGAGGATTCAGCCCACGGTCTGGCGGCGGCGCGGGGAGCCGGTGTGGCCACCCTGGTGACCCTCAGCTCCCTCTCCCGCCATGAGGGGATCGGGGCCTTCCGCACGGCCGCAGCCGTGGTGGATGGCCTGGGTTCTCCGGAGCGCCCCCTCGCTCTGCTTCGGGGTCCGGCTTGTGCGGAGGGCCAGGTGACGCTTGGCTGGCTGGAGCAGCTGCTCGGGCGATGACCAGCCCCACGCCGCAGCGCACCCGTTACGCCGCCCTGGAGCGCCGCCTCGGTCAGTCGCTGCTCGGCCAGCTGCGCCACAGCTGGCGCCACGCCAGCCTCGCCCTGCTCTCGCTGCTGCTGGGCTATTTCTTGAGTCAGAATCTGATCTCGCTGCTGCTGGTGCGGGTGCCGGGCGGCCGTCCGGCCGTGGTTCTCGCGCTGCTGCTCTCCATGGAGGTGCTTGTGCGGCTGCGCACTCGCCTGCAGCGTTCCGAGGAGCCCCCCCTGGCGTGGGTGATGCTCGACAACCTGCGGCTCGGGGCCACCTATGCGGCCGTTTTGGAGGCCTTCAAGCTTGGAACCTGAGACCCCCCAGGCGGCCCTGCCAGCCGACGGACTGCTCGCCCATGTGGCCGGGCCCCTGCTTGAGCGCCTGGTGGAGCTGCATCGTCGCGCCGGCCAGCGCAAGCCCGTGCTCCTGATCAACGGACCGGTGGGTGCCGGTAAGTCCACCCTGGTTCGGGACCTGGCCTGTCGGGCACCGGCCCACGGCCTGCGCCTTGCCGTGGCCTCGATCGATGACGCCTATCGGCCTTTGGCCGAACGGCTGGAGCGCTTGGCGGGCAATCCCTTCGGTGTCACCAGGGTTCCTCCGGGCAGTCACGATGTGGACCTCCTGGTGGATCGGATTGGGGCCTGGCGGGGCGGTGCATCGCTGCGGCTGCCTCGCTTTGACAAGACCCTGGCCGGTGGCCAGGGGGACCGCAGCGGGGACCAGGAGGAGTGGGCCGATGCCCTGGTGCTCGAGGGCTGGTTGATGGGCTGCCGGCCATTGGGGGAGGGGGCTGCCGCCGCGGCGCTGGACACGCTGGACAACTGGGATCTCAGCGAAGCCGAGCGGCAATGGCTGCCCCGCTGGGATCGGGAGCTGCAGGCCTATGAACGGCTCTGGAGCCTCTCGGATGGACTCTGGGTTCTGCGGCCTCGCTGCTGGAGCCAGGTGCGTCGCTGGAGATTCCAGGCGGAGGCCCGCCAGCGGCGGGCCGGTGGAGCGTGGCTGGAGCCCCGGGAGCTGGAGAGGCTGGTGCGATCAAGCCTTCACGCGCTGCCGCCTCCGCTGTATCAGGATCCACTCGTGGCGGGCTTTGCTGAACGATCGAAACCCGTCCAGGCAAAACAGGGATGCAACGATCCATCTGGAGGACTCTGCTCCTCGGGTGGTCATTCCCGGCCTGGAGACGTGCTCCTGCTGGGCGTCAGCCAGCTGGATGGCCGACGTCGCTGGGAGCCTATGGAGCTTGCTGATCAGCCTTCGTCGTTGTCCTCGTCTTCAGCGATCGGGTAAACGAAGCCCTGAGCCTTGCCACTCAGCACGGCCTTGCCGATCGACAGCGCCTTGGCGGCAGCCACTCCGGCCTTCGCCTTCCAGTGGGCATGACGCTGATTGCGCTTGCCTTTGGAGGTTTTCTTCTTGGGAACAGCCATCCCTTCGCTCGTGCAACCAAACGAAGATCATCCGTTGCGAACCTTCCTTTCGTCAAATCGCTAGAGTCCTTTCTCGCCTCTCAGGCCCGTGGGAACGTCGTCGAATCAGGCCCAGCCCCAGCCAGCCCCTGCGCCCGCAGGCGGGGTGGAGCGGGTTCAGCCCCCGGGGGGGCAACCCGTTGCCCCCGTCACCGGCACCCCCGCCCAGACCCCTGCGCTGAGGACCCCCGCGCCGAGGACCGCTACGCCTGAAGATTCCAGCCGCGGCTCCAGCCGCAGCGTTGCAGGCGGCGCCCAGGACAGAACCGGACCCCGGCCCGCCGCCGTGAAGGTGGAGAGCGGGGCGAAGCCCTTCAGCATCGGCGGCGGTGGTGGAAATACCCCCTCCTACAGCCAGCTTCTTCAAGACCTCGCGTCGGGCCGGGTGCGCGATCTGCTGCTCTCCCCGCGCCAGGGCGTGGTGGAGGCCACCTACCGCAACGGCCGCAGCGTTCAGGTGCCCGTTTTCAATGACAACCAGCTCCTGATCCGCACCGCCACCCAGGCTCGGGTGCCCCTCACCGTCCGCGACGAACAGCGTGAGGAGGCCGTTGCCGGACTGGTGGGCAATCTCCTGCTGGTGATCCTCCTGCTCACCGGCCTCACGCTGTTGATCCGCCGTTCGACCCAGGTGGCCAACAGGGCCCTGGGTTTTGGCCGCAGCCAGCCCCGGCTTCAGGCGGAAGGCTCGGTGGCGGTGCATTTCGAGGATGTGGCCGGCATCGGTGAAGCCAAGGAGGAGCTCCAGGAGGTGGTCACCTTCCTGCGTTCCCCTGAGCGTTTCACCTCCGTGGGCGCCAAGATCCCCAAGGGTGTGCTGCTGGTGGGGCCCCCCGGAACCGGCAAGACCCTGCTGGCCAAGGCGATCGCCGGCGAAGCCGGCGTTCCCTTCTTCTCGATGGCCGCCTCCGAATTCGTGGAGATGTTCGTGGGGGTGGGCGCCAGCCGGGTGCGCGATCTGTTCCGACAGGCCAAGGCCAAGGCCCCCTGCATCATCTTTATCGATGAGATTGATGCCGTGGGCCGCCAGCGCGGTGCCGGCATCGGCGGTGGCAACGATGAGCGCGAGCAGACCCTCAATCAGCTGCTCACCGAGATGGATGGCTTTGAGGAAAACTCCGGGGTGATCCTGCTGGCCGCCACCAACCGGCCTGATGTGTTGGATGCCGCCCTGATGCGCCCCGGTCGTTTCGACCGCCGCATCACGGTCGACCTGCCCGACCGCAAGGGACGGGAGGACATCCTCTCGGTGCACGCCCGCAGCCGTCCGCTCGCCGATTCGGTGTCCTTGGCCGACTGGGCAGCCCGCACGCCCGGGTTCTCCGGCGCTGATCTCTCCAACCTGCTCAACGAGGCCGCCATTCTCACGGCCCGCCGCCAGCAGGACCGGATCGACGATGCCGCCATCGGCGATGCCCTGGAGCGCATCACCATGGGTCTGACGGCGGCTCCCCTCCAGGACAGCGCCAAGAAGCGCCTGATCGCCTACCACGAGGTGGGCCATGCCCTGCTCACCACCCTGCTGCCCAACGCCGACAAGCTCGACAAGGTGACCCTGTTGCCCCGGGCCGGCGGGGTCGGTGGCTTCGCCCGCACCATGCCCGATGAGGACATCCTGGATTCGGGGTTGATCAGCAAGGCCTACCTCCGCTCCCGCCTGGTGGTGGTGTTGGGCGGCAGGGCCGCGGAGATCGTGGTCTTCGGCCCCAGTGAGGTGACCCAGGGTGCCGCCGGAGATCTGCAGATGGTGAGCCGCATCTGCCGGGAGATGGTGACCCGCTATGGCTTCTCCAGCCTCGGCCCGGTGGCCCTGGAAGCCGATGCCGGCCAGGTGTTCCTGGGCCGCGACTGGATGCGTCCGGATGCCCCGGCCTATTCCAGCCGCACGGGCAACCAGATCGACACCCAGGTGAGGCTGCTGGCTTCGGCGGCTCTGGAGCAGGCTCTCGCCGTGCTCAGGCCCCGCCGGGAGTTGATGGATCGGCTGGTGGAGCGCCTGATCGCCGAGGAAACCATCCAGGGCGAAGCCTTCCGCACCCTGGTGGCCGATTGGGAGTCGGAGAATCCCGGGCTTGCCGGGATCTCCGCCTCGTTCACCTCATTCCTCGCCCCGGAGGCCGCCCCAGAAGCGGATGTCGAGGCTGCGAAGGTGGGTGTGTAGGCCGGCGTCCTGAATCGGCAGCAACCGGGCCGAGCGACCGCTCTCATTGGCATGAGCATGCCAGAGGCCCGGAGGCGTGATGAAGGCTCCACCGGGTTCCCAGTCGATCCGGCGGGGATCCCGGATGCGCCCCTCAGCGTCACAGGAGCTGCCCACCAGGGTGTAGCAGCCAGGATCGCAATCGAGGATCAGATCCAGGGCCACCGACTGGTGCCGGTGGGGCGCCTGAACAGCCCCTGCCGGCACCACGCCCTGCATGGCCCACAAGGTGTGGGACACCGTGCGGGTGGCGGGCAGATCGGCATGGCCCAGCAGCAGGCTGAGTCGGTTCGCCTTGCCGGCGGAGGGGTCATGGAGGAGAGCCTTGAGTTCCTTCTCAAGGGTGGCCGCCGCATAGAGGCAGGGCCGAAAGCGGGGCTGGCTCGGCTCCACCCCGAGGTAACGGAGCAGCGGTCCATCGTGCACCCAGTAGAGAACGCTCTCCTCCCGGGCCTCAAGCCGGGGGGCCTGACCCGCCGGCAGCACGAGCAGATCACCGCTCTGCCAGTTCAGGCTGAGGGGGCCGCCATGGCGGTCGCCTGGCCGCTGGAGTGCACCGCTTCCCCGCAGCACCGCAAACAGGGAGGTGGTCGCCGCGGCGGCGGCGGTGAGGCCCTCTCCGGGCAGAATCCGCAGGAAGTGGGCGGCGAGGGCGGGGCTGGTGGCCGGCCCCGGACAGCCCAGCTCCTGGCTCAGGTCCAGGGGCAGGATGGCGGTGGGGCCTTGGGCGTGAAGCTCGGCACCCCACTGGTGCAGCCCGATCGGCTCGGTGAGGCCCGGGCGCACTGGGTTGGCCGCTTCGCGGTAATCAAACCAGCGGGCCGGCTCCTGCAAGGCCTCCGCATCGATCGGCGCGGGGATGGCGGATCCGGGGGCCACCATGCCCGTCGCCGTCGGCGCCTCGAGTCCGGGGGACCTGTCCGTGTCACCAGGATTCCGGGCGTTCAGCATGGCGGCCTCAGGGCTGGGTGGAGGGGTGGAGATCGCGGAGCCGGATCAAGCCGAGGACCCTGGGGGCGAACCATCAAAGCGGGATCGGAGCTCTACAACCGATGGGCGAACGACCGGGCTCGTCGGTCGCGGGACTTGCGGATCTCTGATGGTGGTGAACAGCGGCAGTCGCCTTCAGCCCCCGGCCACGGCCGGCACGATGCTCACCTCATCGCCATCGGCCAGGGCGGTGGCCTGATGATCCAGGAAGCGGATGTCTTCGCTGTTCACATAGACATTCAGAAAGCGCCGCAGCTTGCCGCTCTCATCACAGAGCCTGCCCAGGATGCCGGGGAAGCGGCTCTCCATCGCCTGCAACAGTTCGTCCACAGAGCCTGCGTCAAGACTCAGACTTGCCTCGTCGTTGGTGAACTTCTGAAGGGGCGTGGGGATCAGAACCTGAACGGCCATGGTGTTGATGGGCTGGACGAGGGGGAGGGAGGGGCGGCCAAGGCGATGGGGTGAAGGCCGATGGCTGGGGGAGCGCTGGGCAGCGGGGTGGGGCTCAGCCCACCGTTTCCCAGGTGGCCCGGTGCAAGGCCTGGGCCCGTTCCCAGGCGCTGGTGAAACTGGCCAGTTGGGCTTCAATCAAGAATGGCTCCCCGATCGAGGAGGCCACGGCCTCGGTGGTCTTGAGGCCATTGCCGGTGATGTAGGCCACGGTGGATTCACCCGGATCGATCTTGCCCTGTTCCACCAACTTCTTGAGCACCGCGATCGTGGTGCCACCGGCGGTTTCGGTGAACACCCCTTCGGTTTCCGCCAGCAGCTTGATGCCTTCGATGATCTCGGCGTCGCTCACGGCGGCGATGGTGCCGCCGGTGCGATTGGCGATGTCGATGGCGTAGGGGCCGTCGGCGGGATTGCCAATCGCGATCGACTTGGCGATGGTGTTGGGCTTCACCGGGGTGATGAAGTCGCGGCCTTCGGCAAAGGCCTGAGCGATCGGGGAGCAGCCCTCGGCCTGGGCGCCGCTGAAGCGCACCGGCTTCTCCTCAACAAGGCCCACCTTGATGAATTCATCGAAGCCCTTGCGGATCTTGGTGAACAGTGAGCCGGAGGCCAGAGGCGCCACGATGTGATCGGGAAGGCGCCAGCCGAGCTGTTCGATCACCTCGTAGCCGAGGGTTTTCGAACCCTCCGAGTAGTAGGGGCGGAGGTTGATGTTCACGAAGCCCCAGCCGTAGGTGTTGGCCACTTCGGAGCAGAGACGGTTCACCTGGTCGTAGTTGCCCTTCACCGCCATCAGGGTGGGGTTGTAGATCAGGGTGCCGAGCACCTTGCCCAGTTCCAGATCGCTCGGGATGAACACACAGCATTCCAGGCCGGCATGGGCGGCGATGGCGGCGGTGGAGTTGGCCAGGTTGCCGGTGGAGGCGCAGCTCACGGTGGTGAAACCAAGTTCGCGGGCGCGGGTGAGGGCCACGGACACCACCCGGTCCTTGAAAGAGAGCGTCGGCATGTTGACGCCATCGTTCTTGATGTGGAGCTCCTTGAGGCCGAGCCGGCGGGCCAGGCGGTTGGCCCGCAGCAGGGGGGTGAAGCCGGTGCCCACATCAATCGGGTCACCCGCGATGGGGAGGAATTCGCGATAACGCCAGATCGAGGCGGGACCGGCCTCGATCGTGGCGCGGCTCACACGGTTGCGGATGGCCTCGTAGTCGTAGACGACCTCCAGGGGGCCGAAACAGACGTCCTCACAGACGTGGCGAGCACCGGCCTCATAGGGATGGCCGCATTCCTTGCAGCGGAGGCCGATGAAGGTGGAGCGGGAGAGGGTGGCCGTCACGGTGGAGATCGCGCAGCAGTGAAGCGACGCTAGCAGCGCCCTCCGGGAAGCCTGAAAATACCCGATTATCGATATCGGGATTAGGGGCGTTGGTGTCGGCGGGGCTTGACCCTTCGACCCTGCTTCCTAGCCTCGAGCGGTGAGAGCAACCGCTTCCCCTCCGATCGGCCGGCTGCTGCTGCAGCGTCTTCTGCCCCTGGGAAGCCTGGTGGCGGGCCTGCTGGTGCTGGTTCCGCGCCTGGGGATCGAATGGCAGTGGTTCGCCCAGTTCGATGCCGAAGTCGTGCTGCTGCGGCGCTGGCTCCTGCAGCTGCTCGCCTTCGCCCTGGTGCTCGGCCTGGGGATCCCGCTTCAACTGCAGCAGCTGCAGCGCAGCTGGCGCCTGCGTCAGGCCCCGGGCCCCAAGACCCTGCCGGCCTCACCCCTGCTCCGCATCGGTCCTCCGCTGCTGGTGCTGTTGGTGGCCGCGCTGCTGCTGCTGCTGGCCGGCGGCCTCACCTATCTCCTGGTCCAGGCCCGCGATCTGATCGCCGAGCCCTTCAGTGGCCGGGTGATCACCGGCATCCCGGTGTTGGCCGACTTTCCTCCCTGGCTTTTTCTGGGCCTGGCGGCCGGCCTGCTGCTGCCTTTGCTGCTCTGGCCCCGCACCACCTTGCAGATCACCCTCGGGGCGGCGCTGATCGCCTCGGCCACCGCCCTGGCCCGGGGCTGGAGCCTCTGGCTGCCGGCCCTGCTGGCCGCGCCCTTCGGCCAGCGTGATCCGGTGGTGGGCCTTGATCTTGCCTTCACGGTGCTGCAGCTGCCGGCGCTTCATCTTCTGGTGAGCGTGGTGATTGCCCAGGTGGCGGTGGGTCTGGCGGGCTGCCTCTGGCTCACGCTCAGCGAGGGCACCACCCTCAGCGATCTGCGCTTCCCCGGCCTGAGCCGGGCTCAGCAGCGGGTGCTCCAACCACAGCTGGCGGTGCTGGCGGCGATGGCGGCCTTGAGCAACGCCTTGGCTCCCTTCGATCTGATGGTGCGCGGCAGCGGCGTGGCGGCTGGAGCCGGCTTCGTGGATCTCCATGTGCGCCTGCCCCTGCGGCTGCTGCTGGCGGTGCTGCTGCTGCTCACCTCTCTCGGACTGCTGGTGCCGCTGCCGCGCAGCTGGCTGCGGCGGGGCGCCCTGATTCCCCTGGCCTCCACCGCGTTGTTGGTGCCGATCGCCGAATGGATCGTGGCGCCGTTGGTGCAACGCCTCGTGGTGCAGCCCCGCGAGCTGGCGATCGAAACGCCCTATCTGGAGCGCTCGATCCGCTCCACCCGCCGGGCTTTTGGCCTCGAGGCGGTGCGGCAGCTTCCCCTGGAACCCCGCCAGGAGCTCACCGCCGAGGACCTCAAGCAGGCCCCCGGCACTCTGGCCAACATCCGTCTGTGGGACAGCCGGCCGCTGCTGGCCACGAACCGGCAGCTGCAGCAGCTGCGTCTCTACTACCGCTTTTTCTCCGCGGCCGTCGATCGCTACCCGCTGGCCAGCGATGCGGCGCGGCTTGGATCCCAGCAGGTGTTGATCGCTGCCCGGGAACTGGATACCGGCAGCCTGGCGAAGGATTCGCGCACCTGGCTGAATCGCCACATGGTGTTCACGCACGGCTATGGCTTCACGGTGTCGCCAGTGAACGCCTTCGGTCCGGAGGGGTTGCCGCTCTTCTTCGTGAAGGACCTGGGCCGCAGCGGCCGGGTGCAGGGCATTCCTGCCCTGGGCATCAGCGATGCAAGCGTGCGCGAGGCCCTGCCGGTGGGTCGGCCCCGCCTTTACTTCGGATCGGGGCCTTCGCCCTACATCATTGCGCCCTCCCAGGTGCGGGAGTTCGACTTTCCCGAAGGGGAGCAGAACATCTATTCCCACTACAGCGGCAGCGGCGGCCTGCCGATCCACAGCCCGTTGCAGCGGTTGATGGCGGCTGCCTACCTGCCTGAGCCGAGGCTGCTGTTCTCTGGATCGCTGACCCCCGCATCGCGGCTGCATCTGCGGCGGCGGGTGAACGAACGGATGCGGGCACTGGCGCCCTTTCTGCGATTCGAGAGTCAGCCGTATCTGGTCACGGCGCGCGTTGCCAACACCCCCGGCTACGAAGCGGATCAGCATCAGTACTGGCTGCTCGATGGCTTCACCACCAGCGACAGTTACCCTTACTCCGAGGCCAATCCGGGCGGCATCCGCTATTTCCGCAACCCCGTCAAGGCGGTGGTGGATGCGTACAACGGCAAGGTCTGGCTCTATGTGAGCGATCCCTCCGATCCGGTGCTTGCCACCTGGCGGCGTGCCTTCCCGGAACTGTTCCGACCCCTGGCGTCGATGCCGGCGGCACTCCAGGCCCACATTCAGGTGCCGCGCAGCCAGTTCGCGGTTCAGGCCGAGCGGATGTTGCGCTACCACGTCACGGATGTGCGCACCTTCTACAACGGCGATGATGTTTGGTCGATTCCGCTCGAGATCTACGGCTCCACAAACACGCCAGTGGAGCCGTACCACATCACCGTGCAGCTGCCGGGCCAGGACAAGCCGGAATTCGTTCTCTTGCTTCCCTTCTCACCCCTGAAGCGGCCCAACCTGGTGGCCTGGTTGGCGGCCCGCAATGATCCGCCCCACTACGGCGAGCAGTTGTTGGCCCGCTTCCCGCAGCAGCGCCTGCTGCTTGGCCCCCAGCAGGTGTCGGCCCTGATTGAGCAGGACCCTGCGATCAGCTACCAGTTCGGCCTCTGGAACCGGGCTGGCTCCAAGGTGATCCACGGCAATCTGCTGGTGGTGCCGGTGGGTCGGGGCTTGCTCTACGTCGAACCGATCTACCTGCAGTCGAGCAACAACGACCTGCCCACCCTGGTGCGGGTGGTGGTGACCGACGGCCGCACGATCGTGATGGAGCGCAATCTGCAGCAGGCCCTCAAGGAACTGGTCAGCCGCAAGGGCGGGGCCGCCGCGGTGTCACCGCCCTTGCCGCCGCCAACGGCCTCCCAGCCCTGAGCGCGCAACGGACTTCTGCGACACGCCGACTCCACCACTCCCGCTGCCACGGGCGGTGTTTCCAGCCGGGCAGATGCGCCGGAGGCCCGCCGCTGCATGAAAAAGGGGCCCCATTGGGGCCCCAGCTGTGGCTTGTGTTGGCTGGATTCTTGGGAACCCGCAGGTTCAGACCGCCACAGCGCTCTTGGCATCAAGGGCACCCTTGGCATAGAGAGCGGCGTAGTAGTTGATGTCGCGCTGCTTGATCTTGCTGGCATTACCGGCACACCAGAACTGCTGGTAGCGGTCCAGGCACACCTGCTTCATGTACTGGCGGGCAGGCTTGTTGAAGTGGCGGGGATCGAAGTTGGAAGGATCCTTGGCGGCCGCTTCACGCACAGCGGCGGTGAAGGCGAGGCGGTTGTCGGTGTCGATGTTCACCTTGCGCACGCCGTTGCGGATGCCTTCCTGGATCTCCTCCACGGGCACGCCGTAGGTCTCGGGGATGGCACCGCCGTACTTGTTGATCATGTCCAGCCATTCCTGGGGCACCGAGGAGGAGCCGTGCATCACCAGGTGGGTGTTGGGGATGGCCTTATGGATCTCGGCGATGCGGCTGATGGCCAGCACTTCGCCCGTGGGCTTGCGGGTGAACTTGTAGGCGCCATGGCTGGTGCCGATGGCGATCGCCAGGGCGTCCACGTTGGTTTTGGCCACGAAGTCGGCGGCTTCGGCGGGATCCGTGAGCAGCTGGGAGTGGTCGAGGGTGCCTTCGAAGCCGTGGCCGTCCTCGGCCTCACCCTGGCCGGTCTCCAGGGAACCCAGGCAGCCCAGTTCACCTTCCACGCTCACGCCAATGGCATGGGCCACATCCACCACCTCTTTGGTGACGCGCACGTTGTACTCGTAGGAGGCCGGGGTCTTGGCATCGGCCTCCAGGGAGCCGTCCATCATCACGGAGGTGAAGCCGTTGGCGGCGGCGCCGAAGCAGGTGGCTGGGCTGTTGCCGTGGTCCTGGTGCATCACCACCGGGATGTCGGGATAGGTTTCCACGGCGGCCAGGATCAGGTGGCGCAGGAAGTTCTCGCCGGCGTACTGGCGGGCGCCGCGGGAGGCCTGCAGGATCACGGGGCTGTCGGTCTCGTGGGCCGCCTCCATGATCGACTGGACCTGCTCCAGGTTGTTCACATTGAAGGCGGGGATGCCGTAGCCGTTTTCGGCGGCGTGGTCGAGCAGCAGCCGAAGCGGAACGAGCGCCATGGGAAACCTCGAGAATGGGGGAAAGCGA